>JACXTT010002613.1_pt1 | contig 28394 bp, 34 predicted proteins | sample 9270951 | NCBI WGS metagenome assembly JACXTT01 (sample SAMN15532306, study PRJNA645909) | rock metagenome | isolation source: weathered quartz diorite | place: Puerto Rico | collected 2017-06-21 | reverse complement strand
CGAAAATCGTGAAAACGGACATCTTGCAACCCGCTTTTCTTGACGACGCGCAGCCACATAGAATCGAAGCCGGACGTGGTGTAGGGCTGGCCGTCACGGTTGGCGAACAGATACAGGCTGCCGACGCGGCGGCGTAACTTCTTTGCCCGTTCGACGACTTCCTGTAGCGCCTCGGTCCACTCGAACACTTGGCGCTTACCGGTCTTGCTCTGTTCGACAAAAATTCCATCGTCCAGCAGATCGCTCAGTCGGATTTTGAGCAAATCCTTCTTCCGCATGCCGGTGAGTACTGCCAGGTCGATGATGGCACGCATCTGGTCGCTGGCCTTCTCGCGCAGTTTCTCGACCTCGGCATCCTCTAGGTAGCGTTTGCGCTTGGCCTCGTCGTTACGTTCGACGCCGCGACACGGGTTGACTGAACACCAGCCCCATCGAATCGCCTTGGTGTAGATGGACGAGAGGAAGGCGATCTCGCGGTTGCCTTCGATCTTGGCCGTGCGCTCATCGAGGTAACGCGCGATGTCCTGCGTTCTGATGTCGGTCAATCGGCTGTCGCCGAACACGCGCTTGATCCTGGCGGCGTAGCGTTTGTAATCCCGCTGCGTCATCTCGGCCTTGGTCGGCATGATCTCGGCGATAAACCGATCCACAGCCTGGGCCACGGTATCGCCGGATTTGTCATGGCCTTCGCGCTGCGCCCATTTGGTCAGCGCCTCGGAAAGATCGCGCGAGAGGAACACCCATGTTTGCCGTCCTTCGATTGTTGGAACGTGGTAGTAAGCACCGTGCTTCAGGCGAAGGCGGGGAGGGAGGAAACTGTTGGAACGCTTGCGTCGGCCCATGCGGGGATACGCTGCCATCAGGCGTTCACCAAGTCAAACCGGATCGAACGTTCCTTGGATTTACCAGCAGCACCGGAGTTTCCAAGGCGCGCCTCGACCGTGGATCGCAAAACCTTCGGGCGACCGGATGCGCCGACATCGAAGCGGTAGCCGTGCTCAGTCAGCCAGCGTATCTGCGCGCTCGGTTGCTTGAGGTCGGTCAGCTCGATGAGTTCGTCGCGGCTCAGGAACATATTCGCGTTTTACGCTCCGCGCCGCTCATGGACGAGTTCCAAGACTGTTCCGAGCCAGGCGCGTAACGGCCACTCCGGATTGAGCGCGCAGAAGTCGGAAAGGTTGGTGTTGGTCTGCTGCATGTAATCCGTCGCCGTCATGTCCAGGCGGTCCAGCCAGCGACCCATCACCTCCGGTTCGCATGGCGCATCCCAGGATGGCAGGTCGTACTGCCGCAGGTACACGGCGGTGAGTTCATTCCAGTCCTCGGCGTCGTGAAATCTCGGGGCCGCTTGCCGCTGACCCAGCGTTTTTCTCGGGAAATTCGAGGGTACGTTTTCGTGTCGAGCGACGATCTCCGCCGGGGAGCAGGTATGGTAGCGGGTAGGGTCGGTTCGCATGGTTCTCATTTCCCACTCGGCATGCCGCCCGACAGGACATCCCCGGCCTTGAGCGCCTTCCATTCTTCCTCCGTCAGAGGGTGTGCCGTCGAGAAGAACGAACGGTTCGCAAGCTGCTTTGCGTGCAGCTCGGCGAGAGGCAATTCCGTGGAATTGTTGCCGGACGTGGCTTGCTTGGTCGGTGCCTCATTCGTTCGACGTAGCTTGGCTTCCTGCCCGGCAAGATGGAGCACGCCGCCGGTCATCGCGCCCAATGCACCACCAGCCCCAGCGCGACTGCCGACTCCGCGCATCAGGTCCACGCCGATGCGGTCGTCGATGTACTGCTGATCGGCGAAGTTCAAGCCCAACTGATTTCCGCCGCCCTGGACCGACTGCTTGGCGGATTCCATGCCTATGTTCTTTGCCATGTCGAGCAGACCGCCGTGGATGCCGCCTGCTGCCTTGCCGCCGAATACCCTAGCCTCGAAGGCACCGGCACCGGTCAGCAACGTGGCACCACCACCGATGGCGCCCGCGACAGCAGCGGTCGCGGCCTCGACGTGATCCGCGAGGATGTTCTTTGCCTCATCCTGCGGATTGCCGTCTGCGATCAACTGGCGGTAGTCGCTGCTCGTCCGCATCAGGTCGTCGTGCGACCGGCTCATCACGTCCTGTTTCGCCTGCGCGCCGCTCTGTCCGCCTTCGATTCCGGCGTTGGTGAGCACGTCCGCCACCGTACCGGCGCGGATCGCGGCAGTCTGTCCGATTTTCGCCAGATGCGTTGGGTCGGTGATGCCTTGTTCCATCGCGGTCTTGATCGCGGCTTCGCCTGCCGTGACAGCGGCCTTACGCACGATCCCGACCATGCCAGCCATCGACGGGGCCGACTGGATCAGCATGTCCATCGCCAGCGAGGGGCGGGTCGCCACGAGCTTGACGGCTCCCAGGAAATTCTCGTTGTTCAGGTCGGAGTAGTTCTTCTGCATCGCCGGCGATGTGTCCGCCTGATACTTGTCCTGAACGTCATTGAACACTTCGCTTGGACGGTAGCCTTCGAGCTTGCCGATGGCTTCATCGAGCGAATACTGGTGGCCGAGGGATGGGGCAATCGCTTCGACGGCTCTGCCATAGCCGACCGTCGCCGCGTTCGCCAAGCTGTAGACACCCTGCACGAACGCATTGATTCCCTTGGGGGCCGAGAGCAGATAGTCAGTGATTTTGGTCTTGCCGGTGGTGTTCTCGGTTTCCGGCTGCGGCTTCATCTCATCGAACGGAGTGCGCGTGGGCGAGAGGCCAAGACTGGGTTTGGCTGATGCGGAGCCGTACAGATCGTCAAAGACGTTTTTGCCGGAAGCGGCGGGCGCGTCAGTCGGTCTACTGGAACCGGACCCCGCGTAAAGATCGTCGAATACGTTTGCCATCCTCGAATCCTCAGGTAATGTTGCCCGCCGCGATGGCCTTGTCGATTTCTTCCTCACGCCGCCTGAACTCGTCGAGGGGCATGGCTTCGATCTGCTGCCGGGTGAAGTGCGGTTTCTTGCGCGTGATGCCGACCGCACGCTTGTACCGATCCAGAACCTGAATCACTTCCTCAGCGGTGCCACGCTCAATGGCGGTCTGGACTATTGGAGACTGCCTCATCAGCCAGCCCTGATAGTCTTCGTTTTTGGCGATCTGAAACGCGTCCGGGTGGGCCTTGAGGATCGCGGCGAGATGTTGCATGAGTTTTTCGTGGTCCATGTGGTGGTCTCCTACGCGGTAGCCGGTTTGCCGAGACCGGCGAGCAGGCTGTCTGCTTCGGTGTGATCGCCATTCAGCACGAGGCAGAGATCACGAAGCATCATCATGTCGCTGTGCTTCGCATGTCCGGCCTCGGTGATCTTGGCCTTGATGGCCTCGTAATCGCGCCGGTGGGCCAGGCGCCGCTGCCATTTCAGGCTTTCGCCTCGGATCGTGGCCTGTGCGCGGCGTGCCGGTTCCATGATCAATTCGGCGGCTTCGATCACGCGCTCCCCATTCAGGACAGCGAAGCGAGCCGCGTTCACGTCGGCGCTCGTGGCGTCGCCCAGGGCCGCCCGCAGGATCACGTCGCCGAGTTGCTTTCGCAGCTCGGGAAGTTTCTCGCGGGCCTCGATGGCGGCGGCTTGCGCGTCCATCACGGCCTGCTCGACTCTATGGTTCTGCTGGGTTAGCTTCTCGATCTCTTGATCTACGATGTACATGTTTGTGACCTCCCGGTCGTGGTGGTGGATCGTTACGTCAGTTCTTCCAGTGCCTGCTCGTGGGTAGTCCAGCCGACTAGGCCGGTTGGGTCTCCACCGCAGCGGTCGATCAGCGTCATGATCGAACCGTTCCCGTCCGGGTCCGGCCACAGCGTGGCGTGGCCGACCTGTGTCTCGGTGATGCCAAGCTCTTTCAGGGTCCGTGCTAACGCCGCCTCTGTGGCTTCCCCGCGCTTGGGAAATACATCGACGGAATGGAGGCCAGCGGCGCCGCGTTCCAGTGTCTTTACTCTTGTTTCGAGACGCATGTTTCCTCCCCTTCACGCTCAGCCTGCTCGCGACGTAGCCGCCACAGTTCTTTGCCGGTCTCAGCCCACCGCTTGAGTTTTTCCGGGTCCTCGCGTCGGAGGCGGTCACGCTCGATGACACATTCTTCATGCGTTTTCCAGCCGATCAGCTTGGAAACGTCCTCAACGATCTGGTAGTCCTCTCGCCGGGTCAGTTTCCGTTCATTTCCCCAGACGACGGTGGCGCATCCGACCTGTTCAAACGTGATGCCGAATTGCGGGGCAACGCGGCCGATAGCCTCAACCGCTGTCTCGCCCTTCTTGGCGAAGATGACCTCATGCAACATGTGCAGGTTCGTCCTGCCGCTAAGAGCGGCTTCTAGTCGCTCAACACGTCGCCGTATCATGACTTGCCTCCCGATGCCTGCCTTGCCTGCTCTAATTCCGATACGCGGCGTTCCAGATCATCAACCTCCTTGATCCGGGCATGGGCCGAGAGACTTTGCAGCGCGTCCGTGGCCTGACTTGGCGTGAGAGTGCCTGCGGCCATCGCCGCGACGATCTTCTCCGCCTTCTCCGTCAGGCTTCCGGTCAGTCCGTCGAGCACTACCGGTTCGTCCGTGCTCCGTATCGGCGGCACGAGACGTTCCAAGCACAACCGAAGGGCCTGACCGTCACCTTCGAGCGCGAGGTCAACGGCCTTCTGGATAAGTTCCTGGGCGTGCGGCTGCAACAATTCGCGGAGCGCCGTGCGCCGATCCGGCCTGCCCTTCGGGCGTCCCTTTGGATTTCCGCTTTTTCCCCGTTTGAATTTCACGTTTGCCTGTTCTTATCTGGTGAAAATCAGAATTCCTGCATCGCGGCGCGTTCGGCCAGCGACATGAAGTCGATGGGACGTGCGCCGTCCTGCCCGACGTATTGCAGGCTGTCTGAGTGAAACCACAGCGCCACTTTGCCCTCCCATTCGCCGTGTCGCTGCTTCACGCAGCTCAGCACCGCATCCGGACCGGCCAGCACATCGTCATCTGGAGCCTGTTTCTGGCGCTCGTCCTCCTTGCGCTTGTTGCGCCAGATCGTGAACACGTTGTCTGCCTGGTCGGTGATCTCGGAGGCGCCCTTGATGTCGAACTTGTCCATGCGCTGCTGTTCGGACTCACCCTTGCGCGAGTGCGCCACCAGATGGACGTGCGTGCCGGTGTCCTTGGCGTGGGCGCAGAGTTGATCGACAAACCGCTTCTGGCCGTTGTAGTCGTCCACGCCGATGCCGCACTTCATCAGGCTGTCGATGACCAAGTGCGTGATGCCCAGTTCCTCGCTGCAATACCGCGCCACGGCCAGGATGCGCTCGGCTTTCACGGTGCCTTGCTGGTCGTAAATCCAGAGCTTTCCTTCCGTCCAGGCGTAAATCTCGCGGATGTACTGCTCGGAGACATCCCGCACGCCAGCGGCCTGCCGGGTCAGCCGGTAGAGGGTCGCACGCGGCAGCATCTCCATCGAGGCGATGCACACGCGCTCGCCTTGGGCCATCAGGGACAGCATGACTTGGTTGACCAGCATGGACTTGCCGTGCCCGTTGACGCCCGCCCAAATCGAGACTTCCGAGGGCCGCAGGCCGATGTAGCCGTGCGTCTTGGACCAGGGCAGGTGTCTGCCACCGTAGGCCACGTTTCCGGCAAACCGTTCGATGACCTGATCCAGCCACTCCGATGCGGGACGAATCTGGGCGGCCTCGGGCGGCTGCTTCATGTACTTCTCAAAATCGACCATCGTGTCCCGCACGGTACGCACCGGCAGGCGATTCACATCAGACATGGCGGAACCTCCGCGATGAATGTCTTGCCGCAGAACAGCACCGCGACCCAGCGGTCTTGCGGCACGTCCCAAGTCTCGATGTTGTAAGCACCAACCCGCACCAGCGCGTCAGCGAGATTCACCGTGCGCCGCACCTGCTGGCCGGTGTGCGCCACGATGGCATCGAGACCGGCCATCGGTCGCAGGTCGATGCTTTCAACGCTCATGGTGTCGTCGATCACGACAACCGGATACGGAACGCGCAGGCGTCCGGCGAGCGACAGGATCACCGGCGTGTCGGGTCGTTCACCCTGGCGGCGAATCGTCAGAAGCTGAGCGAGGGTCATAGTGCGCCCTCGAAGATGCTGGCCGGTTTGGTGCCGCTGATGTACTCGTCCTCCCATCCTTCGGCGTTCAGCCAGGTTGCGGGATGAGGTATGAACCTACCGGACTCCTTGGTCCAGTCCTCCGACGCTATGGCTGCTTTCAACGCCTCTGCGATGCGGACTTGCAGTCCGGCATCGGGTTTGAGTTTCCTCCATGCCTTCAACGCATCGCCCTTGCTCCGCTTCTTCGGGTAGGTTTGCCAAAACTCCGCGAACCCTTGAGGTTCCTTTGGCGCATCGGTGCGCGGCGGGTGAGAGACTGACGGTTCATTGATGGTTAATAATGGTTCGGGCGAACTGGGCGACACCCGTATGCGTCCTCCACGACACCCGTCAGCGTCCTGTAGTTCACCCGTGTCCTCTGGTTCACGGGTGTCCTCAGCGACACCCGTACCCGTGTCACCCACGACACCCGTCAGACGATCCGTATTGATCTGGTAGCGGCGCGTGGCTTTTGGTGATCCGCCGTTCAGGTTACCGACAACAGATAGGTAACCAGCTTCCATGAGACGGCGCAGAACCTTTTGGACCTGTCGGCGGGTCAGCCGGACCTTCTTTGCCAGCGTCGAGACAGCCGGGTACGCAAAACCGGAATCGTTCGCAAAGTCGGCCAGCGCGAGCATGCACAGGAGTTCCGAGCCGTTGCCGGGAAACGTGTCCCAAACCTTCGCCATCACGCGCACGCTCATCGCGTCTCCCTGAGTAAGCGTCCGGCGGCTACCATCAACCGAGCGGCGCGGTTCCAGCACCAGCACTCGAAGCACTGGGTTTTCCACGCCTCGCTCTTGAGTCGAACGAATGGAAATCGGCAGCACGCGCACCGCACGCACTCGCTTGTGTGTTGCCGAGGAAATCTGATAACTTTCGTCGCATTCATTTTTCAACCTTTGCCCGCCGATCCGGTTGCAGCCGACGGCGGGCTTATTTTTTTCAGCGCCTCACAGCGCACATGCCTGAGTCGCTGCGTTGACTTTGTTGCGGCGTTGGCTCTCGATGTAGGCCGCTATGTCGGACTCCATCCAGACGAAGACGCGCTGACTGACGGGTATCGGCTTGGGAAACTTGCCATCCCGCATCAGCCGCCACAACGTCGTGCGGCTCATCCCAAGCCGATGGCAGACCTCCGACAAGCGAAGCGCCCTGTCAGCCGCGTGTTGAACTGCTGAATGTTCCATGGGTGTTCTCCCGGTTTCGACAGGAGACGATCATATGCGTGGAAAATTTTTTGCAAAGATGCCGGAGTATTTTTTGCGGTGAAGGTTGTAACAAACTTCACCCGATTGCTCGGCGTGATGCCGAGCCGCAGATCGGGTGATTACGTCTGGGAGGTTTCTGCGCGTGTGCCGCTACTTGCGGGACAAGGAAAAAATCTTCTTGCTCTTGAGATGTTGCTCGATTGTCGAGCTTGTAGGCGCGCGGCCTAAGTGCACGATTATTTTTTGACGGCACACACTAACGGCAGCGATCAGCTTATCCCTTGGATGCTGCTGGAGGTAATCCGTCGCAACGGCTTCAGCAATCTGATGCCAAGCATCGGCATATTTCTGCCGCGTTTTGAGGCTCTTTTTTCGGCCTTCATTCAGGATTCGGTCACGCAATTCAGGGAACCGCACCGCGTCGGCAATGCGGGACAATCTCCAGGACAGATCGCCGAGTGCGGCGGCGTTGCCGTTCGGCTGACGCGCCAGCGCCTTGGCGGCCTGAGTGCCGACCCAAAGCGCGGCGGCAAGGCGTTCCTCAATGATGGCGAGATCGCTTCCTGCGCTCTGGATGATTGCCCATGGATCGGAGAATAGATCGTGGGCATTGACTGGACGTAACCCACCGGTATGCCCACCATGCTTGGCAAGCGCCGTATTCAGGTTCTTCGCGGCCTGCTTAGGTGTGGTGTTCAACCTGTCGCAAACCTCACGCGCCAGTCGTTCGGCAACGGTGACGTAAGCCGGTGTGACGGCCTGCGCGGCGGGTCCGGTGGTTTTCTTTTTGCCCATCTGTGACCCCCCTCAATCACGCCAGAAGTTGCGGAACCTATCCGGAGCGAGTTCTGTATACCTCGCCGTGTGAACAATGGACCGATGCCCCAAATAAACCTGGATACTACGGGTGTCGTTGCCATCATTGGCCAGCTTGTATCCAGCCGCGTGACGCAACATATGCGGGTGAACCGGAAAGGTCAGGCCAGCCAGCTTGCCCGCGCGAGCCACAATCTTTCGCACGTTGTCCGCCGTCATCGGCCCTTTGCGTTCAGTCGTGAAGATGTACGGACCGCCATCACTGTCGCGCTGGAGCCGCCGTAGCGCACGAAGCTCGGGGCCTCGGAGCGGATGCGTCGAGGGCGTGCCGTTCTTGAGCCGGTTGATGTGCATCAGGCCCTGCTTCATGTCCACCTGCTCCCATCGCAGCGCGGTCAGTTCCGAGACCCGCAGAGCGTGTCGATATCCGATCAAGATCAGCGCGGCGTCCCTGTGCCCGTACCGTCCGGTACGTCCGGCGGCGGTCATGAGCTTCTCAACCTCGTCCGGCGTCAGATATTCCCGCGAGCGACGTTCCCGGTTCGGAACGCGGCGCGGCGGAACTTTCCCATTTACGATGTTCGGCGCCTTGCGCTTCGCTACTGCCAAATTCACGACGTTCGTCATGTTAGTCTCCTTACTCTCCCGAAAGCAGTCATTTTCGGGAGAGTTTATTCTGTGAAAAAACCCCGCCCGTGTGGGCGGGGTCGGGTTGCCGTCAGTCCACAACGTGGAGCGCGGGCTGCGCTGGCTCTTGCTTCATTGCATCGAGCGCCTCCTGTGCGCGATACAGTTCATCCATGACCAAGCGCGTTGCGTGCTCCAGTTCTGCGGATGGCAACGTGATCTTGCCACTGTCAGCGGCACGAGCGGCGGCCTGGTTCAGCATTGCCACCACGCCGATTGCACCCTGGATGTTGCGTTCTGCTTGTTCCCGCATCGCTTGCATTTCGACGGACTCGGGCTGTGCTACCTGTTCGCATTGTTTGTTGCTTTGCATCTTCGTTTCTCCTTGGTTGGTTGCGGTTTTCACGGCTTGGGTTTCCTCAGCTTCTTGTATTTCACTAACAGATCGTCGATGGCCTCGCGCACGTAGATTGCCCAGGGAACGCGGGTAGCCTGCGAGAGGGCCTGCAACTGGTCGCGCTGCTCGGGTTCGATGAACAGGGCCACGCGCACGCGGCGTTTGTTGGGTCTCTTGATCATGTGATTAATGTATGCCTATGTATGCCTGTATGTCAAGTATCGTTGCTCCGGCCGGAAGCGGCCGACCTAGAGGGGTAGCGATGCCCAGAGGATCGCTGTGCCAGTCGGGCTTGCCGTCAACAAGCCGGAAAACAACGGCGCGGGGCTGATCGAACAGGTTTGAGCAGGTGGGCGCTACCTATGCCGCACCCCTGCCACGGAGTGGCATGGTAACAAGGTTATAGGGAGGTTGGCGGCGACTGCTGGAATGGGTCTGTGGGTCAAAATTAATCCTGTAAGTTGGTCAGGCAGTCCAGCATCGGCAACGGACGCCGGGATCGGCGCTTGGATGCCTTCTTCGCCTTCGGTTTAGCCGCCTTCTTTTTCTTGCTGGTCTTGCTCATGGGGTTCTCACAGTGGCGGCGGATAGCCCGCCATCCTTGCCGACATCGCGCTGTGCAGCGCCTGGATCAGTATTTGCGCCGCTTCCGCCGGTGTCGCGTCGAGTAATTCTTCCGCCGTCAGCCTCACGGCGTCATCCGTCTCTTGGGTGATGAATCGCATTACCAGTGAGTGGTCCATTCCCATCATGTTTTCGACCATCGACCGAACGTCGATCTTGTACGCCTCCGGCAGGCCGTGATTGCCTTCCAGTATCGCCCACTGCATCAGTTGCAGGGCGTACAGCAAATCGGGGTCCGGCTTCTCCCCGGCTTTGACTAGGAGGCTTTTGCAAATCTGGTTTATCTGCGACTTGTTTTCCGCGTCTCTGTCTATCATCTCGGATGCCCCGGTACTGAAGGAACGCGATCAGCGCCTGATGATGGAGGCCCATTATCTATTCGGGTTCGCGGCACACACGCCATTCTGCTCAGCGGCAGCACGTCGGCATGAAGCGGCATCGTAGTACATGCACTGTGTTCCGGTGGAACTCACCACGCAGAAGGGCGCACTATGGGCGGGAGCTTGTGCTTCTTGCTGATTGATCACACACGCGCCGCTACTTCCTGCGGCCCGGACGCAATCCTCGTGTGTGTAATACCAGCATTGTGTTCCATAGGACTGCACAACACAGAAGGGGGCGGCAGTAGCTACGGTCGCCCAGGCCAATAAGGCAAACGTTGCTAGCAGTCGCATTTTATTTCCTCCTGCCTTGGATGTTTGACACCGTTTGCTTTGGCCTCCACTCCCGCGCCAATCGTTGTGCTTCGGCAACTTGGCTGGGCGTTATCAGGGAAGCGATCTGGTCACGAGCATTGGCTGCGGCGTCTCTTGCTTCGCCTGTCAGACCCGCGCTCGCCAAGTTAAACCACATGTGCGCCATCACGTAGTCCTGTGGGACGCCCTGGCCGTTCATGTACATGCCCCCGAGCAAAACCTGAGATTCTGCGTTCCCATGTTCTGCGGCTTCGCGAAACCACTTTGCGGCCAGTACATAATCCTGCGGCACTCCACGTCCCAGGTAATACATTCTGCCGATCCATTCATCAGCTAGAGGCACACCGAGCATGTATTCCTGTCTTGTGGATTCCTCGATGCCTGCCTGCAACCTTTCGGCCTCTTTCTTCTTCTCGCCACTCAATGAAGTCGGGATCGTTGGACGTTTAAGTTTATCGAATCGGAAATTCGCAGCTTTGGTAAACCATTGCAAGGCGGCACGATAATCTTGCAGTACCCCCGGCCTTCCTTCATAGTAATAAATTCCGATCATGAATGCTGCATACGAATTGGTCTCGGCAAGCCACTTGTAGATTTTTAAAGCTTCGGGGTAATCACCGTTTTTTTCGGCTTGGTGGGCATATCCATAGGGGTTCAGTAGAGTATCTGCTGGAATCTCATCACCACCAGCAAACGCCTGTCCTGAGACCCACAACAAGGCAGAGCAGAGAAGGGCGGTTATTTTCATGGTTCTCCCCTTGGCAACTGAAACCCTACCGGGCTTCATGGGGCGGGGTCAATCCGCATCATGGATCGACGTAGCGGGGGGTGTCTCTTATCGGGAGACGGGGTTCTTAAAACTTGGGAAAATTTACCAAAAGTCGGGGAAAGTAAGAGACACGAAACGACACAGATAAGCGTTATTTGTCATGAAGATACGGCGCGTTATAATGCCCGTTTCGTAATCAGTAGGTCATCGGTTCGACTCCGGTCACCGGCACCATCTTGAAGGGGCAGTCAGCTACAATTTCTCCATGACCCCAGCCCGGACAGCAAAGGATTTGTGCGGCGTCATGCCGATAGACGTCTCGACCGGACTGATCGGGGGTGTTTCGTACGTGGCATCTCCCAACCGCGACGCGCGCCCCGAAGGCGCGCCGATCGATACCCTGGTCATTCATTCCATCAGTCTGCCGCCAGGAATCTTCGGCGGCCCGGGCATCGAACAGCTGTTCAGAAATATACTGAATCCCGACGAACATCCCTATTACCGCGAGATCGATGGCCTCAAAGTCTCGGCCCATGTGCTGATCCGGCGTACCGGCCAGATAATCCAGTATGTGCCCTTGCACCAGCGCGCTTGGCACGCCGGGCTGTCGTATTGCGAAGGGCGTACCCGCATCAATGATTTTTCCATCGGCCTCGAACTGGAGGGGGCGGATGATCTTCCCTTCGAGGATGCCCAATACGAATCATTAATCAGGCTGACGCATGCTCTCCGGAAGGCCTACCCCGCCATCACTCCGGCGAGAATATTCGGGCATAGCGATATCGCGCCCGGTCGCAAGACCGACCCCGGCCCGACCTTCGACTGGAAAAGATATCTGGATGCCTGTGCATAGGGCTTGCTTTACAGCGGGCGCGGCCAGTACATTTATGTGCTTGTTAAGGATGAAAATCGGCTGGCATGAGTGAAATTCTGATTGCAGCACTCTTGGCGATCCTGCTGGATCATCTGATTCCCGATCGTCAGGGCATCAAACCGTTCGCGTGGTATCGTGACTGGGCGGAATCGATCGAGGAACGTTTCAACGGCGGCAAGCGCTCGCACGGCGTGGGTGCCGTCATGCTGGCAACGCTCCCGATCGTCGCTGGCGTATTGCTGTTGCATTACATCCTGGGTCAGCTGGCCTGGATCTTCCGCTTCACTTTCGATGTCATCGTGCTGTATCTGTGTATCGATGTTCATCGGCTCGGAAAAACCGCGAATGAGATATCCAGCGCGCTGGAGTCCGGTGACTTCGACGAAGCGAATGACAGATTGCAGGAATTGACCGGCAAGGGCGTCACGGAAAAAAACGAAGCCGGCATCGCGCGGGCGGCCGTGGAAGGCGTTCTCAAGCAGGGCAATTCGCTGATCGTGTCGCCGATTTTCTGGTTCATGCTGCTCGGCCCGTTCGGCGCCGTGTTGCAACGGTTGAGCTGCATCCTGGACTCGCTGTGGGGACACCGCTACGAGCGGTTTGCCGAGTTCGGCTGGGCCGCGGCCCGGTTCGATGATTTGCTGGGATGGGTTCCGGCGCGCATCACCGCGCTTTCTTACGCGTTGATGGGAAGTTTCGAGGACGCACTGCATTGCTGGCGTCGGCGCGTGGGAGTTTGGTCGGACATCAACAGCGGCCCGCTGCTGGCTTCCGGTTTCGGTGCCATGCATATGCAGATCTGCGAGGCGCAGGAGGAAGATGACTTTGCCGAGCGCAGCTCCGATCTCACGGTCATTCCCGATGCCGGCCATGTCCGTCGGGTCGTGGCGCTGGTCTGGCGCGTGCTGCTGCTGTGGCTCGTCATCGGCATATTGATGTCCGGAGCACATCTGGTCGGTCTCTTCTCGGGTTAATTCCCCGCCCATCGCCGCGCTCGCGGTTAATTATTGATTCTTTCCTCTTTGTTCTCATGTCGCAGAAGCCGATAACCACGCTTGATCTGATGCGTCACGGGGAACCGGTCGGCGGACGCAAATATCGTGGCCAGACTGACGACCCGCTGAGCGAAAAGGGCTGGAAACAGATGCGCGACGCCGTGGGCGATCATCGCCCCTGGCAGGTCGTAGTCAGCTCGTCTCTTTCGCGTTGCGCCGATTTCGCCCGTGAACTGGCCGCGCGACACGGATTGCCATTGGAAATCGACAGGCGCCTGGTGGAACTGGGTTTCGGTGCCTGGGAAGGGCGAACCGCCGGCGAACTGACAGCGAACGATCCCGATATTCTCATCCGGTTCCGTCATGACCCCGTGACGCATGCGCCGCCGGGCGCCGAACCGCTGGCGGAGTTCCGGAACCGGATTCATTCCGCGTGGAATAACCTGCTTGAGAGCCATGGCGGAAAACATGTTCTGGTCGTCGCCCATGCCGGCGTGATCCGAATGATGGTCGCGCTCGTGTTGAATGTTCCGCTGCGCGATATCTTCCGTCTCCAGGTGCCGAATGCCGGCATCAGTCGCATCTGTCTCGAGATCCATGATGGCCAATGGTTTCCGCAGCTGCTGTTTCACGGCCGCAGTCTCTGAGGCGGCATGAAGAAATACCGTTTTGTGTTGCGGTGGGTGGTTTTGCTCTGGTTGGCGGGCTTGGGTTTATCTTCCGCGGCGAGCGCTGAAATTTCCGTGCTGGACGATTCCGGCAGACCGCTGAAACTGACGGCGCCTGCACATCGCATCGTCAGCCTCGCCCCACACGTCACCGAGCTGCTTTATGCGGTGGGTGCGGGTCATTTCATCGTCGGTGCCGTGGAGTACAGCGATTATCCGGAAGCGGCGAAGAAAATTCCCAGGGTGGGAAGCGGCGCGGGATTGGATATCGAAGCTATTGTCGCGTTGCATCCCGATCTTGTCGTTGCCTGGCAATCGGGCAATCCTTCATGGCAGGTGGATCGATTGATTGGCCTGGGAATTCCCGTTTTCCTGACGGAGCCGCGCCATCTCGATGACATTGCCGGTCTGCTGGAAAAGCTCGGCAAGCTCGCCGGAACTGACTCGGCAGGCAAGGCGGCGGCGGATTTCCGCCGGCATCTTATGCAGTTGCGAACGCGATATTCGGGCCGGGAGACTGTTTTCGTGTTTTATCAGATTTTGGACAACTCGCCGCTTACGGTGAGCGGTCGTCATATCATCAGCGACATTATCCAGCTTTGCGGCGGACGAAATATCTATGCCGCGATGCCGGCGTTAACGCCCCGGGTGGACATGGAATCCGTGCTCAAGGAGAATCCGGAAGTTATTCTGGCCAGCGGTTACGATGCGCTATGGCAGGAATGGCGCGACCGCTGGCGGACGCTGCCCATGCTCACCGCTTCCATGCGTGACAATTTGTTTTTCATTCCACCTGACTTGATCGAGCGCCAGAGCCCGAGAATTCTCGATGGATCCGAGCGGGTATGTGCCGCGCTTGAACAGGCGCGGTCGAAAAGAACAGTACCGGGAAATCGTTAACGGTTCCTGCCGGGCTGCCACAGGACGTCGCTGCGTCCGGCGTGAACATTTAATGCACGGGCGAGAACAAACAACAAATCGGAGAGACGGTTGAGATATTTCGCGACCGCGGCGTCCATTTTCTCCGTTTCTCCCAGACGCCATACGTCCCGCTCCGCGCGCCGGCACACGCTCCGCGTCACGTGACAGATCGCCGCCGTTTCCGATCCACCCGGAAGGATGAATTCCTTCAGCGGCGACAGAAGTGCGTTGAATTTTTCCACTGCCGTGTCCAGGCGGGCGATCTGAGCCTCGGTCATGGAGGAGCGACCGGGGATGCTGAGGTCACCGCCGAGGTCGAAGAGATCGTGTTGTATTTCCGTGAGCGTGGCGCGGATTTCATCCGGGACCTCGCGTGCGATCAATACGCCGAGGAGACTGTTCAGTTCGTCCACCGCGCCGATGGCCTCGATGCGCCGGTCGGTTTTTTTCACGCGCGAACCATCACCGAGGCCGGTGGTGCCGTTGTCACCTGTGCGGGTGACGATTTTGGATAGGCGGTGTCCCATGTTTAGCCTGTGAGGCGGTAAATAATGGGGATCTGGGCGCTATACCGTTGTCCATGCAGCCAGGCGCGCGCATTGGGAATTGAACCAATTCGGCGCAGAATTAACAAGGCGTCCTCGTCAAGAACACGATATCCCGATGATCGAATCACCCGGATGTCGCGAATTTCACCCTCGGCGCTGAGCTGAAGCGCGACAAGAACCTCCCCCTCCCAGCCCTGTCGCTGGGCAAATGGCGGGTACACAAAATGCTCCTGGATGGAATGGCGTATGAGCCCCAGCATGTGATTGACCGTCTTGTCTTCAGATACCGTCTCCGCCTCCTCAACGGTGGAGTCCCCGCTACGAGCGGGCGAAATTTGCTGGGAGCGTGCATCTGCTGATGGCGCGTCGTTGCTGGTGGGCGGCGGTTGGGGGCGTGGCGACGGGTGCCGGCCGGCCGATTCTGTGACCGGCACAACCGACGCAGCGTTCCGCCATGCAGAAACCCATAGCGTGCGCTTATCGACAAGCGGCTCCGTGGGGGACGGAGACGGGAGCCAGGAGACGGCTATTCCGTGCACCAGCACGGACAGAGTCATCCAAAAAATGATGCGGTGGTATCGGGTTGTCGAATCTCTCATGTTGATCCTCGGCCTAGAAGTTTGCCTCTATTCCGGCGAAGAAACCCGCACCTGTCCCTTGGAATCCGTCAACAGGCTCGTATTTTTTGTTGAAAAGGTTATCGATTCTTCCGTGAAGGCGGGTATTTTTGGATGATTGCCAGGACGCACCGATTCCGGCCAAGGTATAACCGCCGGTATCTATAGTCGCGCCGGAGACGCGATCGACGTCCTTGCGGCGTCCGGTATAACGCAGGTTCAGTGTGAAGTCGGCATGCGGCGCGATTTGGGTCTTGCCTTGGACGGTCGCCATCTGCCGTGGACGGCGCAGCAATTCCTGGCCATTCTGATCCCGCGTGCGTGTACGCGTGTACTCGGTTGTGATCGCCGTGTCATTCGAGGGATGGAGCGAAAAGCCGGTTTCGTAACCTTCGATGGTGGCACTGTCGATGTTGACCGACGTGCTGTCGAAGCTCGGCAGGTATATGACCTTGATAAGGTTTATGATTCGATTTTTGTAGTATGTGAAATACGGTTCCAAGCGCCCGCCGTTCAATGCCTGTTCGATACCGGCTTCCCATTCCTTGCTTTCCTCCGGTTTCAGTGCCGGATTGCCGGTGTAGGACGTTCCAAAATTGGTCGGCGTCGATCCGAAGCGTTCATAGAGCGAGGGTGCGCGATACCCGGTACCGTAGCTGGCTTTGAGTTTCGTCGACGTTTCGGGGATGGCGTACAGAGGGGTGAACCGCCAGGTCTTGGCGCCCGGGAAGCTGTCGTAATTATCCGAGCGGCCACCGACGGTTCCGTGGAAATTATCGGCGAGCGTGAACTGTTCCTCGGCATACCAGCTCTTGATCCGCTCCTGGACATTGGTGTTCTCGCTGAGCACAAAGTCGCCGAAGATGGAGCCGAACGTGGAGTTACCGCTGGCGGTCATGCGGTCCTTCTTTGTTTCATAACCCAACACCGCCTTATTGCTGTTTGACAAGATAATCTGGTTCTGGAAATCGGTCGTTTCGGTTTCACCCAGGAACCGGGTATGTTCTTCGTCGCCGAGCGAGGATTGGCGATTGTTATCGATTTGCCTGTTCTGGCGTGACTTGGAATATCCGAGAACCGGCTTCCAGCGTCCATCTGCTAGGGAAGATTTGGCCTCGACACGGACGAAGCGCTGCGCCACCCCACTTTCCGAATCTGGATCTTCACCCGCGCCGATATCCAACTGCGAGTGCGCATGAATCGATCTGGCGTAGAGATTGAGTTCGGTGTCCGCAGTTGGCGTGATACCGCCTTGAAAAGACGCAGTTGTGTTGCGGTAGCCGTCATTCTCATTGCCCTGTCCGGCACGTAAACGTTCCGGGGTGATGTCCTGACCCGCGGTGTTCAATTGGGAAAGCTCCATCGAGTAATGAAACTGGGAGTCGCTTCCCCGTGTGGATAGTCCCTCGGTGTAGGTGTGAAACGAACCTCCTTCAAAGGATGCCGTATATCGACCAGGACCTTGGCCGCGTTTGGTGATGATATTGATGACGCCGCCGAGCGCGCCCGATCCGTAGAGGGTGCTTTGCGGACCGCGGACGATTTCGATTCGTTCAACGTTGTTCAAACTCAGATGCGCGAAGTCATAAGCGCCGTTTGGTGTGCTGGGATCGGATATTTCAATTCCATCGAGCAGGACAAGGGTGTGATTGGAGTTTGTGCCGCGAGTGAATAGCGAGGTCTGGGCGCCGACGCCGCCGGAAGTGGCGACGCGCATCCCGGGTTGTGCTGCCAACGCTTCCGGGAGACTGTGCCATTGATTGGCCCGGATATCTTCGGCCGTGATGATGGTAACCGAACTGGCAACTTGTTGCACAGGCGTTGGAATACGTGTGGCCGTGATGACAATCGGTTCCTCCGTGCCAATCTCGGCACTGAAAACTGAAACAGGAGCAACGAACGCTATGCCAATGACGAGGCGGGTTATGGATATCTTCATTTTCTTCTCCGCAAACTGCGCGCACCCGCGCAGGGGTTGATTTGAGTGTGCGGAGGAAGGAGAGAAGCGGAGGGCTGCGAGGCCATGGCCGCCCGCGCCGCCCTCCGCGACACCATTGGGTTGCTTCAGGCCGGTCTCCGGGCTCACGAGTGGGTTGACCCGGCGAATCGCCTTCCCGTCAGATGCAATGACAGTGGCGGTTGATTCGCCCGAAAAAGGCCACGAATGGCTTTTTCAAAACTCGTTTACCGTTGCGGGGGCAGCACCGGGATGGTCAGCCAATATTTTCAGCGGACGCACCGGCTTCCCGTTTCATCTCCCGGCGTGAATCTGCCGGGAAACACCTGAAGCTGATGAGCTACATGCTCGCGCGCAATATATGAAGCGACCGGCGACGTGTCAATGCTTGTAAAAAAATCTCATCCGGGAGTGGAAATCCGCGCGGGAAGTTCACGTTGGGCGGAATAGGTCGAAGGCCGTATTCCGCCGGATGTGTATCGCCTGGGCGCCGGAAAACATCCGGCGCAATACGCTGCGCTATTGCCCCCTGCGCGTTGCAGGAAATCTCCATCCGGAAGTGGATATTCGCAGGAAAGAATGCACGACATGTTTTTCCCAAAGCGGAAATAAAAAAGCCGGCCCGAAGGCCGGCTTTTCAACATCAGACAAACGACAGAGAACTGTCGGTCTTATTTCTTCTCGGGGGCCGCCGGAGCAGCCGGAGCCGGAGCAGCCGGAGCCGGAGCAGCCGGAGCCGGAGCAGCGGCGTCAGCCGGCTTGGCGGCATCCGCGGCCGGGGCGGCCGGAGCAGCAGCAGGAGCAGCCGGAGCGGCGGCTTTCTGTTCCTTCTTCTCGCAGGCGGTCACCGCCGTCATGGCCAACAGTGCGGCAAGCAGAATCGAGTACTTTTTCATATAGATAGGCATCCTTTAAGGTATATGTGAACCGTGAATGATATGCGGCAATCCAGGACAACATCTAGAGCCGGGCGCATATTCTTCTTAAATTGGGGAATTTTTCCATCGTTAATATTGCATGTAAGGATTTATTTTTTTTATTGAGAATGCCCGGGTCCGGGAGAAGCGGTCGGTCAGGAGGCAAGGCGAGGGGCGCCGTAGAACAGGCCCTGGGCGTTGCTTATTCCGATCTCCTGCAGCGCGTGTTCGGTCGCCGCGTCCTCCACGCTTTCGGCGATGGTTTGCATGCCGAACGACGAGGCCAGTTCATGGATATGGGTGACGATCTTGCGGTCGGCTTCGTTTTGCAGCATGCCGCGCACGAACGAGCCTTCGATCTTGAGGTAATCCGGGCGGAACTGGTTGAGGAAATTGTAGGTGGAATAGCCGCTGCCGAAATCGTCCAGTGCCAGCTTGCAGCCGAAGGCGCGCAGTTGCTGGATGTCCTGGTGCAGGGAGTCGCTCAACGGGATGGTCTCGCGCTCGGTGATCTCGATGGTGATCGAGCGCCCGCCGTCGCAGGCCGGCTTGAGCAGATGACTCAGTTCCTTCACGAACCCCTTGTCGTTGAAGGAGGAGATGTCCACGTTGAGAAACAACGCATGTTCCAGGGGTGTCTGCAACAGGGCCTGACCGATGACGTGCAGGTCCACCTCGCGTGTCAGTCCCAGTTCCTCCGCTACCGTGATGAAATCCTTGGCCTGAATCACCAGACCGTTGATCCGCATGCGCGCCAGCACCTCGTAGGCCACCGGTTCGCCGCTCTTGAGGTTGCAGATGGGCTGGTACGCGGGGTGGATGTGGCCCTGCTCGAGCGCGTTGCGCAGCTGGAACCCCTGGCTGAAGATCGACATCACCGCGCGGCTGATGTCCGGCGACAGCACCTCGATGCGGTTGCGCCCGCCGCGCTTGCTGTGATAGAGCGCGACGTCCGCGGCGCTCACCAGGTCCTGGGCGTTGGTCCCGTGCGTCGGCGCTTCGGCCACGCCCATGGAAGACTGGAGCTGCATGTGCCCGACCGGCAGCGGGATGCGCGTTTCGCTGATGCAGTCATGCAGCTTCTGGGCGATGCGTGTCGCGTTCTCGATATCGGTGTTCTTGAGCACCATGGCGAATTCGTCGCCCGCCAGGCGCGCGATGTAGTCGTTGCGCCGCACTTGCTGCTTGAGCAGTTGCGCGGTGGTGCGCAGCACCTCATCGCCGAACGGATGGCCGTAGGTGTCATTGATGAACTTGAAGCCGTCGAGGTCGATGAGCAGCAGGCACACCGGCATGTTTTTCGGCAGGTGATCGGACAGGATCACCTCCAGCTGGCTGTCGAAGTGGCGGCGGTTGTAAAGCCCGGTCAGCGGGTCGGTGACCGAGAGGTGATAGAGCTCGTCCTGGTAACGGCTCAGCAGATGGTTGAGCTCGACGCTCTTGGTGATGTCGCTGAAGGTGCCGATGATGCCGGTGAAGTTCCCGGCCGAGTCGGTCTGGGCGTCGGCGTCGAGGCTCATCCACAGGCGCTTGCCGTCCGCCGAGCGCAGCGAAATTTCGCGGTTCTTTTCGTGCAGCTGCGCAAGCGCGCGCGGGTCGAAATCGCGGATGGCGTCCTCGTCGAGGAGAAAATCGGCGAAGGGTTTTCCCAGGGAGTCGTCGGCGACGAAGCCGGTCAGCGCCTGCCACGCCGGGTTGAGGAAAACGATGCGGCCGTCGGCGTCGAGCTCGAACAGAACCTCGTGCATGCCGTTGACCAGCTTGCGCAGCCGCGTTTCGCTGTATTCGAGCAGCTCGCGCGTCTCCTCGAGGCTCTGGATGTAATGGCGCATCGTGGCCGAGCCGTCGGCGAAGGCCTGATTCAGTTCCTGGATCTCGCGGCTGCCCGATTCGATCAGTTTCACGCGCGGGTGCCAGTTGCCGTGGGCGAACTCGCGCGCCCACTGCATGAGCGGCCGCAACGGCGCGGTGAAGCGGGTGAGCAGCAGGTAGGCCAGCAGGAAAACCACGGCCAGCACGATCGCGGTCAGCACGCCGCCGACGGCGACCACCTGACGCACGCTCCGGTTGAGCGGCGCATACGACAATTCCGCCTCGATGTGGCCGACTTTCGCGCCGTTGATGCTGACGTCCGAAACCAGCAGCGGATTGGCGCCGGAGGTTCCCGCCAGCATCCGCGTCAGCCAGCTGGCCGGTTCCGCGTTGCCCTGGTGCTGGTACAGCAGCGAACCGCCGCCGTCGTCGACGATGCGTATCGAGGCGATCGCGGGATCGGCGGCGATTTTCTGCATGTAATTGTCGAGGCCGGCGACGTCGTAGCTCGCCACCATGCCGCGCACCGCCGGCTCGACGAATACCATCAGGTGGTTCGCCAGGCGCTGCTGTGTTTCGAGGTGGGTCCGGGCCGCCTGGTGCGCAAAGCCGATGGTGACCGCGGTGGCGGTGAACAATAGAAGGATGGAGAAGGAAGCGGCGATCCGCGCGCGCAAGGTCCGGGGGAACAGCCGCAGGCGCATCATGGGCGCGTCATCGCAGGGAAAAAGGGAAGAAAAGGACGGGCAGGGAGCCTAGGCCCTGGCGCGGATTCAAGCGGACGACCCAATCCCAATGCGCGTGCTCCGTCATTATATATGTATGTGCCGCGACGAGTGGCCGGAAGTATAACGGCCGGGCCTGTTTTAATCCACCGGCGCGCTAGTCCGGCAAGTACCAACGGGCGCCGTCGGCAGGGATTTCGCGCAGGCGACAATGGTACAGCCGTTCGAGGTTCGGACGCGTGAGCACGTCCGGCATCGGCCCGTGGAGACATTCGCCTTGGTCGAACAGCAGAATGCCATGCGTGCCGAAACGCGTGGCGAGGTTGATGTCGTGCAGCACGAAAATATTCATGTGGCCGGGACGGGCGACGCGGGCGGCCAGCAATTCCAGTATCCGGACCTGGTGATGCAGGTCGAGATGGTTGGTCGGCTCGTCCAGCAGGCACAGCGGCGCGTCCTGGGCCAGCAGGGCGGCGATTTCAACCCGCCTCCGCTCGCCACCGGACAGGGTGGCGAGCGGACGTTGCGCGAATTCCGCGAGTCCGACGGCCTCCAGCGCCGCTTCGGCGGCCGAATCATCCTCCGCGCTCTCCCATTGCCAGCGGTGCAGATGCGGATGGCGGCCGGTCAGCACGGTTTCGATCACCGTGGCCGGAAAAGCCGATTCAGAATCCTGGAACAGCACGCCGAGACGGAGCGCGCGGCGGCGCGACGGCATGTCGCGAAGCGGAATATGGTCGAGCATGACCCGGCCCGCTTCGGGTTGGCGCAGGCCGGCGAGCGCGTGCAGCAGCGTGGTCTTGCCGCTGCCGTTGGCGCCGAGAATCACCCAGTTCTCGCCGGCGTTGAAGCCGGCCTCCAGCCGGTCGCACAGGGTGCGGCCGGCGATGCGCAGCGTCAGCTGTTCCGTGCGCAGCATCAGCGCGCCCGCACCAGAAGAAAAAGAAATACCGGAACGCCGAGCAGGGCGGTGAGCACGCCGACCGGAAGTTGCGCCGGCGCCACCCAGCTGCGCGCGAGGGTGTCGGCGACGGTCAGGAACCCGCCGCCCAGCAGCACGCTGGCCGGCAGCAGGAAGCGGTGATCGGAGCCGCCGGCCAACCTTAATATATGGGGAATGACCAGGCCCACGAAACCGATGCTTCCGGCCAGCGTGACCGCCATGGCGGTCAGCAACGACGCCAGCAGATAAACCACGGAGCGCAGCCGCGCCGGATTTTCTCCCAGCGCGGCGGCGATGTTTTCGCCGCGCATGAGCAGGTTGAGCGGGCGCGCGAGCCACCACGCCACCGCCAGCCCGGCCAGCAGGGTGATTATTCCGGCCGCGGGTTGCGTGGCGGTGCTCAAGTCACCGATCAGCCAGAAAAGCATGCCGTGAACCTGGGACGCCGGCGTCACGCTCAGAATCAGGCTGATGACTGCGCCCCAGCCGGCCGCGACCACGACGCCGGTGAGCAGCAGGCGATTCTGCGTCCAGGCCGCGCCGGCGCGGCTCAGTCCGAACACGATGAACATGGAGAACAGCGCGCCGGCGAAGGCGTTGGCGTGCAACCATCCCGTGCCGAGGCCGGCCAGCATCGACATCAGAACGGCGACCGCCGCGCCGCCCGAGACGCCGAGCACATAGGGATCGGCCAGCGGATTGCGCAGCAGCACCTGCAGCAGCGCCCCCGACAGCGCGAGCATCCCGCCCACGGCGAAAGCCGAGAGCGCGCGCGGCAGGCGTAATTCGTGTATCACCAGATATGCCGTTGTGTTGTCGCGGTGGCCGAGCAGCGCCCGCCACAATTCCGCCGCACCGATACTCACGCTGCCTTGGGACAGGGCGTACCACAGGCTCAACGGCACCGCCGCCAGCAGGAAAAGCGCGATCGTCAGGCGGCGGTTCATGGGCGATTCGTTCAGCGCAGCGGCAGAATCTGCCAGCTGCGTTTCTGCGCCTCGCGGCTCAGGATGTCGTCGGGATTCACCGCCACCGGATGGTCGACGATGGAAAGCAGCGGCAGATCGTTGTGCGAATCGCTGTAGAACCAGCTGTCCTGCAGCGTCTGCCCGTGTTCCTGCATCCACGCGTTCAGGCGCGTCACCTTGCCTTCACGGTAGCATGGTGTGCCGGCCACGCGGCCGGTGAAACGACCGTCGCGTTCTTCCGGTTCGGTGGCGATCAGGTGCGGAACGTCGAACTCCTCGGCGATCGGCGCGGTCACGAAACGGTTGGTGGCGGTGATGATGACGAGCGTGTCGCCGTTCGCGCGATGCAGGTTCACGAGTGCACGCGCCGCGGGCGTGATCATCGGCAGAATCTTGGTCTGCATGTATTGCCGGTGCCAGCGGTCGAGCGTGGCGCGGTCATGGGCGGCGAGCGGTTTCAGCGCGAACGCGAGAAACTCCATGATGTCGAGCGTGCCCGCCTGATACTGGGCGTAGTAGCGCTCGTTCTCGCGCTCGTACTCCTCGCCGTTCACGACGTGGTTCTCGATCAGGAACCGGCCCCAGGCGTGATCGCTGTCGCCGCGCAGCAGCGTGTTGTCGAGATCGAAAATGGCGAGACTCAAATTAAACTCCTGATGAAAAAATCACCGCAAAGGCGCAAAGAGCGCAAAGGTTAACATAACAAAGAGTTAAAAATTCAGACATTGATTTTCTTTGCGTCTTTGCGGTGAGATTCCTTATTTATTTTCATAAAAGAAGTTTCGTTCCGGGAGCGGGTGTTGCAAATCCCAGATGTACACGCTCGCGTCGTCGGACGTCGAAGCCAGATAGCGCCCGTCGGGCGAGAGACGCACGAAGCTGCCGCACAGTTCATGCGGCTGGAAGCGCTTGAGCACCGCGCCGGTCGTGGCGTCGAGCAGGTAGACCGCGCTGTCGGTCTGACGCCCGATGCTGGCCAGCGTCCGGCCGTCGCGGCTCAGGCTGATCGACTTGACGAACCCGTGATGCGGCGTCGGCAGGACCTGCAGCCGGCCGTCGTCGAGCCGCCAGCGGAACAGCTTGAACCAGCCGCTGCCGAGGAGCGATTTCCCGTCGGGTGTGAACGCCAGGTCCTGCGCGTCCGTGGGCGGGGAGGACAGCGGACGCGGTTCCTCGTGGCGTCGCCAGTGGAACACGCGGCCGTCGGTTCCGCTTGAAGCCAGCTGACCGTCGGCGGCATGGTAGGCCACCGCGCGTACCGCGCCGCGATGCGGCTGCCAGTCGCGCACGAGCGTCAGCTCCGCGAGCCGCCACAGGCGCACATGTCCGTCGCTGTGTCCGGTAATCGCGAGGTCGCCGGCTTCGTCGACCGCCAGGCTGGTGACCGGCGCGGGCGTTTGCAGGCGTTTCAGCAAGGTTCCGTCGCGCCTCCAGCGCGCGAGCGTGCCGTCGTACGCCGCCGAAAGCAGCTCGCGGTCGTGATCGAGGAACTGAAGTCCCTGCACCGAATCGGTGTGCGCCTTCCAGCCGGCGAGCTCCTTTCCGTCCGGCAGGCGCCACAACCGGATGCGGCCTTCCGAGCCTCCGCTGGCCAGGGTTTCCGAGCGGTCGTCGAAAGCCAGAACGTAGCCGTTGTTGTGCGCGTCGCGCAGGACGACGTTGGCGGGAACGCGGGGTGTCACGGCGCAGCCGGAGACGGCCAGCGCGCCCGCCAGCCATACCATGCGGATGCGCAATCCGATCCTGCGTCCGGGATTGCCGCCGTCGCGGCTTCGTGGAAAAATCAACACCAATCGTTCTCGCGGTCTTTAGGTCTGGCGGGATTGTAATGATAGACGAACACGGTTACCGCCCCAACGTGGGCATTGTCCTGTGCAATCGCCGCAACCAGGTGTTCTGGGCGCGGCGCTGCGGGCAGGATGGCTGGCAATTCCCGCAGGGCGGCATCCGTCCAAAAGAGGCGGTTGAGGCCGCCATGTACCGCGAACTGCGCGAAGAGGTCGGTCTCGAGCCGGCGCACGTCGAGATACTGGGTCGCACCCGCGACTGGCTGCATTACGATATTCCCGACGATTACCGCCGCCGGCATCCCCACAGCTCTTTCCGCGGCCAGAAACAGATCTGGTTCCTGCTGCTTCTGCTGGGGCGCGACGACGACGTGCGGCTCAATCTGTGCGAACGGCCCGAATTCGACGAGTGGCGCTGGGTCGAGTACTGGAGCCCGCTGGAACGCATCATCAGTTTCAAGCGTGACGTCTATCAGCGCGCGCTGACCGAGCTCGAACCGTTTCTGTCGTCCGCGCGCGCGCCGGACTGAGGAGCACGCGGCGCATGCCCCCAGCCGCCGCCCGCCTGTCTTCGCGCCGTCGTTTCCTGATCGTTCTCGTCACCCTGACCGTCCTGCTGTCGGGATTTTTCGCGCTCGCCCGCCTGCCGGTCGATTTGCTGCCCGTGCCAGAAACGCCGCGATTGCGCGTATCGGTGTCACTGCCGGGTGTGACGGCGCCGGTGATCGAGGAAAAAATCACACGCCGGCTGGAGCAGGCGCTGACGGGAATCGCGGGCGTGACTGGCATCGAGTCGGTCACCACCTCGGGCAAGGCAGTGATCGATTTGTCGTTGCGTCATCGGCGCGAGCTTGTGAGCGCACAACAGGATTTGACGGCCCGTCTCGAGCAGGTGAAGTCATTCTGGCCCGCGGCGACCGAAGCGCCGCGCGTTTCCGTCATCGATGCTTCGTCCGTCGTCGAGGAGTTTGCCGTCACCTCGCGCGACGGCAATCTGCTGACGTTGCGTGACTGGGCGCGGGACGGTTTCGCCGCCAAGCTCCGCGAACTGGCGGGCGTGGCCACGGTCGAGCTGCAGGGCGGCGCGGTGCGCGAAATCCTGGTGCAGCCGGATCAACGGCGGCTGGCGGGATACGGATTGTCGTTCGGCGATCTGTTGCAAGCGATCCGGAAAGGTCCCGAGACGGGCGTCTCGGTCCGGCGTCCCTCGTCCAGGGGTCGCGGGCGGCACGTGCCGATGCTGTCGGGCGGCGCCGCGGCCGTGGCCGCGTTGCCGGTGATGTTGCCGGACGGCGAGGCGGTGGCGCTCTCCGAAGTGGCCACGATCACGCTCAACGAGGACGCGCAGCCCGATCATTTTCTTTTCGAAGGCGGCGAGGCCGTCAAGCTGACGGTTCAACGGCAACCGTCGGCGGCCGCTTCGGACGTCAGCGAGCGTATTCAGTCGCACCTCGAATGGATGCGCGCGAACCGGCTGATCCCGGACGGCATCGGGATCCATCCGCTGTCCGGGCGATTCACTCAGGCACGGCACGCGCTGCGCCAGGTCGTTCTGGCGCTGACCGCCGGCGTGGCGCTGGTGTTGTGTGTTGCGTACCTGTTGCTCGGCAGCGCGAGACGATGCGTGATTCTCGGAGTCGTCATCGCCGTTTCCCTGCAGGCGGTGTTCGTGGCCATGGCTTTGTCGCGGCTGACGCTCGACGTGATGACGCTGGACGGACTGGCGCTGGGTGTGGGACTGTTCGGCGGCGGTGTCCTGATGCGGTTCGACAACGCGCCGCGCGCCGCCGGCGACACGGCGATATCTTACCGTTCGGTAATAGCGGCGGTTCTTGTTTTGCCCGCGATGCTGCTGCCGGTCCTTTTCGCGGGCGGTGAGGCCGGGCGGTTGTTCCGTGGATTTGTCTTTGCCTTCGGTGGCGCGTGGTTGATCTCCGCCTCGATCACGCCGTTGCTGATCCTGGCGTTCGACAAGCGCGCCCGCGGCGGGTCGTTTACGAGGCATGCCTTGGTCGGCCATGCCATCACAAGCCTGCGTCATTCCTATACGCATGGATTGAGCGCAGCGCTGCGCCGACCCGCGTTCGTGCCGGCGATCACGTTGCTGGTATTGGGCGGCCTGGTGACGGCGGCGTTCGTGTTTGAAAAGCGCGTGGTCGAGGTTTCCGACGGAACCATCGCGGTGATGGCGCGCGTTCAGGGGCCTGACGTCGAACGTTTGACCGCCGTGGCCGACGAAGCCGCGCAGCGCTTGCGATCCACGACGGAATGGCGCGACGTCCGCCACAGTTTGCAGGCCTTGCACCTAGAGCCACACCTGCGTCTGGACGAAAATCGCGCCGGTGAATTGGGCATTGACAGCATCGACGCCGGCCGGGCGCTGGCGATCGCGCTGACCGGCATCCCGGCCGGAGAATTGCGCGACGCCGAGCATCGTTACGACATACGCCTGCGCCTGCCGCCGGAGGAGTCCGTCAGCGACATGAAACTGGGGCGGCTGTTGCTGCTCGGCGAACTGAAAGATCGTCCGGCGGTGCACCTGCGCGATGTCGCCGTCATCGAAACCGTTTCCGCGCCGGAGCAGATTCGCCGGCGCGATGGAATGCCGGTGGTGGAGATTACTGCTTCGCCAGCGAACAACGTTGCACCGGCACAAGCGTGGACACGTTTGCACCAGACGTTACGTGATCTCAAATTGCCCGCCGATTACCGGTTGTCGTATCCGGCCGATACGCTGCCGGACGAGATTCGCAGTCGCGCGCTCACCTTGTTCGGTTTCGCGCTGCTGATTCTTTTTGTCGTGCAGGTTTTACTGCACCGCTCGCTGCGCGCGGCAGTACTGATTACGTTTACCGCGTTCCTGGTGCTGGTCGTCACGGGAGCGGTGCTGCGGCTTTTCGGAATGAGTTTGTCACCGCCGCTGTGGCTGGGTGGGCTGATTCTGATCGGCGTTACGGCAGGACAGACGTCGTCATTCGCGGCGTCGGCGGTCGACCGGAGCGGGCAGGGGCGATCGCGGCGGCAAATGCTGCGGCGGATTGCCGCAGGTCAATTTCGCCCGTCGCTGGCGGTGACTTTTGTCGCACTCTCGGGCATGATGCCGCTCCTGTTCGTGGCCGGCGCCGCGGCCGTGTTGCATCCGGTGATCGTCGCCGTCGCGACGGGATTGCTGCTTTCGTTGCCGGTGAACCTGTTTGTTTTTCCGTCGCTGTATTTATTGTTTGAGCGCAAGGAACAAAGCCCCGGGACATGACGTCTACAGGCATGTACGATTTCGGCATTGTTTCGTTTTAATTTTCCGGAGGACCCCGTGACCCAACACCCCCGCCGCACGTTCCTGAAAAACACCCTCGCCACCGCGGTGCTCGTCGCCGTGGGCGGTACCGGCCTGCTGAGCCCGCACCGGGCCCTGGC
>JACXTT010002612.1_pt1 | contig 28398 bp, 24 predicted proteins | sample 9270951 | NCBI WGS metagenome assembly JACXTT01 (sample SAMN15532306, study PRJNA645909) | rock metagenome | isolation source: weathered quartz diorite | place: Puerto Rico | collected 2017-06-21 | reverse complement strand
CCTTCGCTCAAAAATTTAATAAGCACTTTGTTTTTTGGCAAGGCCCTGTGCGCACGCAATAAGGCAAGGCCTCCATCTTCAACACCTGTTTTGCCTTCGGCAATTAATTTTTTGGCCTCGTTTAAAATGCCTAACACATAGTTTTTTTGCGTGTTTACCAAACGCTCAATGCGTGGTTTTAGCTCATAAAACTCGTGCTCATCGCCACGCGGTATCGGGCCGGATATAATTAATGGTGTACGGGCATCATCGATCAAAACCGAATCGACCTCATCAACCATGGCATAATGTAACTTGCGTTGCACCAACTCTTCGGGGCTGCGTGTCATATTGTCACGCAGGTAGTCAAAACCAAACTCGTTATTGGTACCAAAGGTAATATCGGCAAGGTATGCCTGGCGGCGTTCTTCGCTGCTTGGTTCGTGGCGGTCAATACAATCAACCGACAGGCCGTGAAACTCGTACAACGGGCCCATCCACTCGCTATCGCGGCGTGCCAGGTAATCGTTTACGGTTACAATGTGTACGCCTTGCCCCGCAAGCGCGTTAAGGTAGGCCGGCAGGGTGGCAACCAGCGTTTTACCTTCACCTGTAGCCATTTCCGATATTTTACCCTGGTGCAATACCACACCGCCTATCAATTGCACATCGTAATGTACCATGTTCCAGGTAACCTCGTTACCGGCAGCTATCCAGGTATTATGGTGAATGGCTTTGCTGCCGTTTATTACTACGTTTTTCTTCTTAGCGGCAAGGTCGCGGTCAAACTGCGTGGCGGTAACCTCAATGGTTTTGTTTTCGTTAAGGCGGCGAGCGGTTTCTTTTACCACGGCAAAAGCTTCGGGCAATATCTCCAAAAGGATAGCCTCAAGCGCTTTATTGCGGTCTTTTTCTAATTTGTCGAGTTCGGTATACAGGTCAACTTTTTCGCTAACCTCCAATTCGGGGTTATCAACCTGTTCTTTTACCGATTGGATATGCACATCAATATCGGCAAGGCCGTTTTTAATGCGTTCTTTAAAATCGATGGTTTTGGCCCGTAGTTCGTCGTTACTGATATCGCCAAGCTTTGCAAACTCACTTTTTATCTTATCAACTATAGGTTGTATACTCTTTACGTCTCTGTCTGATTTGCTTCCGAAAAGCTTACTGATAAATCCCAACATGGTTTATATTTTGAATTAAAGTATGACTTAATCAACAATTAAGCCACAGGCCCATTAAAGGCCATAATGACAGGCGAAATTAAGCTTTAATGCCGAAAGTATCCCTATAAATGTGCAAATTAGAAAATGTGCAGATGTGCAAATGATTTAAGCCGCGTAAGCAGACAGATGTAACAGCATTTGCACATTTACTCATTTGCACATCTGCACATTTCTATATCTTTGCCCGCATGAATATCCTGATCATCGGCTCTGGCGGCCGCGAAAGTGCCTTTGCGTGGAAACTGGCCCAAAGCCCCAAATGCGAGAATTTATACATTGCACCCGGTAACGCCGGTACTGGGCAATATGGCACCAATGTAAACTTAAAGGTAACCGATTTTGCAGGCATCCGCGGGTTTGTTTTGGCCAATAATGTGGGACTTGTTTTGGTTGGCCCCGAAGAACCGCTGGTTAAAGGCATTCATGATTATTTTCTGGCTGATGCGCAACTAAAAAACATCCCGGTAATTGGCCCGCAGCAACACGGCGCGCAGTTAGAGGGCAGCAAGGATTTTTCAAAACAGTTTATGTTCAGGCAGGGTATCCCTACAGCGGCATCTAAAACTTTTACAAAAGATACTTTACAAGATGGCCTCACCTACCTGGCTACTGCCGGGTTGCCTATCGTGCTTAAAGCCGATGGCCTGGCAGCCGGAAAAGGCGTATTGATCTGCACATCGTGGGAAGAAGCCGAGCGGGAATTGATCGCCATGCTGCAGGATGCCAAATTTGGTGATGCAAGCAGCAGCGTGGTTATCGAGCAGTTTTTGCAGGGTATAGAGCTTTCGGTTTTTGTGATGACCGATGGCACCAATTATAAAATACTACCATCAGCCAAGGATTATAAACGCATTGGCGAAGGCGATACCGGTTTAAATACAGGTGGTATGGGCTCGGTTTCGCCGGTACCGTTTGCCGATGACACGTTCCTTAAAAAAGTTGAAGAACGTATTGTGATCCCGACAGTAGATGGTTTAAAAAAAGAAAACATCCCGTACAAGGGTTTTATTTTTATCGGGCTGATGAACTGTGACGGCGAACCTTATGTAATTGAATACAACTGCCGCATGGGCGACCCCGAAACCGAGAGTGTTTTACCGCGAATAGAATCCGACTTTTTGGACTTGTTGTTAGGCGTCGCAAATGGCGACATCGCACAACGCGAATTAAAGATATCGGCCAAAACCGCCGCTACGGTAATGTGCGTGGCGGGCGGTTATCCCGGAGAGTATGTGAACGGAAAAACCATAACCGGCATTGATAACGTGCGCGATTCGATCGTTTTTCAGGCGGGTACGCAACTGCATAACGGCGATATTAAAACTGCCGGTGGCCGTGTACTGGCCGTAACAACTTTGCAGGATAATTTATTCGAGGCTTTGCAACATGCTACTACCGACGCAGCTCGCATCTATTATGATGGTGTTTATTTTAGGCGGGATATTGGCTTTGATTTAATTTAGTAAGTTAGGCAGTGTTGAACGATGACCAGAGAATAGTTAGCGGTGTGTGATCAATTGCCGATTTATAAAGAACATTAACAACCCACTATTCACCCAATCAACCATTCACTATTTCATTTTAGTACCTCTGTCAATTTAGCTGCCAATTCCTCGTTATTCAGGTTTTTAGCAATGATCTTTCCTGTTGGGTCCAATAGATAGTTTTGAGGAATAACGGCTACACGGTACAAAATGGCCGCAGCATTATCGTGGTATTTTAAGTCGGATACCTGTGTCCAGGTCATACCGTCATCCTTTATAGCTTTGAGCCAGCCGACTTTATCACCCGGCCTGTCCAACGACACACCCAAAATTGTAAAGTTCTTATTCTTAAATTGCTCGTAAATTTTAATGGTGGTGCGGTGTTCAACACGGCAAGGTATGCACCATGATGCCCAAAAATCAACCAACACATATTTCCCCCTGAACGATGACAAGGCAACAGCCTTGCCACTGGTATCGGCCTGGGTAAAATCGGGTGCTATGGCACCAACGGCTATTTTCTTTGCGGCCTCAAGGTTGTTGTGAAAGGCGATAGCAGCTTCAGTAGCTTTAACTTCGGGCGAAAGCGTATTGTACATTTTCTCAATTTCCAACTTATCGGCATCAGGCTGGTCGAGCGTACCTATGGCAGCCAGGCTTACAAAGCTGCCAGGGTTTGCAGCTACAAATTTGCGCAGGCCCTGCTGCTCATCCAAAACCGCCAGTTTGTATTTGCGCTGTATCGCATCAGCAAAATATGGATTGAGCTTTTGCGCATCTGTCGCGTTTCCGGCTTCGGTTAATATGGCTTTTTCGGCATCATAATAAGGTTTTAAAGCTTCACCCAGGCGTTTGTTATCATCGTTCACCTTTGAACCTGTAATGGTAGCTTTTGCAACCGAATCAGCACTGCTGATCAGGATGGTACCTTTTTCTACATAAAAGTTAAGGATATCCAGGTTACGGCTTAAATGGCTCAGGCCGGCACCCTTGGCATCAATTACGATGGTCGCATTTTCGGGTCCGTTAACATGCCCGCTAAAGGTAAATGCCCCGTTAACAATGACAGCCGAATCAACAAAGTCTTTACCGCCAACCAGGTATCCCATATACGCTTTAGCTGGGGGGTTTAACGTACCTACCTTGCTTTTGACGGTAAAATTATTAATTGGTTTTTGGGCGAAAACTACGGCGGGTATGATCGCCATTAACATTAAAACTATTTTTTTCATCACTTATGCTACAATTGTTTTATACCAGTTTTTGGTATGTGCGCCACCAAAGGTCGGGCATTTCACCCGATACGGCGGTATTATAATCCTCGTACCGGCATGGCACCAGGTGAAAGCGTTCGTTTTTTGAGCCCCCGGTGGGGTAAGGTACCTGCATCCACCAGCGGTCGCTTTTTTTGCTTTTTATAAATACCAGCTCGTGGTCGTCATGCTTTAAACTGGTTTTATAGATCAAATATTGTGAGCGCGGCTTTAACGGGAAGTCTTTTTTACGATTATAATAGCCGTCAATAAAATACCATATCATTTGCGCTATCAGCATGGCCGTTTGCCCGTTGTTATCATAAGCCGGGTTAAACTCATAAAAACCAATGGAGCTTAGCTTATCGCTAAAACCCGCGTACCTGCAAAGCTGGCAGGCTTCCTCGCCATAAAAACCATTTGGCGTGGCGTTGGTATTACCAGGCGCATCTGACGAGCGCACTGCGCCGATATCAAAACTAACCATGCTGGCATTGCGGATAATCGGTTCGGCAACACTGATCTGCCCCGAAAGTTCGCCCAGGCGGTGTACGTCAAAAAACAACTTTTCCATCACCCGCAAACTATCCTGGCTGGCAAAATAGGTTTGATAACCCAGGTTGCTAAAGTTGAACAGGTAATTAGGTTCGTGTAAAAATATGCGGTTCAGGTAGCTTGCCGATGTTGTTTCTAACGATAGTTCGCTAAAATCATCGTCCATATCAAACAGCGCGTCAATGGTCAATACGTCTACCTTTTGTTCCAGGGCTTCGTAAGCCATGTACTGGGCGTAGGTAAGGTCTTGTCCGCCGCCGATAATAACCGGGACGATATCTTTTTTTATCAGTTCGGCTACCACGGTTTTTATCGCGAAGTAAGTATCAGTTACCGACGCACCCTGGCGTATATTGCCCAGGTCGGCTATTTTAACGGTATATCCGCCTTCGTTTAGCTGGTATAGCTTTTCGCGGATATAATCGGGGCCAAGGGCACAACCGGAGTTATCTACGGAGTTGCGGTCTTCTAACACCCCCATCAAAGCGATATGCGGTTTGGTGTTTTCCAGGTCCGGAAAATCGCCGGCATAGCAATCTATCTTCATACCGAGATGACTGGTATAATAGCCTTTTTTGGGTGCGATCTTTTTCAGGTCGACCGGTGTAAAGAAATCAACTAACGACATACAAAGCAATCAAGCGATCAAATATCAACTTATTTTGCATTAAATTGCACCGTTTTTAAAAAAATCCAAGCATGATACTGGTAACAGGTGCAACAGGTTTCCTGGGGGCCGAAGTGGCAAAGCAGATCGCGGCAAGCGGCAACAATTTAGTTTGCATTAAACGTGCTACGTCGGTTATTCCGGCTATACTTCAACCTTATCAAAAGCAGATCACCTGGCTTGAGGCCGACCTGCTGGATACCTTTGCTTTAGACGATGCCATGCAAGGCATTACACAAGTTTACCATTGCGCGGCGTGGGTAAGCTTTAACCCGGCGCACAAAAAAGCCATGGTTAAAACCAATGTGGAGGGCACGGCCAACCTGGTAAACCTTTGCCGCGAATATGGCGCAAGGCTGGTGCATGTTAGTTCGGTAGCGGCAATTGGCGAGGCCAAGCCCGGCAGTTTGATAACCGAGAACAATCACCTGGAAGAAACCCCGCACGAAAACGGTTACGCCATATCAAAATACGAAAGCGAGATGGAGGTTTGGCGCGGCATTGCCGAAGGCTTGAACGCTGTCGTTGTAAATCCATCCATTATTATTGGCGCAAATGTAGGGGTAAGCGGCAGCGGTGCTATATTTGATAAGATACGCAAAGGGTTAAAATACTATCCCGGCGGCAGCTTTGGCTTTGTAGATGTGGAAGATGTAGCCAAAGCGATGATCGGACTGATGAACACTGATATTAAAGCAGAGCGTTTTATCATCAATGCCGAAAACCGTGATTATTACACCCTGTTTGGCACTATTGCAGGCTTCTTAAACGTTAAAGCGCCGAAAGCCGAAGCTAAAGCCTGGGCGCTTGGCCTGGCCTGGCGGGCATCGGTAGTGTTAAGCGCCATAGCGGGCAAACCAAAAGGTATTGATAAAATATCGGCGCAAGCGGCATCAAAAACACTCAATTTTGATAACGGCAAATTAAAAAAAGCCCTTCGATTTGACTTTAAGCCGCTCGACCAGTCTATCCGTGAGGTTTGCGTGGCCTTGGGTTAACCGGCTACTAATCAAAAAAAAGACTACTAATCCAATGGTATTTTTTCGCACTTTTGCAGCACATCAAATCCGCATCAAAAATTAAATGAGCCAGTACGTTATTATAGATTTTGACAGCACCTTTACCCAGGTAGAAGCATTAGACGAACTGGCTCGAATTTCGTTAAAAAACCACCCCGGCCGCGAAGAAATTTACAAGCAAATTGAAGACCTTACCAACGCCGCCATGGAAGGTAAACTTTCGTTTTCGGAAAGCCTGGAAGGCAGGGTAAAGTTATTGCAAGCTAATCAAACCCATTTAAAACAACTTACCAGGCATTTAAAGCGCAAGGTGTCGGCTTCGTTTTCGCGTAATAAGGTTTTTTTAAAAGACCATCAGGATGAGATACTCATTGTATCGGGCGGGTTTAAAGAGTTTATCATCCCGGTTGTAACTGAGTACCATATTAAAAAGGAAAATATTTACGCCAACACCTTTGTGTTTGATGACGAAGGCAATATTATCGGCTACGATCAGGAAAACCCGCTATCGCAGGAAGGCGGAAAAGTTAAGCTACTAAAACAGTTAAACTTACCGGGCGAGATATTCGGCATAGGCGACGGGCACTCCGACTTTCAATTAAAGGAGTCGGGCATGATCGATACCTTTTTTGCCTTTACCGAGAACATTGAACGTAAAGCCGTTGCCGAAAAAGCCGACCACATTACCCCAAGTTTTGACGAATTTTTATACCTCAACAACTTCCCGAGGGCAATATCGTACCCCAAAAACCGCATCAAATGTTTGGTTGTAGGCGATATTGCCGATGATGCTTTTGCCTATATGCAAAAAGAGGGCTACAACATCCGCCATCGCGAAAGCATAGAAGCAAAATACCTGGAAGAAGCGGGCGTACTTTTTTGCGATGAAGATAACCAGCCAACACCCGAACAAATAGCCAGTGCCGGACGCTTAAAAGTTATTGGTTGTTTTGGCAAGATTAGCAACCGTAAACTTGCCGAAACCGCTTGCGAGAACGGCATTATTATTTTTGACGACCCTAAACACAACCCTCATAATACCGAGTTTATCCCCCGCAGGGTGATGGATTTTATGAACGAGGGTAAAACGCACCTCAGCTGTAATTTCCCCGAGCTGCAACCACCGAGGGTAAACAACGCGCACCGGTTGATCCACATCCACAAAAACGTACCCGGTATCCTCGTTAAAATAAATGATGTGTTTGCCCGGCATAACATCAACATTGTGGGTGAGTTTTTGGTGACCAACGCCCAGATAGGTTACGTAATTACCGATGTGAACGCCGGCTACGACGAAGAGGTATTAAGCGAACTGAAAAAAATACCGCATACTATTAAATTCAGGTTGCTGTATTAAGGCACGCTAAGGCGCGAAGTCGCAAAGCTTGTCAGCCGTTTTCTTAGCGCCTTATGCGTGAGTTACTTTTTTTCCTTTAACGGCACCACCAAAACAGGCACAGGCGAGTGGCGTACCACATCTTCGGCCACGCTGCCCATAAAAAACCGATCGAACCCGGTGCGGCTATGGGTGCCTAATACCACCAGGTCGGCATTAAATTTTGAAATGCAGTCAATAATGGCGTCGGCGGTACTGCCAAACTCATTAAACTGCGTTACTTCCAGGTCGCCGCCAAGTCTTTTTATTGTACTCTCGATCAATTTACCTGATTGCTCTTCGCGGATGTTCATGATTTCCACCTCATCGGTTCCAACGGGTGGCAAAAACGCGCCGGCCATACCCGGGTCGCTGGTTTGCGATACCATTACCGGTTCAACAATATGTACCAGGGCAACTTTAGCTTTAAAGGTGTGTGCCAGTTCAAAGCCATGTTCGGCAGCATTTTCGGAGTATTTGCTATCGTCAATGCCAATCAGTATGCGTTGATATTTCATGATCGTATTGTTTTATAATTTAGGTTAGCTATATAACAACATGCGGCCAGAATGTTTGAGTTAAAGCCATATTTATACAAAACAAAGCTACGGTAAGTATCTTAACAATTTGATCCTGAAATATCCCTTTTGACCAGGATCATTTTTTTGAGATGGGTATATGCCCGAATGCCCGCTGGCCAGATAGGCTACAAAGCACGCAATGGCAAAAAATACCACATGCTCCGGCCCAAATAACTCAACGCCCATAATGGTACAGGCCAAAGGCGTTTTAGTAGCGCCCGAAAACACCGCGATAAAGCCCAACGCTGCAAATAGACTGACAGGTGCGCTAAGAAACACAGCCAGGGTATTGCCCAAAGTCGCACCAATATAAAACAGCGGGGTTACCTCGCCGCCTTTAAAACCTGTACCTAAGGTTATAGCAGTGTACATCAGCTTCCAAAACCAGCTTAGCATATCTGCACCACCAGTTTTAAATGCCGATACAATAGTAACCGCATTGGCATGTTCCGGTTCAACGCCCAGGCTTAGATAATCGGGCTTGCCTAAGGCAAAGGTTAGGCCGATAATGATGAGCCCGCCGCATACCGGTATTAACCAGGTTATTTTGAGCAGTTTGAGAAAGAGTTTTTTGATGCCGTGTGTTGCCTCCGCGAAAGCTATGCTGGCTAAACCGAACAGCACTGCGGCCAAAACCACTTTAGCAAACAGCAGCAGCGTGTTGCTTATGTTGGCCGCTTCAAAATAATGACCGGCAGCTGCATAGTCTATATGATAAGGGGTATGTTGAATGTGCCATGCCGAAACGGTGATATCGCCAACAAAACCTGCTACAAGGCAGGGCAATAAAGCCGAATAATGTATGCGGCTAAGCGTTAAAACCTCTATCGCGAATATGGCCCCGGTTACCGGTGTGCCAAATACCGCCCCAAAGCCCGCCGCTATACCCGCTGTGAGCATTACCCGCATCTCATCCGGGCCAAGCTTAAACAGGTCGCTAAAAAAGTGGGCTATGCTGCCGCCAATTTGTACAGCCGTACCCTCGCGGCCTGCCGAGCCGCCAAATAAATGCGTAACCACCGTAGTCACTAAAATGAGCGGGGCCATCCGTTTGGGCACTCCCGCGCCCGGCCGGTGTATCTCATCAATAATAAGGTTGTTGCCCTTTTCGGCCGACTTACCATACAGCTTATAAGCAAAGTGTATGGCTATCCCCGCTAAGGGTAATAAATATAACAGCCAGGTATGGGCAAAGCGAAAGTGTATTGACCAGCTTAACAGCCATAAAAACAAGGCCACCATACTGCCGATGGCCGCGGCAACGGGTATCACCAATAGTATGCGGTGGGTAAAGTATCTGGTTAGGAAGTCGCGGGTTGAAAGTTCGGGCTTAAGCATAATACACCTGTAAAATAAATAAATTTATTTGGCAGGCGTCATCAGCTTTACAGCGGTTCAAATAGGTGGTACACCATCACCTTTGGTACATTATCTCAAAAGTCGATAAAAAACCCCGCAAAAGCAACGTTAAAATTTAATGCCGTTGCTAATGGCCTTAAAATATTCCTGAACATTGGCTTGGTGCACCACTACTGTTTTGGTAAACACAAACGAGCTAAGCTTAATGGTGCCATCAATATTAAGCGCGCTTTTGCCCGAAAACAGGTTTGATAGCGACAATATTTCGCCGGGGTGCAGCAGGTTGATCTTAACGCTCACCGTATGGTCGGCCGACGAATTACCTGCAATAACGATAGGCGGCGAGGTTTGCGTGATATGCGCTATCACCTTGTTATCGGCCATCAGGTCCATCTCGGCCTCTTTGGCGGTAATGTTATAACCGTTAAGGTTTTGTACCGGTACCACGCCCTCCAGTTCAATACCGGTAAGGCCGATACTCTTTACATTGACGTTATGGATATCGCCTATTTTGAGGTCCTTAGGTTTTCCGCAACTTGCCAGGGCCGATGCCAATACTAACGCACAAAACAATTTGATATAGGTGCTGATGCTTTTTTTCATGGTTTTGTTTAACAGGATAACGCTCAAACTTGCGTTTTGATTGCCAAATGTAGTTTAAATAAAAATAATTGCCTTGTTGCTATCTACAGGCCGGGGATATTTCTATTTTTACCCTTATGCAGATCAACCCGGATACAAGCGTATGAAATTAGCCCATCTAATACTCGTACATGCCGATCCGGTGCAGACCGAACGCCTGGTTAAACGCCTGCACCATGCGGACGCTGATGTGTATATCCACCTGGATGCCCGGACCAATATTGCCGGTTTTAGTAGTCTGACCGAAATACCAAATGTATTCTTCATCAAAAAAAGGCTCGCTGTTTTTTGGGGAAATTACAGCATGGTTGAAGCCACCCTCAACAGTTTTGAAGAAATTTTGCAAACCGGGGTTAGCTACAGCCACATTAATTTATTGAGCGGGAGCGATTATCCGCTAAAAAGCGCTGCCGAAATACAAACTTTCCTGTTCGCCAATGCCGGTAAAACCTTTATGCGTTATTTGGCGATCCCCGACGAGTGGGACGAGCCGCTATCGCGCATACAAAAGTACAACCTGGGTGACTTTACCATTCCGGGCAAGCACAAACTGCAGCAACTGGCCAATAAATATTTGCCGGTGCGTAAAGTACCTAAAGGCTTAAAAATTTACGGCCGCTCGCAGTGGCTCACCATAACACCGCAAGGTGCTGCCTATGCTATCAATTATCTTAAAGCCAATCCAGCCATCCGCCGGTTCTTTTTATTAACCTGGGCGGTTGATGAACTCATCTTTCAAACCATTCTGTTAAACTCCCCTTTGCGGGATAGCGTTGTGAACGATCATTTGCGCTACATCAGGTTTGTAAAAGGCGATTCCCGTCCGCAAACCTTAACCATTGCGGATGCCGCCGTGCTTGACAGCTCCGGCAAGTTTTACGCCCGCAAATTTGACCCTGCGGTGGATACCGCTATTATGGACCATTTGGATTTGGATGGTTATTAAGTTAATGGGTTATTTAGTTAGTGCCTCAAGCTAAAATTAAAAACATCGGTATTCTTCGGTATTTTTTAATTGTTTAAAAGTTGAAAGGTTTTGACTTGCTTCTGGCTTCCGGCTCAGAAAAAAAGGGGGGGGGGTAATTGTCGGTATTTTAACTCTATTTTCTTTTCAATCATTCAGTCACTCAATCCTTCAATTATTAAAACAAGGGGGGGTAATTGTAAGAAATTTTCGTACCATTTGTGCTTCTTGCTTCCGGCTTTAAGCCTCGCGCTTAACCACACAATATACTAAAAATCCATGAGCTTTGCAAACATGCGTTTGCTTTATAAAAGACCAATGAACTAATGGCTAATGAACCAATGAACTACTTCCGGATAAAAAAGTAAGGCAATGTTTCGCCGTGCCAAAACACTTCGCCATCGCGCTGCAAACCGGCCTTGAGCAAAACGTTTTGCGACGCGATGTTATCGGGGTGCGTTACCGCCACAATTTCAGGAAAGTTCATCTCATTTAACCCAAAACTGATCATCGCTTTGGCCATTTCGGTTGCCAGTCCCAGTCCCCAGTACTTTGCGTGGAAGCTATAGCCAAATTCAATTTTCGATGGGTCCTCTTTGGCAATACGCAACAGGCACATCCCGGCAAACTCGCCGGTTTGTTTATCGTATATGCCCCACCGGCTTAGGCCGGTGCCGGCCACATATGCTTCAAGCGACTCCTTGAAAATTTTACGGTTCTCTTCCTCCGTACGGCGGGGTATGTATTTCAATACTCGTTCGTCGCTGTGCAGTTCCACCATCAGGTCTTCTTCTTCGGGTAAACACTCCCTGATAATTAAGCGTTCGGTTTGGGTTATAATTGACATAAAAACGAATTTAGGTAAATATTCAATAACAAAATTGTACAATAACGATATATGACACTCTAATAGAATTGCCAACGCCGAACTATCGACTATGGACTAAAAAAATTACCTTTGCCCCATGGCACCTGTTAAACCATCAACACCCAAAGGCACCCGCGATTTCTCTCCCGCCGAAATGGCCAGGCGAAATTATATTTTCGATACCATTAAAACCGTGTTCCGCAAATACGGCTATCAGCAAATTGAAACGCCAAGCATGGAAAACCTGAGTACCTTGATGGGGAAGTATGGCGAAGAGGGTGATAAATTGATATTTAAAATTTTGAATAGTGGGGATTACCTTGCAAAAGTTGACCCGCAAAAACTTACCGCTCACAACTCGCAACAACTAACTGCCGACATTTCTGAAAAAGCCCTCCGCTACGATCTTACAGTACCCTTCGCGCGTTACGTGGTGATGCACCAAAACGAGATCACCATGCCGTTTAAGCGTTTCCAGGTGCAGCCGGTTTGGCGTGCCGACAGGCCGCAAAAAGGGCGTTACCGCGAGTTTTATCAGTGCGACGCGGATGTAGTAGGCTCGGATTCGTTACTGAACGAGGCCGAATTTATCCTGGTATACGATGAGGCTTTAAGTCGGTTAGGATTGACTGATTTTACGATAAAAATAAACAATAGAAAAATACTATCAGGCATTGCCGAAGTTATAGATAAACCTGATAACATAATTGACCTTACAGTAGCCATTGATAAGATAGACAAAATCGGGCTTGACGGGGTTATAAAAGAACTACACGAAAAAGGCTTTACCGATACCGATATTGAAAAATTAAAGCCCGTAATATTACTGGAAGGCTCGAACGAAGAAAAACTAAGCAGTCTGCGCAAAGCTTTAAAACACAGCGAGATTGGTTTAAAAGGCTGCGATGAGATAGCCGAAATATTTGCCTACCACGAGCATTTTAAATTGTTGAACGCGACCGTTGAACTGGACATTACCCTGGCACGCGGTTTAAACTATTATACAGGCGCCATATTCGAAGTAAAAACCAACGAGGCTGTAATGGGCAGCATTGGCGGCGGCGGTCGTTACGACGACCTTACCGGGATGTTCGGTTTAAAAGGGCTTACCGGTGTAGGCATATCCTTTGGTGCGGATAGAATATACGATGTACTGGAGGAGTTAAACTTATTCCCCGAAACGGCTAACCAAACTACCAAAGTGTTGATCTGCTGTTTTGATAAAACCGGCGAAACCTATGCCCTCTCCTTTTTGCAGGAGTTGCGCAGCCGTGGCGTGAGCGCCGAACTTTACCCTGCCGGTTCCAAGATCAAAAAACAACTCGACTATGCCAACAATAAAAACATCCCTTATACCATCGTCATCGGCAGCGACGAAATGGAAAGCGGCTTGCTCAGCTTTAAAAATATGCAAACCGGCGACCAGGAAAAGCTATCCGCCGAGATGATCGTGGCGATGCTGAGCGAGTAACCAGTTAACCAATATCGATTTCCTTCGAAGTTCGATATTCAAAATTCGTTATTAGACATTTAAATTGTACGCCTTATATAAAACAACAAAGCCCCCGATAGTATTTACCAGGGGCTTTGCCTTTATAATATTGATCGGTTAGGGATTACTCACCGCCGCCGCCGAAGCCGCCGCCGCCAAAGCCGCCCATACCGCCGCCATCCCTGCGGCCGCCGCCCTGACCTCCACGGTCGCCGCCACGGTCACCACGGCCGCCCTGGCCAGGGAAGTTTTGCTGCGGTGCCTGACCTGCAAACCTTTGCAAACGTATAGTTAAGGTTAACAGATAGAACCTGCCTAAGCGGTTAACGTTGCTTGTAGTAGTTTGGAAACCCGAAGAGCTATTGGTATAACCGGTGTTTTGGTTAAACACATCGTTAACCGACGCGCGGATTGTTGCTACGTTGTTTTTTAAGAACCTGCGCTCTATATAAGTATTCAGGATATTCGGATCGGTTGCACCAGGAAAGTTTTGATAGATCACCCTGCTAAAATCGTAGCTAAACGTCCAGTTGGTAAAGAAGTAGTTTTTACCATTTAAGCCTAAAGTGGTTGTGCGGTAGTTGGTATTGTTCAACCCGTTTGAGTTATTGGCCTGGGTGATACCATAACCTGCGCTGGCCTGTACGTCTATCACATCCTGAACATCAAACCTGAAACGAACCTGTGGTGTTAAATTTAATATGCTGGTAGTGTTTAAGGCTGTGGTAGAGGTAAATGTCGTTGCGCCTACGCTTGTTGGGAGGATAGTTGTTGCGGTCGACTCGCTGTTGCTGTAGCTGGTGTTGGCGTTAAATATCAATGTGTATTTACGTTTTTCCCAGGGTTTAGCAAAAGTTAAGAAACCATTTACCGAATAGGCGTTATTGCTGTTGCCGTATACCGACTCGATAGTGGTTGACAATGCCGGGTTAGGCGTATAGTTTGCCGGGTAATAAACCTGGTTAGGTACAATTTTGTTATCGGTTTGGTTATACGATACGTTGGCAAAGAAGATATTGCCCGACGCGATATCAAATTTGTTATAACGGATAGAGTAGGTGTTGGTAAACTCGGGCTGTAAATTAGGGTTACCTACTGATGGGTACGCAGCATTCGAAAAATCGATACGCGGGTTTAACTGCGCATAGGTTGGCGAGTTGCTGTTACCAAAATAGTTGATATTCAATGCCTGGTTACGGCTAAAGTTATATACAAACCTTACCGTAGGTATAAAGTTATTGGTGGTTAGGTGTGTAACAACCGCAGGGGCCGATAGCGTAGCCGGCGAGCTTCCGTCTAATACACCCATTTGGTAACCGGCACCAACTGTTAAATTATATTTTGCTTCAACAATGCGGTAGTTTAAGCCAAAACGGTTAGTGTTATAGGTTGAGCTGTAATCATTACTTAACAGGTCATTACGGGTAAGTGGACCGCTGTTTGCCGATTCATCATCCTTGCTATTGGTAGTTAAGGCATGGTTGTAAGCATAAGTACCTTCAAGGTAAGTTACTTTACCCAATGGCTCAATATAAGAGAAGTTACCACCTATGCTTTTGGTATTGCTGGTTACGGTAATTGCCTGGTTTAACGGTGCAGTAGGTGTACCTGTTAAATAAACGCTCAACGGGTTTTGGTATGAATACCCCGGATTAGAACTGGCAGTAGCATTTACGCTAAAGTTACGGCCATGGCCATTAAAACGGTGGTTGTACAATAAGTTACCGCTATAGCTCGATGCATTTGTATTAGCATTGGTATTGGTATAGTAGTTACGGTTAAGCGAGGGTACCGGGCTGGTAAACACATCCGTTTCGTACGAGTTGGTAGTGGTACTGCCATACGAATAGCTTGGCGAAAACTTCAGGTAATTAATGGTATCTGGCTTAAACTCCATGTTCCAGTTTATCCTGTGGTTTAACACACCATCGGTCGAGTTACTGTACTGGGTATTGTCAGTTTCGTTATCGGGCGTTGGTTTGTTTATCTGTAAGTTATTGCTGATGGTGTTGGTTGAGTTATCAGCAAAGCTATAGCTGCCATAAACCGACAGGTATTTACCCCATTCGTCGCGATAGTTTAAACCTAACGAGTGCGCATCGGTTATACCGTTTGGCGATGTTGGTGTACCACCGCCGCCGCCGCCCATACGGCCGCCGTTGCCACGGCCGCCACCGCCGCCGCCAAAACCACCACCGCCGCCACCACCACCGTTACCGCCGAAGCTAAAGGTGTTCAGGTTGGTATTGTTGATGCTGCCCAAAACCGACAGCTGCTGGTCGCCGCGGAAAGTGAACAGGTTTAACGAGCCAAAATAACGGTTAGCGTTGGTTACGCCCGGGTTAGCCGGAAGCGCATCACCACCATCGCCACCGGTGGCCGATAAGGTGTAGCCGTGGTTACGGTCCTTACGGATCACAAAGTTCATTATTTTACGCGGCGTACCGGTACGTATGCCGGTCAGGTTTGCCTGGTCGCCGTAGTCATCAATCATTTGCACACTTTCAAGCACATCGGCTGGCAGGTTTTTGGTAGCCGTTTGCACATCACCGCCAAAAAAGTCTTTACCGTTAATCCGCACACCGGCAACAGCCTGGCCTTGCGCAGTAACGTTACCGTTGGCGTCAACATCAACACCCGGCATTTTTTTGATCATTTCTTCGGCTGTGGCATTTGCCCTTACCGGGTAAGCGCTGGCTTTATATTCGGTTGTATCAACCGTTACTTTTATCGCATTTACATCGGTAATTTGTACTACGCCCAACATCTTCGATTCGCCTTTTAGCTTAACCGTACCAATGTTTGACGAGGTAGTGTTCGGGGCGAACGTATATTTACGCTGCAAGCCCTGGTAACCTATTGATTTAAAGGTTAACGAAAATTGTTGTGATTTAACAGCACCAAAAACGAAAACACCGTTAATATCGGTAACTACGTTAAAGGTATCCAATGGCGCTGTTAGCCTTACTACAACACCAGGAATAGTAACACCTGCCGAATCGGCAACAACGCCGCGTACCGGTCGGGCCGTTTGGGCATAGCCGCCAAGGGCTATAAATAATAGAATAAAGGGTATAATATATTTTTTCATAATGCTTTTTTATTTGTCCTGATAGTGCTTATTCAAGTACCGTTAATCATCAAGACATTTGAACGGTACAAAAGTTCACTTTCTTTACCGCAATCGGGCAAAAATCATATCATTGTTACAATTTGGCGCAAAGGTACTAAAAAAAGCCCTTTTTTTATACTCTGGCACGTAATGGCCAATCATGTCGGCCAACTTTGTTAACAATTGTGTTTAAACACAATGTAAATTTATTGAAACAATAGCCCCACGATTTCGTTTAACTATAAAATCATAACCTATGAATAACTTACGGGCTTCGCTACACTCCAGGGTGCATGACTGGATGGACAAGATCGGGTTCAGATTGAACTCATCATCAACTGTAAAAAAAACAGGGACTACGGTTGACCATTATTTTTTTAAGACTTTCAATTTTATTGAGCAGCGAAAAAAAGACCCGGCCGAAAAAACAGAGTTCATTTGTTTTGATACCTACGGCGAAAAGATAAAAGTACGGTCGTTACTCGACCTGCAAAGTGCCTTTTTCGAAAACCTGAGCATACTTAAATAACGGAACGGTAATTTTCAGATACGCCTTTTTAAGGTTAATATGATCTTGCTGTATTGATTGTTGCGAAATATCTCTAACAACAGGTTACGCTCGCTGCGCGATTTAAACAGGTCGTCTATGTCGGCCACCGTCATATCCTGCACCGACTTAAAGTTGATGGCCACTATCTCATCCCCTTTTACCAGCCCTATCTCATCGGCCGCCGAGCCACGTTCAACCCGGTTAATGATCACGTGCTTAAACCCGTCGCCCTCGGTATAATATTCAAGCCCGCTCATATCGTGCTCAAAAGGCCTTTTAAAGTAAATATTAGGCTTTAAATACAGGCAGCCTTCGGGATAATCAAATATTACGTTAAACTTTTTAAGTACTTCGATGCCTATACTGCCATCGCGTTTAACGGATAGCTCCCTGTTTTTTAGTTCGTCCTGATCGGGGAACGACGTCAGCACACTCTGTAACTTATATTTGCCCAGGGCTAACTCATCAATGCGGCTCAGGTAGCCGCTTATGGGGCCGGTTATGCCCATCCCCAGGTTGGCCGAGATAAATTTATCGGGCAAACCATTGTTTACATTCAACAGGTTTTCCAGCGAAACCGGGTGCCCGGCACCCAGGTCAACCATCAGCTTACTGTTCATGGGCCTGGCCCCGGCCAATAATAACCGCGTATTGATATATGGTTTGTGGTCTTCAACCGTAATGGGTAATTTATCAGCCTTTTTAAATACCCGGATATTTTGCGGCAGGCCTACGGTCAGGGTGCTGTCTTCAAAATTCACCTTTACCGCAAAGCTGCTGAAAAATTCGTACCCCAGCAGGCCGTGGATAGGCATCCCTGCAAAATTTGAAAGGCCAAAATGGTCTTTGGTAAATATTGCTGCCGATATACTGCCGCTTTGTATACCAGGCATGGTTACCTTAAGCTGGGGTGTTACATAAGCTTCAATATCCTCACCGGTGCCCAGGCCGGTCACTTTTATCAAATGTTTGGTAGTGATGTCGAGCGAGTCGATCAGTTTGGGCTCCGTAACGATCATCAGGCCAACGCCGGTGTCCATTACAAAATTATAAGGGCCCTTACCATTTATATGTAACTGTACAACCAGCATATTGCGCACCAGTTTAAACGGAATGGTTACACGTTTACGGTCGTTTTCGATGGTAAAGGCAGGCTGCGCGTGTAGTGCTTTTAAGCCAAGGCAAAGCAGCAGTAACATAAAAATGTACCGGTAGTTGGTTACCGCACTAAACATTTTACCCACAGTTGTTTTACAATTGGTTTATAAATTTACAAATAATACCGGCGTTTAATGCCTAATTTTTTATCTTGCCCTTTATAACTGACGCACAAATGCTTAAAAAAGGCTTGTTTATATTGGGCACGTTGCTGCTCTTGGTTTGCACGTTTCAGACCTCGTTCGCCAAAAAACTCAAAAAACGCAGGGTAAAAAAGCTGTTTACACATTCGGCCATTGTGAACGACCATTTTACAGGTTTTGCCCTGTACGATATGGACAAGCAACAAATGATATATGAGCTTAACTCGGATAAGTACTTTACCCCGGCATCAAACACCAAACTATTCACTTTTTATACCTGCCTTAAAATGCTGGGCGACTCCATCCCCGGCCTGCAGTACGTTGTTCATAAAGATTCGCTCATCTTTTGGGGCACCGGCGACCCCTCGTTTTTACAGACGGACCTTAAAGCCGCTAACGCCTACAACCTGTTAAAGAATACTACTAAAAACCTCTACTTTTCAACCGGGCGTTATACCGGCAACTTTTATGGCGATGGCTGGCCGTATACCGATTACAACGATTACTACCAGGCCGACATTACCGAACTACCCCTTGAAGATAACGTTGCCGTAGTTTACACCGATGCTAATGGTAAACTGCAAATAAGGCCTAACTATTTATCCCCGGGTTTAAAAATGGATAGCACTTATAAGCCACGCAGCTTTAACGTTCAGCGCGACATAGCTACCAACACATTTGTTTACCCGGCCATGCCTGTACCCAAAAACTTCAAGCAGGAGATCCCGTGGAAAACATCGACCGCTTTAACACTTAGCCTTTTACAGGATACGCTGAAACGGCAGGTGGGGTTGCTTCAAATACCGATACCGCCTGATGCGAAAGTTATTTATAACGCTTACGCCGACTCGGTTTACAAACGGATGCTGCAACCCAGCGATAATTTTATTGCCGAGCAGTTGCTGCTGGTTTGCTCGTCAACCAGGTTTAAAACTTTAAGTACAGATTCGGTCATCAACTACTCCATAAAAAACTACCTGGCCGACCTGCCCGATAAACCGCAATGGGTTGATGGGTCGGGCCTATCGCGTAAAGACTTGTTTACCCCCCGCACCATGATAGCCCTGCTCAACAAAATAGCGGCCGAGTTTAAAGACGAGAAACTATTGCACAGTTTAATGCCAACGGGAGGCGTAGTCGGCACTATTAAAAATGCTTACAAAACCGATAACGGCGTACCCTTTGTTTGGGCCAAAACAGGATCATTGGCCAATAACCATAACCAAAGCGGTTACCTGGTCACCCGTAAGGGGAAAAGGCTGGCTTACTCGTTTATGAACAATAACTTTACCCGCCCGGCAAGCGAGATACGTAACGAGATGGTCCGCATTATGACCTACCTGCACGAAAACTACTGAACAGCATCGGCCTCGGCTGCCGCTTTTTTGATCTCGGGGTTTTGCACCGGCAAGGTATCTACGCTACGTTCAATTTCGGTTTGTTTGATGCTCACCGCGTATTCCGACGGCTCAATTTTACCGCCTTTAAAATCGGTGTAAACCTGCGTAAACTCGGCACCCATGTACAGCAGGGCCGACGTATAGTATATCCACGCCAGTATAATAATGATAGAGCCCGCCGCGCCATAAGTGGTACCCAACCTGCTCGACGCGATGTACAAACCGATGAGGTATTTACCCAGCATAAACAGTAATGCGGTAAAAAAAGCGCCAACGCGTACGTGTTTCCATTGTATCTCGGCATCGGGCAAAAACTTAAAGATAATGGCAAACAACACCGTTATTACCACAAAAGTTATTGCTATGTTGATCAGGTCGAAGGTGAGCACGGTAAGGTCGCTGTTAAAGTAATGGGCAATTTTATCGCTCAGGGCATCAACCAAAGTATTGATAAGCAGCGATACCAGCAGCAGGAACCCCAGGCTGATGACCAGCGAGAAAGACAGCAACCTATTGGTTAAGAATTTGACCCAGCCGCGTTTGGGTTTGGCCTTTACCCGCCATATAATATTCAGGGTATCCTGCATATCCAAAAAAACACCGGTGGCGCCAACTACTATCGTAATTACGCCGATAACTAACGCCAGGGTGGACTTGCCAAGCTGTATGCTCCTGATCATGTTTTGCACCTGCGCGGCGGCATCGGCACCTAAAAAACCTTTTAGTTGCGGGTAAATTTGCCCCGCAAAAGCATCATGACCAAAATAAATGCCCACAATAAAAACCATCAGCATCATCAGCGGCGCTAACGAAAATATGGTGTAGTACGCTAACGACGCGCTGTATTTTAAGCCGTTATCGTTAATAAAATTCATAACGGTGGTCACCAGCATTTTGCCGATCACTTTGATACCCGACCGCGAAAATATCTTCATAACTATATTCATACAAAAAGGGCAAAAGCCCGCTAATTGATAATAACGGGATAATGCTCTTAAAGTTTGAGTGGATCAATTATCAGGTTTACAGCTGGTTAAAAGGTATGTCTAACAACTCATAATTCTGCCAGCCGATGAGATCAAAATGCCACCACTCATTGCTCAATACCCTGAAGCCATGGCGTTCCATCACGGTTTTCAGTGTTTCGCGGTTTTGCAACACGGGTGCGGGCAGGTTAGGGTAATCGGCAGCGGCCAGTGGGCTAAAACTGTCGTAAGGTGTGGGCATATCTAACTCTTTACCGGTTTTAAGGTCTATCAGGGTTAGGTCTATCGCGCAGCCCCGGTTATGCTTCGATCCTTTTTTAGGGTCGGCCACAAAGTTTTTGTCGCTGGCTTTTTTATAGAACTGAACGGTTACCGAGTACGGCCGGTAGGCATCATAAATTTTTAGCCCCAGGCCTTTAGGCGCCAGTTCGGCCTCAATATCTTTTAGAGCTTTTGCAGCGGGTAACCGGGTAAAAGCGCGGGCCTGGCTATACATGCGCTGGTGCATAAAGTTATTCAGCGTAGCGTAACGGATATCCAACTTGATGGCGGGTATGTACTTTACAATTTCGACCAGTGCCTTGTCGGGATTTGCAGCTACCTGTTTAACATACTGGCTTTTTATGGCTACATGCAGCGAGTCGCGGTAGTCCTGCGCAGTGGCGGCAAAAGCACATAACCACAAAACGATAATCGCTATAGCTTTGCTTACCCGCATTAGTGGTTTGAAACGATGAGCAGGTTAAGGTCTTTACAGGGGATGTTAAACCTATCGCCAATGTGTTTATTGGTTAGCTGCCCCTGGTAAATATAAACCGAGTTGCGTACACCTAATTTTTGCCATATCACGTTTTTCAACCCGCCGTGTTCGCCAATATCCAGCAATATGGGTGCAAAAATATTGGTCAGCGCGTAGGTTGCGGTACGAGCCACGCGCGATGCGATGTTAGGCACGCAATAATGGATAACATCGTGCTTGCGGAATACAGGGTGCGTATGGTTGGTTATTTCCGACGTTTCAAAACAGCCGCCCTGGTCAATGCTCACGTCGATAATTACCGAGTTGGGTTTCATCCGGCTAACAGTAGCCTCGTTTACAATACAAGGGCTGCGGCCCGATTCGGCACGCATGGCGCCGATGGCTACATCACAAGTAGTAATGGCCTTTTCTAAAACAATAGGCTGCACCACCGAGGTAAATACCCGGCTGCCTATGTTGTTTTGCAAGCGGCGCAGTTTGTAGATGGATGGGTCGAACACCTTGACTTGTGCCCCTAAGGATATGGCGGTACGCGCGGCATATTCGCCCACGGTACCTGCGCCTAAAATTACAATTTCGGTTGGCGGTACGCCGGTTATGCCGCCTAACATCAGGCCTTTGCCTTCAAAAACATTGCTCAGGTATTCACCGGCAATCAGTATGGATGTGGCACCTACAATTTCGCTCATGGCGCGTACCACGCTTAGCGAGCCGCCCTCATCCAAAATATCTTCAAAGCAAAGCGCGGTTATCTTTTTCTGCTGCAGGGCTTGTATATATTCAAGCTTTAAAGTGGATAGCTGCAAGGCCGATATCAGCGTTTGATTAGGCTTCATCAGCGCTATCTCCTCGAGCGTTGGCGGCGCTATTTTGATGATGATATCCGCGTCATAAACCGATTTGCTGTCGTAAACGATGCGGGCACCCTGCTCGCTGTAATGGTTATCGTAAAAGTTGGCGGCTTTACCGGCGTTGGTCTCTAAAATAACCTCGTGGCCGTTGTTGATGAGTAAGGCTACGCTGAGCGGCGTTAGCGCGATGCGGTTTTCCTGGAACGAAATTTCGCGTGGTATGCCGATGTAAAGTTTATTCTTTTTAGTCTTCACCTCCAGCATCGACTCCTGCGGCTGCATCATGGCCTGCTTCGCGATGTCGGAAAACCCGCTTAATATCCCTGAACTCATATTGTTTCTATTTCCGGTTGATGAAGGTACGCAAAAAGATGCTGATTATTAAATACTGTTGATGCTAATTTGTCTTTGATTACCGTCCAATACTTCTATATTAATATCCAGGTAATGCGCGGGCAGCAGGTCGGCAATTTTTTCGGGCCACTCAATAAAACAATACTCGCCGCTGTAAAAATATTCTTCATAGCCCATATCCAGCGCTTCATTTTGGTTTTTGAGGCGGTAAAAATCAAAGTGGTATATCTTTCCTTTCGGGATAAGGTACTCATTCACGATAGAAAACGTAGGGCTGCTCACGTTTTCACCAGTACCTAAAGCTGCACAAAGCGCCTTGATCAGCGTGGTTTTACCGGCGCCCATTTCGCCATGGAAGAGGAGTATCTTTTGGGTACCGGCTGCTTGGATAATTTGAGATGCAGCATTATCAATGGTATCGAGGGTAGAGATCATGCTTTGTTTATTCCCACTCATTGCGCCAACGCCTTTGCATAACTACCGGGTCCTCGCCAAGCTTGATGGTACCGATGTACTTTTCAAAACACACCTTTCGTTCTTCGGCCATCTCATCAAATATCTTTTGAAGTTGCTTTTCAACTTTTTTTGATGACTGGCCTTTTTGCACTACTACTACCATATTCAAATTTACCTATAATTTTTCACTTCCCACTAAACGCGCCAATTCTTTGCAATATTCGCAATGGATTTTAAAAACCCATGGGTATTCATGGGTATATTTTATTTAGCTTTCGGCAATTTCTCTTGCACAATTATCAATTTCATAATTGCCCGAAAAACCTTTCAACCTCGCTCATCGTCCCTAAATTACGGAAAATATCCTGCATTTGGAAATAAAAAACAAACTTTCAATAAATTTTGAAAATTAAATAATGTTTGTACATTTGTGCATGGAATTAGTTGAGGCCAAGCAAAAGTTTATCGAGTCGTGGGGTAAGTTGGGGTCCGAATGGGGCATAAACCGCACCATGGCACAAGTACACGCTTTGCTGCTGGTTACCCCCGGCGCTTTAACTACCGAAGAAGTAATGGAGCAATTGAGCATATCGCGCGGCAACGCCAACATGACCCTGCGCGACCTGATGAGTTGGGGTCTTGTAGAAAAACAATTAAAACCCGGCGAACGCAAGGAATACTTTTTTGCTGATAAGGATACCTGGAACATTGCACGCCAGGTAGCCAAAGAGCGCCGCAAACGCGAGCTTGACCCCATCATCAAAATACTGGACGAATTGACCAAAGTACAAGGCGATGCCAAAGACCCTGCTTACGCTACATTTAACAGATCGGTAACGGATATCAACAAGCTGGCCAAAAACGTAGATAAAACCTTAGAGACCATGCTCAAAGCCGAAGAGAACTGGTTTTGGGGATCAATTATCAAGGTCTTTAAATAATTACTTACTCGTATACGTCGCAATCGGGATGATCATCTCTTCTAACGAGATACCCCCATGCTGAAACGTCTCATTATAAAAATTAACAAAGTGGTTATAATTATTAGGGTACACAAAGTAGTTATCAACCTTGGCAAAAACAAAGCTCGAGCTTAGGTGCAGTTTAGGTAGCATGGCATCGTGCGGGTTGCGTATGTAAAATACCTCTTTGGCGTTATAGTTAAGGTTTTTACCTTGCTTGTAGCGCAGGTTGGTATTGGTGTTACGGTCGCCAATTATTTTGCTCGCGTTTTTAACGCGTATGGTGCCATGATCGGTAGTAATAATGACCTTTACCTGTTTGGTTGATAAAAACTTAAGCAGGTCGTACAGCGGCGAGTGCTCAAACCACGATAGGGTTAACGAGCGGTAGGCGGCATCGTCGCTGGCCAGTTCGCGTATCATCTGCATATCGGTACGGGCGTGGCTCAGCATATCCACAAAGTTATAAACCACCACGTTCAGTTCGTTCTTCATCAGGTTACTTACCGACTCGTTCAACGCCCTGCCCTCGTCAATATTCAATATTTTGGTGTACGAGTGCTTGCACTCTTTACGCAGCACCCGTTTAATATGGTCGCTTAAAAAATTGCTTTCAAAAAGGTTTTTGCCACCCTCGTCTTCGTCGTTCTGCCACATTTCGGGGTAGCGTTTTTCCATCTCTAAAGGCATCAACCCGCTAAATATGGCGTTACGGGCATATTGCGTTGCGGTTGGTAAAATACTGTAGTAGGTGTCTTCCTCTTCCAAACGGAAATACTCCGAAATAATGGGGTGTATAATGCGGTACTGATCGTACCGTAAATTATCTATCAAAATAAAAAACACCGGCACATTGCTGTCCAGTTGCGGAAAAACCTTCTTTTTAAACAACTGTGTCGAAACTGTAGGCGCCTTATCGGGGTTTTTTAACCAGTCGAGGTAGTTCTTCTCAATAAATTTTGAAAACTGCACGTTAGCCTCGGCTTTTTGGAGGGTGAGTATATCGTGCATACCGCTGTCCTGCAATTTTTCGAGCTCCAGTTCCCAGTATATCAGTTTTTTATAAACGTCAACCCATTCCTGGTGGCTTAGGTTATCGTTCAGGGTCATACCCAGAGTCCTAAAATCCTGCTGGTAGGCCATGGTGGTTTTTTCGGTTACCAGGCGTTTGTTTTCGGTCAGTTTTTTTATGGTAAGCAGTACCTGCCTGGGGTTTACCGGCTTGATGAGGTAATCGTCGATTTTGGAGCCGATGGCGTCTTCCATCAGGTATTCTTCCTCGTTTTTAGTAATCAGTACCACTGGCACATCTGCATTGATGTTTTTTATGGCCGACAGCGTTTCGAGGCCTGTAAGGCCGGGCATATTCTCATCTAAAAAAACCAGGTCAAAATAGTTGTTTTTAAACAGGTCAACCGCGTCGTTCCCATTGGTAACTGTCTGTACTTTGTAACCTTTATCCGTCAAAAAAAGAATATGAGGCTTTAGCAGATCAATTTCATCATCAGCCCATAATATAGTGGTATCTTGCATCTGTTTTTTAGTTATAAGGTATTAACCGATAAACTTAGCTTTTGTTACCGACATTTATCCGTTTAACATAAATTAACTAAAATAAAATGAACAACATTTACCGTAATTTAACATTTTTGTAGCACAATATAAACATTGAACAAAAAGAAGATCATCAACGACCCTGTTTACGGGTTTATCAGTATACCGTCCGAACTGATATTCGACCTGATCGAGCATCCGTATTTTCAACGTTTGCGCTACATTAAACAACTGGGCATGACGCATCTGGTTTACCCCGGGGCGCTGCATACCCGTTTTCACCATGCGCTGGGTGCCATGCACCTGATGGATATGGCTATCGAAACCCTTTGCAGCAAGGGGCACAACATCACACCCGACGAACAGGAAGCCGCCAGGATCGCGATCTTGCTGCACGATATAGGCCACGGGCCGTTTTCGCACGCGCTGGAGCAAACCATTGTGGAAGGTATCTCGCATGAGGACCTTTCGGCCCTGTTGATGGATAAGCTTAACGAGGAATTTAACGGGCAACTTGCTACGGCAATTGCCATTTTTAATGATACTTACCCTAAAAAGTTTTTGCACCAGTTGGTATCGAGCCAGTTGGATATGGACCGTATGGATTACCTGATGCGCGACAGTTTTTTTACCGGCGTATCCGAAGGGGTGATCAGCTTTGACCGCATCATTAAAATGCTGAATGTGAAAGACGATTACATCGTGATCGAGGAAAAAGGTATCTACTCTATCGAGAAATTTATCACCGCCCGGCGTTTAATGTACTGGCAGGTTTACCTGCATAAAACCGTTATAGCCGCCGAACTTTTGCTGGCTAAAATACTGGAGCGTGCCCGCGAGTTATCGCTCAGCGGCGAAAAACTGTTCGCCACGCCTGCATTAAACCACTTTTTAACCAATAATATCAGCATTAAGGCGTTTGTAAATAGTAACGATCATTTAGATATATTTGCTACGCTTGATGATACCGATATACTATCGGCCATTAAAGTGTGGACAAAGCACGATGATTTTATATTATCGGCACTATGCCAAAGCCTTATCCGGAGAAACTTATATCACGTTGAGATAACCAATACGCCCCCAACCGCCGAACGTGTTAACGAACTCGTTGACCTGGCTATGGAGAAATACGATATTAACGAAGACGAAGCATCGTACTTTGTGTTTACCGATACCATAACCAACAAGGCCTACCGCGTAGGCGATGGCAGTATAAGGATATTGATGAAAGACGGCAGTGTGCAGGATATTACCGATGCAAGCGACAATTCTAATTTAGAGTCGCTGGCTAAAACGGTAAAAAAATATATTTTATGTTACATAAAAGGACTGTAATACGTACACATGGCAGCCCGTTTATTATAATTTGCTGCTTTAATATTAACGTTTAAATTTGTTGCGATGCAATTTACCGCACAGGAGATCAGTTTAATGCTTGACGGCACCGTTGACGGTGACCCGAATGTGTTGGTTAATCAGCTCGCCAAGATAGAAGAGGCCGAAAATGGTTCACTTTCGTTTTTGGCAAACCCCAAATACGAGCAGTTTTTATACAGCACCGGCGCCTCTGTTGTTATTGTAAATAAAGACCTTATCCTTACTGATGTTATCAAATCCACACTGGTAAGGGTTGATAACGCGTACAGCGCCTTTACCGTTCTGCTCGAAAAATACAATACCATTAAGCTAAACAAAACCGGCATTGAGCAGCCTTGTTTTATACACCCCACTGCCAAAATAGGGAAAAATGCTTACATAGGCGCTTTTGCCTACATAGGCCCCAATGTTAAAATAGGCGATAACTGCAAGGTATTCCCCAACACCTATATAGCCGACGATGTGAGCATTGGCAATAACGTTACTCTTTATGCCAGCGTAAAAATATATTTTGATTGCCATATTGGTAACAATGTTATTGTACACTCGGGCGCGGTTATCGGCGGCGATGGCTTTGGCTTTGCCCCCCAGCCCGATGGCACCTACACCAAGGTTGCACAGATAGGCAATGTGATATTGGAAGATGATGTTGAAGTTGGCGCCAATACCACTATCGATAGGGCAACCTTAGGGTCGACCATTATCCGCAGGGGCGTAAAACTGGATAACCTGATTCAGATAGCCCACAATGTCGAGATAGGTTCAGACACCGTAGTAGCCGCCCAGACAGGCATTTCGGGCAGTGCCAAAGTTGGTGAAAACTCCATTATTGGTGGCCAGGTAGGTATTGTGGGGCATATCAGCATAGCCAAGGGCACCCAGGTACAGGCAAAATCGGGCATAAGCCGCTCTATTGATGTAGAGAACCGCAAATGGGCCGGCGCACCGGCCACTTATTACCAGGACCACATGCGGAGCCAGGTGGTATTGAACCGCCTGCCCGATCTGGAAAAAAAAATAGAAGAACTGGAGAGGCAAATTGCCGAACTGCGCAAAAGCCAGCCATAACCTAAAATACTTGTAAGCGCATTACAATAATATGAACGCAAAACAAAGAACAATGATGTCCGATGTTACGGTATCGGGCACCGGGTTACATACCGGCGAAAGTGTGACCATGACCTTTAGGCCTGCACCCGAAAATCATGGGTACAAGTTCAGGCGGGTTGACCTGCCCGGACAGCCAATTATTGACGCCGATGTAG
>JACXTT010002611.1_pt1 | contig 28401 bp, 24 predicted proteins | sample 9270951 | NCBI WGS metagenome assembly JACXTT01 (sample SAMN15532306, study PRJNA645909) | rock metagenome | isolation source: weathered quartz diorite | place: Puerto Rico | collected 2017-06-21 | reverse complement strand
GGGATCAGGATGGGGCCGCCGATGCTGCCGCCGTATTCGTTCTGGCGGTTGATCGACCGGGTGGCGTTGAAGAAGCCGCGGGAGTCCAGTTTGTCATTGCGGAGGAACTCGTAGCCGACGCCGTGGAACTGATTGGTGCCAGAGCGGATGGTGAACTGCTCCACGCCGCCGCCGGTGTTGCCGAACTCAGCGGAGAAGTTGGAGGTGACCAGCGCGAATTCCTGGATGGCTTCGGGCGGCAGCGTCAGCACGCGGGGGTCGCCGCCCACTTCGGCCGTAGTTGCGCTGAGGCCGTCGATCTGGATTTCCTTGGACAGCGTCTGGCTGCCGTTGATGTGGGCATCGAAAGTGTTGCCCGTGGTGCCTGGCGCCAGGAAGATGAAGCTCTCGGCGGCGCGATTGGCGCCATTGGCGCTGAGCGGAAGGTCGACGAAGCTCTTGGGATTGACGCCTGTGCTGACGCTGCTCGACTCGCTCTTCAATTGCGGGGCGACGTCGGCGACGGTGATGCTTTCGTTCACTTCGCCCACCGCCATCTGCAATTCCAGGCCGACGGTACCGGCGATTTCCACCCGAACGTTCTCGCGGATCAATTTTTTGAAGCCGGATTTTTCGGCTGTAATGTTGTACATCCCCGGCCTGAGGCTGGTGATGTTGTAAGTGCCGGATTCGGTCGAGAGAGTCGTGGTGCGGACTCCCGTATCGACGCTGATGGCGATAACTGTCGCTCCGCCCACGGCGGCGCCGGTCGGATCCTGAACGGTGCCGCGGATCGTGCCGCGGTCTGTCTGTGCGAGGGCCACGCTGGAGAGCAGGGCGACGCCTAAAGTAAGCAGTAATTTATTGTGAATCTTCACGGTGTAGTCTAAACCTCCCACTTGGAGTGCTTCGTGTAGGTTTATCAGACCAACATGCCTCTTGTCAATAGGTATCAGTCCATCAGATGAGATTGGCCGTAATCTTGTAAACCTAGTTGCTATCGGTAAGATTCGATGGTAGGAGGAAGGCTAGATGGAGATCAGTCAGACCAGCAGGTCTGTGGCAGAACATCAGAAGGCGTATGATGGTCAGATCTATTCTTTGATTTGCTGTGATAATATCTTAACGATGCTGCTCCGCGCCACGCCGCCCGCGATGCTGCTTGGGCTTTCCATCCTTTTAGGATCAGTTCTTTGGGGCGAGAGCCAGCCGCCGAAGGAGCTGCCGCTGCGGCAGCCGGCGGTGCGGTCGGTGTTTCCGCTGGGCGGCCAAGCGGGCCACAAGGTGGCGTTGGAGCTGGAAGGCGACTATCTGGACCGGGCGGCGGCAGTGCGGTGCGAATGCCCCGACTTGCATACGGTGGTGCGGACGGCAAACGCTCTGCGCATTGAAGTGGACGTCGAGATTCCCGCTTCGGCGGAGCCTGGCCCGCGCATTCTCTACGTGGAATCTCCGCGAGGCGCTTCCAACCGTTTCCTGTTCCGGGTAACCCGCTGGGCAAGCGTGGTCGAGCAGGAGCCGAACGACCTGCTGGAGCGGGCACAGCCGGTTTCTACCCCAGCGGTAGTGGAAGGGCGGATCGCGCGGCTGACGGATGTGGACTTCTACCGCTTCCATGCATCGGCCCGCGAGCGGCTGGCGTTCAATGTGATGGCCGCGCGGAGCAAAGCGCCGGGGTTTGTCTCGATCAACCTGCTGACGGCGAGCGGGCGCGAGCTGGCGCACAACAACGCCCGCATCGGGCCGGATCCTTACCTGGATTATACGTTCGAGAGGGACGGCGATTACGTGGTGGTGGTGACTCCGCGCCGGTTCGCGGATTTTTTCACGGTGGTCAAGGACGATCAGCTCATCAACTGGCAGTATCAGTTGGCGATCGGGCGGAGTCCGATGCTGTGGTCGGTGTTCCCGATGGGCGGCCGGCGCGGCTCGCACGTGGATGCGGACCTTCGCGCCGACTTTTTGCCGGCGGGTGCGATGCCCCGGATCTCCGGAGTGGATGTGGCGATGAAGGCAGCGGACGACCCTTGCGGCTGCCGGTACAAGCTGTCGATCGACATCTCGAAAGACGCGCCGGCCGGGGTTCGCCTTCTCACCGTCCCCGACGATTCGGGCAACAGCGTCGCGCTGGGATTCGCGGTGGGCGAGGAGCGGGAGATCACCGAAGGCGGCGCGAAGCCGCAGAGTGTGGAGCTGCCCGTGACCATCAACGGGCGCATCGCCGAGCCGAACGAGCATGACAGCTATCGCTTCAAGGTGAACCAGGAGGACGAGGTCACGTTCCAGTTGGACGCGCGGGGGTTGGGGTCGCAGGCGACCGATCCGCAGCTTGCGCTATTGAGGGCGCAGGGGGACATTGTGCGCTTCGCCGACGACCGCTGCCAGAAGTGCACACCAGTGGATTCGGTAGTGCGGAAGAAGGAAATGCTGGATCCGCGCTTCACCCACGCGTTCATCTCGGCCAGCGCCAATGACGCCGACGCGGCGGGCGAATATGACGTCGTGGTGCTGGACAATTCCAGCCGCGGAGGAGAGAACGTGACCTACCGGCTGACCCTGCGCAAGAAGCGGCCGGGCTACTCCGCCGGAGTGCTGGCCGATCACCGCAATGCTCGAAACGGCGCGGCGGCGAAGATTCCGGTGGCCGTATCGCGGGAGGAAGGCTTTAACGGAAGCGTGGAGATCGTCGGGGCGAATCTGCCGAAGGGCTGGACGGCGCGTCCGCTGACGCTTCAGGCGGGACAGGACACGGGCGACCTGGAGATCATGCGCGAGGAGGGCGGTCCGGCGTCGGCGGGGATCGAAATTCGCGCGAAGGCGAAGATGGGCGAGCAGGAGATGCTGGTCGCGGCGCTGGGTCCGCCTTTAATCACCGAAGACGGGCTGGGGTATCTCGAGCCTCCGCTGGCCGGCCTGGGCGTATGGTTCGTGGATGCTCCGGCATTCAGCCTGAAAGTGGAGGAGCCATCTCCGGGGTTTGTCATCGACTTGAAGAAAGCGACGCGCGTGGAGGTTTCGGTGACTATTGAACGGTCAAGCGGCTTTGAAGGGGCGCTGACTTTTCAGGCCGAGAATTTGCCGGAAGGCGTAACGCTGCAGGCGCAGCGCGTGGATGGCAACAAGGCGATCCTCACCATCGAGGCCGATCCGCAAAAAGTGAAGACCGGGCGCTACCGCATCGCGGCGCGCGCGGGCGGTGTCTATCAGGGCCAGGAAGCGGTGGACGTCACATCGGGCCTGCGCTTACAGGTGAAATGAACATGTTTCGTCCCCTTGTGATTAGCGCGGTTTCGCTGCTGCTGTGTTCCTTCGCGGATGCCTGGGGCGCCGGCCTGCGGGAGCTGCGCCTGGAGCCGGCGGTCGCTTACATCCACGGCGCGGGCAACACGCATTCGCTTCTGGTGACCGGAATTTACGACGACGGCTCTGAGCGCGACCTCAGCTCGCAAGCTTCGCTCCGCGCCGATGTCCCGGACGTGGTGCGCGCGTCGGGTCCGGCGATCTTCGAAGCCCAGCGCGAAGGCATCGCCAAGGTGCGGGCCGAGTTCGGCGGCAAGCAGGCGGAGAGCGTCCTGGTGGTGCTTCCCAAGCGCAATCTTCAGCTCGATTTCGCGCTCGACGTGGCTCCGATCTTTTCGAAGATGGGCTGCAATAACACAAACTGCCACGGCTCGATCAAAGGGCAAAAGGGATTCAAGCTGTCGCTGTTCGGCTACGATCCGGAAGCCGACTACAGGGCCATCGTGGAGGATTCGGCCGGGCGGCGCATCAACAGGAGCGATCCGGAAAAGAGCCTGGTGCTGCTGAAGCCGACGTTCGCCGTTCCGCACGGCGGCGGCCAGCTTTTGTCCAAAGACGCTTCCAACCACGAGTACGCGACGCTGCTGGAGTGGATCCGCACAGGCCTTCCGCGCAGCGCTCCGGGCAGTCCGCGGCTGACGCGGATGGAAGTGTTCCCGCGAAATTTCCGGGTGTTGAACGGCACGGAAGAGCGGCAGCGGATCGTAGTGGTGGGCCACTACAGCGACGGCAGCCAGGAAGACATTTCGCGCAAGGTGCGCTACACGTCGAACGACGAATCGGTGACGGTGAGCGATCAGGGCGAGATCGTGCCCAAGGCGGACGGGCAGGCCACCATCCTGATCCGCTCGCTGGGCCAGGTTGCGGCGGTGCAGGCCGGCGTGGCGCTCGGGACTGCGCCGCCCAAGTCGTCACTGCGGCCCGTGAATTTCATCGACGAGCTCGTGCTGGACAAACTGGCGCGGATGCGGATCGAGCCGTCGGAGAACGCGACCGACGCCGAGTTCGTGCGGCGCGTGTTTCTGGACGTGATCGGAATTCTGCCGACGCCGGCCGAGGCGCGCCGGTTCCTGGACGACCGGTCTCCAGACAAGCGCGCGAAGCTGATCGACAGCCTGCTGGAGCGAAAGGAATTCGCCGACTACTGGGCCATGAAGTGGGGCGATCTGTTCGCCAGCAATGTGTTCACGGTCGTGGATGGCACGTCGTTCCTTCAGGACTGGCTGCGCGAGGCGTTCGCGACGAACAAGCCGTACAACCGTTTCGTGAAGGAAGTACTGACGGCAACCGGAAGCACCTGGGACATCGGCGCGGTGAACTACTCTCTGCGTCCGCCCGAAGACCTGGTGACCCTGACGTCTCAGGCGTTTCTGGGAGTGAGCATCGAATGCGCCCGCTGCCACGACCATCCGTCGGAGAAGTGGAAGCGCGAGGACTTCATCGGGCTGACCGCATTCTTCTCCCAGGTGCGGGGAAAGGGACGCCGGCCGCCGCCGGTGGAGTCGATCAGCTATCTGGCGTTCGATCAGGAATACAAGCATCCGGAAACCAAGCAGGTGGTGAAGCCGCGCTTCATCGACGGTTCCGAGCCGGTGCTGCGCCCGCTGGTGGACCGTCGCGCGGTGCTGGCGGACTGGATCACGTCGCCTTCGAATCCCTGGTTCGCGCGCGCCACCGTCAACCGCTTCTGGCGCCAGTTGATGGGCCGCGGCCTGGTGGAGCCAGTGGACGATTTCCGGGTCACGAACCCGGCGTCCAATCCAGCGCTTCTGGACAAGCTGGCGGCGGATTTCGTGGAGCACGGCTACGACCTGCGGCACCTGATGCGCCGCATCCTTAATTCGGCCACGTACCAGTTGTCGTCGGTCCCGAAGCCGACCAACCGCGGCGACGAGATGCACTACTCGCATTATTTCCTGCGTCGGCTGACCGCGGAGCAGATGATGGACGGGCTGGTGGAAATTACGGGCGTGCCGGAGAAGTTTCTGGCCTACTATCCGGGCGTCCGGGCGGTGAACCTGGCGGATTCCGGCATCCCGTCTCCATTCCTGGATATGTACGACCGGCCGAAGCGCGACGCAGCGAAGTGCGAGCGTAGCGAGAGCGTCAGCCTGCGCCAGGCGATGAACATGATCTCGGGCGACACGATCAATCAGAAGATCCGCAGCGACTCGAGCCGGCTGGCGAAGATGATGCAGCAGGGGAAGCGGGACGAGGAGATCATCGAGGAGCTGTACCTTTCGGCGCTCTCGCGGTACCCGACGGCCAGGGAGCGCGACCTGTGCCTGACCGGGGTGGGGCGCGGGGCTACGCGTGCGCGCGGCTTGCAGAGCGTGCTCTGGGCGATATTGAACAGCAATGAGTTTCTGTACAACCATTAACGGTTCGGGTGTTGTGCGAGTCAGGGAGCGGATGAGATGAAGACCTGGGGCAGACGCGATTTTCTCCGTATCGGTTCGGCCGGCGGGCTGGGGCTGGGCGACTATCTGTCGCTGCGGGCGCAAGCGGGCACAACCGACGAGAAGGCATGCATCATGATCGTGCTGGACGGCGGTCCGCCGCAGCACGAGACGTTCGACATGAAGCCGGACGCGCCGTCGGATATTCGCGGCACTTTCAATCCGATCGCGACCAATGTCCCCGGAATTCAGATCTGCGAGCACTTGCCCAAGACCGCGCGGCAGGCGGACAAGTTCGCGATTCTGCGCTCGGTGAATGGGCGGACTGCGATCCACTTCAACGGCGTATATTTCCTGATGACTGGCTATCTTCCGATCCAATCGATGGAGTTCCCGTCGCTGGGGTCGGTGGTGGCGAAGGAACTCGGCCCGAAAAAGGGGATGCCGCCGTACGTGCTGAACGCGATGCTGGACCATGCGATGGGTCCGGGCTTCCTGGGCAGCGCCTACGCGCCGTTCTGGGTGCGGTCCGACCCGAGCTCGCCCGAATTCCGTGTGGACGATCTGGAGCTGCCGGTGGACACGGACTGGAAGGAAGTTTCCGACCGGCGGTGGCTGTTGAAGCAACTCGACCAGTCGTTCCGGGAGCGCGACACCAAGGGGCGCTTCGAAGCGCGAGATCGCTTTTACCAGGAGGCCGAGAGCATCATGCGGTCGCCGTCGGTGAAGAAGGCGTTCGACATCTGGGCGGAGCCGGAGCCCCTGCGCGACCGCTACGGCCGCACGCCGCTGGGCCAGGGCTGCCTGCTGGCGCGCCGGCTGGTGGAGAGCGGGGCGCGGTTCGTGACGGTCAACGCTTCGCGCGCAATTTGGGATACGCACGCGGATAACTTCAAGCGCTGCGAGAAGCAGTTGCTGCCGGAGTTCGACTCGGCGTTTTCGACGCTGATGGAGGATTTATCGCAGCGCGGGTTACTAAGCTCGACGCTGGTGGTGGTTTCGGGTGAGTTCGGGCGGACGCCGAAGATCAATGCGAACGGCGGCCGCGACCACTGGCCGCGGGTTTTCTCCGTGCTGCTGGCAGGCGCCGGGGTCAAAGGCGGGCAGGTCTACGGCTCCTCCGACGCGATGGGGTCCGATCCCAAGGACAACCCGGTGTCGGTAGAAGATTTGACCGCGACGCTGTACGACCGCTTAGGAATTAATCCGGCCAAGGAGTATCACACGCCGAACGGGCGGCCGGTGCGGCTGTCCAATAACGGCAACCCAATCCGGTCGCCGCTGGTGTAGCGGGTGACGCCGTCGACCCCGAGGCCACTCCTGACGATTGTGGCTCGGTGGGCGGCTAGCCATCCCCGATTCTTGCGGCAGAACTAGGGGATAGTCGATAGGAGATAAGCTGCCACAACGGTTCCCAGGACCGCTCCGCCGTAGCAGAAGGTGTTGATCAGCTCGTCCAGGTGTTTGATCTGCAGGCCATCGTAGAGCGTGTACCGGAAACGATGGGCCCAGTGGAACAGGGAGAGAGTGCAGAGAACAAACAGATACAGCCGCGTCAGCGGGTGCCGCACTAACTCCAGCAGGCTTTCATAGCTTGGGCCGTTCAGCCACCCCAGGGGAAACGCCAGCCCAAAGAGCAAGAGGTGGATGGGAATCAGCATCGCGGCCAGGACGCCGCCCGCGCTGAAGAGCAGCCAGAGGAAGGGTTCGTTCGATCTCTTTCCCATTTAGCCTCGCAGCAGGAACCAGGCAATGGCCGCCGATACTACCAGCCACGCCACGAAGTTCGGCGCAGCGATGAGCACGCCGGGAACCCGTTTGCCACCCACGCGGATGGCCATCGCCTTCGAGGCCAGGTTAAACCAGGTCACCGCGTGGAGGATTACGAAACCCAGACTCACGGTGTTAAGCGCCACGAGAATGGGATTCCCCAGCCATTCCTGAAACTCCCTATAGTCGGCCGGCCCGCGCTTCAAGGCGCTGATCTGAAGCAGGGTCAGGATGACGAACCAGGCAACGAAGACGCTGCTCACTTCCCGAAGGATAAATTTCAGATAGGTCCAACGGCCGAGCCACCAGTACGTGGATACGCGACTCCGGTATGTTTTGGGCAAGTATTCAGTGGGCAGATCCATCCGGGCTCCTACCTCCCTCCCAACGGCATCAGCAGCGACTTGATCCATTCCTTGGCGGCCGTCAGCTTGTACTGCTGAATGGCTCCGGCCGGATCGACATGCTTGGGACAGACTCTGGTGCAATCGCCGACAAAGGTGCAACCCCAGATTCCATCGTGCTGGGAGAGGATGTCGAGCCGCTCATTCGCTCCCTGGTCCCGGGAGTCCATGTTATAGCGCTGGGCCAGGGCGAGCGCCGCCGGTCCGCTGAACAGCGGATCCAGCCCGTACACCGGGCACGCCGCATAACAGAGCAGACAATTGATGCACATGCTGAATTGTTTGAATTCGTCCAGCTGCTCAGGCGTCTGAAGGTATTCGCCTTCCGCCACGGGCTTCTCCTGTTCGCGAATCAGCCACGGCTTCGCCTTGGTGAGCTTGACCAGAAAATCAGTGACGTCGACGATGAGGTCCCGGAGGATCGGGAAGTTTTTGAGCGGCTCCACCCGGATGGGGCCTGGAGCGTAGTCCGACAGGAATGTGGCGCAAGTCAGCTTCGGCTCTCCATTCACCATCATTCCGCAACTTCCGCAGATTCCCATCCGGCACGACCAGCGGAACGACAAGGAACCGTCCACCTTGTCCTTGACGTAATTCAGCGCGTCGAGAACAACCCAATCTTTTCGGAGCGGAACTTCGTAAGTCTGCGATCCGGGTTCCCGATCCCGCCCGGGATGGTATCGCGTGACATCGAGCGTGATTCGTTCAGACATGTTCGATCACTTTCCGTACACCCTTTCCCCCGGCGGCCAGCGAGTGACCGTTACCGGTAAATATTCCACTTTCGGCCGTCCGTCCGCCTGGCGGTGCACCAGCGAATGGGCGAGAAACTTCTGATCATTTCTCGCCGGAAAATCGGTTCGCTGGTGGGCTCCGCGCGACTCGGTCCGCTGCAAGGCGCAGTGAGTCATGGATTCGGCGACGTCGAGCATAAATGAGAGCTCCAGCGCCGTAACCAATTCCGTGTTGAACACGTGGCTGCGGTCGTCGACGGCAAGGTTGCGGGATCGCTCCTGCAGCTCAAGGAGCTTGCCCGCGGCGCGCGCCAGCGATCCATCCTCGCGATAGATGCCTGCACCGGATTCCATCGCCGTCTGCATCTCCTCGCGAAGGCTTGAAATGCGCTCCCGGCCTCCGGTGTTCTGAAGGAAATCGGATTGCAGCCGGGCCTCCTCATCCATCGCCTGGGCCAGCGCGCGGCGGCGGTCGGGCTGCGGGTGTTCCGCGGCGAAGGCGGCCGCGGCGCGCCCGGCCCTGGCCCCAAACACCAGCAGTTCCGGCAGAGAGTTTGAACCAAGGCGGTTGGCCCCGTTAATGCTGACACAAGCAACCTCGCCGGCGGCGTACAGTCCCTTGAGCGGCGTAGCACCGTTTATATCGGTGTGAACTCCGCCCATCATGTAATGAATCACCGGTCTGACCGGGATCAACTCCTTTACCGGGTCGATATTCTCATATTTGAGGCACAGCTCCCGAACGAAGGGGAGCTTCGTGTTAATGATCTTCTCTCCCAGGTGCCGGAGATCGAGGTGAACCACCTGGCCGTACGGGCCGTCAACGGTACGGCCTTTCTCCTGCTCTTTGACAAAAGCTTGGGACAGGCGGTCACGGGGACCCAGTTCCATGCTACGGAGGACCGGCTTAGGTTGCGGCGTCCCGAGGTTGTAATCCTGCAGGTAGCGATAACCGTCCTTGTTCAGCAGGTACCCTCCTTCCGCGCGGGCCGCCTCGGTAATTAGAATTCCCGTAAATGGGAGGCCGGTGGGATGGTACTGGATGAACTCCATGTCCTTGAGAGGGGCTCCCGCCCGGTAGGCGAGCGCCATGCCATCCCCGGTCTTAATGGCGGCATTCGTCGTGAAGGGGAAGATGCGGCCACAGCCCCCGCTGCACAGAATTACGGACTTCGCAGTGATAGCCTGAATTTTCCCCGTGGCGAGCTCGATGGCAACCACGCCTTGTATGCAGCCATCGTCAACCAGCAGCCTGGTGACAAAGAACTCGTCATACCTGGTGATTGCGTTGAACCGGAGGGAAGTTTGAAACAGGGTGTGGAGCAGATGAAAGCCGGTTTTGTCGGCGGCGAACCAGGTTCGTGTTTTCTTCATTCCGCCAAAAGGGCGCACGGCAATGTGTCCGTCCGGCTCGCGGCTCCAGGGACAGCCCCAGTGCTCAAGGCGCATCAGCTCTTCGGGAGCTTCTTTTACGAAGGCTTCCACGGCATCCTGATCGCAGAGCCAGTCGCCTCCGGAGATGGTGTCATAGGCATGCTCGTCGAGACTGTCGTCCGGATGGATGACCCCGGCGGCTCCACCTTCTGCCGACACGGTGTGGCTTCGCATGGGGTACACCTTGGAGACAACGGCAACGCTGAGTCCCGGATTGGTTTCGGAGACGGCAATGGCAGCGCGCAAGCCGGCGCCGCCGCCACCGACCAGCAGAACATCATGTGCGGAGATATCCAGCATAAGGCGAGTCGCCCATAATACGCTCACTCGAAGGCGGTTTCAAGGGGAGGGCCTGGCGGGGCTGGCGAGGGGGCCTGGCGGGGGAGTCCGCCGGACACAAATCCTATTGTGCGGCCATGGAATCCCCCAGCCGCGGTGCGCGGAATCTTAGGGGCCGGCCGATCACGGGGCGGCCGTGCGATCAGCTGCGAAACAAGTTCAAGTTAATGACGCCGGCGGGACTCCGGCGCCCTGCGCCTTCCCAACCGGACGATCACTCAAAGTCCCTTCTCGCTTCAGCGCGATGTTCCTCCAGTTTGAGATTTGCTTCGTCCCTCGTATCGGCGTGATCCACGATCATCCACCCGGAACCGGGCGGATACTTCTCGTTGAGTTCCGAAATGCCCTGGGCTCCCTCCGCGCACTCAACGATTTCATACTGATCTTGTGTGCCGTCACATACGATAGTGAAGTACCTTCCGACCGATGTCCGGGGACGCTGGGCTTGTACCATGCGTTTCTTCCTTTCTGCGTTTTCAAAAAACGCCACCGAACCCAGGCACATTGTACTCCTGAAGAAAGCCGCTTGGGCATCAACCTGGCCAAGGAGTATCACACGCCGGGCGGGCGGCGGTGCGACTGTCCAACAACGGGAACCCGGTCCGGTCGCCGCTGGTGCAGCGGGAAACGCCTCTGCAGGTTGAGCTGCAACCGCACAGATGAGGTTGTGTTTATTGTCGCGGCCGTTTTCTCGCGGCTCGCGTACCGATTCCGAGTCTGGCTTTCTAGAGTCGCAGATGTCCATATGGGCGACACTGACGTGGTCGTTCAAAGAGGCAGGATCGCGTGGACACAAACATCGCGATCTGTTCGCCGAAGGTGACCTCATATAACGGCAGTGTGCGCGCTTTCGACGATGCGGCGATCGCGCGCATTTCCCGGCAACCTGAGGAGACCGGCGTTTGCGTATGGCGGCAGCGCGACCAATAATGGGAACTTGACGAGCGAGACCATCCCGGACGCAGGGCGCGTGACCGGGACCAAAGACGCGGACGCGGCGAGCCCGATCCTGAGTGCGAAGCGGGGCACAGGAGCCGCGGCGCGGTGAAGCCCGATTCCCGGCATGTGGACCGCTCCCGCGCGCGCCCGAGACGGACGCGCTCAGCCGCGGAGTACGTCGACGGCATCCTTGCCGTGGACCGGGCGGTGCTCGGCCAGGCCATCACGCTGATCGAGAGCCGCAACCCAGAGGACGCGGAGGCTGCTTTGGAGGTGGTCGAGCGGCTGCTGCCGCACACGGGGCGCTCCTTGCGGACGGGGGTCACCGGGATGCCGGGCGCGGGCAAGAGCACCTTTCTTGAAGCGCTCGGGCTGCACCTGATCCGCGATCGCGGTGAAACGGTTGCAGTGCTGGCGATCGACCCGTCGAGCGAACTCTCGCGCGGCAGCATTCTCGGCGATAAGACGCGTATGCAGGGGCTCGCGTCGGATGAACGCGCGTTCATCCGGCCGTCGCCGTCGTCGGGCTCGCTGGGCGGCGTGGCGCGGCGTACGCGCGAGGCGATGCTGCTGTGCGAGGCGGCGGGGTTCCGCAACATCTTCGTGGAGACGGTGGGCGTGGGGCAGTCCGAGACGGCGGTGCGCGGGATGGTGGATTTCTTTCTGCTGCTGACGATTCCAGGCGCAGGGGACGAGCTGCAGGGGATGAAGCGCGGCATTCTGGAAATGGCGGATCTGATCGCGATCAACAAAGCCGACGGCGACAATGTCCGGCGGGCGGAGCGGGCTCGCCGGGAGTTGGAGTCGGCGCTGCACTTCTTCCCCGCCCCGCCGCACGGATGGCCGCCGCGCGTGATGACGTGCTCCGCGCTGAAGGGCACGGCAATCGCGGAGATCGGCGCGGCGATCTCGGAGTACGGCGCGGCGATGGGCGCTTCCGGATGGTTCGAGGAGCAGCGGAGGCGGCAGGCGGTGCGGTGGATGCACGACGCGATCGAGGAGGCGCTGCGGGAGCGGTTTCACGCCGACGCACGGGTGCGCCGGGAATTGCCGAAGCTGGAGGAGGAGGTGCTGGCGGGGCGGTTGACGCCGTTTCGCGCGGCGCGGCGGGTTTTGGGAGATTGAGGGCGGGCGGCCTGTCCCCGCAGGCGAGAACGCCTGCGCCACGGACCTAATCCATCAGCTTTGCGGCGGGCTGGTCGAGGAACCAGGCGACGCGGCGGCCGTGGTGGGAGACGACTTGCGCGGGGAGGCGCTTGGGATCGTACTCGTCATGGAACACCGAGCGCACGGCGGGGGCCTTGTCGGCGCCGGCAACGAGGAAGACGCTGTGGCGCGCGGCCAGCAGCACGCCGGGGAGCAGCGTGATGCGCCAGTGCGGCGTAGCCTCGGACATCACGGCGGCGGCGATTCCGGTGCGGTCGTCGATCAGGAGCTCGCCTGGAAACAGGCTGGCGGTGTGGGCGTCGGCGCCCATGCCTTGCTGGGTGACGTCGAAGTGCGGCAGCTCGCCTTCGGAGAGGCCGAAGAAATCGCGGATGGAAAGAGCGTAGGCCTCGGCGGCGCGTTCGGGTGGGAGTTCGCCATGGACGCGGTGCACGTTGCGGCGCGGCAGGTTGCCGGGGACGATCAGGTTCTGTTCGGCCAGGCGGAAGTTGGACTGCGGGTCGTTGGACGGCACGGCGCGCTCATCCACCCAGAAGAGATGCACGCGATCCCAGCGGAAGCGCGAGTTGACCAGAGACTCGAACAGCAGCTTCGGCGTTGATCCGCCGGAGACGGCGAGAGTCGCGACGTCGTTGCCGGAGAGCGCGTCCTCGAGCAGGCCGAGGATGTGGTGCGAGCAGGCCTCGGCCGCGGCGTGAGCGTCGGGGTAGGAATGCCAGCGAACGCTCATGACTACTTCCGGTGGGCGCGCACCAGGTCGAGGGCGCGCGGCAGAGCGCTCTCAAACGTCCGGTCGCGGCCGGAGATCGAGAGCTCCTCGCGAAGCTGCTCGTGGTCGGCGGGCTTGGGGAAGACGGTGCGGCTGGCGAGGTCGTTGACGCGAACCTCGGCGGCGGACCCATCGACGCGGCCGAGGCTGATGTCCAGGCCGCCGGCCGACGCGCTCATCTCGACGCGGCAGAGATTGCCCACGACAGGATCTGACCCCGAAACGAAGCCGGCGGTAGGCTTCGCACCGGTTTTTTCCAGGCAGAGGCACAGCCAGGCGGCGAGATAGCAGGCCGATACGGGTACATCGGCGCCGGTATGGCGGATTCGCACCTGGTCGACGGAGGAGAGGCGGGCGGCGTAGATGGGGTTGTCGAAGATTCCGGCGACGATCTCGCGCCAGCGGGTGAGGCGGGTCCAGGCCAGGTCGGCGATCAACTTTCCGGCTTCCAGGGACTGGCCGATCTCCTCGAGTGACGCCGCCGGCTCGGGGTGCGTGGTGGAATCGACGATGATCTTGGTGGCGATGCGCGAGAACTCGGCCGCGGCGCGGCCGGCGAGGCGTCCGGGCATGCGGTTCCAGAGGATCACGGGCAGGTCGGCGACCACCAGCGGCAGGATCGCGGCGGGGACCTCGGGCAGCTCGGATTCGGGAGTGACAATCTCGACCTGCTCGCAGCAGATCTGGCGGCGGCTGCCGAAGGGCATCCAGCACTGGGCGAAGACGCGGGCGGCAAACGGAGTGGCGGTGCCGGACGAGACGCGGACGGCGATGGCGCGGCTTGGGTGATCCTTCATCAGCTCGGCCAGCGTTTCACTGACCGATTGCGGATCGCCGGCGGCGTCGGATAGGACGACGAGGGTCATGGCGCAAGCGCGCAAGACGCCTGCCTCGGAGCCTTCTTCCTGCTTCCCGAAGGACACCCATAGCTCGGCCAATTCCCGCAGGATCTTCTCGGGCTGGATGGTAGTAGCGGTCATACAGCGTCACTCATATGCGCCGCCAGGCGTGGCCGTGCCGGGCCAGCATCTCGTCGGCGCTGGTTGGTCCCCATGTTCCGGCGGAGTAGTTGGGGAATTGGAAGTGGGTGTTGGCCCAGGCTTCGAGGATCGGGGTGACCGCCGTCCAGCTCGCCTCTACCATGTCCTGACGGGTATATAAGGTTGCGTCACCCTCGATGGCATCAAGAAGTAAAGTCTCGTAGGCAGAAGGAGATCGCTCACCAAAGCTCGATCCATAGTTGAAGTCCATGGACACAGGCCTTAGTCGCATGCCGGTCCCGGGCTGCTTTGAAAGAAACTTGAGGGAGATACCTTCTTCCGGCTGAATCCTAAGGATTAGCAGGTTCGGGGCGGTTTCGACGCCGTCGTGGCCGAAGAGGGAGTGTGGGGCGTCGTTGAATTTGATAGAGATCTCGCTGACGCGGCGCGGGAGGCGCTTTCCAGTGCGGATGTAGAATGGCACATTGGCCCAGCGCCAGTTGTCCACGAAGAACGTGGCCGCGGCGTAGGTGGGGGTCTGAGAATCGGGGGAGACGTCCTTTTCCTGGCGGAAGCCGGGGATTTCGACGCCGCCGATGGACGCCTGGCCGTACTGGCCGGGGACGGCGTTGAGAGCAACGTCCTCGGGTTTCATCATGCGGATGGAGCGGAGGAGTTTGGCGCGCTCATCCCGGACGGAGTTGGGCTCGAAAGTGGCGCTAGGCTCCATGGCGACGGTGGCCATGACTTGCAGCAGGTGATTCTGGATCATGTCGCGAAGCGCGCCGGACTCCTGATAATAGGCGCCGCGGCCTTCGACGCCGATGGATTCGGCGGCGGTGATCTGCACGTGGTTCACGTAGCGGCGATTCCAGAGGGGTTCGAAGATTCCGTTGCCGAAGCGGAAGGCGAGGATGTTCTGGACGGTTTCCTTGCCCAGGTAGTGGTCGATGCGGTAAACCTCATGCTCGGGGAAGGATTTCTGGATGTTTGCGCTGAGGGTGCGGGCGCTCGAGAGGTCATGTCCGAAAGGCTTTTCGACAACCAGGCGGCGCCAACCGCTGCCTTTGGAGAGGCCGGCGGCGCCCAGGCCGTCGACGATCTCTTCGTATTGACTGGGCTGAGTGGAGAGGTAGAAGAGGACATTGCCGCCGGTGTTGCGCGCCTGTTCGATGGCGGCGAGGCGCGCGGCGAGGCGCTGATAGGTGTCGGGGTCGCCGTTGTCGCCGGACATATAGAAGAGGCCCTGGGCGAAGCCCGTCCAGACGTCCTCATCGAAGGGCGAGTCTTCGAGAAATTTGGCGACTTGCGGCTTCATGCTTTCGCGGAACTGGTCGTCGGTTTGGGGCGTGCGGGAGATGCCGACAACGGCGAAACCCGGGGGCAGGCGGCGCTCGTAAGTCAGGCGGTAGAGGGCCGGCAGGAGCTTACGTTTGGTGAGGTCGCCGTTGGCGCCAAAGATGACGACGATGCATTCGGGAACGCGCCGCGCGAAGCGCTGCGCGTCCTGAAACGGGTTGTCCGGAGACATGCTTTATCAACATAACATGCAAGACTACGGCGGAGCCGCAGACTCTGAGCAGGCTTCAGGCTGCCCGGCTCAACTCCGCCGTTTCTCGCAGCGCAGCGCCAGCGTGTTCTCCTCCGAATCGTAGAAGAAAGCCATCCAGAGATCGAAATCGGCGGCCTTGTGGATGAGATGCGGCTCGCCGCGAAAGCGCACCCCGCGCGATTTCAGCGCTTCGTAGCCGCTCTGGATATCTTCCACGCTGAAATACAGAATCGACGAGCGGTGCCGGAACTCCTCCTCTTCCGGCACATCGAGCATCAGCATGACCCCGCCGCAGTCGAAAAACGCAAGGTTGCCAGCCTGAAATAGAAATTTCATGCCGAGCTGGCCGCGATAAAACGAAACGGCGCGTCCGATATCCAAAACCGGCACTGCAATCTGCCCGATTTTGCTCAATCCGAATTCGCTCAAAGATTCTCCTCCTTGCCGGCGTACAGCTCTTCGATCTCACGCCGGAAGTTTTCCATCACTTTGGTCCGGCGGACTTTCATGGTCGCGGTCAGCTCGCCAGCCTCGATGGTCAGGTCGCGTTCCAGCACCCTGAACTTCCGGATCTGCTCGAACGGCGCGAGGTTTCGGTTCGCCCGCTTGATCGCCTTGCCGAGCTCGTCCATCACTGGCTTCGACTTCACGATTTCGGCCAGCGGCTTGCCCTTCATCGCGTCCATCCCTTTCAGCGACTCTGCCACCTGCGGATTGACGGAAAGAAGCGCCGTGACGTAGGGAAGGCGGTCCCCCACCAGCAGAACCTGCGCGATCAGCGGCTCCATTTTGACGATCGCCTCGACGCGCGCCGGGAAGACTTTTTTGCCCGTCGAGGAAACGATCATCTCCTTCTTGCGGCCCGTGATGTAAACGTAGCCTTCGTCGTCGATATAGCCGGCGTCGCCGGTGTGGAGGACACCGTCGCGGAGAACCTCAGCCGTCACTGCCGGATCCTTGTAATAGCGCGAAAACAGCGCTGGGCTTTTGATCAGCAGTTCACCGTCTTCGGCGATCAGAATCTGGACGCCGGGAAGCGGTTTGCCGATGCTGCCCACCTTGGGCCGTGCCAGCGGATTCAGCGCCGCGACGCCGCCTTCGGTCAGGCCGTAGCCTTCCTTTAGAGGCAGACCGATGGCGTCATAGAACGCCGCCAGGTCTTTCCCCAGCGGCGCCGCGCCGGAGGCGGCCGTGTGCAATTCCCCGCCGAAGCGCTCGCGTATTTTGCTGAAAATCGCCCGGTCGGCGAGTGCCAGGGGCGCCTTCAGAAACGCCGGGACCGCCGCGCCGCGCTGGCGGTAGTCCGACGCTTTCAAGCCCAACCCCAACGCGGCGTAAAAAAGCTTGCGGACGTACGCCGGCCGCTTGTTGATATCGGCGCAGATGGTGGTGTAGACGCGCTCCCACATGCGCGGCGGAGCCAGGAAAATGGTGGGCCGCACGGCCTTGATCTCCTGAGGCAGTTTCATCAGGCTCTCGGCGAAGTACACCGGCATACCGCAGCGGACGGGGAGAAACTCGATGACCACGCGCTGCGCGATGTGCGCCGAAGGCAGCCATGCCACCGTGCGGTCGTTTGGCGTCATGGGCAGCACCGACGGACCCATGTCGATGTTCGACACGATGGAGAAATGGCTGGTCATGGCCATTTTCGGCTCGCCCGTCGCGCCGGAAGTCAGGTACAGCACCGCGTCGTCGGCCGGCGCGATCCCGGCGCGGATGCGGTCGAACATCTCCGGATCCCGCGCCAGCGCGTCGCGGCCGCGGCGTCTCAGCTCTTCCAGCGTCATGGCGCCTTCGGCTTCTCCGCTCAGCAGGAAAAAATGGCGCACGCCGGCCGTGCTCATGGCCTTCAGTGTTGTGGGATCCTCTACGAAGAGCGCCTTGGCGTCGCACTGCTCCACGGTCCGAAGCAGATCGGCGGCTGGGTAATTCGTATACAGCGCCGCCGCGACCGAGCCGTTGGCCAGAATGCCGAAATCGGCGAGGTAGAACTCCGCCCGCGTTTCCGAGCAGAGCGCCAGGATATCGCCCTTGCCGTAGCCCAGAGATCGCAGCCCGCAGGCGATCTCTTTCGCCGTATCGCGAAATTCGATCCAGGTCCAGGTTTTGTGCTTGCGGCGTCCGCTCTCCAGATAAGGCTGATGCAGCGCCGGAGCCTTCCCAAACTGCGCGGCAGCCTCATCGAGAACCTGGTAGAGAGTGCGGGGGTTCGCCATCGGAATTGATGCTATCACGGAGGGGCTGGATGACTGGCCCAGGAGCGCTGACAGCTCAGGCCGAGCAGGCCTTCAGCCTGCCCAGCGCATTTTCGCCGGATCGGCTTTTCGCGATCCGTTCTACTTCGCCAGCGGGTCGGGGCGAAGTTGGAAGTGAACCACCTTGCTTGTCGTCTCCTTGCCACCTTCCATATGAAATGGCGCTCGGGTGCTCACCGTCGACCACAGCCCTCTGCCCTTCCAGCCGGCCTTCGGATCGTCGATACGGCCATCCATCCATTTGGTGTAGAACCCCAGCGGATAGGGGACGCGGAGGACAATCCATTTGCCGTCCTTCAGGACCAGCAGACCTTCGGACGCGTTGCCGGTGTCGATCGGGATATTGCGGCCCAGGCCGAACGTGTCGAACTGATCCACCCACGTGTAGTAGCTGCCCTCGACGCTGCCCGAATCCGTCACGCCTTTCAGTTGTGGCAGCGGCTCCGGATAGAGCGTCCACCCCTCGGGACAGTGTTGTCCCGTGGCCGCCGGTCCGTTCAGCGGTCCCTTGCACTTGCGGCGGTCGAAGCTGGCCATATGTCCGCTCGCAAGGGCCGCCCAGACGACGCCGTTGCGGTCAATATCCATGCCCCGCGGCGAGTAGCCCTGAACGGGAGCCTTCGGGTTGTTGAACGGCGGCTCGTATACCTCGGCCAGCGCGGTCTCCGGCGGGTTCGTCCCCGGATTCAGCCGGACAACGGCGCCGGGGAAACCCAGGACCGATCCCCAGACCGAACCGTCCGGAGCCGGAGAGACCGCGTAGAAGGCGGCGCCGAAACGCTTGTCCTTGGCGGGATCAAGCGGCTGGTTGGGCTCCACGTAAGCGTCCCGCTTCCCGTTGCCGTTAGTATCCATTATGAGGGCGGTCCACCCCTGCGACTTCACCTCGTCGTGCGTCTGGTCGAACATCTTCGTATTGAGCCAGCCGACCACCTGGCCGCCGCCGCTGGTCCAGAGCGTGTTGTTCGCGTCCTCGGCGAACATCACGTGGTGCGTGGCGAAGCAGGTGCTGACGTGCGTGATCTGCCTGGTTTTCGGATCGTACACGGCGAGATGCCGGCTGGCGCTCGCAATCGGGAACAATTTCGCCGACGGATGGCTCGACCCCTCCTTGCAGAAGTCCGGGTTTTCGGGCGGGCGCACGGCGGAGGTGATCCAGACCCGGCCTTTCTCATCGAACATCGGATTGTGCACGTTGTTCTTGCTGGTCCAAATGACTTCATCGCCCCAGTACGGCGACGGCTTGAGCATTGCCGGATCCACCGGCGGCGTCCGCGGATCGCGGACTGTCAACTTCACCTGGCTCAAGGTATGGCGCAGCGGATCCAGAACGGGAAGGTAATCCGCGCTCAACTCCAGCGACCCGTAGATCAGGCCGTTGGCATTGAGTGTCGGATTCCGCCGGTCGGTGGAAACTTCATCGTGGAGGTACGTCTTCGGATCGGCCCAGTCCCACTGGGTGATAACGACGTTGCGCTCCAGGCCCTGCGGCCGTGGCGGCGCCGGCGGGAGCTCGCCGGCGGCGACCCGATCGGTCCAGTCCGCGAACATCGCCAATGCCCGCTCTCGGCCGAGCTGGTTGAGGCCGGCGACCATATTGCCACCGGCCTGTCCGGACATGATACGCCGCTCCCAGGCCTGCGCGGGCGAGTCGAAAGCGCCGAGGCTCTTGGGGATTTCCCGCGTCGCCTTGTTGCCCAGTTGATGACAGGCCCAGCAGCCGCCGGACTTCAAGTTCCTCAGCCACTCGGCCTGGCTTTTGATGTTCGGCGAGATGCCGTTGCCGGAGGGCCCAGTGCCGGGGAACTCGCTCTTGGCCGGCGGCCGGAGCAGGGAAAACCAATAGCCGGCCGGATAATATTCCGCCGCGGCGCGCGGATTCGGCGCCACCGTCGCGGTCAAGTTCAGGATCTTGCCCGGCGCGGCTTGAACCTTGGGCGAATCCACCAACCCGTAGCCGCGCACCCACACGCTGTAGTTAGCCTTCGGCAGGTCGGGGAGCAGGTACCGGCCCCGATCGTCGGTGACTACGATCTTGACGAATTTGGTGGGCAAGCTGGTGGTTTCCGCGATCACCCAAACGCCGGCTTCCGGCCCCTTCGGGCCGGCGACGACGCCGCCGATATCGTCGGAGTCTATGGCGACCGGCCCGCCGGCGGCTGGTTGCGCGCGCAGCCCGGCCAGCGAGGCAGCCAGGTACACGGCGACGGCAGCCGCCGCCGTACCTAAGTACAGAAGTTTTTTCGCGCTCATGTTTCTACCCCTCTCGTCTCTTCCCGCATCCCGAGCGGGATGGTCTACACCAGGATCAAATGACAAGGGTCGAGGCTGCGGCAGATTCCATGCTGCCGTGCCGGTTGGGGACAGTATATCCCGAGCGGCTCCGTTGCGACGGGACGTTCTCACCCTGGAATCTCCAATGCCGCGGGGTATGGCGTACAAAGGCTGGAGCAGAGGCGTAGAAAGACGCTCGTGTTCGTCACAGACAACGAGCAAATTGTGAAAAGACTTAGGTTGACGTTCCCCGGTTTGTTTGCCCTGGCAATCAGCGTACGGGCAGCCAGGTGGGTGGGACAGGTTCCCCGCGGCGGCCAGACCGTCGAGACCTCGTTTGATTTCAAAGTGGACGGGAACAAGCTGGCGAGAACCATGTCCGATGGACAAGGGGGAACGCTGGCTATCGAGGATGGCAAAGATCAGCGGCGAGAGGGCGTCCTTAAGCGTGACTACACAGCGCGGCAAACGCACCTTCACGGGCATCGTCTCCGCGAACGAAATCAAGTTTAACCGGGAGGGCGGCCAGAACCGGTCGGAGTTCACCAGCAAACGTTCAACTACATAAGCGAAAAAAGTGCCGGCTGGCTCTATAAGGCGGACGCTCAGCTAGGGTATGCCCGCTTTCCCTGGCCAAGTACCCAGGTGGACGGGGGTCGACGCCAACGCTTATCGGCTGGAAATCTGGAGCCGAAGCCAGAGTCTCTTGGGCCTCGATGGCGGGAATGATGTCTACTTCCCAGAACCGGACTTCTGGACGACGACGCTCCGCGTCAACAACCCGAGCCCCTTCCAGACTCACTGATTCTCGGTCGGAACTCTTTCGATATGGTCGATCACCAAGGTGTCCATCGGGGTCTTCGTTGCTTCCAGCTTCAACCCGAGTGCTTCTCCATGGCCGCGGAAATAATCGGAACGCCATTGTCCAGATACGGTTTCTGAGAAGTCCCGCGATGTCGGCGTCACGCCAGCGGAACGGCCCGTATGGCTAATCGTGCCTTAGGGCCGTTGCCGGATCCACCTGCGCTGCGCGGCGGCCCGGAATCGCGCAGGCCGCCAGCACCGCGCATACGAGCGCCAGCACGGCTGCAACGAACGTCTCCGGATCGCGCGTCCCGACCCCGTATAGCAGCGCTGCCAGATAGCGGCTTAGACCCAGGGCTCCGCCCACGCCCAAACCTGCGCCGATCAGCGCGAGTAGCACTCCCTCACGCAGGATCAATCCGAGCACTTGGTCGCGCCGGGCGCCCAGCGCCAGACGAATGCCAATTTCGGAGGTTCGCAGCGTCACAAAATACGACATCACGCCGTACACTCCGATCGATGCCAGGAACGCCGCGATCAGCGCGAACCCTCCGGTCAGCGACGCAGCGAAGCGCCGCGATCCCAGCGAATCCGCCAGCCGCTGCTCCATGGTCTTGGCATCGAACACAGGCTGATCGCGATCCAACAAAGCGACCAGTTTTTCGAGCAGTGTCACCAGTGACGCCGGGTCGTGAGAGACGCGGATCAACAGATTTGCCCGCCTCAGCGACGTGGCGAGACGTTCCTGCGCGAAATTCAGGTAGAGCGTAGGCATCACGTCCTGGTCCAGACCGGTTTGCCGGATATCGCCGACCACGCCCACGATCTCCGCCCAGCCAGGATCATGTGGATCTGGCTGAATGGTGCTTATGCGGTGCCCGAGGGGACTGGAGCCGGGAAAGAACCTCCGCACAAATGCCTGATTTGCGACTAGCACCAGGGGCGCATTCGCCGAATCGGTTGCCGTGAGCGACCGGCCTTCGAGCAACGGCACCCCCATGACGCGGAAGTAATCCAGGCTTACGTCCATCAGCGCTCTCATGGGAGGCTGGCTCGAGCGCGGAAGCTGCTGGTTCTCGATCTCAAAGATCCCCATATTTCCAGAGATCCCCGGAGGAATCGGCCCGATGCTTGCAGCTTCGACGTTGGGCAACCGGCCCACCTGCTGCAGCAGGTTTTCAATGAACTCCTTCTGCCGGTTCGGACTCGCGTAGCTTGGCCCGGCAAGGTTGATGCGCGCGGTAAGGACGTTTGCAGGATCGTAGCCCGGATTGGAGCGGTGCAATTGATAGAAGCTCTTCGCGAGCAGGCCCGCTCCAATCAACAGGGTCAAGGAAAGGCCCAATTGTGCGACTACTAACGCTCTCCTCATGCGTTGCAGGCCGGCCTTGCCGGTCATGCTGCGGGATTCGCCCTGCAGTGTTTCGCGCACGCCAAATCCCAGCGAACTGAGCGATGGCGCAAGGCCGAAGATCAGCCCCGTAAGCACCGTCGCGATGAGGGTGAACACCGCGGTGGTTAAGTCGATCGGAACCTCGGGCAGGCCTTCCAGCGCGGTCTCGCGGCTAAGATTCAGTGCGCGAATTGCCAGCACGGCCAATCCCAGTCCCAGCCCGCCACCCAGCAATGACACCAGCAGACTCTCGGTCAGAAGTTGGCCTACTATTCGCCGCCGTGGTGCGCCTAATGCTACGCGCACGGCGATTTCCCGCTGCCTCGCCGTAGCCCGCGCCAGCATCAGATTAGCCACCGTAAAGCATACGATCAGGAGCATCAATCCCACCGCTCCCGAAAACACCAGGAGCGCTGGGCGCAGATTGCCCGTCAGGCGTTCCTGCAGCGGCTTGGCGACGATGCGCAGACCATCGCTCTTGAATCCTCGACGCTCGTAATCCCTGATGACCACCGAGGTCAACCGTTGCAATTCCTGATTCACGTCCGCACTGGTCGCAGAACTGCTCGCCCGTGCAATCAATTCCACGATCCGCCCGTTCTCGCGGGGCAGCGCAATCGGGACCCACAGGTCTGCACCTTGCGGATAATCGAACCACTGCGGCATGATGCCGATCACCAATGCCGACGTTCGATTCAGCCGTAACGTCCGGCCGACGGTGGCCGGGTCTCCTCCAAACCTGCGTTGCCACAGGCTGTAACTCAGCACGACCACTTTGTCCGCGCCGGGCCGGTCTTCCTCCGGATGAAACGTTCTGCCATGCAGCGGCTGCGCCTGGAGCGTCGGAAAGAACGAGGCCGTGACCTGCCCGGCAACCAGCCGTTCCGCGCGATCTCCGCCGGTCCAATTCACGCCCGCGCTATCGTATGCCGCCATCTCCTGAATGCTGGACCCGTAGTTCCCGCGCAGGTTCTCTCGCATCGTGAAATAGTCCGGTCCAGAAGCCGAGTTGGCAAACTTACTTGGCTCGGCTACAGCGTAGAGCTGTCCCGAATGCGGAAACGGCAATGGCCGAAGTAGCGCCGCGTTCACGATACTGAAGATCGCCGCCGTCGCTCCGATGCCCAGCGCCACGGTCAGCGCCGCGACCGCAGTCCATCCCGGCGTCTTGGCCAGCAAGCGCGCGCCGAGTCGCAGATCTTGCCGCAATGCATCGAACCACAACCAGCGCTGGGATTCGTAGCACTGCTCTTGAGTTTTCGTCACGTTGCCGAACGAGCGGCGCGCGGTGGCGAGCGCTTCCTCTTCGCTCATGCCTGCGGCTCGACAACGTTCGGCCTCTAAGCAGATGTGCGCGTCAATCTCGGCGGACAAATCGTTGTTCTTGCGCTTGCGAAACATCTCACACGGCCTCCGGCCCGAGTACCCGCCCGATTGCGCCGGCCAGCCTTCGCCACCGCGAGGTCTCCGCCGCCAGTTGTTTGCGCCCTGCTTTGGTCAGCGTATAGAAACGCGCCTTGCGGTTGTTGTCGGAAACGCCCCACTCCGCCGCGATCCACTCCTGGGCTTCCAACCTCTGCAATGCAGGGTACAGCGCGCCATGCTCCACCAGCAGCTCATCGTCGGAGCTTGCCTGAATGGCTCGCGCGATGCCCTGTCCGTGTTGCGGTCCAAGCGCGAGCGTGCGCAGGATCAAGAGGTCGAGAGTTCCTTGTAGGAGCGATAAACGGCCCGGCTGCTCTCGGGTTGACATTTGACCCAAGTATGCGCCTCGATGGGTAAGATGTCAACCCAAAGATTTGGGGTCCAGGAATTTGCGCCTGGCTTGGCTTGCTGTTCGACGAAGTCGGACAGGTGCTTGCCCAAACTCCCCTGAAACGGCGATCTGGGAAGTGTCGGGGTGCTATCCCTTAATGGACCGTACGGAGCTCGCCAGCTTCTTTCACCGGAAGCGAGCGCCATGATAATCTCCATGGAGATTTCCCCGAACTCAAGGATTCCTTATTGAACGCCGCGAGCTACGCGATCGCCATCCACCTGCAGCGCCTGACGCGACGGTTCCCTACCCCGTCGGGCCCGCTCTACACAGCGGTGGAAGACATCTCGCTCGAGGTCGGCGCCGGCCGGTTCGTGTCGATAGTGGGCCCCAGCGGATGCGGCAAATCCACGGTGCTGAACATGGCCGCCGGTCTCATTGAGCCGAGCGAGGGCTCCATCGAGATCTTCGGCGAACCGCTTAAGGGGATCAATCGCCGCGCTTCGTACATGTTCCAGCAGGACGCGCTTTTGCCCTGGAAGACGGTGCTGGAGAACATCGCGCTCGGGCTGGACTTTCGCGGCATCGGGCGGGCGGAGTCGCGCGAGGCTGCGCGCGGGTGGCTGAAACGGGCCGGCCTGGAGGGCTTCGGCGACAGTTTCCCCTACCAGTTGAGCGGCGGCATGCGCAAACGCGCGGCAATGGCCCAGAGCTGGATCGTGGATCCCGACATCGTCCTGATGGACGAGCCTTTCGGCGCGCTGGACGTCCACACACGGCAGCGCATGGAGACCGAGATCCTGGACATCTGGGCTGGCACGCGTAAGACGGTTCTGTTCATTACGCATGACCTGGAAGAAGCCATCTCCCTGGCGGATGAAGTGGTGGTGCTTTCGGCCGGCCCGGCCAGCCGCGTGGTAGGGAGGTACGAGGTGGATCTGCCGCGGCCGCGAAATCTCATCGACATCAAGACTGAGCCCAGATTTACCGAAATGTACCGGACCATCTGGTCCGGCTTACGGCAGGAGGTGATTCGAAGCTATGAACGCGCCCTCGAATAAGCGCGGCATTCCGATGGCAGTCTGGCAGGCGCTGCTCGGAGCAGTGATTCTGGGCGCCTGGCAGTGGGGCTCCACTTCGGGCGTGCTCGACAAATTCTTCTTCAGCCGCCCGAGCGACGTGGCTTTGCGCGTGTGGCAGTGGATCGCCACCGGCAGCCTGTGGACGCATCTGTGGACCACCATCGCCGAGGCGACGCTCTCTTTCGCCATCGGCGTCGCGGCGGGCGTAGGCTTCGGATTCCTGCTGGCGCGCGTGGACTGGCTGTCCCGGCTGCTGGATCCCTATATCCGCATCGCCAACGCTCTCCCGCGCGTGGTGCTGGCGCCGATCTTCCTGCTTTGGTTCGGCCTCGGCATCTGGTCGAAGGTCGCACTCGGCGTGACCGTGGTCTTCTTCATCGTCTTCTTCAACACGTACCAGGGAGTGAAGGAAGTGGACGCGGTGCTGCTGAACAACGCCCGGATGCTGGGAGCTTCGGAGCGGCAGTTGATCCGCCACGTGCTGGTTCCGAGCGCGCTGACGTGGATCTTTTCGAGCCTGCACATCAGCATTGGCTTCGCCATCATCGCCGTCGTCGTGGGCGAATACCTCGGCGCGTCGAAGGGCGTCGGCTACGTGATCTCGCAAGCCGAAGGAGTCTTCGACACCACCGGCGTCTTCGCCGGCATGACGATTCTGGCCGCCGTGGTCCTGATCGTCGGCGCCGGAGTGAACCGGCTGGAGCGCTGGCTGCTGCGCTGGAAGCCGGAGCGCGCGCCGGCCGGCCCGGCAGTATAGTGGATGGTGGCCTGGTAACACAGCGCGGCTTCGCCTGTGTCCGGGCAGGATGAATACTGCCCCTGGAGTTTCTACATTTCTGGTGTTGCCAGACTTCTCTGCGAGCGTTGCCGGGCTGTTCTGCTGTTGCCAGGCTGTTCTGCTAAGGTGGGGCAGCCTTCAGGCTGCCACTGCCAGGCTCCAGCGTTGAAATTGTCCCTACCCGCCAGCCTTCCGCAGCGCCTCGATCTTTGGCGCGCGGCTTTTCGGACTGTCCAGGCTGAACGAGCGCGCACCCCAAGTTGAGACCGTACGAATTCCTGCGTGCGCTCCACGGCCCGATCCAGCGCCTTGTCCTTCACGCCGAAACTGCTCCAGGCGATCGATTCAGCCGCCGGATCGAAGAGCCACAATCCGATCAATCGGCCGCGGTCGAAGATGCCGTGGCTGGGAAGATCAACCAGCGCCCCTCCAGCCTTGGACTCCTTCGACGCGAGCATTTCGTGACCGCGGTCTTCGGGTGCGACCAGGCTGCTGACGTCGCGGCGCAACAGCGAGAGCCCGTCCAAGCTACCGACCAAGGCATACTGCGGCTTCTTCGGAACCTGAAACGCACGGTAGGCGTCCCGGTCCTCGGGGAACATCAGCGCTTCGCTGTCGTCCCCGGCGGCTGCCAGCTTCAGCGGCTCCATAGCGTCCTTAGCGGCTTTCACTCCCAGGCCGGAAAACGCCTGAAACTCCGCCGCCGTGGCCGGTCCGATCCATTTGAAGAAGCGGCGGGCCAAGTCCGTACAGCACTCGTCGGAGGTCAGCTTGCTCTTCTGCAGCGGGCTCGGCTTCCACAACGCATAGCAGTACCGCTGCTGATCCAGGCGCCCGTTGACCGGAACGCGCCGGATTTCACCGGCCGACTGCAGGAAGCCGAGCGCAAGAGGCAGAGTGGTGGTCAAGCCCTTTTTCTTCCCCTCTTCGCCCAGGCTGCGGACTGCGCCGCCCACGGCCTGCCGGATCTGATCGGTGTCCAGCACACCCTTGGCCAGAGCGGCGACGACCTTGGCCGAGAGCTTGTCCACTTCGGCATCGGTCACGCCAAGCTTGCGCGCCACCTTCATCTCGGCTTCGTCGGAGAAGCCCTGCCCGGCTTTCAGCGCCAGCGCGAAGTCGCACGCCGGGACGACGTAGGTGCAGCCGCGCGCGCTCGGCAGCTCGTGGATCTCCAGGTTCGCTGCGGCCGCATCGGCGGCTTCGCGGCTGATGCCCGCGCGGGAGAACAGCGTCAGATAAGGGCCCACTCCGCCGACCGAGCGCGCCCAGCCGGTCTGGGCCAGTACTTCCCCGGCGGACTTCGACGACAGCCGCCCGTCCAGAGCTTGCTTGTGCCACCACCAGGCTCTTCGCTTCGCGTCGTCCATGGCGATTCCTCACAGTATGCTACAAGGATGGCCGCTCGTCCGCCCTGCCGTCTGACGGTCATCCTGGCCCGCCAAGCGCCCGTCGGCGTCATCTTCCGGCGCGGCCCCTCCGCCTGGACGCAGATCAGCCGCTGGAATACCAGTGACGATTCCATCCAGCCGGGCCAGTGGTTTCGCGGCAAGATCGACCCGGATAAATCCGACGTATCGCCGGCGGGCGACAGAATGATCTACTTCGCGCGCAGCGCCAAGCAGCGCAGCGTCGCGGCGGGTTACGGGTGGACCTGGACAGCCATCAGCCGCCCTCCCTATCTCACGGCGCTGGCCTTGTGGCCGCTCGGCGACACATGGTTTGGCGGAGGCCTCTTCCTTGACCAAGACACGGTTCAGTTGAATCACCCTTCCTGCAATGCGCTGCCTCATCCGGACCATCCACCCCGCCGGCTGAAAGTGCGAATCGAGCCGATGATTTTCTGGGAGCGCAGCGTGCGGTCCGAGAGAATGATCCGCGACGGCTGGATCCTGCGCCGGAAAATCAAAGTCGGGGGGCTGGGCGGACTATATCCGGAAGAATGGGAGAAGCCCACGCCAAAGGCCGGCCGCACGCTTCGACTTCTGGACGACAGCCCGCTGCTGCGCAAAGAGCCTTTTCAGTACGTGGTGGAATACGGCGCGAAGCGGTTGGAATTGCCATTCCAAGCCGAGTGGGCGGATTGGGATCAGCAAGGCCGCCTGGTCTTCGCAAACCAGGGCAGATTGTGGTGGGTCGAGTTCCCGCGCCGCGGTCTCGCTGCCGTCCATGAGATCGCGGGCTTGAATGCAGCGCGTCCGGACCCGCAGCCGAGTCCGGCCTGGGCGAGCCGCTGGCCGTGAGGCTTCGTCGCGGCTACTTGCGCGGCTCGCTCGAGGGCGGGACGATG
>JACXTT010002610.1_pt1 | contig 28408 bp, 23 predicted proteins | sample 9270951 | NCBI WGS metagenome assembly JACXTT01 (sample SAMN15532306, study PRJNA645909) | rock metagenome | isolation source: weathered quartz diorite | place: Puerto Rico | collected 2017-06-21 | reverse complement strand
CGTCCTCGTAAGCCAGGTACAGTCGTCCGGGGGTTGGAACTACGACCACCTGATGACAGTTCAAGAAATTTCCGGTGGCACTCTACAGTTTCGGGAATGGCTCCCTGCTGGTCAGGAGCCGATGAGGAAGCATCGGTGGATTATGGAACTTGGCGCTATCTCTGATGATGGACACACTATCTTGGTAAAAATGGGGGAACCGGACCGCGATAAGGTGCCGTACACCGTTGGGGACGTTTGGGAAACTTGGGACTTATCAACATCGAAACTCGTTAAGACTGGGTTGAAACTCTGCAACCCTTGATCCGGGGGTACTATAGTTACCTCGTCAGTTCCTCAGGTAAGCCAGGGAGGATAAAACAGGGTCACGTCTAAACATTGTACATTATTTATCACTTAGTTCGGCAGGATGGCCGGGCCAAGCCGGGTTGCCAGTAGCGGCGGGCTATAGGTGTACATTTCCGCTAGCGGCTTATATCAGGTTTAGATAGATCTCCTCGAGACGACGGACTTGTTGTCGCTGATCAAATTTGCGCCTAACGACATTTGCGCCATTGCGTGCCAGGCGTGAGAGAAGATCTCGATCTTGGACCGTTGCGAGCAAGGCAAGAGCGAGCGCGCGGTGATCTCGCTCCTGCACCAAGATTCCACTTACACCGTTTTCAATCGCTTCGGGAATCCCTCCGTGGCTTGTCGCAAAAACAGGCAGGCCGCTCGCCATCGCTTCGAGCATTGAATTGGGAATACCTTCCTGATTTCCATCCCAGCCCGTCTCACTGGGATGGAGAAAAATATGCGACCGGTAAAAAATCTCCCGCAGTTTTTCCTGGGAAACGAACCCGGGAAGCGCGACCCGCTTGTCGATCCTGAGCTTGCGCGTCAATTCCTGAAGTTCACGCAGCATCGGACCTTCGCCGGCGATCGTCAGCTTCGCGCTCGGGTGCTCCGTCAAAAAGTGCGTGAACGCGTGCAGGGTCGTGGCCAGCCCCTTTTTCTCGACTAAACGGCAAGCCTGCACGAACCGCCATTCGCCATCTGCCGGAAATTCACGCTCCTGAAAGGGAAATTCTTCCAACGGGATGCCGGTGCGAACGATGTCGATCTTGTTTTCAGCGCAACCCAGATCGATCACCGCGCGTCGCAACGATTCCGAGCGAACGAAAACGCGGCGCACCGAGTCGAGCACCTCTTTTGTTTTTGTCCGGTAGGCCGCCTTTTCCATGTCCACCAGGACGTCCGCCCCGTGAAAAGAAACGATGCTGGGCTGTCGCCATGCGCGAACCAGCGGGAGAAGATGCACGGCGATGTGTCCAAAAAAAATGTGAAGCGCTTTGGCGTCGTTCGCGGTTAGAACACCCAGTAACCTGGCCAGCTCAGCATGCGAAATTTCCCAGGGCCGGCTTCGCACCTGGCGGCACCAAAACCGCCGCCAGAAATGCGTCGCCGGTTTGGCGATTATGTCGATCTTATCGAAAGGGAAGCGCTCTGCATTTTCGCGTTTCTGCGCAATGACAATCGGGCGTACGCAATCGAGCGCGGTGATTTGCCGGTAAATATGGAGCATCTCCGGCTTGAGAAAAGTCGCGCAGTAAAATGCGACGGCCGGAGGAGAATCAGATTTACTTGTCAACGCCCAACGCTCAACGTCCAACGCTCAACGCTCAATCAAAAACTGAAGAGTTGCGCAATAAAGGCGACTACCAGAAGAGAATCAGGTCAATTCTCAACTCCGAAAGTGTTCGCGAGCAAGCGTCCAATTAAAAATTAAAAGTGAAGAGCTTGATGCCCTTCCATTTTCCGGTTTCCGGGTCGATAACCACGTGTTCTTCTGCCGTTCCGTATTTGGCCGGCGCAAGGGGATTCAACATTTGCAGCGGATTGCCTCCCTGCTGGAAAGCGCGCGGAACCACTCCGTCGACCTTTGGCCGGTAGAGCGGGGGCGGAGCCGGCCGTTTCACCTGCCTTTTAGTAATCGGCGCTCGCAATGTTTGCGCGCCGGCGGAGGCGACCAGCGCAAGCAAGATCGCGCCACATAGGGCCCGGCAGCGGCCAACTGTCCTCATTCTTTTCATGATCGATTTCCCTCCTTCAACGCGCTCTTGCCGGTTACAGCGCTCCGGCCCACAATTGTCAAGGTAAATGGATTTCCTGGAAAAAGCGAGGCGCGTGCTCGACGTCGAGATTTTCGAATTGAAGCGGCTCCGCGAACGATTAGGCGAGAGTTTTGCGCGCGCGGTCGAGATAATGAAAGACGCGGTGGACGAACGTGGCAAAATCGTGGTCCTGGGGGTCGGTAAATCGGGTCACGTTGGCGCCAAGATCGCATCCACACTCACAAGTACGGGCTCGCCTGCAGTGGTCCTCGATTCCTTGAACGCCCTGCACGGTGATCTCGGCATGGTGGCAGACGGCGATGTCCTCCTGGCGTTGAGTTCGAGCGGCGAGACAGAGGAATTGCTTCGCATCTTGCCAGCCATCGCGCGTTTTCAAGTGAAAATCGTCGCGGTTTGCGGCGATGCTAATTCGACCCTGGCAAAAAATGCGCACGTTTTTCTGGATGTGAATGTTGAGCAGGAAGCCTGTCCTCTTAACCTCGCTCCCACTTCCAGTACCACCGCGATGCTGGCACTGGGAGATGCGTTGGCGATGGTGCTGCTCGAAGCACGCGGGTTCAATAAAGAAGACTTCGCGAAATTTCATCCCGGTGGAAAGATTGGCCGGAGTCTATTGATGCGCGTGCATCAGGTCATGCGACCTCGTGATGCAATGGCCGTAGTTCCCTCGGACGCGGTGATTCGGGATGTGCTCAAGGCGATGACCGGAGTGCGGACTGGGGCCGCGGTGGTGGCCGATGGCGACGGGCGGCTCATCGGTATTTTTACCCATGGCGATTTCGTCAGACACTTTCAGTCGGACCCCAAGGTAGGCGAACGATTGGTGGCCGACTTGATGACGCTCAACCCGGTGACGGTGCATCAGGACAAACTCGCCGTCGAAGTTCTCAACCTGCTCGAACGCCATCGCATTGACGACCTGGTCGTGGTTGATGACGACCAGAAGCCGGTCGGCATTGTTGATTCGCAAGACCTCACCCGCTTGAAGTTGCTGTAAGGGCGTGTAACGTCCGCGCTCCCGCTTCAACGCTTCAGGAAAAGTGATTCGTTACATCGTTACATCGTTACATCGGCAGAGCCAGGGCTTCGCCCTTTGTAACCTTTTAACCCTTTTAACGCGGCGCAGCGCAGCGTAGCCATGGCTGCCGCAAACGATCTCCGCAAAGGAATGGCCATAAAATACAATGGCAACACCGCCATTGTCCTCGAGGTGCATCACCGCACTCCGGGTAATCTCCGGGCCTTCGTTCAGGCAATCATCCGTTATATCAATACCGGCAAAAGCGCCGATGTGCGTTTCGGTTCAACCGACAAAGTCGAGCTGGTCGATATCGAGCGAAAACAACTCGACTTCAGCTACCAGGACCACAACGGCTACCATTTCATGGATCCGGAAACCTACGACACCATCACTTTGCAGGAAAATCTGCTCGGCGAGGCCAAAGATTATCTGGTGGAGAATCTCTCCGCGCAGGTGCTCTACGCCGAAGGGAAACCGGTGCAGGTCGAATTGCCGGCCTCGGTCAACTTAAAAATCATCGAATCGCCAGAGGGCTTGCGTGGTGACACCGCCAGCAATGTGACCAAGCCGGCCAAATTGGAAACCGGCAAGACGATCAACGTTCCGCTCTTCATCAAGGAAGGCGAAATGGTTAAGATTGATACCCGCACCGGCACCTACTTGGGCCGGGCGTAATTCCCGATCCAACCACGGGTTGCCCAGAGCGGCGGAGCCGCCACGAAAGGGGAACCACGGATTACTCGGATGGCACGGATAGGATAAGAGGAGAGAAATAGGGCGGCTGGAAGCCACAGATTGACACCAACCTTCGTCCGGCAGCTGCCGGACTACGGCTCGGCAGGCAGATGAAACACCGATTGGAAGAGCCTTTTCTTTTGATCTGTGAAAATCTGCCTGCCAAGCCGAAGCCAAGCGAAGGCTGGTGTCCATCTGTGGCTCAACCTAAAATTTGCGCAAACTGCAAAAACTTTCACGGAAAGTAATACGGATAGCACGGATTTTAAAGATCGTAGGACAAGCGGATCGCCCGCCGTTTCGGCAACCAGAGGGGTTGCCCTACAATCAGGTCTTTTCGACCGCCTCATCCGTTTTATCCGTGTAATCCGCGGTTAAAATTTCCCTTTTCCAAATTTGCGGCAATCTGCTTAATGTCCGGACGATTTTGGCTACCGTGCATCGAAGACCGACAGTGAGCCGCCGGCGCGGAGATGCGCGCCGGGTGCGGGTTGTACCCTTTGTTGTGCCAAACCGCCGGGCCGGCGACGACCGCCTGACCATCCCGACAAAATTGGTGAAGTTCATCATCGCGGTCTCTCTTCTTCCTCTCTGTGCCGCTTTCACTCAAACGTTCTTTACTGTCTTCGCGCGTGCCACTGTCAGCCAGCGACTCTGGGCGGGCGAAGAATTTTGGTTCTTCTCGTTAGGCGCGTTGCTCTGGCTCATCGCTTTTTTCGGTTTGCCTCGCCCGGTCATCCTTTATGTCTTTGGCCATGAGCTCACTCACGCCCTCTGGGTCTGGCTGATGGGCGGACGGGTCAGCCGATTTCGGATTGGCCCCGAAGGCGGCCACATCGTCACCGACCGAACAAATTTCTGGATCGCGCTCGCTCCCTACATTTTTCCGCTCTATAGCGTGTTGGCAATCGCGGTCTTTGGCCTGCTCAGCTTTTTTTACAACATGCAGCCATACGGCCGGCTGCTTTACGCCATTATTGGCGCGACGTGGGCGTTTCATTTCACGTTTACCTGTTGGATGATTCCAAAGAAACAAACGGACTTGAGTGATCACGGGACGTTTTTTTCGCTGGTCGTGATTTATCTGATGAATTTGCTGCTCTTGAGCGTGATGCTTATTCTCGCGTCACCTCAGATTACTTTCGCGAATTTCGGGTCTGACCTGGCCATGAATATCGGTAATTTTTCGCACTGGGTTGTCGATCGTTTCGAGCGTTTTCTTCTCGGGGCGCAGTAGCTGTAGCTACCCGCGGATTGCAGCCGCCTCGCTGCTCGAGGCGTTCCGAGGTGTGGCTGCCGGCCCTTCGATCGTGCTTACGGGTTGCAATTTGTGATTGCGGCGAACGGCAGCGTCGACATCGCCGTTGCCAAAGGCAATCTTCGATCCGCAATTTGCAATTCGCGGTTCGTGAAAATTTCGCGCACATGCTCCAGTGAAATATTTTCCGGAAGCTCAACCAACGTGTCCTTCCAGCGATCACCGATCGGCGGAAAACCGACCCGTGCGGAAAGACGTGGTACAATCACTATGATCCATTCCTCACCCTCGGTCCGGGCAAAACTTACGGACGATTCCGAGAATGTGCCGCTTACTTGGATCGGCAAATAGTTTCCCCGGCGGAAAAGCTCGACATGCTGACTTCGAAAACGCAGCACGCGCTGTGTCAGAAACATTTTAATCTGTCCCTCCGGCCAATTTTGCAAAAGCTGCTCCGGCTTGCTGCTCGTCAGGCAAGACAGCATCCCCTGCCGCACCTGGTAATCGACCGGGCGCCGATTGTCCGGATCGACCAGCGAAAAATCCCAAATCTCATTGCCCTGATAAATGTCGGGCACGCCGGGTGCAGTCAGCTTTAACAAGACTTGCGTCAATGAATTGATCGCACCCAGTCGGGCAATTTCTTCCACCACGGGAAGGAAACTCGGCAAAAATCTGTGTTTGGCCGACGGATCCAGAATTCCGGCAACGAAATCACGGGTCGCTCCGAGCCATTGTTCGTTAGGCTGGACCCAACTGGTGTTGATCTTCGCTTCGTTGAGGGCCTTCGTCATATAAGCCTGAATTCGGGCGACGAATTCCTCGCCAGCGGCGTTCTGCGCCTGTCCCTGTCCACTGACCGGCCATGTTCCGAGCAACGTTTCATAAAGCAGATATTCCTCGTTCGCATCTGGCGCATCGACATCGTCGATTCGCTTCTTCCACCGTCGATTGATCACCCGCCAGCGCTGCAGTGACTGCCGCCACAGTTGCGGCACTTCTGTAATGGCGACGATGCGCGCGCGGACATCCTCACTCCGCTTCGTGTCGTGACTGGAAGTTGCGAGCAGTGTCGCTGGCCAATCGCGTTGTCGATCTTGCGCCCGTTGATGAAATGCTTCCACGCTCAACCCAAATTGCTGAGGCTCGCCTCCCACTTCGTTCAGCGCAGCCAGGCGGTTGAAAATGTAGAAAACCGTATCCTCGAGTCCCTTTGCCATGATTGGACCGGTGTACTGCTGAAACTTGAGGACGAACTGGGTATGCGCCGCGCGCGACTCCTTGTCCAGATTTTCGGGAAAGCGGAAGAGCAAAATGTCGCGCAGAAAATTGAAAACCGATTCCTCGATGCCGGGATTGCGCCGCTTCGCGGCTGCAATCGCGCGTTCGACGACCTGTCGATCCTTTTCGCTCGCGGGCAGACCGGGTGCCAGATAAGTCCGGTAAACCGGGAAACAGGCGATCGTCTCGCGCAGGGCGCGGGCCAGCGCCTGCAAGGTGAAGTCTCTATACCAGCGGTTTTGTTCCGAGAGCCGATCCAGCATATTCCCGAGCACTGCTACATCATTTGCCAGGGCGAGCCGCATGACCTGACGCTTTTTGGCATAGAGGAGATGCCCGAAGTGCATCGAGTGGCCAATGAACCTTCGATACGTTTTGGTGATGGCGTCTTCAGCCGACGAATCGACGAGCAACTGAGTGACCTGGTTTGCAAAATCGTAACCCGTAGTGCCATGGACCGGCCAATCACGCGGCAGGTTCTCCTCGCCGGTTAGAATTTTCTCTACGATCATGTAGATGGCACGGCCATCTTTTGGCGGGGGAATGCCAAGGGCTCTTGCGCAACGCCGCTGCAATTTCTCGAAGTATTCCCGTGGCAAATAAAGTCCATCGGGATGATCGATGCGCAGACCGGTGATAGCTCCGGTGCGGACCAGCTCGAGAAGCAACTTGTGAATTGCGTTAAAGACCTCCGGCAATTCCATCCGAATTGCTGCCAGATCGTTCACGTCAAAAAACCGCCGGTAATTAATTTCTTCAGCTGCCACCCGCCAGAAGGCGAGTCGATACGATTGGGCGTTTAAAAGTTCGTCGAATTTATCGAAACTGCGAGGATCACCCGACCGACCGTTGATTTGGGTAACGGCCTTTTCGATCGCCTGTTGGACTTGCGGTGCTTCCTGACAGCGGCGGTCAAGTCTTCGCTTGATGATTTCCTTCTCCCGGGCGCGCTCCGCGATTTTTTCCGGATCGGTCTCTGTGCGCTTCGGCAGGTATTCGAGCGCGGTGAGAATGCTTTGGAACTCTGCGTAAAAGTCGTCCTCTTTATATTCGGCCAGATTTTCGAGAGCAATCTCGAGGATATGACGGTAGGTGCCGGGCGCGATCGGGAGGACGTGATCGTAATAATGAAGGGTGAACGCACCCGCCTCAAAGCGGACTTGTAACTCGCCCCGTTCGAGCACGCGGCCATACTGATCGCTCAAAATTGGAAGTAAGACCTTGTCGTGCAGATCGGACTTGAGCGGTCGCCAATCGATATCGAAATAAGGCGCATACCTCGAACTCGGCCCGTTTTCGAGCACGTCCATCCACCAATGATTGAGCGGTTCGGCGATGCCCATGTGGTTCGGCACGAAATCCAGCACCTGGCCAATGCCGCGCGCGCGTAGCTCCGCAATCCAGGCGTCGTATTCCTCGCGCGAACCGATAGCCGGATTCAGCTTGTTGTGGTCGGTAATATCGTAACCGTGCACGCTGTCTGCGCTTGCCTGAAAATAGGGCGAGGCATAGGCATCGCTCACACCAAGTTCGTGCAAATACGGCACGAGCTCGCGCGCCTGCGCGAAGGTGAACTTCTGGTTGAATTGCAACCGGTAGGTGCAACGGGGAATACGTGGATGCTCTATTTTCACTGTCGTATGCAGGAAGAAAACGTCCAACGCTCAACGCTCAACGTCCAACGCCCAATCAAAGAATCTTGCGATCACGCCTGACTATAGTTCAGCGTTCGATGTTCGATGTTTCTCACATCTTTTCCGGTACCTTGATGCCTAACAAGTCGAGACCGCGCTGCAAGACACGCCCGGTCAGCTCGCAGAGCGCCAGCCGGGAGCTGCGCACCGGTTCCTCTGACTTCAGGACAGGACACGCTTCGTAAAAGCCGTGGAACGCGTTGGCCAGCTCGAACAGATAATTCGCCAAAATATTAGGTCGAAAATCGTTCAACACCTGCGGAACGATCTCGGCAAACTGGCAAAGGCGTTTGGCTAGACTGATTTCCGCAGTCCCGGTTAGAACTAGCGTGCCGATGTAGCCACGCCCCTGTGGGGCGTCCTCCGGGCGACGGGTTGTGGCCGAGGACTCGCCAATTACAGCCTTGCGAAAGATCGACTGAATGCGCACGTAGGCGTTTTGCAAGTACGGCGCGGTATTTCCTTGTAGTGCCAACATTTTGTCCCAGGAAAAGACGTAATCGGTCATGCGATATTGTGAGAGGTCGGCATACTTGACCGCGCCAATCCCGATTTTGTGCGCAATATCGATCTTCTCCGCCTCGCTCAGTTCCGGATTTTTTTCTTCGATGATTTTGCGAGCACGCTCGATCGCCTCATCGAGAAGCTGCCGCAGCGGCACATTTTCGCCCGAGCGCGTTTTCATCAGTTTGCGGTCCTCGCCCAGAATGCTGCCAAACGTGACGTGGCGAAAATCGGCCCTGTAATCGGCCCGCCGCGCGATCTCGAAAATTTGTCTGAAATGTAAAGTCTGCGGCGCACCGACCACGTACCAAACCGTGTCCGCCTTCAATTCGCCGATCCGATAATCAACCGTCGCGATATCGGTTGTGGCGTAATTGAATGCGCCGTCGCGCTTCCGGATAATGCATGGCTTGTCTGCCAGCTCGGGAATGTCACGGAAGAAAACTACGACGGCATCTTCGCTCATCTCGCCTATGCCGGACTTGAGCAGGCGCTCCACCACGCCGGACAAACGATCGTTGTAGAAACTTTCGCCGCACTGGATGTCGTAATGAATATCGAGCGAATGGTAAACGTGCTCGAAGTCCTGCATGGAGAGAGCCACGCACTCGCTCCAGATATCGATGTTTTCGGCGTCGCCAGCTTGGAGTTTAACCAATTCCTGCCGGCACGCTTCGCGAACCGCAGGATCAGTTATTGATCTTTCGTTCGTCTCTTTGTAAATCCGAACGATTTCGGCGAGCGGATCGCGCTCGAGCGATTTTCGATCAAGCAAGTTTTTCCAGCCCCAAATTACCATGCCGAACTGAGTTCCCCAATCGCCAATGTGATTGTCGCGGATGACATCGTGGCCGAGGAAGGCAGCAATACGCGCAAGGGAGTCGCCTAGAACGGTGCTGCGGATGTGGCCGACGTGCATTGGTTTGGCCACGTTGGGCGAGCCAAAGTCGATCACGATCTTTTTTGGTGAGGCCGATTTTGCAACTCCGAGCCGTTCGTCCCGAAGGACGTCGACTGTTTTCTTGGCGACTGCCTCGTTGCGCAAAACAAAGTTGATGAACCCGGCGCCCGCAACCGAAGGTCTCTGGCAAAGGTCGATAACCTCCAACGTCTCGACGATTTTACTTGCGAGCGTTCTGGGATCTTCGCCGCGCTTTTTTCCCAAAATGAGAGCGACGTTGGTTTGGTAATCGCCGAACCGTGGATCCGTTGCCGGCGTTAGCTCGCCGGCGTTCGGTAAACCAAGCTTCTCCAGGGCGCCAGCCAGCCTCTGGGCCAGAAGTGTTTGGAAGGTCTCCATAATGCTGTAGCAGCGCTCTGCGAGCGTCGCCGTTCCTGCGAGAGAATTTGCGACGGTCACAGACCGCCGCTACACCTATTTTTGCGAGCCTTCGCGAAAGATCGACAAGATTTGGTCGGTAGAGTTAGCCGTGGCCAGGCGCTCGCGGGTGGCGCGATCATTTAGAAATTTCGCAATAGAGGCAAGTGTCCGCAGGTGCGTTTGAAATTGATTTTTCGGCACGATGAAGAGGACGACGAATTTGACCGGCGCATTATCGAGCGCATCAAACTCTATTCCACTGCTCGATCGTCCAAACGCAGCCACAACTTCCTCGATCCGATCGGACGAGCAGTGTGGAATGGCGATCCCGAAACCGATGCCGGTGCTCATGGTTTCCTCGCGCTGTTTGAGCGACGCGAGAATGCTTTCCCGGGCGTCGGGCTTGATTCTGTTCAGACCCACCAGAAGATCGATCAATTCGACGATGGCGGGCCAGCGCTCGGTCGCCTTCATCTCGGGAATAATTTGCTCGGCCGATAATAAATTGCCCAACGACATGTGGACTCCCGTGTGGGAGCGAAAGCTTAGCGGGGCGGCCTAGGTTGACAAGGATTTTGAGAGTGCATGAAAAGGGCTGCGTCCAGGCCGGGTCGCGGCTCTTCTTCCGCAATACATGACAAGCGGGCGTTTCCGCGTAAAACTGTGCACTCTCGAATGCCAGACCGCACCTATCTTCAGCCCATTGATCCGGAGTTAACGCCGGGCGCGCATAACGCGATCAACGTTTGTCTGCGGTTGAAGGCGCAGGAGCGGATGACGATTATCACCGACATCGCCACGCGAGAGGTTGCTGCTGCACTCCAGCGGGAAGTCGAAAAAGTCGGCTCCGATTACAGTTTATTCGTGCTCGAACACCACGCTCGCCGGCCTCTTCGCTTCATGCCGGAACCGATTCTTGAAGATCTCGCCTGTTCCCAGGTCTCGATTTTTGCTGCCCAAACGCAACCGGGTGAACTCGGTTCCAGGACGCAAATGACGACCGTGGTCAATAATCACGGCATTCGCCATGGCCACATGGTTAATATTAACCGGCAGATCATGCTCGAGGGAATGCGGGCGGATTTCGGTGCCGTGGATGAGTTGAGTCAACGTTTGGTCGAACGCGCGCGCCAGGCTGAAAAGATCACGTGCAAAACTCCGCACGGCACCGAATTCGAAGCAGAGCTTTCGCCCAAACACAAATGGTTGAAGACCAGTGGCATCATTACCAGGGAGAAATGGGGAAACCTGCCCGGCGGCGAGATTTTCACCGCGCCGATGAACACTCGAGGCACATTCGTGGTTGATGGCGTGGTTGGCGATTACCTCTGCGAACGTTACGGAGACCTTGAGGCCAGCCCGCTCACGATTGAGGTCGAAAATAATCGCATCGTTGATCTTCAATCCGAGAACAAAGATTTGCGGGACGACTTTCGGCGTTACACGAGTGTGGACGAGAACAGTAATCGCGTCGGCGAATTCGCCATCGGCACCAACATCGCCTGCACGCATGTCATCGGAAACATTTTGCAGGACGAAAAAATTCCAGGCGTCCACATTGCTTTTGGTCATCCCTACGCTGAGCACACTGGCGCAGACTGGGTATCCAAAACCCACATTGACTGTGTGGGGCGCGACTTCGATGTCTGGTTCGACGGCGAACAGGTGATGAAGGGCGGCAAGTTCCTGATGTAGTCTGGCGGTTGTCGAGCGTCGCACCGTATGATCAACAATGTCGAAGCACCACCTCGGCCTATCGGCTACGGCGTGGGCAGGCGAATGACCAAACAAGCGCGAATGCTCAAATGACGAAAGAACGGCGAGGAGCCTGCTTTGTCATTGGAATTTCGTCATACTTTCGTCATTAGGCATTCGACATTTGTCATTTTCTGTCATGCATCCTGAACGTCGCGCCGCTTTCAACGCTCATTTCCTGGCCGACAATTACGCGGGCCTGCTGCGTTGCGTGAATCAGACGGAGAAATGGCCAACGGACTTTCGTGTTTCGGAAACGCCGATTTTCTTGACAAAAGAGTTTTCCGATGAAGTGCAGCGGGCAGCCAACGAGATCGTCGATTTGACGCGCACAGCCGAATTCGCAGCTCATTCGCAAAATGCAATTCCGAAAGGGCTGGAAGTGCCTAACGAATCGGCACACCCGAATTTCTTCGTTGTCGATTTCGGAATTTGCACGGAAGGCGACAGGCTTGTGCCGCGCTTGATCGAACTGCAGGCCTTTCCCAGCTTGTTTGGATTTCAGCTCCTGCTTCTTGGTTGCATGCGCAAGGCTTATCCAGCCATTCCGCGAAACTGGACCTCCTCGTTTCGGGGAATTAAGGACGAAGAGTACCTCGATCTCCTGCGCCGGGCGATCCTGGCCGATTCCAAACCGGAAAATGTGATTTTGCTGGAGATCGAGCCGGACAAACAAAAGACACGGGTCGACTTCGCCGCGACCGAGACTTTGCTCGGCATTCGCCCGGTTTGCGTGACCAAGATCAGGAAACGGGGACGCGAATTATTTTACGATCGCGACGGCACGACCACCCGGGTCGAGCGGATTTACAATCGGGTAATATTCGATGAGCTGCTACGCCGAAAGGATATCCAGCCTGCCTTCACCTTTCAGGATCACCTCGACCTGCAGTGGGTCGGTCATCCCAACTGGTATTTTCGCGTCAGCAAGCATTCGTTGCCGTTTTTGAAAACCGGGCACACCGCCTCGGCGTTTTTTGCCGACGAATTCCCCGCCTTCGGTCCGAGCCGGACTGGCAGTAAGGCTACGGCGGGCAGGGCCGCGACTGAAAAGATCGAGGACTATGTGCTAAAGCCGCTTTATTCGTTCGCCGGTCTTGGGGTGGATATGGAGCCGACGCATGATAAACTCGCCGGCTTAACGAATCCGCACGAGTGGATTTTGCAGAAGAAGGTCGATTACGCAGCGTTTGTACCGACCGTTGACGGCTTAAGATCGAAAGCGGAAATCCGAATGATGTTTGTCTGGCCGGATGAAGATCAACATCCTACTCTGGTGAACAATCTTGTCCGTATGAGTCAAGGGAAAATGATGGGCGTCGATTTTAACAAGGACAAAACCTGGGTCGGCTCGAGCATCGCGTTGCACGACTGATGGGGGAGCGCGAGCATTCTGCTCTCCGTTTCGCGGCATTTTGCCGCGAACTCTCCCAGCGCGTGAGCCTAACAAACTCGACGAAACTATGACGTCGCGCGCCGCTAGACTCCGTCCGGCAGCATGCCCGCGCTCCCCATCATCCCGCGTACTTCGGCTGGGTGCGCGGGTTAGCCCGCCCACTCGACTTCATACACATGTGTGGCCCGATCAAATCCTTTGGGTGTGATTTCGCCTAAATCGGAGAACGACTGCTCCTTGCCGGAGTATTGATCCCGCACCACCTGAGCGACTAAAATCCGACCGGCTTCCGCATGAGCACAAATGCGCGCCGCCAATTGGACGGCATTCCCAAACAGATCGCCGTGTTCCTCAACGGGTTCACCGGCACTGATACCAATCCGTAGATACATCGCCGCGTCAGGTTGGGCTTGATTGTGAGCCGCCAACGCCTTCTGAATAGTAATGGCGCACTCGACCGCATCCACGACGGAATCAAAAGAGGCCATAATGCCATCGCCCGTATGTTTGACCTCACGCCCTCGGTGATCCCGGAGTGCATTGCGCGTTAGCGCGTTGTGGATATGGAGTAAATGGAGTGCCTTGGTATCTCCAAGCATCGTGGTTCTCAGAGCGGAATCTTTCAAATCTGTAAACATGATGGCCCGGAAAGCCGCGTCGATGAGAAGCGCTCCCGCTTTTCCGGGTGAGGTATCCACTGGAGGAGGGTCGCTGACTCGGCCCAGGAACGCCTGCACAATACTGGGATCAACCTCAATGATTTCGTTAGGGACCAGTCCATGAGCTTCATTGTGCGCCTTCTGAAGGGTCTCTTTGTCAGGAGACACGATCAGGCAAAACGCGGTACAGCGCGGCTCATCGAACCAGTAGGTTAAAAACTGGACTTTATATTTCTCTTGAACAGCCAGATCCTTTTGGTGAGCATCGGCGACGGCGCTTCGCGTCGCTCCTTCGACGTAGTGACGATCCATATACAGAGGCATGTTGTTTATCTCCTTTCAGTAAGACCAAGTAGTAATTTGAGTCGAGATGCACCGCTCACGAGACGACGCTATTGGGCGGGATGTAAAAAGGCACTTTGATCGAGCGAATGGCACCAAGGTTAGAACCTCTTTGTTATCTTGCCATAGACGAACCGGCCCAAGTCATCATACAAGAATCCTGGGTAGCCGATGGAGTTGCCTTCCTCGAATCCAATTTCGTGGGGCGGATCCTCGCCGAATATGTCATTCACCCCGACGGTGAGGGTGGTGTTATTCAAGACCGTCTTCCAGCAGGGCATCGAATAAGCCGCTGTGCTTTCGATCGCCTTGCCTTCTTTGCTGGTCATGACTTCCTTACCACCTTTCGAGTAGCCTGCCACAGGCTGGGACTCCACTGGAGGCGTGAAAATGAAGCTGTAGGAGAGCGAAGCGTCGTTGAACCAGGTCGCATTGACGTAGTGCAGCTTCTCAAATCCATCAAACTGCTTGGCAAAGACTTCTTCGCGGAATCCACCAAGGTAATGGACGGTCCAGTTCAGGTCCCAGTTCTTCCACGTCCAGTCGAGGTTCTCTATTCCCCTCCATCGCATCCAGCCATCGCCGCCGATCGCTTGTCCGAAGAAGGAGCCTTCGATGAAATCGTTGTTGGCGCGCCCGGCCACGTGGAATGCTCGCGTGGATCCGGGGAATGCAAACACGAAGTCCTCCAGATAAGTTGTGCGGGTCAGAGAACTGAATGTTCCAATGGACGTCCGAATTTGGTACTGAAGTTCAAGGTCAACACCGCGCGCGAGCTGTTTCCCACCGTTTAGAAATGGGGTCGCGACGCCGGCGAAATTGCCTCCAGGGTCGAATAGAACTCCAATCTGTCCAGTTTTGGGCTTTTGCGGACTGACTATGGCCGAAATCGGACCCACGCCTGGGACCGCCTCTGCTTCATACGCAGCAACGATCACCTGAGGAGCACGCGCCATGATAACACCAGTCCGCTCAACATCCCAGAAATCAGCTGAGAACTTCAGACTTCCCCATTGCGGTGGGATCCACTTCGGCGTATAAAAAAAACCACCGGTCCAAGTACGGTCATGCTCCGGCGCAAGGTCTTTGTTCGGGAGCTCTTCTAGTTCAGTAAGCGAATCGGTTACGGTCTGGATCTGATTACCCGGGCTTCCTGGAGGCCCAAATATCTTGGCGGGTGCAAATCCGTGGAAGCTCACCGGCCCACCCGCGAAAATTGTAGGTCCATGCAACTCAACCAGGGATGGCTCAAGGAAGCCTTCGCCCCAGGTGCTGCGGATGGTAAGCTGTTCGTCAATAGGTTGCCAACGCAGCGTCACTTTAGGTACGAGTACATTTGTGTCATTATTCCTCCAATCCTCAAAACGCGCCCCGGCGTCGAACTCCAGCGAATGAAGGCCTGGAATGCCCATCTCCGGGCTAAAGATTGGAATGCGTGTTTCCGCATAAAACGCCACCTCTTTACGACCGGCCTTAACTGGCGGTTGACTGTTGAGGATGCGCAGTTGGTCATCCGGGTTGAAATCGGAGGTTTCTCGACTGAACGACCCACCCACAGAGAGTCCGACGGGACCGCCTGGCAAATCAAACAGCTCGGTAGTATAAATGTTTAGGTCGAATGTCGCGAATTTAGATTCGGAAAGGTCGCGTTCATGCCGCGTCGCGAAGTTAATCAATGGGATGTTTGTTGCGATAGGAACCTTAAAATCGTTGAACGGATTGTACGGTGTCGTTTGTCCGACAAAATTACTTGAGGCCGGATTGAAGAGGGGGTCATTGGCGTTGAGAATGCGCTCGAATCGCTCGGTATTGACGGTCTGGAAACGAGAAATACTCAGGATTTGGCTGTAGCGGAACGCTCCATCGTAGCCCCAGCTTCCGTCAAAGAGCTTGTCCCCTTTTATACCAATCGTGGTCAACCAAGCCTCGTTCTCATTATCAACCAACCGATTACCGAAATCGGCAATGCGCGCGCGAGAGCCGCCCGAGATGAACTGCCCAAACGGGTTAAATGGGTTAAAGGCCCCCCCAGGCGCGCCGACTTCCACAGCCGTCGGGGTGTGCGGAGGCTCGGCCCCAGCCGCTATAGGGGCATGGGGCGGGATAAAGATCGTAAAAATGCCAGGCAGCTCGAAACTGCCCGTTGCCTGTGGCGCGAGTTCATCATGCGTCTTTACGTCGGCATAATAGAAGTCGCCATAGAGCTGGAGCTGATCGTCACAGATCTTATCGTTGAAAGCGGCGTAGCCGCCCCAGCGTTCCTGTTCCGGGAAGGAACTTGCCGACGTGTTGAAGTTAAAGCCGGGCAGCAAACCGCCACCTCTGACCCGGTGCGTCGAGTAGATATAGCTGTTTGCCGGCGCTAGACCGTTGGTACCGTTCGGCGGAGTGGTAAATTCTTTCCCACCTGGGTTTAAATCCTGTCCGCCGGCGAGCGCTGCCACATCGCTGCTCACCTGAAGGTTCCACGGGCTCGTGTTCGTGCTCAGGCCGGGCGGCTTCTGGGAATTGCCGCGGTCGCGGTTGAACATCGAGTTATGATGATAAAAAAAGATGTCACCAACGATGCTCACTTTCTCGTCGCCCGTTCCAAAGAGAATGTCGCCGCTGTAGAGGCCGGCATCTTTATCCAGGGTATCGCCGTAATACAGAGTCAGTTGGGCGCCACGGTACTCCTTATAGAACTTGAGGTTGATGACGCCGGCAACCGCGTCGGCCCCGTAGGTGGAGGAAGCACCATCTTTCAGAATCTCGATGCTTTGGACAGCCGTAATGGGAAGCGTAAGCAAATCGATGAATCCGGCACCCGAGAGGGCGATCCCCGGAAACGGCGTCACGCGGCGGCCATCGATCAGAACCAGGGTGGCGCCTGGATCGAACCCGCGCAGCGAAACAGAAGCTGCGCCCGTAGGCCCGCCCGCGCCGGTCCCGTTGTTATTAACCGGGACGCTGTTTGCATTCATCACCGGTTGGATCTTGAGCAGCTCTTCTACCGTGGTGCCTTGACCCGATTTATTGATCAAATCGCGGTTGATATTAAGGACCGGGTTCGTACCAACTTCTTCCGCGGTCGGAATGTTGGAACCAGTCACAATCACCCGCTCGGCCTCGGCTTGGGCACCAGGACCGGCAGCTTGTCCTGCGGCCGCCCCCGCACTCGCCGCGGCGGGCGCACCCGCACCGGGACCGGTGGGCGGTGCACCGTTATTATTTTGCGCAATCGCGCTCGTGGCGATGATGAAAGGCAATCCAACGCCTGCTACGAAAGCGACGCGAACGTGTCGGTGACCAACTGATGCCCTGTTCCAGTTTTCCTGAGATATGTGGTTACAAAGGACAAGCGACGGTGCCCAATGCGGCCTCTCGGCGGTGTATTCCAACAGCGGAGTGTTGGCCCAAACCCTCGCTGGAGACTGGGGAGAGCCAATAAGAATTAATCGTATATTTATATGGGTTCCTTTCGAAACCGATTCAGCGAATGACCGCTGCAAACCTGCGTCGGAACGGCCTCGCCTATTCGGATGTGCGGCGATCTTTGCGAAGGCGCATCGCTGGTTTTAGAGCGAGCGCGAGAATATTTTGTTTATTCATGATTTAATTTCCTTCTGTTGTTTTGGCCTTCTTTGACTCCTTGTTTTGAGGAAGTCATTTCTGGCCGTTCACTCATGTAGTGCGTAAAATCGGGCGCGAGGTTACGCGGAAAGTTGGGGAAACGCGTTAAGGCGGAGAGACCGCGGATGACGCGGATATAACGGATAAGAACCGAATCTTTTGGAAAGATCGTTTCGGCGAGCACCGCCGAAACCAACACGCGAGCCACGCGTGCTCCCTGAATATTACTTCAGCGCAACCGGCTGCTTCGCTTCTTCAACGAGTTTCTCAAAACGCGGGTCGCCACGCAGCGGATCCCAAAACGGCAGCAATTTCAATTGGCCGTAGCTGAGGCTGCTTGGACGGCGGATGACGCTGGCAAGTTGTTCGCAGGCGAGATCTTTGTCACCAACCCACGCGGCGATCATGGCCAAATACTTGACCATGTTCATGCCGTGCATCGAATCTTTTTCCACGGGAAGAAGCTCGACCGCGCGCCGGCCTTCGCGCAGCGCTTCCTCTTTTCGCCCGAGACTGGCGTCGATCAAACCAAGCACGCACAGCGCCGGGCCGTAATTTGGTTGAGCTTGCACGATTTTCTCCTGCTCCGCGCGCGCAGCAGTAAAAGCCGACCGCGCTTTCTCATCGTCTTTTGTCATACGCGCGATAACGCCTTCTGCGAACGGACGATTAAAACGAACATTATCGATGAAGTGAATTGGCTCCTGGCTAAACACGATCAACGCATCTTTTGCAGCAGCGGCGTTGCGCTCGGCTAGTGCGCAAATAAGCCAATCATAGGCGATACTCGGAATCGCGGCAGGATTTGTGGCCCGAATTGAATCGATGGTTTGATGCAATGGTTGGGTATCGGCTTTCCAATCCAAGTCAACGCCCGCAAGCCATACTTTCGTAAAGCTATTGTTAGGTTCAAAACCCAATACACGGGCGGCCCACGGTCTTGCTTCCGCATAGCGCCGGCAAAACCAGTAATTCGATGCAACACCCAGCACCAGCGTGCCAATATCGCGCGGGTTCAGCTCCACTGCGCGCTCCAGATTTCGCGTAGATTCTTTCCAGTGCCCCTGACGTCTCTGGATGAGACCCATCAGGTCGAATGTCCGCGCATCGTTAGGCAACATCTGGCGGGCAACCTCCACTTCAGCCAGAGCACCGTCGTAATCGCCGTACGCCCAATAAAGATTCTGCCCACGCGCGAGGTGCGTTTCACCAGCATCCGGACGAAGGCGAGAGGCGACTTGAAGAGCCGCTTCTGCTAACGCCAGACGTGCCGATGTATGGTCGTAGCCAAAGAAATAAAGCGCGTCATGAGCGAAGGCGAGCTGGCAATACGCATCGAAAAACGATGGATCGCGCGCGACAGCCTGGTTTAGCAGATCGACCGCCTGGAGGGTGTCCGCCTTCCCGCTGGTTGCCGTCCTCAGAAGAATATTTTTAGCGCGCGCGTAGAGATCGAACGCGCTGATGTCGCTCGTCGGAGAACGTCGGATTGCGTCCTCTTCACGCGGCGAAAGTTTTGCCTGCAACTGAGCAGCAATCGTCTTTGCGATCTCGCTTTGAATGGCGAACACGTCCGCCAGATCGCGGTCATAAGTTTGGGCCCACAGGTGCCGATCGGTACGGGCATCAACCAACTGCGCGTTGACACGCACACGATTGCCGGCTCGTTGAACACTTCCTTCCACCACATGCGCCACACCTAATTGCTGCCCAATCTGGCGCAGGTTGCGCACAATGCCGCTTTTGTATGGCATCACACTTGTGCGGCTAATCACTTTCAGATCGGCCACCTTCGCGAGGTCAGTCACGATCTCGTCCTGCACACCATCGGTGAAAAAGGCGCTCTCTTGTTCCTTGCTCAGATTGCTAAACGGCAACACCGCAATGCTTTTCTCCGGCGGCGCCGCATTCGAAGCTGCCGAATGTTCTGATTCGGTTCTCCAAATCATCACGCCTAATGGCACTGCGAAGGCCAGCGACAACGCCGCCATTGCCGCGATACTCGGATTTCGTCGCAACCATTTTCTTCCGCGTGTGAAGATTCCCGTGCGCCGGGTGCGGATCGGCTCGTGCTTTAGCCAGCGTTCAAGGTCTTCGGCCAAAGCGAGAGCGGAGACGTAACGGCGCTTTGGATCTTTTTCGAGACACTTGAGGCAAATGGCGTTGAGGTCTCGATCTACTTTTGGATTTAAGAGGCGCGGCTGCCGCGGCTCGGTGTCCAAAACCAGCCGGACCGTTTCAAAGGTTGTTCCCCCAGCAAAAGGTGGATGGCCAGTGAGCAATTGGTAAAGCACCGCGCCGAGTCCGTAAACATCCGTCGCGCTAGTGATTCGCGCGTTATTTCCCACCGCTTGCTCCGGCGCCATGTAACTAGGAGTGCCCAAAATTTCCATGGTGTGGGTGACGGTACTCTCTGTTTCGACCAGCCGTGCCAGCCCGAAATCGGTGAGATGTGGTTCGCCGTTTGCGTCGAGCAGGATGTTTCCGGGTTTGATGTCTCGATGGAGGATGCCGCGCTCATGCGCATAATGAACGGTCCGGGCCAGCTTGGCGATCAGTTCCGCTGCGTGACGGATCGGCATCGGTTCGCGCTTTGTGACGGCATCGAGTTGGCCGCCCTCCACGAATCCCATGCTGAAGTAACAGGCGCCGTCGCGCTCCCCCACTTCGTAAATCGGGACGATGCACGGATGATTCAGGCTGGCGGCCGCTTCTGCTTCGAGACGAAAACGCTTGAGGTGCGCGTTCGTGGCCCACTGGCCTAAGCCGATAACTTTTAGTGCAACCGTGCGGTTGAGACCTTTTTGCCGCGCGCGAAACACTACTCCCTGACCGCCTCTGCCAATTTCTTCTAGCAACTCATAGTCACCCAACTCTCTCAGCATCTCCACCGAGCGCGCGGCTCTCTGATCGTGCTGTGCTGCTGGTGTTGGATCAAGCGGGCCCTCATCCTCGTCTGCGAGTAGATCAAGGCCAGTCTCGAGAAGGCAACCCGGGCAGCCTCCTTCTCCGAAAGCATTCGGAGCCGGGATTTCCGCCCCACACTTCGGGCAAAGTCTGATTTCGCTGGTCATTTTCGGAGAGCCGCTCGCGTGTTCCCCTACTTTTACTGCGTAAAATTCTGTCACAGGTTACGCCCGTACCACGGCAATTAGATGGCGCAGCTCATCTTCAATGTCGCTGGGCATCGCAACCGTATGGGAGATCTCCTCCCGCAATAAGATTTGGTAACGCTTACGAAATCGGTAAAAGGCTTGCTTGACCGCGTTCACCGTCATCTCAAACTCAGTGGCGATCTCGGCTTGCGAGGGTCGGCCCGGTTCGTCCATAAGCATTTTCTTCATCCGATCAAAGAACCGTAAATTGCCCGCGCTGCGATATTCGTCCCGCAGCCGCGCTAGCACTTGCTCCAGAACTGTCAACGCCCAGCGGCGTTCGTAAATTTGGTCAGCCGTCAATCTGTCGCTCCGCTCAACGTCGGTGCGCTGGCTCTCGCGAAGCTCCTCCAACGGAATTAACCACTGTCCTTTGCCTCGCTTGACCGCCATCGCATGGCGCCATTCGTCGGCTAGAAAATGTTTCACCGATGCAAGCAGATAAGAACGAAGTCGCCCCTTTTCTTTCCGGACTATACTCAGATCTCTCCGCTCCAATAACAGCGCAAAAAAACCCTGGGTGAGATCCTCCGCCTCCTCTGGCCGAATACCCTGCCGCCGCACGAAGCTATAAATAGGTCGCCAGTACGTGCGGCAAAGCTTCTCAAGCGCTTCCTGTGCCGCCGGTGATTCGTCTTGTGCGGTTAGGACCACGCTCCAATGAGTCGTGGTAAACGCGATTGCCGCGTCGCTTTGCCTTTTCGTGCTAATCCGACTGGCACAACCCTGATCATCCTCCGCAGTCACATTAGAGATCCAAGTAAAATAGTAGCGTAAAATCAAGCCACCAGGTGACGTTGCCGCCTATTCGAAACAAATCAGGGGGTGCCCGTGTGCTCGCTCCCGCAGAACCGGGAAATCCTCGCGAATGGCATCCCAGCTTACGGCGCTGCTGGCAATCTTGTGCGCACTATAATCTGCTCCACAGGCCGCCGCGCGCCACTTTATTCAGACATAACCGAACGTCCGGCGGCGCGGGGACCGAAGCCGAACGCTACGCAGTTAGCGGATCAAATCTCTTACGATTGATTAGCCTTTTCCTGATATTATCTCGACCGCCTCGGCCGACGTGCGGACTGGTACGATTTCGAAATCCATTAGGTCTCGCCAATTGTCCATCCAGCGATCGAAGAGTGCGAAGTCATCCGTTTCCATTATTTGCCAGCACGTTTTCAAGTCGTGAGCGATCCAACTGGAGACGTAATTTAGTCCGTCCGGCATCATTCGGCCCTTGTCGTGTAGCCTGCGATAAATTTCCGGTGCGTTCTTGAAACGTTCGATGACCATGTAAAGCATGGAAGGAAGGTTAAAAGGGTTACAAAGGTTACAAGGTTAAAAAGGTTCAAAAGTTAAGAGGTTAGGAGGTTAAGAGGTCAGCGCCTTGTAACTTTTTAACGTTGTAACTCTTTTAGCTGTCCTTAAGCTCTTCGTTCGTTTCGGTGAAAGCATTAACGATGGGATGAGAAAGCATCTGGCGCAATCGGAGCTCACGTCGCATCCCAACCTTCTGGGAGGTCCGCTGCCAACCCGGTATGCAAACACTCGAACACGCATTGCCGCTGGTAGAACGCTATCCGGGTCTGCGACAACTTCTGGGGCGCATCATCAAGGCATAATTTCAGCGCCAGTTGATTTGTTCTATCCTGAACAAGGAATTCAGGTGCGGCGATTGAAAGGGATGGCGGACTTGATGAAGAGACAATGTCGTCCCCTCAATTTCGATCGAGACTCGGTGATAGAGCGTTATCGAGCAGCCCTCGTAGGGGATGAATTACCGGCGCTGACAATTCTAAAAGCGCGATCTAGTCGCGAATGGTCCTTCCAGGGTCCCGGCGCGCTCTATCACGGCAAATTTGACGTTGCGCTTGGATCCGAAGCCAACTTTGTGATTTTGGGCGTTGCGGGCGAGTGGGAGATGAACGGTCCCCAAGCGCGCTTTGAAAACCTGGCCGCGGTCCTGCGGGCGCGGTTAGACGGCTTCGCTTTGGACAATCCGCACACGTGTGCGCCCAGTTTGTCCTACGCCAGCGCCGGGCATCCCACTGGTGTTCAACTTGAAATCACGACGTATTGCAATTTGCATTGCGGCTACTGCAACCACCGCCGCTTACCGGTGAAACGGCACACCACCCTGGAGGAATTTGGCCAGATCTTGAAGGGAATCGATTTCACGTATGTCACGGAGGTTGACTTAACAGGTCTGGGTGAGCCGCTGTTGCATCCCGCGCTGCCAAAGATTGTGGCTGAAATCCGCAAACGAGGCCAACCACAATCGATCTCCGTCGTTACGAATGGAACTTTAGCGACGGTGGATCGGTGCCGGCCTCTTTTCGAGGCGGGCCTCAATTCAATTTCAGTGTCACTCGATTCGCTCGATCCTATTCAATTCAGCGCGTCTCGTGTTGGAGCCAGTCTCGACACCGTCTGCGGCAACGTCATCAATTTAGCACGCTTTCGACAGTCGAATCCCGAACTTACCTTCGCGCTGCGACTTAAGCCTGTGCTGCTCGCTGAAGAGCCCTATGAAGAGGCTGAACGCATCTTGAGATTTTCGGCCGAACATGGATTGGACAAGCCGCAGTTTGGTACTTTGGATCGACGCCGGACCGCCGTTGATCGGTACGAGTCGGATCTACAAATCAGGGATTGGGTAACGCACTCCGCGGATAAAGTGGCGTCATGGGTTGACCGCCGATGGGCCGAGCTCACAGCTACTCCACTAAATAAAACTAAAGGAGAGTCTTCGCTGCAGCGGCAATCGCTGCCCTGGACCCATCCTTGCCTGCGGGAAGAGCTCGACGTCTGCGATTGGGTCATCGACACCGCTTACATCGGAGGTGATGGCTTTTGCATCCCATGTTGTCAGCAGATGGGCGATCTGCCGCGTCCGCAAATCGCATCTATTTTTGACAAGCCCCTGTCTCGTTTGTGGAATGACGAACTGCTCTACGCTTATCGCCTACCCCTCTCGCTTGGGCTGCTTCCAACTCGCTGTCAGGGATGCAGCTACGCGCCAAGCGAGGGAGACTCCTTTCGCTTTGGTATGGGCGATCTTATTTCAGTTTAAAGCCTGACTGGAAACCTTCCTGTCCCGCGGCTAGCGCCGATTGTCCGGCCCTTGGATTTTTTCGTGCCTTGATATCCTTGAGATTGATAACAGTGACTTTGGACGCTTTTCCAGTTTTCGCTTTTTTCTTTTGACGGCTCATGCTTCTCCTTTCAGTTCTTTCATTTGATAGCAGATTGGCAAAGCTCTTACGATATTCCTTTTAGCTCCTCGTTTGTTTCGGCGAAAGCGTTAACCGCGAATTCCAAATCTGCCCGCGAATGGGCGGCGGAAACCTGGGTCCGCACGCGTGCCGTGCCGTGCGGCACGACCGGGTAGAAGAAGCCGATGACGTAAACGCCTTTCTCAAGCATGCGCGCAGCGAACTTTTGCGACTTGGCTGCGTCGCCAATCATGATCGGCACAATCGGGTGTACGCCGGGCTTGATCGTTAGGCCGCACTTGGTCACTGCAGCGCGAAAATATTTTGTGTTTTCTTCGAGTTTGTCGCGCAGCTCAGTGGACGCACTGAGAATTTCAACCGCTTTCAGTGCGGCAGCGACAATGGGCGGCGCGACCGTGTTTGAGAATAAATACGGTCGCGACCTTTGCCGCAGGAGATCGACAATCTTCTTTCGACCGCTGGTGAATCCGCCGCTCGCGCCGCCGAGCGCTTTGCCAAGCGTGCCAGTAATGATGTCGATCTTGTCCATCACTCCGCGATATTCATGCGTGCCGCGCCCTGTCTTACCGAGAAATCCGGTAGCATGGGCATCGTCAATCATCGTTAGTGCGTTATATTTTTCGGCAAGAGCGACAATTGCCTCCAGGTTGGCGATCGTCCCGTCCATCGAGAAACAGCCGTCGGTGGCGATCAATCGAAACCGCGTACCACTGGCCTCTTTCAGCTTCGCTTCGAGATCGGCCATATCATTATGCTTGTAACGAAAGCGTTGCGCTTTGCAGAGGCGGATACCATCGATGATCGACGCATGGTTCAATTCGTCGCTGATCACGGCGTCTTTTTCGGTCAGCAGCGTTTCGAATAAGCCGCCGTTGGCATCGAAGCACGACGGATAAAGAATCGTGTCTTCAGTGCCGAGGAACTTTGTCAGAGCGGCTTCCAGTTGCTTATGAATGTCTTGAGTGCCGCAAATAAACCGCACACTGGCCATTCCGAGACCGTGGCTGTCGAGCGCCGCCTTCGCTGCCTTGATCAGCTCCGGATGATCGGCCAGGCCAAGATAATTATTCGCACACATGTTAATCACGCGTCTGCCGTCGGCGACTGCGATATGCGCATCCTGCGGCGTCGTAATGACGCGCTCTGTCTTGAAAAGACCTTGGGATCTTATTTCATCGAGCGTCTGAGAAATCTGTTTTTCGAATTCGGCGATCATGGATGGACGGCAGCTCCGCTTCGCGGCGCTACGGCGCGACAAGTTAGCCGGATTTAAATGGATAAAGCAATCCCTTCGCACCAAGTCCATAGGACACCAAGGAAGTACAATTTTGCCCGACGGTTGAACTCTTTGTGTCCGTTGTGGCCTTGGTGTGAGGAATCGAGTCAGCCATAATAAAGTTGCTTGTCGGGCCTGTGAATAAGTGTTAATAACTTTGGCGATTCGCCTTGACCAACGCCGAACTCCGCCGTCTCGCATTGGCCGTTCTCGCGGTCTTTATCGCCATCATTCTCTTTACTTCGTGTGAGACGACGACCATTCGGGCGCTCCCGCCATACGAGACACCATTAACAAAAGCGGAATTCCAAAACGTCCGCACCACCGCTTACACCCACACCGAAGCGGACCATACTCGATATGGCGCACGTAACGCGCTCGGAGGCGAATTGCATGCCGCCGGGCCGGCGATTCATCGCGCTGAAAACGGGTCACGCGCGTTCGCGATTTCCGACAGCGATGACTCCGAAATCGTTCGCGTTTCAAATTCCGGCCCCGCGCTCCAACCCTTTTCGCTTGAGGAACCGAAGATAACAACGCGCGTGACGACCATTAGAACAACTACGCGCGTTACCAAAACGAGCCGCGTCGCACGGCGCGCAGTGGCGGTGAGGAGGCCGCCAAAAATCGGCAGTGCCGCCGCGGATTGGTCGCGGTGGCCGATGGGGACGACGTTTCGTCTGCTCTCAACCGGGCAGATGTATCGCGTGGAAGACTACGGCTGGGCTTTGAGCGGCCGAAACACGATCGATCTTTATATGGCCAACCAGCGCGACATGAATTCGTGGGGCGCGCGCCAGGAACCAATTCAAGTCCTGAAATGGGGTGATCCGCAGGAGAGCTTGCAGTTCCTCCAATCACATCAGGATTACAAGCATATCAAACGGATGGTGCTCGAGCTCGAAGGCCGCGATCAGGAAGCCGCGGCGCTTCAGTAAAGCTCGGCTGATCGTATCGTTCTCGACTGCGCAACTTAAAACGCGCAGTCTCGCCAGAATGAATCGGGCCCTCGTTGCCTTCGCGGTCGTGCTACTTGCCGGCTGTCTCAATGAAAAAGCGATGATTCAGAAGTTGGCTCCGAAAGATGACGACGAATTTGCGCGTAACTTTATCGACCTGATCAGACAAGGGCGATACGACGAAGCCGATCCGATGCTCAATTCAAGCGTCGCAGCTCAGATTGGGGCAAATGGTCTAAGCGAACTTCACAAGATTGTTGATCACGGGCAGCTAATTTCTGTTGAACTCGTGGGCGCGTACGTCGGGTTCCTGAGACCTTGGGATAAAGCGAATTCGAAACGTGAAAGCGATTTAACATATCAGCTGCAATTTTCTGACGGCTGGGCGGTCGTATCGGTCAGAGTTGAATCGAGCTCGATGGGACGACACATCATGGGCGCTAATTTCCAGCCACTGTCTGATTCGCTGCAGGTTCTCAATCGGTTCACCTTTAAGGGAAAGTCCAAAATATATTACTTATTCTTTGCTGCGTGCGTTTTGGTCCCTCTTTTCATCATCACGACGATTATTATCTGCTTTCGTTCGCGAGTACGTAAGCGGTGGCTCTGGATAATTTTTATCGCAGTTGCCGTCACGCAGTTTCAGCTGAATTGGTCAACAGGCGAGCACGCATTCCAATTAACCAGTATTTCTTTGCTGGGTGCTTCGTTTTTTCGAGTTGGCTTATACGCACCCATAGTTTTCAGCTTCGGAATTCCAGTCGGTGCAATCCTGTTTTTAGTCGCACGACCTTGGTTGCGCCGAAAAGATGAGCCGCCACCCTTGCTCACGGGTCCAGGCGCGCCGCTATCGTCGTAAACAGCAAGAAATTCCTTCAGACCTTCGCACAAAGCTACGGCTTGGCAGGGGACTTCGCTCGGAATGACATAGATGGAATCTGTGACATCCGCGTAATCCGCGGCTAAAAAGTGAGAGATCCTTCGACTGCGCTCAGGATGACAGACTGCTCCAATCGAGGACGATCTTGCCGGAGTTGCCGGATTTCATCAGCTCAATCGCTTCTTTGAATTGGGTGTAAGGGAAGCGGTGGGTGATGACCGGTGAGATGTCGAGGCCGCTTTGGATCAGAGCCGTCATCTTGTACCAGGTTTCGTACATCTCGCGGCCGTAAATCCCTTTGATGGTAAGCGCGCTGAAGACAACCGTGTTCCAATCGACAGCGGCGTCGCCGGGCATGATGCCAAGCAACGCGATGTTACCGCCGTGAAACATATTCGGCAGAATGTCGGCGAACGCCTTCGGATTGCCGGACATCTCCAGGGCAACGTCGAAGCCTTCTTTCATTCCGAGATTATGCGTCGCGTCGGCGACGTTGTCGGTGCAGACATCCAGGGCGAGCGTTGCTCCCATCTTGCGGGCCAGCTCCAGGCGATAAGGATTTACGTCCGTGATCACGACATACCGCGCGCCGGCATGTTTACAGATCGGGATAGCCATGCAACCAATTGGCCCGGCGCCGGTGATGAGAACGTCTTCGCCCACGAGGTCGAACTCCAGTGCGGTGTGAACGGCGTTGCCTAACGGATCGAAACACGAGAGCACATCAAGCGGGATTGAGGGATCAGCGTGCCAGCAGTTGTCTTGCGGGATGGCGACGAACTCGGCCCACGCCCCAGGGCGATTGACGCCCACGCCCTGGGTATTTGGACAAAGATGGCGGCGACCCGCGAGGCAGTTCCGGCAATGGCCGCAGGTAATGTGACCTTCGCCAACGATGAGATCCTCTTTGACAAAACCTTTAACGTGATCGCCCACTAATTCGACCCGGCCGACGAATTCGTGTCCGATAGTCATCGGCACCGGGATCGTCTTCTGGGCCCAGGCGTCCCAGTTATAGATATGGACGTCGGTGCCGCAAATTGACGTTTTCAGAACACGAATCAGTACATCATCACCGCGAACTTGGGGAACGGGAACTTCCTCAAGCATCGCAGGCATGGTGTTGCATCATCCCGAAGGATCAGGCGAGGCGCAAGGAGAACTGGGGAGCGCACGCTTCCTGTCCGCCAGTCGGAACGACTCGTCCCATGGCGAG
>JACXTT010002609.1_pt1 | contig 28411 bp, 22 predicted proteins | sample 9270951 | NCBI WGS metagenome assembly JACXTT01 (sample SAMN15532306, study PRJNA645909) | rock metagenome | isolation source: weathered quartz diorite | place: Puerto Rico | collected 2017-06-21 | reverse complement strand
CAGACCACCCTGGCTGACATCGCTACCGAGTCGGGCGTGCCGCTGGGTAACGTGTACTACTACTTCCGGAGCAAGCAGGATCTGTTGAGCGCCGTGGCCGGGCGTCTGGTCGACGATTTCCTGGCCCGCACGAAGGCGATAGAAGACAAGCACGCGGATCCTCGCACCCGGCTCGCCGCATTCCTCGATTCGGTGGTGGCCAACCGCTCGAACCTTGCGGAGCACGGCTGCCCCGTGGGCAGCCTGTGCCAGGAGATGGGCAAGGATGCCGAGCCCGGGCGCGAGGCGGTCAATCGCGCGCTCACCGTGCGCGCGCAGTGGGCGGCGCGGCAGTTCCAGCTGATGGGGCGCAAGGACGCTCGGGATCTGGGTTTGGCCCTGATCGGAGCAGTGCAGGGGATTATTCTGATGGCCAACGCGGTCCGCGATCCCGGTCTGATCGCGCGGCAGATGCCGCATGTCAGGCAGTGGCTGGCACAGTTGTGAGCGACCGAGCCGTTCGACCCCGGAGCGCAGCGCGACCCTTGTGCGGCTGGGCCGTCTGGCCGTCGCGCTGACCAGCGCCTCACACGATACGATTGCCCAGGGAGTGCGGATGCGCCAGCGAATCATCGTGTTCGACGTGAACGAGACGCTCCTCGACTTGCGTGCGCTGACGCCGCAGTTCGCAAAGGTGTTTGGCGACGGCGAGGTGCTGTCTCAGTGGTTCAGCCAGGTGCTGCAGACTGCGCTGCTGACGGTCGTGACCGGACCGTATTCGGATTTCGGCAAGGTCGGGCGCGGCGCGCTCGACATGGTCGCAGCGCGCCGCGGAATCGAGCTCACCGACACCGACCGCCAGGCGATCCTCGGTGGCATGCGCACTCTGACCCCTCACCCGGACGTGCTGCCTGCCATCGTGCGCCTCAAGGGGGCCGGATTCCGCCTGGCGACGCTGACCAACTCGCCGCCGGCGGTCGCGCAAGCGCAGCTCACCAATGCGGGAATTGCCCCGCATCTGGACAGGATGCTGTCCGTGGATGCGGTGAAAAGGCTCAAGCCCGCCGCCGAGGTCTATCACCATGCCGCCGAAGGCTTCGGCGTGCCGCCCGCGCACATCCGCCTGGTCGCAGCGCACTCTTGGGACGTGGCAGGCGCGATGCGCGCCGGATGCAAAGCCGCCTTCATCGCGCGCCGCGGGATGGTCCTGGATCCCCTGTTCGAATCCCCGGACATCGTGGGTTCGGATCTGGGTGCGGTCGCTGAGCAGATCCTCGCAGCCGACACGGCGACGGTCTAGCAAGTGCCCGCGAAGTTCGTTCCGAATTGGTCGCCCCCTCCAAGAGACAACGACAGCTATGCCACTGAAGCCTCGCCGCCCCGTGCCTGACTTGAAGCTGCCGCTTGTCGGCGGCGGTGAATTCGACCTGCGTGCGCACGCGCCCCAGGCCTTCAGCCTGCTGGTGTTCTACCGCGGGCTGCACTGTCCGATCTGCCGGCGCTACCTCACCGAGCTACACGAGAAGCTGCCTCAGTTCGAAGCGCTCGGCGTCAAACCGATAGCGATCAGCTCAGACACCCGCGAGCGGGCCGAACAGTCCGTGGCGGAGTGGGGTCTGAACCGCCTGCGGGTGGCCTGGGGCTTGCCGATCGCGCAGGCGCGGGACTGGGGCCTGTACATCTCCACCGCGGTGCGGCCGACCGACCCGCCGCTGTTCAACGAGCCGGGATTCGCCCTGGTGCGGCCGGACATGACGCTCCAATACATCGCGCTCGGCAACAGCCCTTGGGGCCGCCCGCCGATCGCGGAGATGCTGACGGCCGTAGACAGCTTCATCAAGAACAACGTACCCCCGCGCGGCGAGGCCTGAATACCGACTGCCCGACGAGCGACGCAGCGGTCGGGGCAAGGACAGGCGGCACCGCAAGAAGCCCTTCACACGAGGACAATCCAATGGCAAGGCTGGCCGATCTACCGGAATGGGAGCGAGAGCATCTGCTGCATCTGCGCGACGCAGCCCCGCGCTTCGACACGCAGTCTTGGGCGCCCGGTCCGCTGCTCGCGCAGCGCCGTGTGGCGCTGGTGAGCACCGCCGGTCTACATCGTCGGGGTGAGCGCCCGTTCACGGGTGGCGCCGGCGCGACCGAGTACCGCGTAATCCCCTCCGACGCCACGGGTGCCGATTTGGTCATGAGCCACATCTCGGTCAACTTCGACCGGACCGGCTTTCGCCAGGACCTCAACGTCGTGTTCCCCCTGGACCGAGTGAAGGAGCTGGCACTCGAGGGGGCGATCGGCTCGGTGGCCGACTTTCACTACTCCTTCATGGGCGCACCCTGGCCCTCCACCCGCTTCGAGCCGAAGGCGCGTGAGCTCGCCGGCCTGCTTAAGAAGGACCGAGTCGATGCTGTCGCGCTGCTTCCAGTGTGACCGAACTGCACGTGCGCCGTGGGCGCCGTCGGTCACTACCTGGAGCAGGAAGGCATCCCCACCACACAGATCAGCCTGGTCCGGGAACACACCGAAGTCATCCGCCCGCCGCGTGCCCTATGGGTACCCTTTATGATGGGGCGCCCGCTGGGTGCGCCCAATGCGCCCGAGTTTCAGCGTGCCGTCCTGCTGGCAGCGCTGCGCCTGCTCGAAGAGCCCTCGGGTCCGGTGCTGCGCGACTTCCCGCACGAGGCCCCTGCCGCTCCGACCATTGATGATGCTGAAGGCGCGGCATGTCCTGTCAACTTCGACCGCCCGCCAACGATTGGCAAGGGCGAGCATGCGCTGGCGCGGGCATTCGCAGAGGAGATCGCACAGCTGCAGCCTTGGCACGATCTCGCGCTCAAACGACGCGGAGGCAGCACCGGTGGCTTGAGCGGGCTTTCGCCGGACGCAGCCGGTGCGTTCCTCGTCTCCTTTTTCGGGCCGCACCCGGCCGCCAACTATCGTCCGGAGCAGACGCTGGCCCAGTCGCTCAAGTACGCGTGCGATGACCTTCGCGCCTTCTACGAAGAGGCGGCGACAGCGCAGCCCGGCGCTCTGTCCGCAACGCAGCTCGAAGACTGGTTCTATTTCGGCACCATCGCGGGCGAAGTGCTGCGCGAGCTGCAGGGGGTGTTGCTCGGCAGCGAAGACAAGAGTGTGCGTACGTTCGCAGAACTGACCCTCATCCCGCGCTCGGTTGCGCACAACGCGCAGACCCGGATGAAGTAGGTCTGGCTTCGAGTCTTGCCGGCGTGCGAGCCGGACGGCGTTACTGGTGCGAGCTTGGGATCTGGCAGAAGCCCTGCGCGGGCACGTCGAGCGCGCTGTTAAACTTGCTCGACAGGTTCTGAAAAGCGATCAGCCCAGTGAGTTCGACGATGGCGTCCTCGTCGAAGTGCTGAGCCAGTCTCGCCATGAGTTCATCGCCGACGCGCTGGCCGCTGACAGTCACCGCTTCAGTTTATTCGAGGGCAATCCGCTCCTTCTCGTCGAAGAGCAAGCTGTCCCGCCACTGAGTCAAAGCCTCCACCTTCGCCATCGATCCAGCCCTCTTGGCCAGCGTCGCGGAGTTCAAGTCGACGCAGAGGCGGCACCAGTTGATGTGCGAAACCCGCACGGTCACCAGCGAGCGGCGCCGCTCGAGCGCACCGTGGAGGATCGCCATGAACAACAGCGGTGATCGTGCCCACAGCAACCCCGGTCTGCGGTCATGAGACGACCTGCACCGCGCCGAAATTCAAGACACAAGTGGTAGTAGTGATAGTGGTCGTGGTATCAATCGCCCGCCTGCCAGCCGTGGTAGCATCCCCTGGCGGGGTCGCCAGTCGAAAGCCGGTGCGGTGACGCAGGAGTGACTTTGCCAAGCGAAGCGAAATGGGAAGGAGTTTACCTGAATGGTCACGCGGAGCGGTTAAATGCGATTGCTGGTTGCCCTGCTATGTCTATCCACGTTCGCCGCCCAGGCGGATGTGACCGGCATTGATCTTATCGAACCCGGCTCGTTCCCCATCTCCAACGTGCCTGTCCGGCTGCAGGGAAAACCAGCGATCGTTTCCTTCAGCCCGCGCAAGGAGCCGACTACCTTCGTGATCGACGAGAAGGATCTCACGGTGACTGAGAGCAAAGGATTCATCGGGGATCCCAACATCCACTCATTGGTTATCGAGCAGGGCAACGTTCGTATCCTGGTCTTGCGTCCCGGAGATCCGAACCGTTAGGTGCCACGCCAGGCCGCGCCAACAGGCGGGTAGCTCAGCTCGTAGAGCGTCACCATCACGTGGTGAAGGTCGCTGGTGCGAATCCAGCCCCGCCTACCAACCCCGCGGCAGCACTCTCAACTCGCCAAGAAGTGCCCGTGATCACATTCGGTTGACTATGTTCGACACGCGTTGTTGGCGACGGTAGCGTGTCTGTGCTCCTCGTGGGCCTGCGCCCCGGACAGCGCGGGCCGACCATCCGATCTGCTGAAACGGCCTCGAACTCCGTCCCGGCGCAGCCCCGAGTGAGCACCAGTTCTGCGCGCTCGGTCGGGACGCGCAAGCGTCACTGATCGCCTGGCACAGGCATTAGCATAAAAAGAAAGAAAACGGCAGCAACGCAGCTCTTAGACCCCGCTTGTGCAGCGGGGTCTTCTTCTGCGCGCTGTCTCGACGCGGAAGCGGCATCAATCGAGCAGCGACTGGTAAACCAGATCGCGCAGGATGTTCCGGTAGTGCTGCCGGCGGTTCGGCTCCTGCGACATGTACACCGGCACGAGCTGCTGCTTCGGGTCGATCCAGAAGGCGGTGCCCGCGTAGCCGTTCCAAAAGAAGTCTCCCACCGTGCCCGGCCAGCTTGATTCCCCGGTCTCGCGCCGCACGGCGAAGCCGAGCCCGAATCCATAACCGTAACCGGGGAGCCAGTTCGTGCCGCGCTCGATGCCTGCGCCGAGCACATGATCCGAGGTCATGAAAGCGATCGTCCTCGGGCCGAGGATGCGAGCGCCTTCCAATTCGCCGCCGTTGGCCAGCATCTGCGCGAAGCGGAGATAGTCGCTGGCGGTGGAAGCGAGTCCATGGCCGCCGGCGAAAAGCGTAGCGGGTTGCGTGAGGTCCAGTAGCTCGGCGACCTTCCCCGTTTGCGGATCCAACTGAGGTTGCGCAATCCGGCTTTGTTTTGCGGGTGGAATCTCGAAGGCGGTGTCGACCATCTTGAGCGGTTTGAAGATACGCTCGGCCAGGAACTTGTCGAGCAGTTGCCCGGAGGCGACTTCAACCACTCGGCCCAGCACGTCGGTGGAGTGTCCGTACTCCCACACGGTCCCGGGCTCGTACTGCAGCGGCAGTTTTGCGAGCTCCTTGCAGAAGCTGTCCAAAGTCCACTTCTGCGAGAAGATTCCCGCCTGCGCATACAGCTTCTGGACTTGCGTCTTGGGCAAAACTCCATAGGTGAATCCAGAGGTATGCCGCAGCAGATCCTGCACCGTGATCTGGCGCTTCGCGGGGACGGTGTAGAACAGCTGCGCGCCAGTCGCTGGATCGAAGCTCTCCATTCCCACTTTCATATCCTTGAACTCTGGCAGGTACTTCGAGATCGTCTCCTCCAGACTGAGCTTGCCTTCCTCGACCAGGATCATCGCCGCTACGCTGACCACGGGCTTGGTCATGGAATAGAGGCGGAAGATCGAGTCGTTGGCCATGGGCACACCTTTCGCCTTGTCCTGCATGCCGAAGCTCTTCTGGTAGATCAGTTTCCCTTGACGCGCAAGCAGGACCACCATGCCCGCGAGCTCACCGTTGTCGACGAGCCGCTGCATGGTCTGGGTCATCCGCTCCAGGCGCTGGGATGAGACACCGACGTCTTCCGGCTTCGCCTCGGGCAACGGGCCGGCGCAAGCCAGGCCGGCGGTGGCGAGCAGGACAGCGGGGAGCGCGCTGCGGACGGCGGCGCAAGCGGTGATCACAGGACTCATGTTGAGACTCCTCCTTGTGTGGTCTGGTGCGTTCGTTGCGCCCGGTGCTGACGCGGGTGGGGGCGGCGGTCCTATTTGCCCTCGCGCCACGACCGGGGCGACTATTGTTTCGTACTTTAACAGAGGGGCCGCCTGCAACACTGCGTTTCAAAAAGCACGACTGGAAAATTGCCCGCTGCCGACATTTGCTCCAATATCGGAGTCCCTGCCCATGCTGGATGGATGCGCCGCGTCCGTTCCAAACTTTCCCTGAATCGATGACGACGTCAAAGCCACGCGTTGCGCAGCGCTTGTTCCTCCGAAGGCGCGGAGCCGCCGGGTTCTCCCGCATACGCTGGGTGATGGGGCTGGTCGCAGTCGCAGCCGTGGCGGTGGGTGCGTATCTGTTCTTCGTCCGGGCTGGGGATGCCCAGTCTTCGGGCGGAAAAGGGGACAAGAGCGCGGCGATGCGCGCAGTGCCCGTGGTCGCCGCACCCGCTAAGACCGGAGACGTCGGCGTCTATCTGAACGGCCTCGGTTCGGTCACACCGCTCAATACGGTCACCGTGAAGAGCCGGGTGGACGGGCAGTTGATGCAAGTGCTGTTCAAGGAAGGGCAGGTGGTCCGCGCCGGAGATCTCCTGGCGCAGATCGATCCGCGACCCTACCAGGTGCAGCTGACCCAGGCCGAGGGGCAGCTCGCTCGCGACGCGGCATTGCTCAAGAACGCGGAACTGGATCTGGAGCGCTACCGGGTCCTGGTCGAGCAGGACTCGGCGCCCAAGCAGCAGCTGGATACGCAGGCATCGCTGGTGCGTCAATACGAAGGGGCGATCAAAGTCGACCAGGGTCAGGTCGACAACGCCAGGCTGCAACTCACCTACTCGCGGATCACTGCTCCCATCGGCGGCACGATCGGGCTGCGCCTGGTCGATCCGGGCAACATCGTTCATGCCGCCGACACCACGGGCCTGGCGGTGATCACGCAGCTCCAGCCGATCACAGTTGTATTCACGATCCCCGAGGACAGCCTGCCGCAGGTCATGAAGAAGCTGCGCGCAGGGGAGCAATTGATCGTCGACGCCTACGACCGCGAACAGAAGAACAAGCTTGCCACAGGCTATCTGCTGACCGCTGACAATCAAATCGACCCGACGACCGGGACCGTGCGCCTCAAGGCGAAGTTCGACAACGAAGCCGGAGTGCTGTTTCCCAACCAGTTCGTCAATGCCCGTCTGCTGCTGGACGTGAAGAAGGCTGCCACCGTGATCCCTGCCATCGCGGTTCAGCGCGGGACGCAAGGCCCATATGTGTATGTCGTAAAGCCCGATCAGACAGTCGCGGTGCGTCAGGTCAGCGTCGGGCCGACGCAGGCCGATGACATTGCCATCGAAAACGGGGTCGCGCCAGGAGAGCTGGTGGTGATAGACGGAGCGGACAAGCTCAAGGATGGCGCGAAAGTGGAATTGCAGTCGGGCGAAGGCGGCTCTCGTCAGCGCGGCAAAGCGGGAAAGGCCGGCAAAGCATGAGTCTTTCCGGCCCATTCATCCTGCGGCCGGTAGCGACCTCGCTGCTCATGGTCGCGCTGCTTCTCGCCGGCGCGGTGGCGTATCGCCTGTTGCCGGTATCCGCACTGCCGCAGGTCGACTATCCGACGATCCAAGTCGTCACGTTCTACCCCGGAGCGAGCCCCGAGGTCATGGCTTCCTCCGTGACAGCACCGCTCGAGCGCCAATTCGGCCAGATGCCCGGGCTGCAGCAGATGACCTCGAGCAGCTCGGGCGGAAGCTCCGTCATCACGCTGCAGTTCACCCTCACACTGAACCTGGACGTGGCCGAGCAGGAAGTCCAAGCCGCGATCAATGCGGCGTTCAGCTACCTTCCCCGCGATCTGCCTAACCCGCCCGTCTACAGCAAGGTCAACCCTGCCGATGCACCGGTATTGACCCTGGCGCTCACCTCCAAGACCCTGCCGCTGCCCAGCGTTGAGGACCTGGCCGACACGCGGCTGGCGCAGAAGATCTCGCAGCTGCCGGGTGTGGGTCTGGTCAGCATCGGCGGCGGCCAGCGGCCCGCGGTGCGGGTGCAGGCCAATCCGACCGCTCTCGCCTCATACGGTTTGGGCCTTGAAGACATCCGCAGCGCGATCGCCGCGGCGAACGTGAACCAGGCCAAGGGCACCTTCGACGGCCCGCAGCGTGCCTTCGCCATCGCCGCCAACGATCAGCTTCTGAGCAGCCGCGAGTATCGCCCGCTGATCGTTGCCTACCGCAACGGCGCTCCCGTGCACTTGGCCGACGTAGCCGACGTCATCGACGATGCCGAGAACGTGAAGCAGGCGGCGTGGATGAACGATGCGCCGGCGGTCATCGTCAACATCCAGCGGCAGCCGGGCGCCAATGTGATCGAAGTCGTCGATCGCATCAAGAGGCTGTTGCCGCAATTGCAGAGCGCGCTGCCGGCCGCAGTGCAGGTGTCCGTGCTCACGGACCGGACCACCACGATCCGAGCGTCCGTTCGCGACGTTGAATTCACGTTGCTGCTGTCCGTTGCGCTGGTGGTGATGGTGATTTTCCTGTTCCTGCGCAACGTGGCTGCGACCGCCATTCCGAGCGTGTCGGTGCCGCTGTCCCTGGTCGGGACGTTCGGCGCCATGTACCTGCTCGGGTTCAGCCTGGATAACTTGTCGCTGATGGCGCTGACCATCGCCACCGGCTTTGTGGTCGACGACGCCATCGTGATGATCGAGAACATCTCTCGCTATGTCGAGGCCGGCGACACGCCATTGCAGGCCGCGCTGAGGGGCGCGGAGCAGATCGGCTTCACCATCCTGTCGCTGACGGTCTCGCTGATTGCCGTGCTGATTCCGCTCTTGTTCATGGGCGATGTCGTCGGCCGGCTGTTCCGGGAATTTGCGATCACGTTGAGCGTCACGATCCTGATCTCGGCGGCCGTGTCGCTGACGCTGACCCCGACCATGTGCGCGCGCCTGCTCAAGCACCGGCAACAGTCCGAGCAGACGCGGTTCTACCGGGCCACCGGCCGTGCTATCGATCGCTTGATCGGATCATACGGTCGGACCCTGCGCTGGGTTCTCGAGCGTCAGCGGGCGACGCTGATGGTGGCGGTGGGGACGCTCGCCATCACCGTGCTGCTCTACATCTACATCCCCAAGGGTTTCTTTCCAGTTCAGGATACCGGGGTCATCCTCGGCATCTCGGAAGGGCCGCAATCCATCTCGTTCGCAGCCATGGCGGAACGGCAGCAGGCGCTGGCCAAGGTGATCCTCCAGGATCCTGCAGTCGCCAGCCTGTCCTCCTTCATCGGCATCGACGGCACCAACGCCACGCTCAACAGCGGGCGCATCCTCGTCAACCTGAAACCGCTCGAGCAGCGCGGCTCCAGCGCGAGCGAGATCATCCGCCGGCTCCAACCCAAGCTGGCTGAGGTCGACGGCATCACCCTCTACCTGCAGCCCGTGCAGGACCTCGCAATCGAAGACCGCGTGAGCCGCACGCAGTATCAGTACACGCTCGAGGACCCGGATTCCCGCGAATTGGCCGTCTGGTCTCAGAAGCTGGTGGATCGGCTCCGTGCTTTGCCGGTGTTGAGCGATGTGGCGACCGACCAGCAGGATCAAGGTCTGCGCGTTGTATTGACGATCGACCGCACCACCGCGTCTCGGCTCGGCATCACGCCCCAGATGATCGACGACACCCTGTACGACTCCTTCGGTCAGCGCCAGGTTTCCACCATGTTCACGGAGCTGAACCAGTACCGCGTGATACTGGAGGTCAAGCCGGAGTTTCAGAAGGGCCCGGCTGCGCTGGATCACATCTTCGTTGAAACGGCCACGGGGCAGCAAGCGCCGCTCAACACTTTCACGCAAATCACCGAGGGCCCGACGCCGCTGGCCATCAATCACCAGGCGCAGTTCCCTGCGGTGACGATATCCTTCAACCTGGCGAGCGGAGCTTCCCTCGGCGATGCGGTCAAGGCGATCGAGTCGGCGACACGGGAAATCGGTCTGCCGCAGAGCATTCAAGCCGGATTTCAGGGCGCCGCGCAAGCGTTTCGCGCTTCGCTGTCCAACGAGCTGCTGCTGATATTGGCAGCCGTGGTGGCCGTGTATATCGTGCTGGGTGTGCTGTACGAGAGCTACATCCACCCGATCACGATCCTGTCTACGCTGCCGTCGGCAGGCATGGGCGCATTGCTGGCACTGATGCTGACGCGGACCGATCTGGGTGTCATCGCCATCATCGGCATCATTCTTCTGATCGGCATCGTGATGAAGAACGCCATCATGATGATCGACTTCGCTCTCGAGGCCGAGCGCAAGGAGGGCAGACCGGCGGCGGAGGCGATCTATCAGGCCTGCCTGCTGCGCTTTCGCCCCATCGTGATGACGACTCTGGCGGCGTTGCTCGGCGCGCTGCCCTTGGCTTTGACCAGCGGCGTCGGGGCGGAGCTCAGGCGCCCGCTCGGCATCGCCATCGTCGGCGGGCTCGTCGTGAGCCAGTTGCTGACTCTGTACACGACGCCCGTCATCTATCTGGCTTTCGACCGGTTGGCGCAGCGCGTGAAGTCGCGTGGAACGCGCGGCGCCGCGGTTCCGGTGCATCCCGGGCAGCCATGAACATCTCGGCATCGTTCATCAACCGCCCGGTCGCGACGACGCTCCTCACCATCGGAGTAGCGTTGGCTGGTGTGATCGCCTTCCATCTGCTGCCAATCGCCGCTCTTCCGCAGGTGGACTTTCCCACTATCAGTGTCTCGGCGGGTCTTCCGGGCGCGAGTCCGCAGACCATGGCGACCTCGGTGGCCACTCCGCTCGAGCGGCAGCTGGGGCGCATCGCCGGCGTCAGCGAAATGACCTCGAGCAGCACAATGGGCTCGACCAATATCGTCCTGCAGTTCGACCTCAACCGGAACATTGATGGGGCTGCACGCGACGTGCAGGCGGCGATCAACGCGGCGAGGAGCTATCTTCCGTCCGCCCTGCCGGCCAATCCCTACTACCGGAAGGTCAATCCCGCCGATGCGCCGGTACTCGTCCTTGCCTTGACGTCCGACACGCTGAGCCAAGGTCAGATGTACGACTCCGCGTCCACCATCCTGCAGCAGAAGCTGTCGCAGATGGACGGCATCGGCCAGGTTCAGGTCGGGGGCAGCTCGCTGCCGGCCGTGCGCGTGGAATTGAACCCGGCTGCGCTAAACAAGTATGGCATTGGGCTCGAGGACGTCCGTAAGCGGCTCTCCAGCGCCAACGCGAACCGGGCGAAAGGCCATCTGACGGACGGCGACAAGACCTGGGAGATTTCGGCCAACGACCAGTTGAAGAAAGCGGACGAATACCGGGATCTGGTCGTCGCCTATCGCAATGGCGCCGCCGTGCGGCTCTCGGATGTTGCCGACGTCCAGAACTCGGTAGAGGACTTGCGCAACGCCGGGCTGACCAACGGCAAGCCAGCTGTGCTCGTCATCATCTATCGGCAAGCTGCGGCCAACATCATCGAGACCGTCGACCGAGTGCGGGCCATCGTCCCGCAGCTGCAAGCCTCGATTCCGGCCGAGGTGAACCTGGCCGTGGTACTGGACCGCACCACCACCATCCGTGCCTCGCTCCGAGATGTGGAGATCACGCTGACGATCGCCATCGCGCTGGTGATACTCGTGGTCTTTGTCTTTCTGCGCGAAGTCCGCGCCACGCTCATCCCGAGCGTGGCGGTGCCGATCTCGTTGATCGGGACCTTCGGCGTGATGTACCTGTGCGGCTATAGCCTAGACAATCTGTCGTTGATGGCGCTCACCATCGCCACCGGATTCGTGGTGGATGACGCCATCGTGGTTCTCGAGAACGTGTCCCGCCACATTGAGGCGGGGATGACGCCGATCAAAGCCGCGCTGCAGGGCGCCGGAGAAGTCGGCTTCACAGTCCTGTCCATGAGTCTTTCGCTGGTTGCAGTTTTCATTCCCATACTCCTGATGGGCGGAATGGTCGGGCGCTTGTTTCGCGAGTTCGCCGTGGTGCTGTCGGTTGCCGTCTTGATCTCGCTGGTCGTTTCGCTGACCACCACGCCGATGATGTGCGCCAGAGTGCTGAAGCGGGAGACGGATCGCCCGCGCGGACGGCTGTTCCGCGCCAGCGAATGGGCCTTCAACCGGGTGCTGGCCGGTTACGACAGGAGCCTGTCCTGGACCCTGCGTCACCCCCGGACCATGATCCTGGTGACCTTTGCGACGATCGCGCTGAACATCTATTTGTTCATAAACGTCCCCAAGGGTTTTTTTCCGCAGCAGGACACTGGCCGATTGGCCGGCTCGATCGTTGCAGCCCAGGACATCTCCTTCACAGCGATGCGTCAGAAGCTCCAGGAGCTCGTCGACATCGTGGGCGCCGACCCCGCAGTGGACAGTGTGCTGGGCTTTACCGGCGGGGGATTTGCCGGCACGCGGAATACCGCCCGGGTGTTCGCCGCGTTGAAGCCCTTGGACGAGCGCAAATTGAGTGTCGATCAGGTGATCGGGCGGCTGCGTGGAAAGCTGTCCGGGGTTCCCGGGGCGGCGCTCTACCTGCAAGCTGTGCAAGACGTTCGCGTGGGCGGCAGGGGCAGCAACGCCCAATATCAGTTCAGCCTGCAGGCGGAGGATTTCCCGGAGCTCAGCTCGTGGGCACCCCGCGTGCTGGAGCGGTTGCGCAAGCTGCCGGAGCTGGTCGACCTGAGCAGCGACCAGCTCGACAAAGGCCTCAAAGCTTCGTTGGTGATCGACCGGAGCACCGCGTCTCGCCTGGGCATCACCTCGCAGATGATCGACGATACGCTCTACGACGCGTTCGGCCAGCGCCAGGTCTCCACCATGTACACGCAGCTCAATCAGTACCACGTCGTGATGGAGGTCGAGCCGCGCTACTGGCAGCGGCCGGATACGCTGCGCGATATCTATGTGCGATCGGCGGCGGGAGCGCAGGTGCCGCTGAGCGCCTTCACGCACTTCGCGCCCACCAGCGACACGTTGCAGGTGAATCATCAGGGGCAGTTCCCGGCGGTAACGCTGTCATTCAACCTTGCGCCCGGCGTGGCGCTGGGTGATGCGGTCCGCGCGATCGAGACCTCGCTCGGCGAGATGGGGCTGCCGGCGGCCATCCACGGCAAATTCGCGGGCACCGCCCAGGCTTTCCAGGCTTCACTGGCGAGCCAGCCGTGGCTGATCCTCGCCGCTTTGGTCACCGTCTACATCGTGCTGGGCATCCTCTACGAGAGCTACGTGCATCCCATCACGATCCTGTCTACGCTGCCCTCGGCCGGAGTCGGCGCGATCCTCGCTCTGAAGCTGTTCCAGACCGAGCTTACCATCATCGCCATGATCGGCATCATTCTTCTCATCGGCATCGTGAAGAAGAACGCCATCATGATGATCGACTTCGCGCTGGTCGTAGAGCGTACGCAGAGCAAGACCTCCGCCGAGGCCATCTATCAAGCATGCCTGCGTCGCTTCCGGCCGATCATGATGACGACGATGGCGGCGCTGCTGGGCGCCTTGCCGCTGGCCGTGGGTGGCGGCGTGGGCGCGGAGCTGCGTCGCCCGCTCGGAATCGCGATAGTCGGCGGTTTGCTGGTCAGTCAACTGCTGACGTTGTACACCACACCCGTGGTCTATCTTTACCTCGACCGCTTCAGGCTGTGGGTCAATGCAATGCGTAGCGGGCGGCGCGGCGCGCACGGCGCAGGCGCGAGCCCGGCGGGGGAAGCATGAGACGAGGTCTCAGCGCAACGCTGCTCGGGACCGCGCTCTCGCTACTCGCCGGCTGCATGGTTGGCCCCGACTACAGGAAGCAGAAGGTAGAGGTACCGTCAGCCTACAAAGAGGACGCGGGCTGGAAGGTGGCGCAGCCGCAGGACCAGCTGCCGCGCGGCAAGTGGTGGGAGCTGTTCGGCGATCCGCAATTGAACGCGTTGGAGGAACAGGTCAACGTGTCCAATCAATCGGTGCAACTGGCCTTGGCGGAGTACCGTCAGGCGCGTGCGCTGGTCCAGGAAGCCCGCTCCGCTCTTTTTCCCACGGTGAGCTTGAATCCTGCGGTAACTCGCTCCAAGTCGTCGAATACGCTGGGGGCGACGCCTGTAGCGCGCGGTGCGCAGACGTTCTACCAGGTTCCGGTGGAGGCATCCTGGACGATCGACCTCTGGGGGCAGTATCGACGGGGCTATGAATCTACTCTGGACAAGGCGCAAGCCAGCGCCGCGGACCTGGAGACGACCGGGCTCGCGATCCAGACCGAGCTGGCCCAGGATTACTTCCAGTTGCGCGCGCTCGACGCGCAGAAGTCGCTGCTCGAGAACACCGTGGTCAACTATCAGAAATCGCTCGAGCTCACGAAGAATCGTTACGCGGCCGGGGTGGTCTCCAAGGCCGACATAGCGGCAGCGGAGACGCTCTTGCGCTCGACTGAAGCCCAAGCCATCGACGTGGGGGTGGCGCGCGCACAGATGGAACATGCGATCGCGATGCTGATCGGTAAGCCGGCGTCGATGTTCTCGCTACAGAGCTTGCCTCTGGCGCCCACGGCGGTGCCGCCCACCGTCCCCACCGGCATTCCCTCGGCACTCCTCGAGCGCAGGCCGGACATCGCGGCCGCGGAGCGGCGCGTCGCCTCGGCCAATGAGCAGATTGGCGTAGCGACGGCGGGTTACTATCCGACGCTCACCTTGAACGGTTTGTTCGGCTTCGAGACTTCGAGCTCTTTCGCCCCCTGCTGTTCGCAGCTGCTTACGTATCCCAGCCGCTACTGGTCCTTGGGCGCGCAAATGGCGCAGCCGCTATTCAACGGTTTCTTGACCCGCGCCCAGGTAGACGCGGCCCGTGCCGCCTACGATGGAACGGTCGCGACGTACCGGCAGACAGTCCTCACCGGCTTTCAGGAAGTCGAGGATAACCTGGCGGCGCTGAGGATTCTGGAACGCGAGGCGAAGGTGCAAGAGGCCGCTGTCGTCGCCGCCGAGCAGTCGGTTCAGCTCTACCTCAACCAGTACAAGGCCGGCACCATCAGCTATCTGGACGTGGTGGTCGTGCAGGCGGCGTTGCTCAACAACCAACGGACCGCGGTGACCGTGCTCGGCAATCGCATGAACGCCGCTGTGCTGCTCATCAAGGCGCTGGGGGGCGGATGGCAGGTGAGCGATCTGCCCACCTCGGAAAATCTAGCGAAGCGCGAAAACCTGCCGCATGGGCCGGAAACGGCATCCTCGGCGTCGGCCGCCGCTCACCCCGTCTCCTCGTCTCCGACCCAGTAGAAAGAAACGGTTGGCTGCAAGGCTTTCGCCCTCAAGAGACTTGGTGTGCGGGGCTGGCCAACATCACTGTTCGGCGCGGTGGTGCGTACAGCAGCATGGCCGCGGGAATCAGCAACACATAGCAAAGCGCTCCTGCCGCCAATGTTGCGCTGATTCCCCACCCGATGCTGATCGCGACGGCGAGGACCGAAGCGAGTACCCCTGCAGCTCCGTTGATTCCCCAGAACCAGGGAGTAGGCCGCCGGTCGACCGCGGAAATCAGACGCATGCCAGTGGGGAAAGCAAACCCCATCAACACGCCTGCGGGTGCGATGAACGCCACGCACGCCGTCGCTCGGACAAGCAGTACGGCGCTATCGAGGCCGAGCAGCAGGTTGGGCAACCAATGGCGCAGCGAGAGGATGTAGAGGCTGGTCATCGTCCCCCAGGCCAGAAACTTCCACCGGCTGTCCAGGATCAGCTTGTCGGAGAGCAGGCTGCCGACGCCGCTCGCGACAATCAGAGTGAAGAGCGAAACGCTGAGCGAGTAGACCGGATGTCCGAGAAAGACGCTCATGCGTTGCAGCAGCGCGATCTCCACAGTGATGAACCCGATGCCGATCAGCAGGAAGTACATGGTGCCACCCAGCACCAGCCTTTGCCCCACGTCTTTGACGGCGGAGCGCAGTGGAATGACGATGCTCCCGACAACCAGCACGAGGGACACGAGGAACAAGACCAGCAGTGTGGCCGTGGCCACGAGATTGCCTGCCCTGACACCACCGGGCCCCCTGACCCCTATCAAGCCTTTGGCCATCGAGAGCGCCTGGAACGGTTTGCTCAGCGGTAGTTGATTGAAGAAAAACGGCCGATCGTCCGTCGGCGGTGTCAGGTCGAATGCCTGACGCGATGTGTATGCTTCGAGCTCCTCGCGTCCTCTGACGCGCGCGATCGTGCGCAGCGTCTCCGACTCCGGCTGCGTCGAAGGGGCGACCAGTTCCCGATATCGGTAGTGAGCTGCGGCCCCGTGCAATGCGGCGAGGTCGGCTGCGGAGAAAGGTTCACGCGCTACGATGATCGTTGCGATGCTTCCGGTCGCCGCCAGAAAGATGTGGCGTTCAGGCGCGGCGGCGCCCATCTCCATGAGCGCGGCGACTGCCAGGCTCAGTGTGCGACCCGTCTCGCTCGGGTCTTTCGCGTTGTACCAGCGGCTGACCGTCAAGACCCCCTTTTGGCTCAGCCGACCCAGGAAGATCTTCCAGGCTTCCACTGTATACAAGCCGTTCTCGCTGAGCGAGAACGCGCCGGCTCCGGTCGCCGCCCAGGTGTCGATCAAGCTCATCTGAATCAGGTCGAACGTCGCATGGCTGCGTGCGAACCAGCTGCGTCCTTCGTCGACGAACAACCTGACGCCTTGGAGCTTATCGAGGTTCACGAAGTCGGCAAAATCCGGCGTGCGCGTCAAGAGCCGGACAAACGTCGGGTTGATCTCGACTCCGGTGATGTCCTGCGATCCGAACACGGCAGCTGAGAGGATATCGCGCCCGCCTCCGATCCCGATCACAGCCGTCCGCTCGCGAGCGGGCAGGTGGTAGGCGAGCGTGGTGATGTCGTACTTCAGGAATCCGACCTCTTCCAGGTTGCCGCTGAACCGATAGGCGACAGTCCCAGCGTCACCGTCGATGTTCAACCAGCGCTGCGTCACTTGCGTTCCCTGCGGCGAATAGCGCGGAGACGGGCCCCACATGCTCGGCGTGCCCGTCTCCGTGGGGTACACCGCCACCCGAGAGAACGTGTTCCATTTCCGAAAGAGGTGGGAGCTCCCGTCCTCGAACACGCCTTTGACCACCAGCGGCTGTATTCCGTAGTAGCTCAGTCCGTTGAGCGCTGCGCCTGCGGCCAGGATGCCGAGGACGGCACCGCGGTGCCTGAAGATTCCATCCAAGAGCGGTCGAGGAGTCGGCGCTGTCCCCAAGCCGGAGTCGGCGAACAGAACGGCGCCCGCCGCGGCGAGCGTAGCGATCCACAGCACCGCGGAGGGCCCGTCGGTGATATTGAGAAAGAACAAAACCCCTAGACAACCCGTAGCGGCACCGAGCAGGTCTACTCCATACACGCGTCCGATCGGGAACGGGCTGCGCGTCAGCGCCAGACTCACGACTACCCCGGAAAAGAAGAACGGGATCGCGATGCACAGCGCGATCTCCATCCAGGTCCAGAGTGCGCTCAGTGACCAGACCACCATAGGAGCCAGCGTCATCTGCACCATCAGGCTCAAGGCGACGCTCACGGCGAACGCGGTGCTGTAGTGGGAAAGATCGTAGGACAGCGTCCCTTCCGTAAACCGATCGCGCCGGAGATAGAGCCAGACGGCCCCCGCGGTCAGCCCGAACATGGCCATGCTGATGGCGAAGAACGCCAGGTGATACCAGGAAACGACGGAGAGGATTCGGGTCTGTACCACCTGCAGCATCAAAGTGCTTGCGGTGACCAGGAACAGGCCTGCGTAGAACTTCAGCGGCGACAAGGGCGGGGACTCCAGTGCAGACAAGTTTCAGAAGTGCGCAAGTAAAACGGCATCGCCGGCGTCAACTTGAGAACTTCCGATGCCGACAGGGCTGCTCCCGAAGGCCTAGGACACGTCGACCTACTCGATCACGATGCTGTGAGGCTTGAGCGCAACTAGCCGAGGACGCGCTTCAGCGATTGCCTTGCGCCACTCCAGGGGCGAGAATGGCATTGGATACAACAGACTTCCGGTGTGCATCGAACCGTGCATGAAGCATGAGCGAGCCGCGCAACGCAGCACCCGTGGTCATCGCCGGTGGCGGAATTGGCGGTCTCGCCTGCGCGCGGGCGCTGGCGACTGCAGGCTTTCGCACCGTTGTGCTCGAGCAGGCGCAGGAGTTCGGCGAAGTCGGGGCGGGGATACAGCTGGCGCCCAATGCCTGGTCGGCGCTCGACGCGCTCGGGGTAGGCGAGCTGGTGAAGCGGGAAGCCGTATTGATCGAGCGGCTTCTGATGATGGATGGACTCTCCGGCGAGACCGTGATCGAGATTCCGGTCGATGGGCGCTTCCGGCAACGCTACGGCAATCCCTACGCGGTGACGCATCGCGCAGACATCCACGGGTCGCTGCTGGATGCATGCAAGGCGCGGCCGGATCTGATCGAGTTGCGAACGCAGGCTCGAGCGGCAGGATTCCGGATCGGCGATCACAGCGTAACCGTGGAGCTCGCAACCCAGGGGCGTATTGTCGCCTCGGGCCTGATCGGCGCAGACGGCTGGAACTCGACCGTGCGCAGGCAGATCGTCGGCGACGGCGAGCCGCCGACTTCGGGGCACGTGTGCTATCGAGCAGTGCTTGCCGCAGAGGACATGCCGAGCGACCTGCGGTGGCCCGCAGCCACCCTGTGGGCTGCGCCGAACACACACATCGTGCACTACCCGCTGCGGGGCTGGAAGCTCTTCAATGTGGTCGCGACCGTCGTGCGCGAGCAGGCGGGAAGCGGGCACAACGAGGAAGCGCCCCCGGAGGAAGTGCTGAGCCTGTTCGCGCACAACTCCGGCAAGCCGATGAGCATTCTGCACGTGCCCAAGACGTTCCATCGCTGGATGCTGCGTTTCCGCCGTCCCGTGGACAACTGGACGCAGGGACCGGTTACGCTGCTTGGCGACGCCGCGCACCTGATGCTGCAGTACTTCGCCCAGGGCGCTGCGATGGCGCTGGAGGACGCGGTGTGCCTCGCCGCATGCGCCCGCGAGACCGATGGCGATTTCCCTGCTGCCTTCCAGCGCTACCAGAATCAGCGCTTGCTGCGCGCTTCACGGGTGCAGATTTCCTCGGGCCTGTTGGGTCTGCTGTTCCATGCCTCCGGCGTAGAGCGCCTGGTGCGCAACGAGATCTACAAGGACCGGCCCGCGGAGCGCTACTACGACGCGCTCGACTGGATCTTTTCGGCGCCGGACTACGTGCGGAGTTTTCGCTGACTGGCACCGCACGATCGCCAGGCTATTCCTGCACGCGCGCCGAGGGCGCTGCAGGCGCCGTCAAGCTGCGGCGGTACTCGCCGGGCGACGCTCCGGTCCATTTCTTGAAGGCTCGATGGAAGGCGCTGGGCTCGGCAAAACCCAGTTCCAGCGCAATATCCGTCACGCTCCGGTCGGAGTCACTGAGGTAGGTGATGGCTACATCTCGGCGCAACTGGTCCTTGATCGACTGATACGACTCTCCTTCTTCGTGGAGCCGGCGCCGCAGGGTGGCAGAGGTCGTATGCAGCTCGTGCGCCAGGACTTCGAAGTCTGGCAGCTCGTCGGGCAACGTCTGCCGCAGGCGCCGGCGGATCCTGGCGGTCAGGCTGCGGGTATTCTTGTATTTGACGAGGATGTTCTCCGGAATGATGCGCAGGAATTCCTTCACGCTCTGCTCATCCTGTATGACGGGCTGTTCGAGGTATTCTGCATCGAATGCGATCGACGTATGCGGTTGATCGAAGCTCAACTGCGAGCTGTACATGATGCGATACTCCGCACTGTGCGCTGGCTGCGGGTAGGCGAACTCGGCGCGAAGAATCGGAATGCGCCGACCGATGAGCCAGCACGCCAGGCCATAGAGCATGATGAGCAAAGCTTCGTGAGCGAAGACCCGCTGCGGGGCGTGAGGTGTGCGGTCGTCGAGCGCGAGCTTTGCCGTGTCACCTCTTCGGGAAAGGGTGGCGCCGAACTCATCGAGAAGCAGACCGTAGAAACGCAGCGCGCGCCTGAGCGCCTGATCCAACGTGCCGCAATGGACCACGGCGCGGCACAGCATGGCAAAGCTGCCGAGCTTCATTCTCCGCGAGTCGAGGCCGAAGAATTCGTCGTCGAGGGCCTGCGCGATCGATCGCCACAGCGCACCGTATTGCGCGGTGGAGACCCTTGCCTGCCGAGTTTCCAGCAGGCTGGGAGAGATGCCTACCTCCCGAAGCAGCGCTTCTGGGTCGAGGCCGCGGGCGCGGACGGCCTGCAGGGCTTCCTCGACGAAGCAGATAGCAATTGTCCCCCTCTCCATAGGTGCTGACGACTAGCCGGTTCGGGTATGGCAATTTCGATCACGCATTTTGATCGGTCTCGACATCGCGGCCTGCACGTGGGCGATTTATAGTTGTCGCCTTGGTAATACTACCGCAAGGACGCGACGCTCTTGGGTCCCGGGGTGGGCGCCGCACATGACGTGCGGTCTTGGCGCCGCCAGCCAGAACTCCCCCGCGTGGAGTCCGGCGATGAATGTGGAGGCTATCTGAGCACACACTCGAAAGAGAGCTCGTCTTGTCGGGCCCTGCAGGGCGAGGAGTTCCGCGATGACTCGCGCCCGGCAGGGCCTTCGGAACGCCCCCCGGCTAACCGTGTACCGCGCCGCCTGTCGGCGGAAGAACTCGCCCCGCTGACGCGAATCGTGAACTGGCGCTACGCGGCAGCGGTGCTGCAAACCTGGTTGGTCATCGGCTCCACCGGCGTCGTTGCGGTGACGTGCTGGTCGTGGCCGCTCGCGCTCGCTGCGATTGTGGTCATCGGAACTCAACAGCACGCCCTGTTCATACTGTCACACGATGCGGCGCACTACAGGTTGTTCGAGCATCGGGGCCTCAACGATCTGATCGGGCGCACCTGTGCCGCGGCGGCCGGGCTCTCGATGTGCACCTATCGGGTCATCCACCGTCTGCACCACAATCACCTTTACGGTGCGCAAGATCCGGACATTGCGCTCCATGGGGGCTATCCGCGCGGCAAGTGGTATCTCGCGAAAAAGCTCCTCAAGGATCTGAGCGGGCTTACCGCGGTCAAGACCTACAGCTATTTCTTCGGCAACCCGGCGAAGAACACCGCGACGGAAGGCGAGCTTACGCCGCTTGCGGATACTTCGGCGCGGTTGCGCGCTGCAGCTCGATCGGATCAGAGGCTCGTCATCGCGCTGCAGATCGCGTTACCCGCCCTGACCCTGTGGCTCGGCGGGTGGCTGGCGTTGATGCTCTATCTCGTGCTCTGGGTGCTGCCTGCGATGACGGTGCTGCAGGCGATCCTGCGGTTGCGGGCGGTCTGCGAACACGGCGCGGTCGTCGATCTGTCGTCACCGCTCACCGCGGCGCGAACCCATCTCCCGCGTTTCAATGCCGCCTGGCTGCTGGCGCGGCCCCTGCTGTTTCCGCACCACGTCAGCTATCACGTCGAGCATCATTTATATCCCGCCGTTCCCCACTACCACTTGAAGAAGTTGCACGACCTGCTCGCTACACGGGGGCTGCTCGAGGGCGCCGAGATCGGCGCGATCGAGCGGACGATGCGGATGATCTTCGCCGACCCGGTGGCGCCCGCCCGAAGCGCTTGATGATCGAGTCCGCCCACCGCCGAGCCCAACCATGAGCGACGCCACCGTTACGCTGTACGTCGACTATCGCAGCCCTTACTCCTATCTCGCGAAGGAGGACGCGTATCGGCTGGAGAACGATTTCCGGGTGGCGATTGATTGGTATCCGTACGGAATCGACATCGAAGGTGTCTATGGCGCTGTCGAGCAGCGCACGGAGCGCGAATGGCGCAAGGTTCGTTATTTGTACATGGATGTGCGCCGGCTGGCGAACAAACGGGGACTCATCGTAAAGGGTACGCGAAAGATCTATGACCCGACACTGGCTTCCCTGGGGATGTTGTACGCCAAGAGCCTGGGAGTCCTGCGACAGTATCACGACACTCTTCTGTCGAAGTTCTGGACGCACCAGGCGGAGATCGACCGGAGTGAGGATGTCGAAGCCGGGCTTGTCGCAGCCGGGGCCACAGCCGAGGGCTTTCGAGCGTTCGTCAGTGGCGAAGGTCCGGCACAACTGCGCAGCGTCTATGCAGCGGCGGACGCTCAAGGTGTGTTCGGGGCCCCAACCTTTATCTTTCGCGGGGAACTGTTCTGGGGTACTGACCGCATTGCCTGGCTGCGTGAGCGCATTGCCGCCGCAGGACTGGCCCGCGCCGCCAGGCTCTGACCGAAGCTACGAGTGAGGTCCAGCGCATGGTGCTCCTGCGCAATCTGCGCTGGGCGCCTGGCGGTCGCGCGATCCGATACGATACTATTCCCGAGGAGAGTTCCCATGGCGGCCAACCCGGCTGTCGCGGCTCCCTCCAGTGCCAACGTGAAGCGACCCAAATGAAAATTGCATTCATCGGGCTCGGCCATATGGGCGCGCCGATGGCGGCCAATCTGCGCAAGGCCGGCCACGATCTGGTGGTGTTCGACATCCGGAAAGAGGCGATGCGAAAGCTGGTGGCGGCGGGCGCCGGCGCGACAGCGTCGCCGCGGGAAGCAGCCTCGCGCGCCGAGATGGTCATCACCATGCTGCCTTCGTCGCCCCATGTGCGGGCCGTCTATCTCGGAGAGGCCGGCGTGCTCTCAGGCGTCCGGCGCGACGTGCCCCTGGTAGATTCGAGCACCATCGATCCTCATACCGCCCGAGAGGTTGCGCAGGCTGCGGGCAGGCATGGCAATCCGATGGCGGACGCGCCCGTCTCGGGCGGAGTGGGTGGCGCGGAAGCCGCCACGCTGACCTTCATGGTGGGCGCTGCGAAGGAATTGTTCGAAGCGATCAAGCCCGTCCTGTCCCAGATGGGAAGGAACATCGTCCATTGCGGCGAGGCAGGCAACGGGCAGGTCGCGAAGATCTGCAACAACATGCTGCTGGCGATCAGCATGATCGGTGTGGCGGAAGCGATGACCCTGGGAGTGGCTCTGGGCATCGAACCCGAGGTATTGGCCGGAATCATCAACACCTCGAGCGGGCGCTGCTGGAGCTCGGACACGTACAACCCGTACCCGGGAGTGATGCAGAACGTGCCTGCCGCGCGCGGCTACACGGGTGGATTCGGCGCAAATCTCATGCTCAAGGATCTCGGACTCGCGATGGATGCAGCCAGGCAAGCGAACCAGTCCGTGATACTGGGTCAGGTGGCGCAACAGCTGTATCTGAAAATGAGCGCCGAGGGGGAGGGCAGCAAAGATTTTTCTGCGGTCATCAATTTGTACAGGAAGCCCTGAGGAAGCGCCTTCGATGACGACGATGGAGAAGGAGATCCGGTTCGAAACCCGAAACCACATCGGGTTCGTTACACTGAACCGGCCGGCCGTGCTCAATGCCCTGTCCTATTCGATGATCGTGCAAATGCACACACAGATGCGGCAATGGGCGCTGGATGTGTCCATCTACGCGGTGGTGGTCAAAGGTGCGGGGGACAGGGCATTTTGCGCGGGCGGCGACGTCCGCGCGGTCCACGCGAGCTTCACACCGTCGAGCAGCGCGCATCGCGACTTCTTCGCCTCGGAGTACCGCCTCGACTACTTCATCCATCGTTACCCCAAGCCCTATGTAGCGCTGATGGACGGCATCGTCATGGGCGGCGGCATGGGCATCGGCCAAGGGGCGCCGCTCCGAGTGGTCACCGACCGCACGCGCATGGCCATGCCGGAGGTGGGCATCGGATTTTTTCCGGACGTCGGCGCGAGCTATTTCCTTTCCCGCATGCCAGGCGTGCTGGGAGCCTACCTCGGCTTGAGCGGCGCTCCGATTCGAGCGGCGGATGCGCTGTATGCCGGGTTGGCGGACGTCTATGCGCCCCATGAGGCACTGGGCAGCTTGGACGCCGCTCTCGCGACTCTGCGCTGGACTCGTGACCATTCCGCTGACATCCACGGCGCCGTGCGTGCGGCTGCGACCGCGAATCCGCCCGTATCGACGCTAGCGGGCTTGCGACCGGCCATTGACGCGCATTTCTCTCGCTCGGACATCCAGGCTGTCCTGGCATCGTTGCGGTCCGAGTCGCGACCCGCATACGGCGAGTGGGCCAGACAGACGCTCGAGCTGATGGCCAAGCGCTCCCCGCTGATGATGGCGGTCACCGCGCGGCAGTTGGAGCGCGGCAGAGCGATGGATCTGCCGGACTGCTTTCGCATGGAGCTCGGCATGGTCCTGCACTGCTTCGAGCAGGGGGATTTCAGGGAGGGCGTACGCGCAGTGCTGGTCGACAAGGACAACGCGCCGCGCTGGAACCCGCCGCGAATTGAAGACGTCACCGAAGAGATGATTGCGGCCTTCTTCCTAGACATCTGGGCCGGTTCAACGCATCCGCTGGCGGATCTGGAAACGGAGGGAAGCGTCGTCGCCCCTGCAGCAAGCCTCGTGAATCCAAGATAGCGACCGAAGCGGGAGCGTAGGTCGACTGCCAGCATCGCCGACTCGTCCAAGCAGCCCGATCCAGATGAGTTGCTTTCCCGTGCGGTCAAGAAGCTGCATGACGAGCGCGCTCCGATTGAAAGTGATCGTGTCCAAGTGGGTCGAGCCATTGATGTGGTCGACCTTTCAGATCTCTTGCACCCTGTAGTCGGCTCAATCGATCAGCACGAATCCGGGCTGTCCCCCGCTGGACAGGTGCATCAGGCAGGCGTAGCTTGTTGTTGCATACAAGAAGCGTCTTCCTGCAAGAACTCGAACTCGAACATCGGAAGCGCTGGAGACCAGACGCATGAGCCAACGTGCCCGTGGGACGGGGGAGGTCCAGCTGCGCATCCAAAGCGTCTCCAAGAGGTTTGGCGGGGTGCAGGCCATCACCGACATCAGCTTGAACGTGCTGCGCAGCGAGATGCTCTCCGTCATCGGTCCCAACGGGGCGGGTAAGACCTCGCTGCTCAACCTGATCAGCGGTTTCTACCACCCAGATTCCGGCAGCATAACCGTCGATGGCCACGACCTCACCCATCTGACCCCGAGCCGCATCGCGGCACTCGGTGTGGCGCGGACATTTCAGAACATCGCCCTGTTCAAGGGCATGACCGTGCTGGACAACCTCATGCTTGGCCGCCATGTGCACATGAAATCGGGCGTGTTTGCGTCGATCGGCTATTGGGGGCTGGCGCAGACTGAAGAAGTGGCGCACCGCGAGCGTGTCGAGGAGATCATCGAGTTTCTCAAGATCCAGGATCTGCGTCGGCGCGCCACGGGTTCTCTGGCCTATGGATTGCGCAAGCGCGTGGAACTCGGGCGTGCGCTGGCGCTGGATCCCAAGGTGCTGCTGCTGGACGAACCGATGGGCGGCATGAACCAAGAGGAGAAGGAGGACATGGCCCGCTTCATCCTCGACGTGAATGAGGAGTGGGGCACCACGGTCATCCTGATCGAGCACGACATGGGTGTGGTCATGGACATCTCCGACCGCGTGGCCGTTCTCGAAATGGGGAGGAAAATCGCCGAAGGTACGCCGGATGAAATCCAATCCAACTCGCAGGTGATCGAGGCCTATCTCGGCGAGAGCAAGACGGCAGTGACGGGAGGCGCACGTGTTTGAGCCGACGACGCTTCCGCGCCTGCTGCAGCGTAACGCGCGGGAGTTCGGCGGCCTTTCCGCCATGCGGGAGAAGAATCGCGGCATCTGGCAGCCCTTCACGTGGCAGCAGAGCCATGACCAGGTGCGCGCTCTGGCTCTGGGTCTGACGGCGCTGGGCTTTCGCCGCGGGGACAAACTCTCCGTGATCGGCGACAACCGGGCACGTCTCTACTGGGCCCAGATCGCGGCCATGTGCCTGGGCGGTACTTCTGTGCCCGTGTATCAAGATGTCATCGCGCGCGAGCTCGTCTTCGTCCTCAATCATGCCGAGACGGCTGTGGTGGTGGCCGAGGACCAGGAGCAGGTGGACAAGATCCTCGCGCTGAAGGATGAGCTGCCGGCCCTGCGCCTCGTGGTCTACGACGACCCGCGCGGCATCAGCCGTTATCGGTTCGACTGGCTCAAGTCGTTCGAAGAGGTGGTGCGGCTGGGCCGGGACTTCGGCCGCGAGCACCCCGGTCACTTCGAGGCGGAGATCGAGAAGGGCCAGGCAGGCGACGTGGCCCTCATCTGCTATACCTCGGGCACGACCGGTAACCCCAAGGGGGCCATGCTGACCCACGCCAACGTTCTGGCCACCGCGGCGCTCTTCGCAAAGGCCGAGGACGTCCGCCGCGGGGAGGACTGGCTCGCTTACCTGCCGATGGCGTGGGTTGGCGACGAGCTCTACACCATGGTGCTGAGCTTGCTGGTGGGCTTCACCGTTAACTGCCCGGAAAGCCCGCAGACGGTTCAGCGCGACTTGCGCGAGCTCGGGCCCACCGCCCTGCTGGCCCCGCCTCGCATCTGGGAGAACATGCTCAAGGCGGTGCAGGTGCGAGCAGCCGACGCAACGCCCCTCAAGCGATGGATCTACGACCGCTTCCAGGCCGTGGCGCAACAAGCCGAAATCCTGCGCAGCGAGGGTAAGGCGCTGCCGGCAGGTCTGCGTATGGCGTGCGCACTGGGCGAGCTCTTGGTTTTCCGGCCTGTGCGCGACCAGCTTGGTCTGCTGCGCACACGCTGGTGCTATTCCGGAGGTGGACCGCTCGGCCCGGACACCTTTCGTTTCTTCCGCGCCTTGGGCGTGAACCTGAAGCAGATCTATGGCTCCAGCGAGCTCTCGGGTCTGGCGTCGCTGCAAGCCGATGACGAGGCCGACCCGAACAGCGCCGGCAAACCCTGTCCCGGCATCGAGGTCAAAATCGGCGATCGCAGCGAGGTGCTGGTGCGCAGCCGCGGTGTGTTCAAGGGGTACTTCAAGAACGACGAAGCTACGCGCCAAGCCATCGACGCGCAGGGGTGGTTCCACACCGGCGATGCCGGGTTCATCGATCCCCGCGGTCATCTGGTGATCGTGGAGCGAGCCAAGGATGTGGGCGCGCTTCAGTGCGGCTCTGCGTTCGCCCCTCAGTTCATCGAGAACAAGCTCAAGTTCAGCGTGTACATCCGCGAAGCGGTCGCCTTCGGGAACGACCGGCCTTTCGTCGCGGCGATGATCGCGGTCGACCCGAGCACCATCGGCACGTGGGCCGAGCGCCGCGGCGTCACCTACACCAGTTACATGGACCTGTCACAAAGGCCGGAGGTGCAGGAGCTGATCCGGGACGAGGTCACCAAGTGCAACGCCACGCTTCCCGACGAGATCAAGGTGCGCCGTTTTCTCCTGCTGGCCAAGGAGCTGGATGCCGACGACGCCGAGATGACGCGCACGCGCAAGGTTCGCCGCTACTACGTGGCCGAGAAGTACGCCGACGTCATCGAGGCGTTCTACTCGGGCAAGGAGGAGGCAGAGCTCGCGGCGACGGTCACCTATGAGGATGGGCGACAGGCCACAATGCGTTCGCGGGTGAGAGTGATGGACGTGGAGGCGGCTGGACATGTTTGACTGGCAGTTCCTGCTGCTGCTGATATCCAACGGCGTCCTGCTGGGGCTGATGTATGCCCTGATCGCGCTCGGCTTCGTCCTGGTCTACAAGGCCACCGACGCCATCAACTTTGCTCAGGGCGAGTTCGTGATGATTGCGGGCTTCGTGGTTGCAGTAACGATGCTGTCCTATGCGGCGCCTTGGTGGCTGGCGGTGGCTGTGGGGCTCGGCGGCATGATCGGCTTCGGTTTCGGCCTGGAACGGGTGGTGCTGCGACCGCTCATCGGACGCCCTGTCGTCGCGGTCATCATGGCGACCATCGGACTGGCCGCCGTGCTGCGCGGCTTCGGGCCCCTGGTATGGGGTGCGGAGACGCGGCCGTTGCCACTGCCCATCAGCGACGAGCCCATTGTTCTCGGGCCTTTACTCGTTCCCCCCATTCAACTCGTGGGCGCGGCGGTCAGCCTGGTGTTCCTGGCCGGCTTCAGCTGGTTCTTCTTCAAGAGCCGCAAGGGTGTTGCGATGCGCGCGGTGGCCGACGACCAGCAGGTGGCGATGGCGATGGGGATCAACGTGGAGCGCTACTTTGGTCTGGCCTGGGCCATGGCCGGCGTAGTCTCTGCGCTCGGTGGCATCGTGTGGGGAAACCTGCTCGGCGTCGACGTGCATTTGTCGCTGGTGGGGCTCAAGGTGTTTCCGGTGGTGATCCTCGGCGGGCTCGACTCCGTCCCCGGCGCGATCGTCGGCGGTCTTATCGTTGGCGTGGTCGAGAACGTGGCCGCCGGATATGTCGATCCGCTGGTGGGGGGAGGTACCAAGGATTTCGCGCCGTATGTGCTGATGATCATCGCGCTGATGTTCCGACCCTACGGCATTTTCGGGAAACGCATCATCGAGAGGGTCTAGCATGATCCATCGCGAGTGTGGCGTAATCAAGACGACCTATGCGGCCGACATGGCGCTCTATTCGCTGCCTGTCGCACGCAAGACGGTGGCGGCGATGGCGATC
>JACXTT010002608.1_pt1 | contig 28420 bp, 32 predicted proteins | sample 9270951 | NCBI WGS metagenome assembly JACXTT01 (sample SAMN15532306, study PRJNA645909) | rock metagenome | isolation source: weathered quartz diorite | place: Puerto Rico | collected 2017-06-21 | reverse complement strand
GGTCCTGACTAACATGAAGACTGGACAGATTACTGGCTACTTTTACAACAACATGAAGTCCGATTATGTCACTTCCTTCTACCGGACTATGTATCCGCAGTGGAACCAGCCGATGCCCTCATGGCTGAACTCCCAGCTCCGCTATCCAGAGACTTACTTTGACATGCAGCAGGACGTTTACAACTTTTACTTCCAGACGGACCCTCTTCAATGGCAACGGAACGTATTCCTACAAAACACTGAGGATACTCGGTTCATCATCACACCAATAAACGGGAAGCTGACCTGGGCAGCCGTTCGATTGGTCGAGATATTCCAGAGCCCGTCCCAGAATTTGGCGGGGCTCTACGTTGCGCCCGCCGGGACCGAAACGGGCACCGTCTATCTCATCCGATTTCCCGAAGGAACAACCGTGATCGGACCCAACTCTGCCCAGTCCGCCGTCGCAACCGACCCATACGTAAAGTCCCAACTAACTCTACATCCTGACTGGACGGCCGGGAACATGTTGCTCTATTCAATAAACGGCCGATTGATCTATGTCATCCCATACTACGGGACGCAACAGAACCTGACAGTACCCGTTCTCGTCGCCGTAGTAAACGCGCTCACAAAACAGGTCGGCTCCTACGGGCCGTTCAAGAATCCAAACGATAGCGTGGAAGTCCAGAATGCTCCAACGTTCGCTGTCAACAATATGGGAATCTCGACTGGGACGCAGGCATGGGTCAACGGAACTCTCACGGCGGCGATAAGCTCGTATGTCGTCAGCGGCAACACTCGCTGGCTAGTAACCGTAACTCCCACTAGCGGGCCCCAAGTCCAAGTGCTGGCGAAAGCGGAAACGTTGTCCACACAGAGCATCGCGAGCCTGCTCAGCAAGGCCACAAACAGTCCCATAAGCGTACTAGTAGACACCACATCATCGCCCTACACTGTACTGAGCGTTCAATGAAAATCCACGGACTCGCCAGCCGGTCGGGAGCGGCCACCTCGATCTCCAAGCCTTTTCCCAGACAAGATAACTGAGTTGCCTACACCAAAGTTTCGCAGAACATTTTAGAGCCGGCCCCACAATATTATGTGATGTCGGATTTCTTCTTTGACTGGAAAAGCCTGGTCTCAACCTATGGGGATAGGTCAGAGTGAACCTATTTGCTTGACAAGAATTTTCTCCAGTTTCCCCAAAGCACCCTGATTTCATCGAGTGAGATGGCAGAGAATCCATGACTCGTCGATTTTCATGGGTGCTCCCTCGTGAGATTTCGATCACGCCCACTCGTGAAAAGTTGGCCGGCCAAGAATCAAGATCGCCAGATTCCAGCAGCATTTGCCGGAACAGGCCCAAAACGTGGGATTCAGGGACCCCCGGGGGGTAGGGGGTGGCCAACTTTCGCGGCCAGTCCTTACCGACTCCATCCGCGACAGCGCCGATGCATGTGGCGGGCTAAACTGTGCTCCGCAATTGCGGAGTTCCCACTAAGATAGGAAATGAGCCTCGGAAAAAGCAATAAGCATCAAAGATTCCACTCAGAAAACCAGGTAGTACATGCCAACGCGAAAAAGGAAAGCAAAGACAAGTCGTAGCAGTTCAAGAAAGGCAACGCGTACCAGCTCAAGAAAAACGAAAGGCAAAGTCTACTATTACTATGCAGGCAAGGAGCGACGTGCTGGAGCTAAGGCACGGCCTTCAAAACGACGGCGGGCAACTCGCGCGAACAAGAAGAGCAGGAGTTCCAGAGCGAAGCCTCGTGCCAGCCGATCAAGCCGGGCCCGAAGCACTCGAACCAGTCGACGTCGACGATAGACGGCTCAACAGTCCCATCCACCAGCCGCGAGTTTTCTCTGTCCTCATCTCTAGCTGGCTCTCTGCAAGAATCTGGGAATCACTCGCGGGTCGGTCAACGGGTCAAAGGATTCCATCTCGGTCGGCTTCAATGGAAGAGCTGTTCTGCTGACCAACCCGTTCAAGGAATAGGGCAAACGTATCATCCGCATTCCACCCGCCGTCACCCACTCGTCAACAACAAATCCTTTCCTCATCAGATTCGTTACAAAACTAAGCCTCTTTTTCCTCGTCCACCAAATGGCATGTTCATCTAGAACGTGCAAATGGAAGCCTCGCCCCGAGTAGACCAGGCGGACGGCCGAGAATTTCGTCGAGAGCAACTCATACAGCTCGAGAGCTTGAATTCGAGCTGATTGGAGTTCGAAACGGCAAAACGACAGCCCCTGGTGACGGTCCATCTTCTCCTCCAGAGAGCCGTGGATCGGGCAGTCGAAATTTTCCGGGTCAACGTCGAACGCCAGCTCCTGCCCGAACCTACGGCCCAGCTGAGCGATATCATGATGGGCTCGGGCATCTTTCCACGAGGCGTAGACATTCCTGTCATAGTAGACGCTCTCAGGAAGGAATTCTAGTATCCTCTCGACAACATCGCGGTATCCTTTGTACTCATCGATCAGGATCGTGTCTCGATATTTGTCCTTGTGCTCGGGTGGGTAGATTCGAGTATGCCGTCCGATCACGACTCCAAAAACGACGGGGCTCGTCCAATGGTCGAACAATTTTTCTGCGCGACCCAGTTCGAATTCGTTACGGTAGAACCTCCCACGCTCTTGAACCGTTGAGGGCCACATCCCATCGGGAAAGCGATAGCGCGATTGACGCTTCGATTTGGCCAAGTGAGCTTGACCGTGGCTAGGAATTGTCGATCTCTTCCTTGACCTTCTTCAACTGTCTCTGGTATATCTCGACAATCTCGGGGACCGATGTGGACTGCTCTGGTTCTTTGTCGTCTCTATATTTTCCTGTGAATCTTGGGAATCGTATGGCTAATCCGGCATCCTTACGGACGATGCTCCAAGCACATGTGTGAATCGGGCTCAACGTGATCTCCGACCCAGCAACCTCCAAAACGATGCCAGGGACGAACCAATAGTCTGGAGTCATCTGCGAATCCACTCTGGCGTGACGATGCTCGGCCCGGTAAGCGTAAAGCAGTCCGGGCAGTCTTTCTAGATCTCCATCGGTGAAACCACTGCCCAGCTTGGTAACGGTCCGGAACACATCGGCTTTCTCATCGTATGCTGCCATCAATAGCGCGCCGTATTTTCCGCCGCGCCGTCCCCGCCCAGCAAACGCGCCCACAACCGTCAAATCCACCGTGTCCTGCATTTCCGACTTATAGTCACGCTTGTACTTGATCCATGTCCAACCCCTCGCTCCCGCCTTGTATGCCGAGTCTGGTCTCAGAGATTTGGCTACAATGCCCTCGCAACCATCTTCGATCGCCCGTTGCATGAAATCGTTCACCTCCTCAACACTTTCTGCAACAATCTGGTTTGCGAGAGCCAACCGATCTTCGCCGGCCTTGATGATCTTAGCGAGTTGCTCACGCCGTTCAGAGTACGGGCTCTGAGTGTAGTCTACTCCGTCCGCGTAGAGAACGTCAAACAGGAACAGGCTGATCGGTATCTCTTCGACGACCCGCTCCAGTTCGTACTTCCGCCCCCTTCTTTGAGAAATCAACTGAAACGGAAGAAGCTCACCTGTTTCTGGGTTAACCGGAACCGCCTCACCCTCAACAATGAACTCCTTCGCCCTGCTCCCGTTAACGACGAGTTTCTGAACATCGGGAAATTGTGGAGTAACGTCCTCCAACCGTCGCGAGAACAGTCTCACCTTCCCATTGGAAAAGTGACACTGCAACCTCAGCCCATCGTACTTGTACTCAATCGACGCCTTCCCACCCATCTTCGCAAGGATCTCTTTCGGGTCGTTCAAGCGTTCTGCCAGCATCGGCCTGATCGGACGCCCTACGGTAACCTTGAACTTCTTCAGCGCGTCAACGCCCTCCGTAGCCAAAGTCCGTGCAACATATCCCAAGTCCGAACAGAGATTGTACGCTCGCTCCAGAACTGGCCTGTCCGTCTTCCCACCCGCTAGTGCGATGGCCAAGGCATCGATGATGGTCATGTCAGCAACCCCCAACCTCAACTTCCCCATCGCCATCCTCGCAAGGTACAGCGCTTCGTCGGGAGAGGCTTGGCTTAACAATCCCGTAAGGGCCCTGACCTTCCCGTCGACCGCACCCTTTCCTGACAGTTTGGCCGTAGCGTCCAATACATCGTATACCTTCTCAACTGTCAATTTTTCAGAGAACAACTTGACCTTGGCACGACGTGATTCGAACAGTTCAAAAGCCGCCGAGCCCAGATCTCCTTTGCTCTTGTAGATCGAAAGAATCTTCGACGAGTCAAGGTCGAGAGCCGAGGCGAGCGAACGGATTACTAGCTTCTCGGCCATCCCGAGCTCGATTCCCTCATAGTCGGGGTGAAGCTTTCCCTGCGTCAGGTAGACGGCTCGTTCAATCACATCGGCAGGCGTCCGTTTCAGAAGTCCAACCAAGGAGTCCGTGATTTCACGTCTTTTCGTCGTGGACTGGACTTCTCGATATGCTTCGACGACCTGAGAATAGTCCAATCCCGCAGAGTATCTCCGCTTATCTGTTCATCGACGACTGGCCTGGCTTAAGAGCGTTCTTTGGCGAAAATCTTGAGGTAAAGGAATCTCAAGAAGCAATTTCGTGAAAGGTGAACCCAATTACTTCCTGATGTTCGTTCCCGCTTTTCCTTCCAGTGCCAGGTGAATGTCCCGCAGATGTGCGATTACCGCGCGTTGGCCTCCGTTTTCAAGGAACCTGATTGTCGCGCGCACCTTGGGTTCCATGCTGCCTTTCGAAAATTGCCCCTCCTGCAGAAGCTCTTTGAGTTGAGCGACTGTGGCCTCGGCCAGGAATTCCTGGTTTCTCTTCCCATAGTTGATGTAGACCCCGTTGACGTCCGTCAATATAACTAGCTGATTGGCGGCCACAACTGAGGCTAGCCTCTCTGCCGCGAGGTCCTTGTCGATTACCGCTTCGACTCCGACGAACCCTGCCCCCTGACTTACAACGGGTATCCCGCCTCCACCACAAGCGATGACTATAGCACCGTCATGCTGCACGAGAGTTCGAATGGCTTCGCCCTCAACAATTTTCTTAGGTTCAGGCGACGCGACGGCTCGCCTGAAACCTTTCCCTCTCTCTTCAACGATCGTCAAGTCCTTTCGGGACTTGGCAAGATCGTCTGCTTGTTCCCTGGAATAGAAAGGTCCGATGGGTTTGGTAGGTTTTTCGAAAGCTGGATCGCTCTTATCCACCAGAACCTGCGTCACTATCGTCACGACTGGCTTCGCGAGATTTCTCCTGTAGAGCTCATCCTCAAGCGTCTGTTGAATCATGTACCCCAGCATTCCCTGCGTCTCCGCACCGCACGCATCCAGGGGTAAGGGGGGTACGGCGGTGCGAGCCATCTCATGGCGGATTACAGTGGCACCAATCTGCGGACCGTTCCCGTGGGTCAGAACCAGTCTCTTGCCCGACTCAATGGCGTCCGCCAATTGGGTTGACGTGTTCCTCACGTTCCGGTATTGCTGGTCGAAAGTTCCCTTCTCATCATGCTGAAGAATAGCGTTTCCGCCTAAAGCAACGACTATAACTTCATCTTTTTTCTTGGACAAAGCCGAGTTCCGACTTCCTCAGTCACGTTGCTCAGATGCAAGAACAACCCGACATAGTGTTCCCTTTTTGTCTTTGGTGTACGCAAGCAGGATAGCGAGAGTACGTCCCGTTCGGCCTACGAAATCGTGACGGTCGAGTTGGTGGACCTAATCTCGACGGGGACGGGACCACTGAAGTTCATCTCGCTACGCGTCTGATTGTATAGGTATCCCAATTGTGGGACTTCCTGCACTTGTCCTGCGAAGCCAGGGTCAACCATGAGGTAGGTTCTTGTCGTGTGGGGCAGGTTGGCCCAAGGCGCTGAGAACCAGTCATAGGACACTATGTCAACCCTCATGGAGTGAAGAGTCCAGGAATATGCAGGGCTAGATACGACTAAGGAACCTTGCGGCGCGTTAGCCACTAAGTAGTCAATTGCATTGGCTTGCCCGGAAACACTGGACCCCCGCGCGCTCACAACAGATGCAAAGGCGAGCCCAAGAATGAGCACGACTGACACTATTCGAATAAGCAGGGGTTTGGTAAGTGACAACCGCTGTAGTGGAAGATACATTGAGGCAAATTCCGTCGCGTCTATTACAAGAACGCAAGCGAGAACCGAGATGAAGGGCAGCACTGGTATTAAGTAGTATGACGAGACACGAAGGTCACGCAAGAGAAAAGTGCCAATGTACGAAAGGGTGAAAGCGAACCCGACAATATCTCGCTTATACAGTCCGTAGACGACTCCCGCCAGTCCGACAAATAGGAAGACATCGCGTTGAACTAGCCTTTGGACGATCAGGTTCAAAGCGAATTCGGTTGTCCGAACGGACTCATATCCCAAATTGGCCAGAAGATCGCTATAATGCCCAGTTGCGGTACCATAAATTGGCCAGACCGACAAGGTGACCCCGGCAGCGACGAGCCACAGAACAAATCCACGAATGCGAGACTCTTCAAAGGAAAATCTATCGTAACTTTTCGAGAGGAAGAGCCCACCAAACGCAGGGATGAAAAACAGCGCTGGAAGTTTCGACATAGCCGCGAGCCCAAATGCGAAGCCGGACAAGACTACACTCCGATTGCCTTTGCCACCGACGAGCAAGGCGATCGAGAGGACTAGAAAGAACAGTAGAAAGCAATCGAGCAAGACCATCCTGAGATAACGTGCAGAAAGAGGTGTCGTCGCAAAGAGACCGGCCGACAATAAAGCGTAGTCGACCCTCCGATAGACCCGCAAGACTATCCAGTACAACAAAGGGACTTCAACGATAGAAAGAGCGGCTGGCAGAGCCCTGGCGGCACCGTACAGCGTGGCCGGAGAACTGGTCCAGAATTGTGGGAATAGTATGAGTTTGAAGTAGGCTCCTTGAAACAACCATGAAAGGAAGGGATGGTAGTAGAAGTTCCCTGCCGGCCCTGCAGGACTTCCAGTCTGACTGAACGACGTCGCGAAGCCAATGTAGGTGCCCTCATCAATGAAGAAAGCTGGGAACGTCCCGAGATGAAAGAAGTGAACGCCGGCCGCGAGGATCAGAATTGCGATTTCAAGATAGTACTCTTTTAGAGTCATGAACGTCAACAGAGAGCGAATCCTCGACAGAAAGTTTGGACCGTCTTTGGCCTTGTCGTTCTCGTGTTTTAGAGTTGGAGTCATAGCCGTCGCTAACGGAGCGAATCTAAGGTCCCGCCTATGGTACGGAATAGATATGACTTTAGCGAGAAGAGAAAGTGCGTGGCTTAATATCAAGGCCGATGTCGGGGCGCTCTATTAATCAAAACCAAGGGCAACGTGGTCCAAGCAACAGTTGAGTTCTCGCAGCGACGACGAGCAGCAAGAGAAGAAAACTCGATCGGCAAATTGGCACCCGTTGCACAGTGGACGCGAAAGAGTTCCCCTTTCACCTGTCCGATCGGACAGTGCATACCAGCTTGATGTAAAGCATCACTACGTCGTAGGCGAGTTCTACGACTGGATAACCGATCCCAGAGGGTTCGAGAGGCTATTTCACTGGAACAGAGCTCGAACGGTCCGCAGGCTCATAGGGAAAAACGATCAGCCCGCGATAGCACTGGATGTTGGGTGCGGAACCGGATTGATCACTCGTTACCTGCCTGCACGCCGTGTTGTCGGGCTGGACATAAACCGATGGAACTTGGACAGAGTGAAAAGGTGGATGCCAAACTCAGACTTCATCCTCTGCGATGTTGAGCACCTCCCAATCAGGAATGAATCGGCTGATCTAGCCGTTTGCACCGAGGTACTAGAGCACCTCTCTCGGCCCGAATCCGCCCTAGCAGAAGTAAGCAGAGTGCTTCGTGACAATGGTCGGCTGGTAGGTTCCGTTCCGAGCAAGAGTCCCATATGGAGTCTTAGGAGCATTCTTAGTGTGACACACCCAAAATCAGAGCCCTTTCATCACAATTACCGCCGATCTGAATTGGCTGAACTGGTAGCCAAGTTCTTCACTCGCCCAAGAGTCTCTTACGGGAATTTCCTCATGAACCTGTTCATAGACGCCCGCTCACCCGACCTTGCAAGAGCTGGCCGCTCTCATCAGTAGCCGACTCACGAACTTGTGCTTCCGTCACTGCATCATACAAACCCGTCGAGTCATTTTAATAGGCCTCGTTGGCAACAGGGCGATTCGTGGTCGATTACTACTACCCCTTTTGGCGAAGGGTTGTCTTCCTAGCACTGTTGGTCCTCATCGTGTCCGTGACGCTAGTCCCCGCGGTATCAAAGGGGACTGTTAACATTCAATTGTCGATAATATCCGTTCCAGAACCTGTTCATCATCTCTTCTTGAAGGTGAGCGAAGTAGAGTTGCACACAACAGGGCTCCCTTCCAGCATGGGTTGGGTCTCTGCCACTGCCGGGCTTCCTACCGTGGACATTGCCGGGTCGCTAGGGGCTTCGCCTATAATCTCCACGCCGATCCAGTCAGGACGATACGATACTCTCAGGATAACGATCTCTCAGGCTACCTTCATTGAAGGGGCACTCACCACGAAAACCGCCTGCTCTTCAACCTGTCCACAGGTCGTGACAAATGCAACTTTGGCTATTCCTCCCCAGGGCTACGGAAGTGTCCTCTTAGTGCTATCCCCGGATTACTCTGGCCTCCTTGGCCAGTCTCCCACGCTTTCACTGAGCGTTGTAGATGTCCGGAGCGGCTAGTCCCCTTTCTCACCGTTAATCTCAAATGTTACGGCAGTTGAGCACCTACACATGTGTGTGATAGGAAAGGACAAGCTCACCGAACTCATTCGAGCCCACAAATGTATCCACCCCTTCGACTATAGCCTCCTCGACGGAGACGGGTACATTCTCACTGTGAAAGAAGAAAGAACTCTTCACTACCTAGAGCATCAGAATCTGATTTCCAACGAAGTCGTTTTCACTCCGCCCGACTATGTGTCGCACCTCACTGCGAAGAGCAAGTACGGTAGAATGGGACTAAGCTTCCTGAACGCTGCCAAAGTCCACAGCGGCTTTGTAGGAAGGCTTGCCCTGGAGCTAGTGAACCTCAGCAACGAGCGTCAACCCATCACCATCAAACGCGGCGACCCGTTAATGCATGTTGAATTTCTGAAGCGCGATGGGGAACCCTCGCCCTATAATGGCGGCTACATGTTCCAGTACATGACGGAGGACGAGATCTCCGAGTATGTGTCCATACTCACACGCGACTACAAGTCGTTGTTCCCAAAGGAAAATCTCTTGAAGGCAGCGAAGGCGCGAGTCGAATTGGCTAAGGTAATCGCCTGACCCTTCGCTGACTTCTCTCCGAGATTCTCTCGACTATCCCTCTCAGTCGTAAGTCGGTCATTCCCTCAATTGCCGACCTGTAAAACTCACGGATGGCTGTTCGGTTCGTTACTCGCCCGTAATCCCTTGCTTGGAAGGCCATTTCGAGCAAGTCGAGCTCCTTCACCAGTTTTGCCTCCCGAGTTTTGCGTTGTGAAAGATCCCTCCACACCCCAAGCCACTCTGATCTTGCTCTTAGCGGGATTGTGCGAAGGATCCTGCTCTTTGCAGCTTCCCTTTCTCTCTCGATTTTGGATCTTCCCAGGCGCTTTTTGTCAACAGGCGTAAAGTCGCCCGTAATCGCCTCCTCAAGGTCGTGAATCAAGGCCAGTCTGAGCAGTCGTTCGAGATCGTATCCACCCCTCCGCAAACCCTCGTAAAGGGAGAGCATTGCAACCGCGTACGAATGATCGGCCACAGACTCGACATCGTTCAGGCCGAGCTTCTGTGTCCACCCCCTCCTCCGCTCCCGCTTGAGCCGAACCAGAATCGCCCAGAAGGCTTCGATGCTAGACTGCTCTCTCCGTGTCATTTATGGGGTCGGGGTAGTTCGAAAAGGCTAAAAACTCTTGCGAAAGTAAATGTATCGGTATTCAGTATAGTAATTACGGTACTGTGTGGTTACGTAAATAGTTAAGAAGATACTCACGAAACTTGCCGTCGCGAAAAAACTCTCACATTCCGATAGCAAAGCTTACAGATCACCACGTATTTACCTGCCCACTAAATTGACCGACGACTCAACTTTCCCATTCAAGGAAGGCGACATGATAACCGTCCGGATCGATGGGAGAAGGCTAGTCATCCAAAAAGCGCCACGGTCCATTCTGGAAGATACCGTGAACCCACGAAGCAAGCCATAATACTCGACCGAGCAATTCCAGGTTCGGAGGTTTTCGGGAACGCTTCGAGTGACTGTCCAAGTGACTAACATGAATGGAGAAAGGCTTTGGGGCTACGAGAGACCCCTGCCTGTCCAGCTTCAAATCGCCGTTAACATCAACATCGTTGGGTTCGATCAAAAGGACGAATCGACGCTCGACGCGCCTTTTGTCTTTACAGTGAACTACGCACCTTCTGTGGCACAGATGAGCGTAAGAGGCCACGCCCAGGTACAAGGGGACGTTGAGGAAATCCGTAAGCTTGTTGAAGAGCACAAACAGAACAAGCCACCGCCCGGTACTATAATTCAAGCCGTATCGAGCATTGCGATGGCGGAATCAATCTTAATGTCTAAGAGCCTCGGAGTCCCGCCTCCGCTGCCGCAGCTGGGAGCTCCAGATCAACAGGGAGCACCCCAAGCCCAATCAAGAAGACCAGAATCTCGATATACTTAGTGTAATGAGTCGCCCTCCAAAAAATTGGAGAGATGTCAACTCTCCAAAAAATTGGACCATAAGAAATGTATTCCTTGCCGCTGGAGTAACCAAGAATTCGTTGGGACTCGACATGGCGGAGTGTTAAGGCGGAACCTGCATTCGTGCCAAGCAAGAATAATTACCCGAAAGTGTCTCTGAATACTTTCGGGTAGCAGACTTAAGGAGTAATCGAACGAGCTCCCCTCCCTTGTCTGAACAAGTCGCTAACCTCTCGCCAAATGTGAGCGAATTATCCCGAAAGGTCAGGGAGTGGTACAGAGGAGAATATGGCCGTTTTGCTTCAGGCCCCAAGAGCTTCGACTGGTTGCTGCTCGAACCTACAGTTTCCGATTGGATTGACGGTTATACTTCGAGTGAGACTAGAGAGAAGAAGCTGTACCAGTTAGAGAAGATCCTCAAGGCGGGTGGGTTCTCAAGCCCCCAACAGCTGCTCGATTTGCCTGAGAGAGAGGCAAAATTGCTGACCCGCCGGGTGGCAAATTGGTACATTCAAAATGGAAAGGGAGTATGGGCGAAGCAGATCACCATCACCGTGAGGGGCTTCTTTGAGGCAAACGACAAGAGACTTGAATTCAAGAGATCCGAGAAAATTCGGAGCCCACCCAGGAAGAAAGTAGTTAGCGAATACATTCCGAGCAAGACCGATATCTACAAAATGGCGGACAGTGTCTCGTCCCAAAGGAACAAAGCAATTCTCCTTTCACTCTTCCAATCAGGAGTCAGGGTGAGCTGCCTTTGCAGTTGGACTTTCGGGTTGCTCCAGGAACAACTCTATCCCGAAATCAGGCAACCCATCCGGATCAAGGTCACACCGGCCATGGATACAAAGCTCAACCTCTACGGACTATCTCATTACCTCACAGGGCTCCAAAGAGAAGCCGCTCAAGCTCTGAGAGATTACATCGAGATCAGAAAAGAAAAGGGATGGAACCCATGCCCTCAAGACTGGATTTTCGTCACTGAACGGGCCGGCGTGAAAGGTGAGAAACTCCGGAGAGAGGGTGTATGGGCAATTGTCAAGAACGTTTGCAACAAGTCAGGGTTTGACCCCACAACAATCTGGGTCCACTGCTTCAGGAAGAGCTTCAGGAAAATTCTCAATTCTACTCCCCAGATAGACGAGGATACCAAAGAAGCCCTGATGGGACACAAACTACCCGGTTCGAGAGGTAACTACTTCGACTATCACGATGAGGATGAAGTGATGGCGAAATACATGAAAGCCGGATTCGGCCGTGTAACGACGACGAGTCTTGATCTTCGACCGGACTAGCCGTAAGAATTAAACAGGTTGAGTTAGAACGAATGGGACGAAGGAGGATAAGCCATTGCCCAGAAAGCCGACTCGGAGACCATCAGATCCCAGAACAACCGTCCTGTTTAGAGCAGGGAATATCCCAACTTCAGCACAAGACCTCTTCCGAAGAGTGTTTTGGAAGAGCGAGTTCCTCGCAACCGAAGCCCACAGCTTTTGGCAGGAAGTAAGAAGAGCCGAGCCCATGGGGCTCCCAATACAGGCGTGGAAGAACTGGATCTCATCGCGCCAGATGAGCGTTGGCCAATTCTACAACATGATTCACGGACTTGTCGGCGCCGGCTTCATCGAAAAGCACGAGTCAAAATGGCATGTGAGTTCGAGCTTCACTCGAGAGTTGGAGAACATGCTTTCAGTCTATTCATCAGCAAGCCAACCACAAAAAATCGAAAAACCCATTCTTCAATAGAGTATCTAACCAAACTTTACCTGGGTCGCAGTACTCTCCCGCGGGCGTCGATGTTGCCCTCCCTAATTCGAGTGCTAGAGATTGGTTGACCGTCATCGGCCAAGACGAATTGAACTATCTCGATGTGGACGGGTGCAAATCCTTCTTCCCTTCGGATCGCGTTGATCTCCCGAGCCGTCGGCACTGTTTCAGGCGTTACAATCAAAGCCTCTATAGCCGGATCAGATATCGTTGCACCGAACCTGTCATCAAGTCGCGTAACCAATGCCCTTCGAGCCCAGCCATGTTCCTCGAGAAAGACTTCCAATTTCTGAACTCTTTGATCGAAAAGCGTCACGGGGTGCTTCTTCGGAAGCCTTTTTGCCAGAGAGTCACTGACCACACCAATCAAAACGACTCCGCCAAGATCGAAGGCCCGAGAGAGCAACACCTCGTGCCCACTGTGGAGAATGTCGAATGTCCCTCCTACGGCCACTTTCTCGAATTTCCTTGAAGGTGTGACAGTCATAGACGATTACGCTTCATTGCTGTTCATGCTTTCTCGTTTTCCCCATTCTGAACAAATGCCATGGACACGATAAAGTCCGACCATTGTTGCCTACGATTTTTAGGGTCCCGGATAACACCGCCTCGTCGCAGCCTCTCTCGGCTCGACCAAAAGACTTCCAATAGTCGCGTTCCCATTGTACTTTTACTCTATCGTACGTTAACCTGGTCAAGAATCATAGACACGTATGAGGCTCAGTGTCACAAGGGTCTCTTGTCCTGGTGATTGAGGGTACTCGCAAACCCAAATTCGCGTGAGCCCCTATTTAGGTTGCGGAGGGCGCGGACGTACTGTGAGCAGGGTTAAGCCAAGGACATCCCGAAAGTTTACTTTTGACTATGACCCAAGTCTATCGAGGAAGTCGGCCTCCCCTGTCGACGAAATCCTAGACAGTATGAATCGAACGACTCAAGCAGGCGAGCTCCTGGACTATGATCCTCAACTCGAATCATACTTGGAACGCTACGGCAACACAAGTGGTCATGGACGGAAAGTCGGAAAGGCAATTTCGACGCTCATGCTCATCGTGGGAGTTGGATCCTTATGGCTTTACGGTGGACTCGATGAGGTAATGAATGCTACTTGGCTAAAAACCAAGTACGATGTCTTGGGCAGAGCTGTACCCGTCTGGATGGGAATAGCTGGCCTGGTTCTCCTTCTCTCCGTTGGGCTGATAGCCCGGCGTCGGAGAACTGAATTAGAGATAACCGGCTAGAAATCGCATTCGTCGGACAAAGTACATAACGACGAAGTCCGTTAAGCAGTGCCGTGAATTGGTCCGACAGCGACTCAGGTACCGAGCGAAAGATTTCTTTGATCGAGCGACTGATCAAATCGCCGACGATCGTATTTTCCCTCAGTCTCGTCTTAGTCTATTTGTTCGTAGGCGCAGTCGCCGGGGACTTTGTGAACCCGATCGATAGTTCCCCTGACTGGGTATTGCTTCTTCTTGCGCAATGCAACCCTTGCATTCTCCTGCAATCTGTAAATGGACTGCCTCTACCTTGGACTCCTTGGACACTGGTCACGTCAGTGTTCCTGCATGCCGGCATTCTTCATCTTCTAAGTAACCTATTCTTCCTGTTGATCTTCGGTTACATTCTCGAGGAACAATTGGACAACTGGATCACTTGGGGAACCATCTTCTTGGTTACCGGGATCGCGGGTAATCTGAGTTTCTTGGCGGCGTATGCTGCATTTGGACCAGGAGTGGGAATTTTTGGTGTGGGGGCTTCTGGGGCAGTCTACGGAATACTCGGTGCTGCAGCCGGGTTCAAAATTGCGATTCTGTTGATCCTCGTTGCAGGGTTGGACATTTTCGCAGGCGGGGGATTCTTTGCGCACATTGGTGGACTAATCACGGGAATGATCTTACGAAGGTACTGGTTGGCCAAGGCTCCAATCGACATGTAAGGCGAGCTTCGGAGTTCATACCTACTCGATTCCGTCTCACAAAACCGACACGTCTTCCGTCCGACCGCTTCCAAGGTGTGACTGGGCGTCGCTTGAAAATTGGTGCTGGTAGCCCGGGGGAGATTCGAACTCCCGTCAGCAGGTAACCCCTACCTTGACAGGGATCCAGAGCCGGCTAGGAATGCTGCATAGTTCTTTGATCTGGCAAATCATGCAGCATCCTTGCTATGCTAGGCCGCTACACCACCGGGCTACTGAGGAGCGGGGCTACTGACCCGATGGAATAAGAGAGTTTCTCAAAGCGAGGTCGGCTGAACCGGACCTTACTTATATGATTGTCGAAGAACTTATATAGTATTGAATGCTATCGGTTTCCGTCCCTTGGTAGTCCGCTTGTCAACTATTCGGTACTCCGTACGAATAGACCCAAGGTGATATTGGAAGAATAAGCTCATGGTAATGCCTGCTCCCTCAGGGAAAGCCCCCAAAGTTCACGTCTGCCCAGAGTGCGGTAGCCTCAATTTGATTGAGGACTTTGACCAGGGCGAGACCATCTGCCAAGACTGCGGGCTCGTGCTTTCTCAGAACCTCATGAGCAGAGGACCGGAATGGCGTGCATTCACGAAAGAAGAGAAGGACGAGAGAGGCCGTGTGGGAATTCCTACCTCGTTCTCCATCCACGACAAGGGACTTTCAACAGTCATCGACCGCGTCAACCGAGACGCTTACGGCCGCCAACTCTCTCCTGAGACGCGAATGGAAATGTTGCGCCTTAGAAAATGGCAGATTCGGACGCGGGTGCACTCATCGGCAGACCGGAATCTGGCCCAAGCAATGGCTGAGCTCGACCGTTTGACTGACAAGTTGCATGTACCCAACCCGATCAAGGAAGGCGCAGCCATTGTATATCGCAAAGCACTGGACAACGGTTTGGTTCGTGGAAGGTCAATTGCCGCAATAGCTGCAGCCTCTCTGTACGCGGCGTGCAGATCATCCGAAACTCCGAGAACTCTAAAGGAGGTATCAGCGGCAAGCCGCATTAAGAAGAAGGATGTAGCTCGATGCTACCGGCTCCTTCTGCGCGAATTGGAGATGGCCATGCCGGTCGAAGATCCTATCCGGTGCGTATCGAAAATTGCAAGCAGAGCGGAGATTTCAATGCAAACTCAACAATCCGCGATCAGAGTTCTGAAAGACGCTAGGAAGAAAGGCGTCGTGGCCGGCAAGGACCCTATGGGGTTAGCAGCCGCCGCATTATACGTCGCATGTGTCTTAGAATCAGAGAAAAAGACTCAGAAAGAGATCGCTGAGATCGCCAATGTGACCGAGGTCACCGTCAGGAACAGGTACAAGGGACTGAAGGATGCCCTTGGCCTGAACGCCTGACCTGCGCGACTCGAAGAATGGGCAGAACCTAGAAACGATCTATCTTAGGTACTGCCTCATGGCCTGTGCGTTGTTGAACACAGTGCTCCACTGAGTACTCGGCGTGGGAGTCGTCGTGTATCCCGATACCGAGATCGAGAACTTCACTCTAGGGTCGCGGGAATAGTAGTAGATTATTTCCAGCTTCCTCTTGGGAGTTGCATTGTAGAGGCTGCGCTTCAAAGCGTTAAACAGGTATTTGTTAAGAAACTCAAGCTCGACAGAGAGAACGATCCTGTCGCTCATAGGACAAACAATTCCTATAATCGGATATTTACTGATTATGAATTTATCGGCTAACAGCGAAGGCCAGATAGAATTGGGCTATTGGGGATATGGTTGGATAGCCCTAGCCGTAAGCATTTCGGCCCAAACCGTCTTCTAAGTATATAAACGGAAACCCGAACCACCCTCCAGTCCAGTTACACCGAGACGATATTCCACGATTTACTTCAATAGGCCTATGGAAGAGAAGCGAACGATTGTCGCCGGACTCTTGTTGGTTTGGTTGTTTTGGTTCCTTTTCTTCATGGACTTGGGAATCTAGACCCCAATCAGAACGCAATCTTAAATACGCATGAGGCTCTTTGGGATTCCGTTGATAGACGAAGTTCACGAGGTCTTAGGCGCCTAGTATGGCCGATGTTTGCTCTACCTGCGGCCTTCCAAAAGATCTTTGCGTGTGCGGCACCATTAGCATGGAGCAGCAGACGGTAAAGGTTCGCCTTGAAATGCGGAAATGGGGTAAGCCCGCCACGATTGTCGAAGGCATAGACGGAAAGAGTGTCGATCTTTCAGACCTAGCGACCAAGCTAAAGACGCATTGCGCGTGCGGTGGCACCGCGAAGAACAACTCTATAATTCTTCAGGGCGATCACAGAGACAAAGTAAAGAGAGTCTTGACCGGATATGGCTTCCCCGAGGCCAGCATAGAACTGCACTAGGAGATTCTCCAAACGTCACTGCAGTCTTTGCGAGAGGTTCTTCGAGCGATGAGGCGAGGCCCTAGTAACCTTCTCCAGTGTCCTGTTTGCGGCAGCCCAGTCCGAAGAACTAGAGCTTCCCTGGATGGATGGATCCTGCCCGAGAAATATTATTGCACGTCATGCCGGTACTCCGGGTTCATTGCCATGCAAAAGGACGAACCGTCCGAGATACAAGACAACGACTCCTAGTTCTTCGGTAAGATATGTTTGGACTGTCAACAGTTGAGCTGAAGGGATCAGGACTCATGCCGCCATTTGTCCACCGTCACCTTTAGCCCCGCTTCCAAGGTGTGAGAGGGGGTCCACGACAATTCCTCAGAGATCTTTTCACTGTCGAGGACAAGGAATTGAGGGTCCAGTGACCTGGGACGCTGCGGGTATCCCGGAGGGTATGAGTCATAGAGGATTTTCCCTGTGAAATTCGTCATCTTCACTAGGATGCCAGCGAGCTCCCTGTTGTTTACGGGGTTGCCGGGGGAGACATTGTAGACTTTACCCTCAGAGACTTGATTCTCGGCTGCTCGGAGGTAGGCGTTGACGTGGTCGTCCATGTACATGTAATCGCGGATGGAATCAGGTGCCCCGACGTAGCAGGTTTCATTGTGTAGCATTCGGTTGATCAAATATTCAACCATGAATCCGCTCTCCCCGGTTCTTCCGTAGCTGTTGATCGGGCGGAGGACTGTCCCCCGGAGATGATACACTCTGTTCGCCATTTGGATGTACTCATCCGCCGCTGCCTTTGTCACCGCGTATGGAGAGGCGGGGTTGAGCCTGGCCTCTTCCTTGATAGGTTCGGATCCTTCTTGCCATCCGTAGACCTCCGCGGTGGATGCAGCGATGATTCTCGTCTTCGGCGTCTCCTTCAGGATTGCATGGACGAGGTTGACGGTTCCGTCAAAGTTTGTTGTGATGTAAGGATAGGGATCGTCAAACGAGAGCCGGACGGGTGTGAGGGCACCCAGATGGAAAACGATCGCGGGGTTGGATGTTTCGATCGCCGAGAGTACCGAGTGGTATCTGGTAAGGTCGCCTTCGATGACGTGGATTCTATCCAGGATAGGCTTTAGCCTTAGGAGTTCTCTCTCCGAAGTATGACGAACGAGTCCGTAGACGTCGTGACCTTTCTCGCTCAGTCGGCTTGCGAGACGCGACCCTATGAAGCCTGTTATGCCGGTTAATAGAACATTACTCATGATTGAATGCCTTGTGCTTGGGTCTCAATGTTTGGTTCGCCTCTTCTAACTCCCTTAATGAGTTGACGGTTATGAACGAGCCATTGTGTTCGAAGACTCTCATTCTCCGGCTTCTTGCGAGAAGGGGGAACGTTTTCTTTTCAACGTCGCCGGTTTCTGGGAGATGAGTCTCAATTTCCCGCTGGAAGATGTATACTCCGGAAGAACAGATGATGTCTCGGATGACGGGTTTTTCCGTGAATCCTTTGCAGTAGCCCTCATTGTCCGCTTGGACGAGTCCGAATGGAAGTCTTGGATGTACTGCTGCCAGTGTTGCTAGCGTCCGTTCATCTGCCGTGTGCACTTTGAGCATACGCCGGACGTTAAGGTTAATGATCTGATCTCCGTTCAGCGCCAGGAATGTGTCATCTGTGATGTGCCTACTTATGGCCAGTTTGAAACCCTGCCCAGTTCCGCCTTCAACGGTGTGAACGCTATAGCTGATGTGTACGCCGAATTTGCTACCATTTCCGAAATGTTCTATTATCTTGTCTTTGAGATATGCAACGCCGATTACGAGGTTGGTTATTCCTGAGTGTCGCAGCCAATCGACGACCCATTCAAGCAACGGTTTGCCTCCAACTTCGACCAAGGCTTTCGGAATGTCGTTTGTGATTGGGCGGAGCCTGACGCCTTCGCCGCCCGCGATGATTACGGCGCTCTTCAAGCGTTCCAATTATGAGTCCAATTTTCGATGGTGAGCCTCCTTTTCTCTTTTGTCAATAAGCACTAAGTCCCTTCAGCCTATTTGCCGGCAGGCCATGCTCGACTTCTGCAAGGTCATCCTCCACTTCAGAGGGTACATCTCCCGAGAATTCTGTGTGCCCTATCACCCAATATTGAAATAAAGAGAATGATGTGGGACCGTCAGTTAACACAAGGGAATTGTCCTCAGTTGAACTTGGAAGACCTGTTATATCGCTCTTGGTCCTATTTCAGGACCGGGTATTCTCTTTACCTAGCCTTCCTGATAGGCTTCTTCAGCAACGTCGTTGTCATTTTCAAATTGGCCATCGAGCCATTGACGTGCAATTCTAGTTCATGCGGCCTACTGGCTCGGACGTTGAAGTTCGCTTTTCCAAGCCTCACCGCTTTTGCGATCATCGGGTCTCTCATCACGTTCCCTATCGGAGTTTACGCTGGATATTTCCACATGAAGCGCACTGCTGCTTTCGCCGCTGATGCTTCCATATCGGTGGAATCGAACCCTTACGTGTACAAGGTGGTGCCCGGCAAGGAGCAAGAAGTTTTCCTGCCCTTAATGATACTGACCGCCAAGGGGCTGTCAAGAGTTATGGAACAGGAGAGAATTCTTACAACTGAAGAGAAAAGCGAGTTCGACAAGGTGCTATCGAAGGCTGAGATTTTATTGGCAGGGCAACAGGTGGGACAATCGCGGACCCGAGGGCTGCTTAGTGGCCGGCGCAGGAGCTAGATTTCTCCTTTGTCTTACCTCCCATGAGTAAACATTTCTAGGGTTAGTTGGGTGTTTTTTCGATGTTGGGTTACAAAGAGATATTAGCAATCTAGCACGCCGAAGAGGGATAGCGTGGTATGTTGACCGAAGAGGTTCAACGCAAATATGTGGTGGACATCAAGCCTGTTGATAGGGCTATTCCCACTCCCAAAGAATTCATCCAGGAGTTGAAGGGCGCCGTTGGCGGCAAGCAAATGGCTCGAATGAAGAAGGAAGCTGTTGACTGCCCGGTTCTGAAGAAGAATGTCTCGTTCGTTCAGTGTTTTGCGTGTCCGAATTTTCTGCGGCGCGTCAAGGGTCAGGTGGATTGTAAGGGGTTGCCCTTGCCTACGAAGCAATAATCCTAGGATCTAGCAAGACAAGAGTGCTAGTTCTATTAGGTTGGTTTCATAACTCACTCCCTGTTGGGAAATTGAACAACGTCGGGTCGACTGAGGGCGAGGTCCGCGGGCTCATGAAGGAACTAGGGTTCAGCCGGGAAGAGTGCGAGATCTACTTTTCACTGCTAGACCGACCCGAGGGAGAGCCAATCGACAGCCTCCTGAGCGGATCCAAGCTGCCTCAGAACGAGGTGGAATTGGCCTTGAAGAGCCTGGTTGAGAAGGGATTGGTCAACGTTTCGAGCAATCGACTGGAAGCGTGCGAGCCAAAACAATTCTTGTCCAAATTCCAAGAGCGAAAACGAGCTGAATTGTCAAAGGGTATCGAGTTGCTTAATGTCCGAGCTACCAGATTGTTGTCGTTGCTGGAACCGCATTATTGGGAGAAAAGGTTAGGCATCAAGCCGGAGGACCTGCTGGAACCATTATCCGGGCTGGAGGAGATGGAGGTTCGGACGGTACGTGTGATTGGCGATTCCTACCGAGAGGTTTGTATTTCCGCGGAGACTTTCGGGTGGTACGCCAAGGTCCAGGAGGAAATGTATCAGGCACTCGAGCGAGGTGTGAAGTTCAGGGTATTGATGCTGGCGAATGACGAGGAGTCGCTGCGCAGAGCTCGGGACGTCAGGAAGCTGGGAGTTGATATTCGGAGGTCGCGCGAGGAATGGTATCCTGTCAGGGGAACGCTGGGCGACAATCGCGAACTGGTCTTTCTGATCTGGGCAGAGCGTGACGAGGACGGGTCACAGACTCGTAAGGCACGATATTTCAGGCCCCACTATACTAGGAACGAAGGGATGCTTCGAGTCTTCAAAGACGCCTTTGAGAAACGTTGGAGCGAATCGACCCGAATTGAATGATCGCATTCAAAGTGGACCTCTAGTTACAAGTCAACCCTTTTTGTTGAGGATTCTGTCGAGGTATCAAGATTGAGCGAAGAATTGGACGACAAACCACCCACCACTTCTCTTGCCAAGCCTCCGGCCATCAGTTCAGCCCCGGGAACTCCATGTTCAGTGTGCAGAGGCTCTGGAGTGGTAAGCGTAGTCGCGAGACGGGGTATTAGCGTGGACAAGCCAGAGTCTGAGAACGTTTCGTGCGCTCACTGCGAGGGCAAAGGGTACCCGGTATCCGAGGCCGAATCGGGCGCGCGTATGTTCAAGCGTTAGCCGATTCAACAACGATGGGCTTGTACTCGCTCAACAGTTGGCTGACGTCGACGTCCGTTCGACCCTCTACATAAATCCGGATCAGGGGCTCTGTCCCGCTGGCACGGATGAGTACCCAGCCGCGGCCGTCAACATCTATTTTGACTCCATCCATCGTGCTAGCGGTAACGCTGCGCAATCTCTCCGTGAGCTGGAGCATTGCCCGGTCTCGGTCCACGCCACTCTTGAACAGAACTTTCTCCTTGCCCATGTGGTAGGTGGGAAGCCTAGAGATCATCTTTGACAGCGGTTCGTCCTCAGTGGCCATAGCCTTGAGGACGAGAGCTGCCGCCATCGTTCCGTCTCGGACTGGATGGTGGGGCATGTAGAATATTCCACCATTTTCTTCGCCACCGAGAAGAGCGTTTTCCCTTAACATAGTACGAGATACGTAGATGCTCCCAACTTTCGTCTGGATTAGTTGGCCGTGCTGTGTCTCTGCTATTTCTCTGATAGCCATCGAAGAGTTCAACGGGGTGACGACCTTGGCGCCAGGGTTGGCTTTCAGAATCATGTTCTCGATAAGTGCGAAGGTTCGGTCGCCCCATTGAACCAATCCTGTTTCATCCACGAATATTGCCCGGTCTCCGTCGCCATCATGAGCGATTCCTAGGTCTGCGTTCTCCAGCAGGACTGCCTTGGAAAGCGCGCCCAAGTTCTCTGGACGGGGCTCCGATGATCGCCCCGGAAAAGCTCCGTCAATGTTTCCGTTCATAGTTACTACGCGGCAACCTAACCGCTGCAGGAGGACGGGCGTAGTGAGGGCACTGACGCCGTTTCCTATGTCGATAACGACAGTCAAGCGTGACAGGTTGCTTTGGTTGAGTCCCTCTAAATGCCCCATTATCCGGTCCAAGTAGAAATCGAGCCGGTCTTTGGTGGTTCGCGAGCCCGCTTTCTCAGCGAGGGTCCACTGGTTCCGGTGGACGAGGTCTTCGACTGCCTCCTCTTTTTCTCGCGGGATCTCGACACCGTCTGTGTCGATGATCTTGAACCCGTTGTATTCTGGAGGATTGTGGCTGGCCGTGACCATGATGCCAGCACCGCCGGTTGATGTTTTGACATGATATTCGAGCGCTGGAGTAGTGATTGTGTTGTGATCTTCGACCTCGTTTCCCTGCCCCATCACACCCGAGGCAACGGCCTCCGCGAGCATGATGCTAGATGTTCTTCCGTCGCGACCCAAGAGTATCTTCCGACCCTTGAATAGGATCGCGACGCTGCCTCCCACACGGTAGGCGAGGTTGACGTTGACTTCCGGACCGACGGTGCCACGAATGCCGTTCGTGCCGAACAGCCTCGGAGCCCTTTGGGTCGCCGCTTCTGCGAGGTTTTTCAATCTCTGATGCTTCTCCTAACTTAGGCATTTAAGATGACAGAGTTGGGTGCGTAGGCTCTGTCGCTGGGGATCGAAATCTGGCCTGCGACAAGGGAACCAGCACCAATCTGGACATTACTCCCAATTGCTACTTTCTCGCCAACTATGGCTCCTTCGACCCGAGAATTCTCGCCGATGACCGTGTCTTCGAAGATGATCGAGTCCTTCACGCTCGCTCCCTTTCTTATCGTTACTCTATCGCAAAGGATACTGCGTGGACCGAGGGTAGCATGTTTATCGACTAACGATCGGTTTCCAATGTGATACGGCCCCTGACCGCCTGCGCGCTCCTCGATTCGGGATGACCATTCCCGGTCGAGAAGTTCCCTGTTTACCAGTAGATAGTCGGGGATCTTTCCGATGTCATACCAATAACCACTGCCGTGTAGCCATCCGCGCATTTCCCTCCCTTTGATTAGTTCTGGAAACACTTGGCGTTCGATGCTCGCCATGCCGTTCAGCGGGATCCGTTCGATTACCTTAGGAGAAAGAACGTAGACCCCCGCGTTCACGAGTCCCGGGCCCTTAGCCTCCTTCGACTTTTCGCTGAATTCTTCAATGACCGAAGCCTTGCCCAGGTTGACGCGTCCGTAGGCGCTCGTCTCGGCAGCTTGGACAAGGGCTATTGTCGCTTGAGCTTTCTCTTGTTGGTGCGAGGAGACCATTCTTGATAGGTTGATGTCGGAGACAATGTCCCCGTTGACGACAATAAAGTCCTCGCTCGTCCCAAGGATCTTGTGGGCTAGCCGAATCGGGCCGCCAGTTCCAAGCGGCTCACGTTCGACTGAGTAGCTGATCTTACAACCATTTCTCTGTTCTCCGATCTGTGCCCGCAGTTGGTCTGCCAGATGGTTGACTGCGAGAATTACCTCATCAACACCGGCCGGCTTGAGCCACTCGATCATCAGGTCTATGAGAGGAACTCCAACGATGGGGAACAATAGTTTGGGTTTTGAGCAGCTCAGTGGGCGAAGACGAGTCGCGTAACCGCCAGCTAGGATGAGTCCCTTCATGGAATCGTTCATCTATCCTGTGGGCGTCAGGCAGCTCCGGCTCCCGATTTATAGAGCCTTCAGCCGAGAGGCTAAGCTTGGCCGAAACGGTGAGCGCAAAGCCAGTTGGCCGTTTCCCGCTCTGTATTCTATGTAGTTGAACGGAGAATAGCTGGGAAGCTTCGAAGTTCCCCCAAGGTAGAATCGAAGGTGGTCGAGTCATGTCAGGGTGGAGCACAGCATTCTCTCCATGCCAGATAACCGGCTTTTTCCGAATTCATGACCGGTCTGGCAACTTTAGGAGGGTGGGTTCGACGGGAGCGGGTGTCTGTATACAACAGGGTGTCACGACAAGCGTGAAGCTGCTTCAACGTTCAACCCGACACGACATTCTGTTCAACGGCCACCTCCTTTCAAACCCGAAAGTTTCGCGTCTGGTCCTGCGCGAGTTCCAGCACGTATCCGGACGGTTCAATGCGACGGTGAAGCACCAGTCAGAACTCCCGGTCGGATGCGGCTATGGAACCAGCGGGGCAGGTGCACTGAGCCTCGCTCTCTCGCTTAACGAATCGTTGGGTGAGCCTGTCAGCAGGGTGGAGGCTGCACGGATCGCGCACACTAGCGAGGTTGAAGCGCGCACGGGGCTGGGGACGGTTGTGGCAGAGTATGCGGGCGGAGTAGTCGTCCGATTGAAACCTGGAGCGCCCGGCGTTGGAGCGATCAAGAGATTGCGCTTCAGGAAGAACCTACGAGTTGTCTCTGGGACTTTCGGCCCGTTCCGGAAGAGCAAGGTTCTGGGGAACATGAGGATTAGCGAGAGGGTAAACATGTGCGGTAGAAACCTTGTCAGTCGGTTCATTAAACAGCCTCGGGAGGCCGCATTCATGGAGTTATCGAGAACATTCAGCGCCTGCGTTTCACTTAGCAGCCCACGGCTAAAGACTGCTACGCGCCGCGTCGAGGCGGAAGGATTCCTTCCCAGCATGATGATGCTGGGGGAGTCACTATTCTGTCTCGTTGACAGCGAGGATGTTGAAAGAACAGGCGAGGCCCTCATGAAGACAGGAATGAGCCCAGTCGTGAGTGGGATTTCCTATCGAGGGGCGAGATTGCAATGATAATCCCGAAGTCCCATCCGAGGTATCAATCGCTCAGGACAAGGGAGGAACTTGTTCGAGGAGCTAGTCGGGGGCTGGTTGTTCCTCAGGGTCTTATCGCGCATGGGCGTGGGGAAGCCTTCGACTACATCCTGGGAGAGCAAACGACCAGAGCCGCCAGAAGAGCTACCGAAGCGGCGGCCGCGTTGTTGCTAATCGCTGACAAGCCAGTCATGTCGGTAAACGGGAACACCGCTGCACTTGTGCCAAAAGAAATGGTCAAACTTGCTCGCTCTGCTGGGGCTCGAGTGGAAGTGAACTTGTTCCACAGAAGCACGAGCAGGGAAGAGAAGATCGCGAGAGTGCTGGAGAAGAATGGGGCAGAACATGTCTATGGAGTCGGGCGTAAAGCGTCCGCTAGAATTCCAGGGTTGAAGAGCCTGCGGGGCAGGGTCGACCCGTCCGGAATCGGGTCGGCCGACGTAGTGCTAGTGCCCTTGGAAGACGGGGATAGGGCTACCATGTTGAGGCGTGCCGGGAGGAAGGTCATCGCGATCGACCTGAATCCTTTGTCTCGTACTTCTCGTGCTGCGTCCGTCACCATCGTTGACAATGCAACGAGGGCGATTCCTAACATGATTCGCGAGGTTGCACGGTTGAAGAAGAAGCCTCGAGAGAGGCTGTTACAGTTGGTTAATGAATTCGACAATGAGGAGAACCTGAATCTGTCCGTCAAGGACATCATGAGCTACCTGAACAAGTGGAGTGATGGAAAAAAGAAATGACAAACGAGAAGACAGGAGATTCAGCCGGCTCTACCAGGAAGAAGGTTCGAGTCGTCGATTTTCCGAAGATGAAAGCTGATGGACAAAGGATCGTGATGGTGACTGCTTACGATTATCCGACTGCCATGCTGGCGGACGAGGCGGGCGTTGACTCAATCCTTGTCGGGGACTCTTACGGAATGGTCGTCCTTGGCTACGACAATACGATACCCGTGACCTTGGACGAGATGCTGCCAGTTGCGCGAGCCGTTAAGCGTGGTGCAAGCCATCCACTGTTGATCGGTGACTTGCCTTTCATGACCTTCCAGGTTTCACGGGAAGAAGCGGTTAGGAATGCTGGACGGTTCATCCAGCAGGGAGGAATGGAAGCGGTCAAGATCGAGGGGGGAAGGGAAATCGCACCGACAGCCAAGGCCATCGTTGACGCTGGAATACCTGTATTGGGACACATTGGTGTTACCCCTCAAACCGCAACACTACAGGGAGGTTACTTGGTTCATGGTAGGACTGCGGATGCGGGCGAGAGGATGTTAAGTGACGCCAGAGCATTGGAGGATGCGGGGGTTTTCGGGATCGTTCTGGAAATGGTGGCAGAGGAGACGGCCAAATTGATTACAGAGAACGTTTCTGTTCCAACGATCGGGATCGGGGCGGGACGGTACGTCGATGGACAAGTCTTGGTTATGCATGACATTCTGGGGTTGTATCCGAAGTTTGTGCCCAAGTTCGCGAAGCGGTATGCGGACTTGGCAACCAGCGTGCGTGATGCTGTAAGAGAATACACGCGTGAAGTGCGTGATGGAACTTTTCCTGAACCTCAGCACGTGTTCAATATGGATGATGAGCAGAGGACGCGAATGATGGCACGGCGCAAATCCTAGGTTCCTGTTTTGCGGATAGGCGTTCTGGGCGCGGGCTCGATAGGCACGCTGTTCGGGAGCCTTCTCTTTGAGTCGGGAAACGATGTCGTTCTTTACAATCGGAACCAGGCAATAGTTTCTGCGGTCCGGAAACGGGGCGTTCGGCTTGTTCAACCAGATGGGCGAACGGTCCGTTCGAAGACACCGATCGAGGTTCCGCCAAGAACACTTCGTGGATACGATTTGGTGATCGTTACTGTCAAGGCGTACGACTCACAAACAATCGCCGGCAAGTACTCTGGGACGATAGGGAAGGATTGTTCCATCCTTACGATCCAGAACGGGTTGGGCAATTTCGAGGCTCTTTCTAGGGGATTGGGTGCCGGGAAAGTTCTGGCAGGCTCAACGTCCGAGGCCGCTCTTACACTAGAACCCGGGGTCATCGCTCATACTGGCAGGGGAAAGACGTGGGTTGGAGAGTTCGATGGAAGAGAGTCGGGCAGGGTTGAGGAGATCGTCAAGGAGATTCGGGGAATAGGCTTGAGTGTCGAGCTGACAGGGAATATCCGAGGAGTGCTGTGGGGCAAGGCAATCGTGAACTCGGCGATCAATCCGGTCACAGCTTTGACGCGCCTTAGAAACGGGGAGGTTCGTCGGGTCAAGGGATTATTGTCACTAATGGAGAGAACGATAGGCGAGGGGGAAAGTGTTGCCAGGGCGGAAAATGTCAAGCTTCAACCCTTGTCTCCTTTGTTGTCGATGAATCGAATACTTCGCGCGACCGCGGAGAACAGGTCTTCAATGCTTCAGGATGTTGAGCTAGGACGCAGGACGGAGATCGAGCAGTTGAACGGTGTGATCGTTAAGACTGCTCGAAGGGCGGGTGTCTTGGCTCCGACGAGTGAGATTCTTCTTGGTCTAGTACGAGCGTTGCAGAGCTCTTACCTGCGTGCTGGAAGCTGAGCTCATCCTAGCCTGTCATTTCTTGACAAAGTGGGAGATCTCCCAGAGGTTGCCTTCGGGGTCTTCGAAGTAGGCGATGCGTTGACCCCAAGGAAAGTCTGTGGGAGGCTTGATGAATTGGACGCCTTTAGACCGTAGCTGCTCGTACTCCTTGTCGACGTCATCTAGGAAGACGGCGAGGTATGTTCGATGGACGGACTCCTTCTTCGGCTGAACTTGGGCTTCGGAGAGGAGGTTGGCCGCGCTTTTCATTGAGATGAGGCCGATGCCAGGTCCTGCCTGATTAGAAAAGACGAGGTAGGCGAAGTCGTCCTCCTTGTTCTTCAATTGGAGGCCGAGCTTGTCGCGGTAGAATGAAATGCACTTTTCGAGGTCTTTCACTGGCAGAACGTAGGCGTTGACGTGGTCAATCATGGAGGTTCGAGCGGTCTGGACACGAGAAAAGGCTTGCCGAGTGTCCTTGTCTCATACCGAGAGCGGAGTAACAACCTGCCAATATCTGACTCTGGCCCCTCAGCCATTCCTCTGGTTGCTTGAGCTTTGGAAACCCAAACGTCCGAAGACAAACGGCACCGGTCCAAAACTTCCGGGCGCGTGAAGGCCGCGATTGGAATACTATCGTTCTACGTTGTGATCATAACGGGCGGACTGGGAATCGTCCAGTTCCGTGGTTCCTCGGTTCCGCTCGTTGTTAGAGACGCAGTAGTGGCGAATAGCAGTGTTCTGAGGCTTGCTGGAGCCTTAGGTGTGGCTGCAATCCTTGGACTGGTCATCTTGCAGAGGCGACGACCGGCCCGGAAGCTCGTTCCAACTGTGGTCAAGTCTCACCCGATAATGTTCGAGCAAACAGACCCGACCATGCATCCGCTGTTCACGACTCCCCGCCCCTCGAGAGACCACTCGTTCGTCTTCAAGAAGACGAAGAAGAAAGGGCAGTTGTACCGGAACAATGCAACGGAGAAAGTGCGCCAGCCGGAATGAGACGCGCTCAATAGTTTCGCTGGACTGTCTACACGGGCCTTCCTTCTGATCAGTGTCTGCCGCGATATTTTTCGTTCGGATTGGCTGTAGAGATTTTCGCATTGGGGGGTGGGCCCCATTAGTTTCAGCAAGACCTCTCTCTGCCTCTCGGGCTGGCTCTGGAATTTCGCTGGCGGGTGTTGGTGGCCAAAGAATTCTTATTTTTTGCAGGCCCCTCCTTCTGTTTTCCTCGT
>JACXTT010002607.1_pt1 | contig 28421 bp, 20 predicted proteins | sample 9270951 | NCBI WGS metagenome assembly JACXTT01 (sample SAMN15532306, study PRJNA645909) | rock metagenome | isolation source: weathered quartz diorite | place: Puerto Rico | collected 2017-06-21 | reverse complement strand
AATTTTGTTCACAGGAATGGGCCGTCCTCTTCGAACGATTGGCGGTCGCCGATCAGATGTTTGCGGCGCGCCCGGCGACTGTGAGTGAAACCGTTTTCTATTCGCGGACCGGAAAGAACGCGCGTGTTCCCAGCTCATGGTTTGGATCTTCAGGCGGCGCGCTCGGACTCAGCCGGGCTGAGATGGATGAACGGCTGCTGCGGCGAGCAACTGAGGTTGGAGTGAAGGTCCTCGAGAATGCTCACGCGACTAATCTGCTTTTCAAGAATCAAAGCGTCGATGGCCTTGCGATCAGGCGTCACGACACAGAAGAAAAGTTTCATTCTTCGATCGTCATCGACGCCACCGGGCGCACTCGCGCATTGGCTCGTCAACTCACGAAACCCAACGCGCAACGCGATCGACGGCCGTCGATGATTGCTTTCAAAGCTCATCTCGAAAACACGCGCGTGGCTCCCGGTGCGTGCGAAATTTATTTTTATCGCGGCGGATACGGCGGATTGAGCAGCATTGAAAATGGTTTGAGTAACCTTTGCTTCATTGCGTCCGCGCGAGATGTGCGGGCGTGCGGCGCCGATGCCGATCAAGTGGTGCGGGAGATCGTGCGGCAAAATGCTCGAGCAGATGAAACTCTTCAAACGGCGCGCGCCGCTTCTCCGTGGTTGGCAGTCGCGCTCGAAGGTTTTGGTCGTCATCCAGTTGCGCCGGCTGAAGGACTACTCACAATCGGCGATGCGGCTTCGTTCATAGATCCGTTCACCGGCAGCGGCATGCTGATGGCGCTGCAAAGTGGAGAACTTGCGGCCAATACGATGGCGACTTATTTGGATGCGCATTCAACTAGTCGATCGCTCAAGGATCTGGCTGTGAATTATCGCCAGGCCTATCGCGAGATGTTTGAGTCAAGGCTGCGCGTGTGTTCGTTACTCCGCAAGGCTGCGTTCGTTCCGCGGCTGGCGGAAATTTCAATTTCACTATTTGCGATGAGCGACAATCTGCGTCGCCGCCTGGCGCGCGCAACCCGCGGCCCGGCGCGTCAAACTTACAATCCTTCTTAGCATTTACGCATCGCCGCTCGCCGCGTAACTAAATTCTTGCCTCATTGGTCTTTTTAGGGTAAAACGATGCGAGTCTTCCGAAGTGAGTCGAGTCATTAAGCTAATTCCGTAAAGCTGTCGGCGAGCCCAACGTCATGATTCGTAACCGCTCAAATCTCACGGCCGGCAACTAGTCAGTCAGAAATTTGCTTGTGCAACGTTACGTTCGCATTGCCATCATTGTCACAGTTTTCAACGTTACCGTCTAAAAGGAGAAACGAAGATGTCTTGGTCCCTCGACCAGTGGTACCGCACCTCGATGCGAGCGTTGCTCGCGTGTTTGACAGTTCTGATGATTGCCAGCGCCGCGATGTCACAGGCGCAATCAAATGCTGCCGACCTGCAAGGCACTGTGCACGATCAGACCGGCGCAGTTGTCGCCAACGCTTCAGTCAAGGCGCGCAACACGGCTACCAGCGTGTCACGCGACACCACGACAAACGACGATGGCTTCTACAAGATCGTGAACCTGCCCCCGGGTAACTACGAGGTAACGGTCGAAGCTGCGAACTTCAAAAAAGCCGTCATTCCTGCGGTCACACTGACGATCGGCCAAACGATCAATCAGGATGTTCCGCTCGAAGCAGGCGAACTGACGGCAACGGTGACCGTTACTTCGGTAGCTTCAAGTCTGGTTGAGACCACGAACACCACAGTCGCATCGGTTATAGATCAACAGCGGATAGAGACCCTTCCGATCAACGAGCGCAACTATCTTTCATTTGCGTTGACGACTTCGACGGTGGGCCGCGATAACGGTCGACCCATCGGACCCGCGCCAACTACGGGTCTGAATTTTGGTGGCCAACGGGGTAGATCGAATCTCGTGCAGGTCGACGGCGCCGACAACACTGACAACTCAGTGAATGCGTCGCGATCTACGGTCAGTCAGGAAGCAGTGCAAGAGTTTCAAGTGGTGACGAATTCTTTTGCGCCTGAGTTCGGTCGTTCGGCAGGTGGCGTGGTGAATGTGGTCACCAAGAGCGGCACCAACGAATTTCACGGTAACGCGTTCGGCTTCCTGCGTCATAAGAGTTTTCAAGCGCGCAACGCTTTCGCACCGATCTCCGATCCTCCCTTCACGCGCGCGCAATACGGCGGCACGATTGGCGGCCACTTCGATAAAGGGGAAGAGGTCAACGGGACGACGCAGTATCGCTCTTTCTTCTTCTTTGCGTTTGAGCAGCGGCAGCGTCACGAATCAGGATTTTTCACGAGTAACGTGCGCGCGGGACTCAACAGCAGTGTCACTATCGGCGCTCCATTTCTTCCGTTCACGCAAACCTTCGCTAACATCAACGCGCGGCAGAGTGCTTATGTCAGCACGCTTTTAACCACGGCATCCACGCTGATTGCTTCGGGTGTCCCGGCGAACATCGCCCAGGGTCAGCAACTCGCAGGCGCCGCGGTCCAATACGCGACACTGGCTTCCAGCGGCGGCGTCACAGCTATCACCGGCACGAATCCGCTCTTGAGTCCCGGGGGCGCGATCCCGGCCGGTCAAACTATCGGACCGAGATTCTTTTTGTCCGGCGCGCCGGTGCCCTCGACCACCGTTAACGCAGCGGGCCAACTTATCGCATTTCGGCCGTTGCAATCGCTTCAGACTGTGTTTCCCGTAACCGACAAGACAACGTTCAATTCATTTCGTCTCGATCAGGTCATCACCAAGAATCACCACCTGACTTTCCGGTTCGGATATAACCCGAGCACTATCACGGGCATTCAGGTCGAGTCGCAGAACCAGTCATTGGGACAAAACGATTTTTCGCGTACCGGTATTCAAGTCCTCAAAGACTACTCGGCCGTCGTTTCTCTGAACTCGACCCTGTCGGGCCGCATGGTCAACGAGGTCCGCTACAACTTTGGCGAGCGTCGCGCGATTTTCAAATCGCAGAATGGCGATGCCGTCGCCTTCAACATTTCCGGAACGGCCTTCATCGGACGCGAATTATTTTCGCCAGTGGTTCGCAGCGAAACGCGTCACGAATATACCGACAACCTAAATTTTGTTTGGGGTGCTCACACCTTCAAGTTCGGTGGAGACTACGCTTCCGTGAACATTCCTTCCGCGGTGTTTGAATTGAACTTCGCCGGCCTGTTTAATTTTGGTGGGTTGACGGCGACCAGCCTGGCGGCGTTTCCCACCGTGGGCACGGCGTCGCCGCCTGACTTTACGCCGGTACAGCAGTACGGCTTGGGAATTCCCTCAAACTTTATTCAAGGCTACGGCAACCCGGTGAGCCGGATCAATAACAAGCCGGTCGCTTTCTTCGCCCAGGACTCGTGGAAAATCAGTAAGCATTTGAACGTGAACTATGGCGTTCGTTATGACTACGAGATCACACAGCAAGTAGCGCCGGTTGGTTTCACGGATCCGCTTTCCGGCATCGCTCTGTCGCCGGCAGATATTCTGGCAGCGCAAAACGCTGTCGGTGTCCAACAGGGATTTCCGCGCGACAAGAACAACTGGGCCCCGCGGGTTGGGTTTGCCTGGGACGTCAGGGGCGATCAGAAGACGGTGATTCGCGGAGCAGCGGGCATCTTCTACGATCATCCACTGTTGGCAATCGCCTTCAACTCAGACATCGCCGACGCCGCACAACAACAGCAAGGCGTATTTATTACCGGCAGTCCTTCACCAACCGCGCTCTTGAATGCGAGCCAAATCTTTCAGGGCACGGTGTGCTCGGGAACTGCGACCGGAGCAGCTAATCCCTTCTGTCTCGCCGCTGGTTTGCCCGCTTCGTTTGTGACTCCCGGCGTCGCCGCTGGAGCGCAATATCAGTTTGGTAGGCAGCGATTCAACGATCAAACGTTTCCGGGTTTCGGACCAGTGTTGCCATTCACTCTTCCGGTGCAGAAGAATTTTGTGTACGCGTACGCGAACCAGGCCAACCTCACCTTCGAACGGCAGTTGACTAAGGATATGGCCATGTCCGCGAGCTACCTGTTTGTCGGCGCCCATCACTTGCCGCATCCGCTGGATATTAACGCGCCGCGCACCGACTTGCAGATCCAGAATTACGTGCGTTGTTTTGGAACGCTACCGACAAACACCACCGCGGTGGCGACAGTAAGTCCGGGCTCGTGTGCCAATATTGTCGCTCAGCCCATTCCCGGAATGATTTCCGTAACGACGCGCGGCGGCGTTATTGCTCCGGCGGTAGCCAACTTCTTCCGACCTAGTGCGCCGAATTATTTTCTCGCGCAAGCGCTTAGCGCCGGTGCGGTAACGCCGGCTGTGCTCAATGGTGCGATGGCGGCCAGCGGAGTTCTGCGAACGCCTGGCGTGGTTTCACCGTTTGGTTCGATCAATGCGCAAACGTCGGATGGCAATTCCACTTATCACGCGATGAACGTGGATCTGAAGAAGCGCTTCTCGCACAGCTTCCAGTTCCTCGCGTCATACACGTGGTCGCATTCGATCGATGACTCTTCCGATCTCCAGACGCTTTTGTTGCCGCAGGACAATAGAAACTTCCGCGCTGAGAAAGCGAATTCGTTGTTCGATCAGCGCCATCGCTTTGTATTCAGCGGCATGGTTTCGTCACCTGCGGCTTGGAGAAGTGGCGACGGGTGGCACAAGTTCCTGTCAGATTTCACACTCGCGCCAATCTTTGAGGTTTCGTCAGGCCGTCCGTTCAATATCCTGAGTAACCAGGACACCAACAACGACCAATCGAACCAGACGGATCGTCCATCTGTGTTGTCCGATGGAACGCTATGCGTGCCGGGGGCGACGGGCTGTGCCCCATTGATTACCAATGGAGTGTTTTCGACGGGAAGCCTCGGGCGCAACATGGGAATCACCCATCGCTACATGTCACTCGACATGCGCCTGGCTCGGGCCGTGCGAATCGGCGAGCGGATGCGGCTCGACATCATCGCGGATGGCTTCAATCTCTTCAATCGTTTCAACGAAGGAGCTGCGTCGCCTTTCATTGATGACGTGAACGCTTTCGGTCAGCGTGCCGGTAATGGTCGGTATTACAGCAGGCCGACGGCGGCTTTCGATTCGCGCCAATTCCAGTTTGGCCTGAAGCTGAACTTCTAGTTTTTCCTTACCGGTTCATCTGGGGCGGTCGGTTTTCTGCGCCGGCCGCCCTTTTTCTGTCCCACCATTTGGGCAAACCTCCCGCCTCAACAGCGCATCCGAATACACGCCTCTGACTCTTCCTGTTTCGTTGAAACGTTGTTACAAATCTGAAAGAATCGCCCGTAATGAGCAATCAAAAAGTCACCCCAATTTTGGCCTTATCGTTCGCTCTCAGCCTGCTCGCGATCGTCCTGGTGGCCGGCAGTGCGTCGTCCGCAGAGGCGCAGTCGTCACGCCCACGCCGCGTGAAACCAGCCCCTTCACCGACGCCTGACTCGCTGCTCGGACCTGAGCCGAAGCCTTCGCCCGTGGCGAATAACAACGCGCCTTTACTTGACGTCAAACCAACGAGACCGGTTGGGAATGCACCGGTATCAACCAACACAGACACAACGCACGCGTTTCAACTTTTCCAGCAGAAGCAATACGCAGCCGCAGCAAAAGAAGCGAAAGAGATAACCGGTAACGATCCGGGAAACGCTGAAGCCTGGAAGCTGGCGGGATTTTCTGAATTCTACTTGAAGCAATACAACGAAGCCGCTGAAGACTTGCAAAAGGCTTTGGACCTTCAGCGTCGCACGGAGCAGGAAGACCCGCACACTGTTGATGCGCTTGCGCAGAGCTATACGCTGGCCGAGAAATTCGATCGGGCCTTACCGCTTCTGGTGCTCATCACGACACGCAAAGATGGCGCGCCCGACCCTCAGTTCATTTATTACCGTGGTTTGGCCGAGTACAAGACCGGCAAAATCGACGACGCGGAAAAGACTTTCAATGCAGCGGCTAAGGCAAACCCAAAGGATGCAGCTTCGCTCTTGTATCTCGGCCAAATCGCTTTGGCAAAAAAGGATCTTGATGCCGCAATCTCAGCGCTCAATCGAGCGACGGCAAATGATCCGAAACTCGCATCGGCGTGGTGGCTTCTCACCTCGTCGTATCTGCGACGCGCCACTTCTACCAATGACGAAACCAAGGCTAACGCGGACTACCTGGGGGCAGTGCGCACTGGCGAGGCCTTAACGCGATTGCGTTCAGATGAAGAGGCCGTCGGCCTGTACGCGCGCGCGCTGATTGGCGCGCAGCAATATGCCCGAGCGGCTACCGCACTCGAGAAAGTGTCCACCGACAATGCGTCGGGAATCACGCTTTACCTTTTGGGTTTGTCTTATTCGCGCGCCAATAACTTTCCAAAAGCAATCACCGCGCTGGAACGATCTCTAGCCAAGACGCCTAACGACGTGAACTCTTATCGGGAGCTTGGCTATGACTACGAGAAGACCAAGCAATACGCGAAAGCATTTGCCACTTATGACAAGGCGTTAAAAGTTGCGCCCGATGATGCTGACTTCAAAGAGGCATTAGAGCGCGTGCGTCCCTTTGCAAAATCATAAGCCTCGATTAGCATCATCTTCACTATGAAACGTTGCGTGAATACAAAGCTGCTTCGCTCACTACTTCTCATCGCCGCAGGGGTCTTGATATCAGCGTTTGGAACGACGCCAGACGCTCGCGCCGCATCATGGAATGGTATCGAACCATTCAAATCCACGCGCGAGAACGTCATCAAGATTCTCGGACAACCGGTTGGTGAAAGTGCCGACGGCGTGCTGCGATTCAGCGTTTTGGGCGGGTCCGTTCAGGTGAGCTTCGTAAGTGATAAGTTCATGACGGCAAAGAAGTTACGTCCTGAGCTGGTGGGCACCGTATTGGAAATCGTGCTGCAGCATGAAAGTTCGTCCGATACGCCGCTCACCATGAAGCTCATTGACAACAAATCTTTCGTTCGGGACGAAACCAGGACGACCACTATCTTTCGCAACCTGAAGGATGGCATTGTCTACACCTTCATCGATGACAAGTTGAAGTCCACTCGTTACACATTTGCGGATTCTCAACTTGCGCGCGCGCGCCGATAACCAAACGCTGCGAATAGCTGAAAGCATTTCGCGCCCTGTTCGCAAAGAAGTAAATGAATCTCGAAAATGGAGCTACCTATGCGTAATCCAAATCGTTTCGGAGTTGCCATCGCACTCGTCGGCACGATCGCAGTGAGCGTTATCGCACAACGCCCACGCTCAACCACACAAGATTCATCGGACGTTTCTTCGAGCATGCCCGCGCCTCCGGCAGCGCCCGCGACCGTGAAGGCTAAATACGAAGGCGGCGTCTTTGGTTATCGGAAGACAGTTGATGGCACGCTGAACTTTGACGACGCCAATAAGCGACTCATATTTCGCGATGACAAGGGCAAAGAGCTTTTTCCAATTCCGTACTTAGCCCTAACCGGTGCCTTCGCCGACACCCACAAAGTTCGACCGAAAGCGGCAACTATTGGAAGTAGTGTTCCTTACTACGGGTGGCCGATCGGATTGATCAAGACCAAGGTGAGGTATCTCACTCTTCAATACGATGATCCCGACAGCAGAGTGGCGGGTGTAACCAGCTTCCGATTGGAGAACAAGGATATTCTCGATTCAGTCCTCTTCACCTTAGCGAACAAAGCCGGACTCGATCGGCGCGGCGAGGTGTTCGTGAGAAAGCGCCCGCCGACTAGTCCATAGATCTAGCGAGTCCTCCCCTTGGTCAGCCCAGCCTCAGTTAAGGTACAATCTCTCACCTAACATGAACGAAATATGCAGTCAGGCTGAGCAGTTGCTCAACTCGATCTTCGAGAGCGCACGCTTTGATGTGCGCGCATCCGGTTCCGACGCGGAAACCGGCTGCCTGCTTTCCATCGAAGGCGCCGATAGCGGTCTACTACTGAACCAGGGCGGTGAGTTGTTGGACGCACTTCAGCACATCGTCAATCAAGCGTACGGTCGAACTCTGCCAAAGGGACATCGAATTGTCTGCGACGCTAATAATTATCGCGCAGCCCGAGAAGCTGAATTGCGCGCCATGGCTGATCACGCGGCGCGCCAAGTGCGCTCGACCTCGGCTGCTTTCGTTTTCGGTCCCATGGATGCGAGCGAGCGTCGCGTGATTCACCTGTCATTGGCAGATGAACAGGACCTGGTCACCGAGTCAATCGGCGAAGGCAACGGTCGGCGCCTGCGAGTACAATTGAAGCAATCTGCTGCCGCTCAGTAGTTCCTCCGTTTTGCCTCCATCATGTCGGTAGTTCATCTGGATACCATTGTTGCTCAAGCTACGCCGCCAGGTCGGAGCGGAATCGGAATCGTGCGTCTAAGCGGCCCGGAATCGCTATCGATCTTGCGCCAATTGGTCGCCAAACCTTCCTTCGATCCTCAACCGAACCTGCTTACGCTTCACAGCCTTTTTTACCCTCTAACCGCTGAGGTTCTTGATCAAGCGATGGTCTGTTATTTCAAAGCCCCGCATTCATTCACCGGCGAGGACGTCGTTGAAATGCATTGCCACGGTTCGCCGGTTCTTCTCCGCGCGGTCGTGGATGCAACCCTAATGTTAGGTGCCCGCATGGCTGATGCCGGTGAGTTCTCTCTGCGCGCCGTGGCGAATGGGCGAATGAATTTAACCGAAGCCGAGGCCATTCGGGATTTGATTGAAGCTCAAACCGATGCAGGTCTTACGCAAGCAACGCGACAACTTAAGGGAGCGGTATCGAACACCCTCCAACCATTGAAAGACGATCTCTTGAAGGTGATCGTCCAACTCGAATCATCGCTCGAGTTCGTTGAAGACGATCTGCCTGCGGTGGAGCGAAAAGAGATATGTGCTTCGCTAAAAGCAATCGGTTCCGAATGCGATCGTCTCGCAGCAACTTTCAGCCGTGGCCGCCTCCTTCGCGACGGCCTAAGGGTTACATTTGTGGGACGACCGAATGTCGGTAAATCGAGTATTTTCAATAGGTTAGTCGGACATGACCGGGCGATCGTAACTAATATTCCAGGCACCACTCGAGACACGATAACCGAGGCCATCGGACTTAACGGCGTACCAGTTCAGCTCACGGATACTGCGGGGGTCCGCAAGGCGACGGATCAGATCGAATCGATCGGAGTTGACAGGACGAAGCGCGAAGCCGCGGACTCGGATTTGGTCGTGTTAGTAATTGATGGATCGGAAGAACTACGCGATGAAGATCATATCGCGATCAAGGACGCTGCACCCTCAAGTTATTTGATCGCGCTAAACAAATCGGATCTCCCAACATTCTCGATCACGCGAAGCGCATCGCTCCGAACAAATGGCAACTCATCATCAGTTGTCTCCGTCTCGGCGAAAACTGGTGACGGGATCGATGCATTGCGTGCTGCTATAATCAACCCTTACGTGAGCGGCGCGTCGGCTGGCGACGGTTTGCTAATCAGCAATGCGCGACATCACGATCTGTTAGTGCGGGCTGGTGATGCAGTGAAGCAATCGCTGGACTCGCTCACTGAAAAGGCCAGTGAAGAGATCGTTCTCATTGGTCTCCACAACGCTCTCCGCTATCTCGGTGAGATCACCGGGGAGACCACATCCGATGAAATTCTCGGACAGATATTTTCGACCTTTTGCATTGGTAAGTGATCGCACGTTGAGGTTCAGTTGAGTCATGGTGTTCGATGAGATTTTCGACGTGATTGTAATCGGCGGCGGCCATGCCGGTTGTGAAGCTGCCTCGGCGGCCGCGCGTCTTGGCGCCAATACGGCGCTTGTGACCATCAACCTCGATTTAATTGCACAGATGTCTTGCAATCCTGCTATCGGCGGGATCGGCAAAGGTCATTTGGTGCGAGAGATCGACGCGCTCGGCGGAATTATGGGCCGCGTCATTGATCGCACCGGCATACAGTTCCGCTTGCTCAATCGATCGCGCGGTCCCGCAGTGAGGGCGCCTCGCGCGCAGGCAGACCGGACCCTCTATCGTTTGGAGATGCGTCGCACACTCGAGGCAACGCCTAACCTGAGCTTCCGCCAGGGCGTAGTCGCAGATCTCATTGTTGAAAACGACCGCGCCGTCGGAATCGAGCTTCAGGATTCCCGTCGAATCGCTGCCAAATCGATCGTAGTCGCCACTGGCACTTTTCTAAATGGCCAAATTCATACTGGTAAGCGAACCTACCAGGGAGGGAGGGCTGGCGAACCCGCATCAATAGAGTTCGCGACCGCGTTGAAGCGACTGGGCTTTCGTGTTGGACGATTGAAGACAGGCACGCCCCCTCGCTTGGACGGCCGCACGGTCGATTGGGGCTGCTTTGAGCGCCAACCGCCCGATGAGCGACCCGTCCCGTTTTCGTTTGCGACTGAAGAAATCACGCAAGATCAACTGGATTGCTATATCGGATATACCAATGAGCGGGTGCACACCGTCATTCGTAATAATCTGCACGAATCGCCCCTCTACTCAGGACAGATAACGAGCATTGGTCCGCGGTATTGTCCGTCGATTGAAGACAAGGTTGTGAAGTTCGCGGATAAGACCAGGCACCAACTCTTCCTTGAACCTGAAGGTTTCAATACGAACGAGGTATACCTGAATGGCTTCTCGACATCGCTGCCCGCGCAACTTCAGCAGGAACTCGTCAACCTGATCCCAGGGTTTGATGAGGCCCAGCTGATTCGACCCGGCTACGCCATTGAATACGACTTCGTCGATCCTAAAGAGCTGACGCCTCATCTGGAAACGGTGCTAACCAAGGGTCTGTTCCTGGCGGGCCAGATTAACGGCACCACAGGTTATGAGGAGGCTGCTTGTCAAGGTTTGGTAGCAGGTATCAACGCCGCGCAAGCCGCGTTGAATCGCTCGTACTTTCGCCTAGACCGGCGCGAGTCATATATAGGCGTTCTCATCGACGACCTAATCACACACGGCGTGGATGAGCCCTACCGGATGTTTACCTCACGCTCTGAGCACCGCTTGACGCTCCGGCACGATAATGCGGATGAGCGGCTTGAGCCGTATGGGCGTAAACTGGGACTGGTTGGTGACGACGAATGGAACCGATTCAATGCGAGGCGTTCGAGGCTTGCGCGCCTGCGAACGCTCCTCAAGGAGACAAGATTGAGGGCTGGCGACGAAGCTTATCAGCGAGCTACCGGGATTGCATCTCAACCATTAGGAGATTCGATCACGTTGGCGCAATTGGCGCTTAGACCTGGTATAACTACCGGATTGCTCATGGAACTATTACCCGCCAACAACGGCTCCCAGTTTCCAGCTACGGACTTGGAAACCGTTCGCGCTGATCATCTCTACGCAGGATACTTGGATTCACAAGCGGTCGCGAATCGGAGATTGCATCAGCATGATGGGTTGCGCATACCGGCTGGTTTTCGCTTCTTCGGTATCCCGAGTCTCTCGCACGAGATAGTCGAGCGGCTTGAACGCGCCCAACCCGAGAACTTTGGCCAAGCGCGCAGAATTCCCGGCATGACTCCGGCGGCCCTTTCGAATCTTCTTGTTCATCTAACCGCCCCTTAACAAACGAGCTGCTAGCTTCCCTATTACCGACGTTACACGTGTAACATCGACTGTCTCCTCCCGCCGTAATCGGTGGTAGCGCTACGAAAAACTGTGGTACTGTGCTCCTTCACGTGCTGGTAGCACCCTCGGTGAATGGCCCGGATAATAGCCATCGCAAACCAAAAAGGCGGAGTCGGAAAAACGACTACGGCGGTCAACCTCGCAGCTTCGCTCGCAAAATTGGATAAGCGGACGTTATTGGTTGATGTCGACCCTCAAGCGAATGCCACATCGGGTGTTGGAATTGACCGAACGATCGCCCGAAAAACTACATACCATTCCCTTGTCCTAAAACAGCCCCTCGAGTCGATTATTCTTCGGACTCATTTCGATCTCGACCTCGTTCCCTCAGACAGAAACCTTGCCGGCGCCGAAGTGGAACTTATCGACATTGCCGAGCGGGAATTGCTCTTGAGACGGGCTCTTGTCTCAGTTTTGTCCCGATATGACTTCATATTGCTCGGCTGTCCACCGGCTCTGAATCTGCTGACGGTAAATGCTCTGGCTGCCGCCGACTCTCTCCTGGTTCCAGTTCAGTGTGAATACTATGCCCTGGAAGGAGTGTCCGAACTTTTTAACACGCTATCGCGTCTCCGGCGTCTGGTAAATCCGCAGCTAAGAATTGAAGGGCTTTTACTCACGATGTACGACGAACGGACCAAGCTCGCTCCCGCAGTTGCCTCCGATTTGAGGAGTTTTTATAGCGGCTTGGTTTTTCACACCGCCATTCCGAGAAATGTTCGGCTGGCTGAGGCACCGAGCTATGGGCAACCAGTACTCTACTATGACGAAAAGTCGCGTGGGGCAGACGCCTATCTTGAACTTGCGAAGGAGGTTTTGGCACATGAACAGGAAACCGTTGGGACGGGGCCTGAGTGCGTTGATCTCAACCGATCAGCAGCTGGCGGACAATGATGAAATTCGCGAAATAGAACTTGATCTGATTCGCCCCGGTACGCAGCAGCCCCGCACCACCTTTGACCAGTCAAAGCTTGAAGAGTTGGCGCTCTCGATTCGTTCGTCCGGAATCATTCAGCCACTCTTGGTACGGCCAAAGGGGGGCGTCTTTGAGTTGGTCGCGGGCGAAAGGCGGTGGCGTGCTGCCCAATTAGCAGGCTTGGCACGGATACCGGCAATCGTTCGCGACATACCGGACGAACGACTCCTGGAGTTAGCTCTCATCGAGAATATCCAGCGACAAGAGCTCAATCCGATTGAAGAAGCCAATGCCTACAGGCGACTAATCGAATCGCTAGGTTTGACTCAGGAAGAAGTTGCGCAACGCGTCGGTAGGGATAGAACATTCGTCACCAATTACCTCCGCGTGCTGAAACTTCCAACCGATATTCAAAGTTTGATTGAAACGGATAAGCTTTCATTCGGTCATGCGCGGACGCTTCTGGCGATTGACGATCCCATGACCCAGCGTCGGCTCGCTCACAAGATCGTCAAACACAAATGGTCGGTTCGGGAAACCGAGCAAAGGGTCAAGAGTCGCTTAACGCAATCGGAACCTCGTAACGCCAAGGCGACGCAAGTCGATCCGAACGTCCGCGCGGCTGAATCAAAACTACGGCGCTCCCTCGGCACCCAAGTCAGAATTCACACCCCGAAAGCCGGCACACCCGGTCGGATTGAAATCGAGTACTACAGCATGGGCGATCTCGACCGAATTTATGACCTTATTATGAGTGACCGAGAGACCATGGCGGTGTCGCGATAATGACGCTTATGCTCCACGTTATTGTATTGTTTATAATCTAGCCGGGATCGGTTCCCCACGTTTACTCGTCACCTCTCGCTTTTTGAGAAAACCGGAATATCTACGAAAATTCTACCGTGTTTTGCTTGCGACCGTTCTCAGCGCTGTGTTAGCGTCGTCCTTCTGACGAGCTGCTGATCTTAGGTGCCAATGTTCTTGGTTACTTTACTTAGTAGTTCAGGGTACTGCCCCCAATGCTACAAAGCAGCGATCTTATTAACCAGCCTCTATTCCTATCTCTCGAGCGGCGGCTCGGGCGTCAAGCTCTCGACACATGGTTTCGTCCGCTAACCGTTACCCGGTCTACGGGTGAACAGGTCGTGAGAATAGCGGCGCCTAACGCAGTTGTTCGCGACTGGATAATCGCTCACTACACAGATGCGCTTAAGGACTCACTGGTCGAACAACAACTCGACAAATATCGGATTGAGTGGTCGCTCGGTTCCAGTGTTTCGGCGAGCCATGGAGTTCGCAATGAATCGGTTCCGTCCTCACAATTCGATGAGCCAGTTGCCGAAACGGCACCAGTTGCAGATCCAGAAGCGTCTCCGTTTATTGAAAGTGCCCCGACATCGCTTAATGGGCGGTACACCTTCGACAGTTTCGTTGTGGCGTCATGCAATCGGTTTGCGCACGCGGCCGCAAAAGCCGTCGCCGATTCACCGGGTAAAACCTACAACCCACTTTATCTTTATGGCGACGTCGGTCTCGGTAAGACCCACTTGGTTCAAGGCATCGGACATGCGGTGCGCGCCCTTAAGCCTGAGCTCCAGGTCACGTACATTTCCCTCGAGCGTTTCATGAACGAACTCATCAACGCCATCCGCTATGGCTATGATAAGACCAGAGTGTTCCGCGAGAGATATCGGTCCATAGACGTACTGCTGATTGATGACGTCCAGTTCATCGCCGGTAAAGAGAGAACCCAGGAAGAATTCTTCCACACGTTCAATGCCCTGTACGACGGCCAGAAGCAAATCGTCATGACTTCTGATTGCCCGCCACGTGAGATTCCGGAGATAGAAGAGCGCTTACATTCTCGGTTTGAGTGGGGTTTGATTGCGGACATTGAGCCTCCGGACATTGAGACCAAGGTTGCGATTCTTCGTCGCAAGGCAGAAATGCAGCATGTAGATCTATCCGATGACGTAGCGTTTTTGCTGGCAAATCAAAGCAAACATAACATCCGAGAGTTGGAGGGCTTATTGGTGAGGGTACTCGCCATGGCGTCGTTGCGTGGAGTGCCGCTTTCGAGATCTATTGCGCAGGATGCGCTGCGCAACGTCACTCAAGTACGCGAGGAAAACACTCTGACGATTGCGATAGTTCAAAAAGCCGTGGCGGATCATTTCAAAGTTACAGTTGATGATCTGCGCGCCCGCTCGAACATGCGACAGGTCCTGGTTCCACGTCAGGTGGCGATGTACTTATGTAAGAGACTGACAAAGAGGAGTTATCCGGAAATTGCCCGGCAATTCGGTGGCAAGCACCACACGACGGTTATGCACTCGGTGGAGAAGATTGAACAGGTCTTAAGCACCGATCGCGAAATGCAACTCGTTATAAAAAAGTTAACTGACAGTATCGGAATGTGAAATGATATTTCCACAATAACTTTGTGCACGGTCAGTGGATGATATGTGGATACAGGTTGAGTTAGACGTCAGCCGCCGGAGGGTGTGGAACCCGCTCGCTACTTCCACAAGCTACGCTCTAAGATCAAAGGCAATCTGAATAGATCCACAATGTTCACAGTGCTTACTACTAGCACTAAAGGATCAAATAGTTAGTTAATTGAGTAAGAGAAGGAAAGGGTCTGTGCAAATGAGCAACCCGATCTGTGATATAAGATCGCATCGAGGAGTTAATCGATGGAATTCGTAATCAACCGTAACACTCTGCAAAAGGAACTAGCATTCGTTCAGGGAGTTGTAGAGCGCAAAAACACGATACCCGTACTCGCGAATATTTTGATCGAGTCGGCCGGCGAAGATTCGATCCGCATTAGTGGCACCGACCTGGACGTGACCATTCGCTGTGATGCGGATGCTCAGGAGATAAAATCTCAAGGTGCTATTTGCGTTCAGGCGAGAAAGCTATTCGACATCGCCCGGCTTTTGCCGGACGCCCCCGTCAGTTTTCGCAAAGAAGACAACGAATGGGTTACCGTGGAATGCGATCGTTCTAAGTTTCGGTTGCCAGGAATCTCAAAAGAAACATTTCCTGAGCTGCCGGGTTTCAAGTCTACTCCTCTGAAATTGCCGGCTTCTTTACTGAAGACTCTTATCGACCGGACTATCTTTGCTATCACTCAGGAGGAAGGTCGTTACACTCTTTCCGGAGCCAAATTTGAGTTAGACAAAAAAGCGATAAAGATGGTGACGACTGATGGTCATCGTCTGGCATTCGTCGCTACCAAGAATGGTTCCAAGGAATCGAGCGGCGAGTTGGATGTTCTCATCCCGCGCAAAACCTTGGCGGAATTGACAAAGCTGTCGGCAGATTTTGACGGCGATATCAGCCTCGGTTCTGACGAAAACCATGTGTATTTCCAGGTCGGATCGCGTCTCTTGATCTCGCGCTTGCTGTCCGGACAATTTCCCAATTATGAGATGGTTATGCCGAAGGGAAATGATCGTTCGGCAACGTTTGATACAGCCGCATTGAATCAAGCAGTTCGGCGGGTCGCTTTAATGGCTGATGATCGCTCACATGCAATTCGTTTCCACTTGAGCAAGGAACAGTTGCTAATAAGTTCTCAGAACGCGGAGGAGGGTGAGGCGCGCGAGACGGTGGAAACTGATTTCGCCGGCGATGAAACTGACATTGGTTTCAATGCTCAGTATCTTCAGGAATTTTTAAATGTCGTGGGAACCGAAAAGATAGCTTTTGAGTTTAAAGATGGAAACTCACAGGCACAGCTTCGACCAGTTTCGGAAGATAGTAACGAGTATAAATACGTCGTGATGCCCATGCGTCTATAGTTTATTTCTCAAATAAGTTTGCTTGAATGCGAGCGTCAATTCGGCGCTCGTTTTTCTTTCCAATCTCCCATCCGAACCTGGCCGCTCATGATAAAATCTTTGAGTGTTCCTCAAGTCTTTAGAGGTCGAGCGATTCCGCAATCTCACCGGTAGTGTCAGTTTCTCAAGCAGCATTAACGTTCTCTTTGGAAACAACGGGCAAGGCAAGACAAACTGGCTCGAAGCGATTCAACTTCTGGCGCATGTGCGATCGTTTCGGACGAGCCGAATCCATGAAGCCGTGGCCTTCGGTGAGTCACTCGCATCAGTTCAGGGCGTCGTGCATCGCGGTGATTCGATCGATCGCCAGCTTCGGGTTGCAATTCAGCGCAACTCAAAACAGACATTCATTAATGGCAAGCGCGAACCGGTGGCCCGGTATTTTTCTCAACTGCATGCCGTGTGGTTCACCGCGGATGAATTGGAGGTGGTTCGCGGCGGACCCGAAGCGCGTCGTAACTTTTTAGATCGTGGTGTCGTCGCGCTTCATCCTCCGTACGCGCAAACCATCAGCGACTACAACCGCGTTATCAAACAGAAAAAGCGTTTACTTGAGCAGGCTGCTGACGGTCGCATTCGCCTGGACGAACTAATCGAATTGGTTCAACCCTGGAATCAGCAGCTCATCGCTCTCAGTTCTGAAATTCATCGCGCGCGTCTTCGCTACATCGATCTGTTGAAAGAAGCGCTCGAGCACAGTTTGTTCGGCGACGGCCTATCAATTCGCTATGTTTCCTCGCTTGAAGGTAAAGGTGATCTTGCCAATTACCAGCAACTGATCGCTGACCGCTTGCGCCTGCGACTGGAAGCGGAAGCGCATTCCGGCGCCTGTCTGGTTGGCCCGCATCGAGACGACTTTGAGCTCCGTTTTCGCGACCTGAATTTGCGCAGTTTTGGCAGCTCGGGACAGCAGCGTAGCGCATTGATAACACTTGATTTAGCGGCGATTTCGGTGTATTATTCCAAGGTTAAAGAGTACCCGATTTTCCTCATCGATGATGTGGACGCAGAACTCGACGGAATCCGCATTGAACGCCTGCTGGAATACCTCGATGGACGGACGCAAACGTTCGTCACGACTTCGAAGCGAAACTACTTTGAGCGGTTCAATCAACGCGCGAATTTTTATGAGGTGCGAGACGGAATAGCGACCCAGGAAACTCCGTTCACGGCGATGATGAGAGCCGGCAAAGTCATCTGACGAAGAGAACAGGGCGAATTAGAGAACGAAGGTAAAGAAGAATTGGCAACACCTACATCGAAATTGAAAAATAAAAAAGACACGTACGATTCATCATCAATTGCCGTCCTCGAAGGACGCGACGCGGTGCGCAAGCGTCCCGCGATGTATATCGGCTCAACCGGCGAGTTGGGTCTGCATCATCTGGTTTACGAAGTCGTAGACAACTCGATTGACGAAGCTCTCGCCGGTTATTGCGACACCGTTGAAGTAACCATCCATCTCGACAATTCGATCACCGTCATTGATAACGGCCGCGGGATTCCCGTCGACCAGATGAAGAAGGAGCGCAAATCGGCCGCCGAAGTCGTGATGACAAAGCTGCACGCCGGCGGCAAGTTCGATTCGAATGCTTACAAAGTGTCCGGTGGACTGCACGGCGTCGGTGTCTCGTGCGTGAACTTTCTTTCCGAAGCGTTGCACCTGGAAATCTGGCGCGACGGCGTGACTTACGAGCAGGAATATGAACGCGGCATTCCCGTGGCGCCTTTGAAGCAAACTGGCAAGACCCGTAAGCGCGGCACGAAGATCACTTTCAAGCCTGACTCGCAGATCTTCGATACCACTGAATTTAGTTTCGACAAGCTGTCCGAACGTCTGCGTGAGAAAGCCTTTCTCAACAAAGGCATTCGCATCTCGATCAAGGATGAACGCGAAGAGCCGGAGAAGTCGCACGAGTTCTACTACCGCGGCGGCATCGCCGAATTCGTGAAGCACCTCAACAAGAGCCGCAACGTGCTGCACGACAAACCGATCTACTTTGAAAAGATTGGCGACGCGCTGTCGATCGAAGTCGCCATTCAATACAACGACGCTTACGACGAGAAGGTCTACTCGTTCGCGAACAACATCAACACAGTCGACGGAGGCACGCACCTGTCCGGATTTCGTTCCGCATTCACGCGCACCATCAACGCCTATGCTCAGTCTTCGGGTCTCGCGAAAAACTTCAAAGGCTCACTTACCGGGGATGATGTGCGCGAAGGACTGGTTGCGGTGATCTCGGTGAAGCTGCCGCAACCGCAGTTCGAAGGCCAAACCAAAGGCAAGCTCAATTCGGACGTCAAAGGCGCAGTCGAATCGTTTCTGAACGATCGCCTCACGGAATTTCTCGATCAGAATCCGACTGTAGCGCGACGTATTGTCGGCAAGTCACTTGATGCGGCGCGCGCCCGTGACGCGGCGCGAAAGGCCCGTGAAATCGTGCGTAAAGGCGCGCTGGGCTCGACGATGCTCCCCGGTAAGCTGGCCGATTGTCAGGAACGCGATCCCGCGCTTTCGGAAATCTACATCGTCGAGGGTGATTCCGCCGGCGGCTCAGCCAAGCAAGGCCGCGATCGCAAGAACCAGGCGATTCTTCCGCTCAAGGGAAAAATTCTGAACGTCGAAAAAGCGCGCTTCGACAAGATGCTCGCGCATAACGAAATCAAAGCGCTGATCATGGCGCTCGGCACCGGCATTGGCAAAGAAGATTTCGATCTGTCGAAGCTTCGTTATCACCGGATCATTCTGATGACCGATGCTGACGTCGACGGCTCGCACATTCGCACGCTGCTGCTCACGTTCTTCTTCCGGCAAATGCCTGAGCTGGTTGAGAACGGCTACGTCTACATCGCGCAGCCACCGCTCTTCAAAGTGAAGAAAGGCAAGAAGGAAGAGTACATCAAAGACGAAGGTTCGATGATTCACTTCCTGATGCGCCAGGCGACGACCGACATGAAAGTCACCACGGGAAACGGCAAGTCGAAGACTGTGATCGAAGGCGCGCAGCTCGCGCGCAACCTCGAGCGCATGGTCGATCTGCGTCGCTACTGCGAGAAAGCTGCGCGCCGTTTGCGCGGTGATTCGCATTTGCTCGAGACGCTGCTCAATGCGTTTGGCGGCAAGAAAGGCGTGCTGCGCGAAGAGGGCGCGACGCTGAAACGAACGTTTCAGGATGAAAATGCGATGGCCCACGTCGAAGGCGTGCTCGACAAGGCCAGTTACAAAACGGATTTGAAGGAAGACGAAGAGCATGGTCTCTGGGAGATTGAAACCGTGACCACTTCCGGCGCCACCGTGACCATCGATTACGATTTCGCCAGCCACGTGGAATTTCAAAAAGCGGTTGAGCTGTTTACGAAGCTTGAAGATCGTCTCACGCCACCATTCATCACCGGCGAAAATGGCACCAGCGAAGAGATTGCCACGCGCGACGCTTTGCTCGATCGGGTGCTCTCTGCCGCGAAGAAGGATCTCTCAATCCAGCGCTACAAAGGTCTGGGTGAAATGAATCCCGAGCAGCTTTGGGAGACGACGATGAATCCCGACACGCGCACGCTGCTGCAAGTTCGCATCGACGACGCTGTCGAGACTGACGAAATCTTCACCGTGCTGATGGGCGACCAGGTCGAGCCCCGCCGCAAATTCATCGAAGACAACGCGCTGGATGTGCGGAATCTGGACATCTAGCCCCACAGAAGTATCCGCAGATTACGAGGATTACGCAGAGAGAAAACGAACCACAGATAACGCAGATCCACACCGATAAGAAAAGCGCGGACAGAAGCAACAAGACTTCTGCCCGCGTTTGTTTTGATCCTTAATCCTTAAACCTTAAACCGTTTAGTCCATCTAATCCGCGTTCATCCGCGGCTAATTGTCTTGCTGGTTTTTTCTTCTGCGTAATCCTCGTAATCTGCGGATAGCTCTTCTACGCGCAACGCGCAAATGGAATCACGCGCACTGTCTGTGCATTTGTGATCGCCGGGAGAGGCTCTCGCGCATTCGACAAATCGAAGACCGAATCCAATTGCGTCACTTCAAAGACGCGGCGGACAAAGCTCGACGCGTTCGCCAGGCGCAGGCGAAGGCCGTGGCGCTGCGCCAGCTCGCGCAGCTCCAGCATTAAGCCGAGCCCGCTCGCATCAACTGCATTCACGCGCGCCAAATCCAGGATGATGGCGCGTGTACGCGTCTGCAAGCCCGCTGCTACTTCCGAGTCCACTGCTTCGCGCAGGGACGCCGTTTCACCGTTAACGATGCGCCCCTGCACTGAGACCACCGCGACATCGCCCAAGTTCCTTGTTTGTATCTTCAACATGACCTTCCCCTTTTAGATTACGGTGGCTCCTTCTGTTTGGTTCAACCATTGTGGCCCGACGATTCAGGTTCTGCTGCGGGCCATTTCCGCTTCGATAGATTTCAGCGGCTTAATAATTTGTATGAACTTGCCGCTACTTGTATGACGGCTGAGAAGCTTGATCGTTAACGTGCTTCACGAGCTTTGTCCGCATTCAGGTAGTTAGTGTTTGCGGACGCGTTTGGGTTTCAAGTTTTTTGTAGAGTCTGGCTTCGACCAGATTTGAAAACGGCAGATGATCAAAAACCGACGCTTCGGTTTCAGAGAAAAATCTGAGGCGACGTCCATCTGTGGCTCACGCGCGCCGCCTTCTCTGCAAGCGCCGCTTTGGATAAGACGAGCTATTTCAGGTGATACAAGTTCAAGGCATTCTCACGCAGTATCATGCGCGCCAGTTCGCGCGCCCGCTCGTGAGTGATGTAGCCGTCGCGCATCATGCCGCTGAGCGCGATCGCCAGAGCTTCGCGCGCGGTGCGGGACGTCATCCAGGCCGACTCTTCCCAACTTACTTCCGGCGTCGCCGGTGAAGCGTCGGTCGCGAAGAGAACTTTCTCTGGCTCGTACTCAAGTAAATCGCGCAACACGCGCGCGAGGGCATGCGGAGTCAACAGAAAAGTCTGCGCGGAAAAATCTGCATACACATTCGGTTTCTCGAGCAGGAACTCAGTCTCTTTCACAAAGGGATAACCGCCGTGGATGAGCACGAAGGTCGTGCCGCGCAATGACGGATCGTTGATGACTGATTCGAGGCGGATTGGGTTGCCGTTGCTCAGGTTGAAGTAATGGCCACAGCCGCCGCCCGTGTGAAGGTGCACCGGCAAACCGATGCGTCCGGCTTCGCGGGCGATGTAACGAAAAAGAAAGTCTTCAAGCTGCTTGTACTCCCGCCACGACGGTTCACCCGCGCGCACGTATCGACCATAGACGCGCGCGGCTTGCGCTTGCGATACCGCGTCAAACTCCAAAGGCCGCATGTACGCCGCCACGAACTTCAGAGCAATCGCATTGTCATTCTTCAGTCGCGCTAGAGTGGGCTTCACGATTGTCGCCAGATATTGATCGAGAGTCGGCGGCGGCGCGTTCACATGCAGCGCGTCGAGATAGCGCTTGAGCATGGTCCCTTCGCGCGCGTAGAAAAATTTCTTGTCGGAATCGACGCGCAGCGAATTCGTCTTCAACGGCAACATCAAAGGATCGCCGTAAGCGACCCAGCGAAAGCGCGGCGCCGACAATCCTCGTCCCGGCGCCGGCCGATTCGCGAACATCGTTTCAATATTAAGTTTATCGAGGACCCATGACGGATAGTTGTCACGCTGCTCGCGCATGATGCGCTGCTTCGTCACGAGCAGTTCATCGACGTGCGGCTTAGACATGTCTTCGCCGAATTTGTAGTCGAACAACTCGCGCCACGCGCCGGTGTAGATCGGATTATCGATGCGCAGGCGCATCGGCGGCGGCGAAATAAGCTCAAGGCCCCCGCACGCGATCGCGTCGAACCCTTCATCAGGCGCTTCGCCCGGCGCGGAAGCCGCCATCGGATGCGCATGATTGTCGATGGCTTTGATGCGCAGGATCTCATCCAGCAGATCGCGATCGGGGGCTTGCGCAAAAGTTGAGATCGCGAAGAGCAGCGTCAGCGTCAAAGCGACGGTTCGTTTCATGGGCGCAGATAGTAGCAGAAAAAGAGCCGGAGGCTGGAGGTCAGAAAGTTTGCAAATTGCACTCGGAAGTCGGGAACGACTCCTGTGCTGAAATGAATGCGGATGGTTGTGAAGAACGGCGAGCGGTAGCGGGCCGATCAATCAGCGCGATGATTTGCTGCCGGCGGCGCGGCGCTTTGTCGGAACCGGACGATTAACACGACTGATGGGAACAAGTGCGCCCGCCTCGGGTGGGGGTTCAGTGAAATGAGAGAGCTCGTCGGCGTGGTTTTGCAGGTAATTAAAGAACCGTTCGAATTCGCGTTGCATCGCGCCCATCTTCTCGCGCATGTTGAGAATGATTTCAACGCCGGCAAGATTCACTCCTAAATCACGCGTGAGAGCCAGAATCAACTCGAGACGTTCCAGATCGGCATCGGTATAAAGACGCGTGTTGCCCTCAGAGCGCGAAGGCTTCAGCAGTCCTTCCCGTTCGTAGAGGCGCAGCGTCTGCGGATGCACATCGAACTCTTCCGCCACGGCGCTGATGGTGAATGTTTTGGCGCGCTTTCTCATCAGTTTTCAGTTTTGAGTTCTCAGTTCTCAGCGGTTCTAACTTCTCAGCGATCCGGTTTACTCAAAACTCAAAACTGAGAACTCAAAACTTATTCCAACCCCATCACTACTCTCGGATTCTCGTCATTCATCTGCGAGTACTTGCGCAGCAGCTCTTTCGTCTCTTCTGAAATCACTTTCGGCAGGGTCACTTGCGCTTCCACAAACTGATCGCCGCGGGCGTTTTGATCGCGGAGACTTGGCGCGCCGCGGCCGCGCAGACGAAACTTTTGACCTGACTGAGTACCCGGCGGGATTCGTAATTGCGCTTTACCGTTGACGGTCGGCACTTCGATCTTCGCGCCCAGCGCTGCTTCGGGTACGGTGATTGGCACCGTCACGTAGATGTTGTCGCCTTTGCGCGTGAAGTATTTATGAGGCCCGACGTTCGTGATGATGTAGAGATCTCCGGGAGGCGCGCCGAGACGACCGCCCTCACCTTTGCCGGGAATACGCACACGCGATCCAGTATCGACACCCGCAGGAATACGTACCTTCACGTTTTCAGTCTTCGAGAGCGTGCCTTTGCCTTTGCATAACGAGCAGGGCGGACGACGCTTGCCTGTGCCGCCACAGTCCGGACATTCCTGACTGAATCGCAGACGACCGCCCGTGCGTTGCACCTGGCCTGAGCCTTTGCAAGTCGAACACGTCACTACCGAACCGCCGGTGTCGCCGGCGCCGTGACAGCGCGAGCATTGTTCCGATCGATTGACTGTAAGGCTGGTCGTTAGACCGTTGATGGCTTCTTCGAACGTGAGCGACAGAGGCATCTCGATGTCCGAGCCGCGCTGCGGTTGTGGACGCGGAGGTTCGCGTTCAGCCCGGCCGCCACCAAACAGATCAGCAAAGATGTCGCGGAAGCTTCCCGTTCCGGTCGTGGTTCCCGCACCGCCGGCTGCTTGACCCCAATCGAAGCCGGAAAAATCGAAGGGTGCGCCGCCGCGCGCATATCCCGCGCCGGGACCAGCTCCCGCTTCTGCGGCGTTCGCCAGATTATCTGAGTACTGGCCAAAGCGATCGTAGACCTTGCGCTTCTTTGGATCTGAAAGCACATCGAAGGCTTCACTCATTTGCTTGAAGCGATCTTCGGCGCCTTTGTCACCCGGATTCACATCAGGGTGATACTTGCGCGCCAGGCGACGATAAGCTTTTTTGATCTCATCGGGCTTGGCGTCTTTCTTTACGCCGAGAATTTTGTAGAAGTCTTCTTTGTCCATCTTAATGCAGTGACGAGTGCCAAGTGACGAGTTTCGAGTAAGAACTTGTCACTGGTCACTCGTCACTTGTAACTTCAGCTACTTGTTCTCGTCGACGTCAACGTATTCCGCATCGATGACGTTATCGTCACCGCCGCTGGTTGCACCGCCTGACGACGCGCCCGCTGCCGACGATTGATCAGCTGTCTGTTCATCGCCACCTGCGGAACCGGTCTGTTGATACAGGGCTTCTGCCATCTTATGCGAAACGGTCTGGAGCGCATTGAACGCGTTGTTGAGGCGCTCGACGCCGCCTTCTTCCAGAGCCTTTTTCGCGTCGGCGATTCCGGTCTCAACTTCGCCCGCAACCGCGCTGACCTTCTCCCGGTTTTCGTTCAGCGTCTTTTCCATCTGATAGACCAGACCATCCAGACGATTACGCGCTTCGATCTCATCACGCTTGGTAGCGTCTTCGGCCGAGTGCGCATCAGCATCGCGCATCATCTTGTCGATCTCTTCCTTGCTGAGACCGGACGATGCGGTGATGGTGATCTTCTGCTCGCGACCGGTGCCCATGTCTTTTGCGGACACGTTTACGATGCCGTTAGCGTCGATGTCGAACGCGACTTCGATTTGCGGCATGCCGCGCGGCGCCGGCGGAATTCCGACGAGGTGGAACTTGCCCAGCGTGCGATTGTCAGTCGCCATTGGTCGCTCGCCCTGAAGTACGTGCACCTCGACGGAAGTCTGATTGTCGGAAGCCGTCGAAAAGATCTCGGATTTCCGCGTTGGAATTGTCGTGTTGCGTTCGATTAGCTTTGTCGACACGCCACCAAGTGTCTCGATGCCGAGACTCAAAGGCGTCACGTCGAGCAAGAGAATGTCGGTCTTCTCGCCGGACAGGACGCCGGCCTGAACGGCCGCGCCGATCGCGACTACTTCGTCGGGGTTGACGCTCTTGTTGGGTTCCTTACCAAAATAGCTCTTAACGATCTCCTGAACTTTTGGAATACGCGTCGAGCCACCCACCAGAACGACTTCGTCGATCTTCTTTGCATCGACGCCTGCATCTTTGAGCGCTTGCTCGAGTGGCGACGTTAATCGCTTGAGAATCGGATCGACGAGCTGCTCGAAACGCGCGCGCGTCAACTTCATCACCAGATGCTTCGGTCCGGACTGATCCGCGGTAATGAACGGCAGATTGATCTCGGTCTCCATGGTCGAAGAAAGTTCGATCTTCGCCTTCTCGGCCGCTTCCTTTAGGCGCTGCAGCGCCATCTTGTCTTTCGACAAGTCGATGCCCTGATCCTTCTTGAACTCTTCGATGATCCATTCGATCAGGCGCTCGTCGATGTCGTCACCACCGAGGTGTGTATCGCCATTTGTTGACTTCACTTCGACGACGCCTTCCCCGACTTCGAGAATCGAGATGTCATAGGTGCCACCACCAAAGTCGAACACCGCAATGGTCTCGTCTTTCTTTTTGTCGAGGCCGTACGCCAACGCGGCTGCCGTCGGTTCGTTGACGATGCGCATCACTTCGAGGCCCGCGATCTTGCCCGCGTCTTTCGTGGCCTGGCGCTGCGCGTCATTGAAGTAAGCCGGAACTGTGATCACAGCCTTCTCGACCTTTTGCCCCAGATAATCTTCGGCCGACTGCTTCATCTTTTGAAGAATCATGGCCGAGATTTCCGGCGGGCTCCATTCTTTGCCGCCGGCTACTATGCGGACATCGCCGCCGCTGCCGGTTCCCTGCACCATATACGGGACCTGCTTTTTCTCTTCGGAAACTTCGTTAAAGCGCCGCCCCATAAATCGTTTGATTGAATAGATTGTGTTTTCAGGATTCGTGACGGCCTGACGTTTGGCTACCTGGCCAACCAGGCGATTGCCGTCCTTGGTGAACGCCACGACCGAGGGCGTGGTGCGCCCACCTTCGGAATTGGTGATGACGACGGGCTCGCCGCCCTCCATTACCGCCACGACTGAGTTGGTCGTGCCCAAGTCAATACCTATGATTTTGCTCATTTCTTTTGATACTCCGCTGTTTTCTTAGTCTGCCTTCGCTGACTGCGATGGGGTTGAAGACGACCTTAATATAATATCTGAGTGTCTTACTGTCAACTTTTTAGATGGGATATTCGGGTGTGAGGTTGGACGGTAAAGCGACGGATTTTGTATTGAAAATCAGCGGTTTTCGTTGAGGAGCTTCGAAACGAAGAAGATGTAGTGCACTCCCGAGAAGAAGGTGAAGCCGAAGACGGCCGCATAAACCGTGGGCAGGTAAAAGCCGGTGCCAACCCGCGTTTGGGCAGCGAGCATTACCACAGCGACCGAGAAGATCTGCACAACCGTGCTGATCTTTCCCGGTAGTGAGGGTTGAAACCCACGGAATCCGGTGACCATGTTAATCGCTGCGGCGCCCACGAGGATGAAGACGTCACGGCTGAGAACTGTGATGGTGACCCAAAAAGGAATGGGAAGGTGTTTAGGAATAGGTGTCGGATATACGCCCTTCATCGAAAGCACAATGAAGGAAGTTACCAGCATCATCTTGTCGGCAATGGGATCGAGGATTCTTCCCAGGGGGGATTGTTGGTGAAAGCGCCGCGCGAATAATCCATCGAGGCCGTCAGTAATTCCCGCAATTACGAAAATCGCCAGAGCCAGTAGAAACTTCTGATAAAAGAGCAACGAAACAAAAACCGGAATCAGCGCCATCCGAAAGATGGTGAGTACGTTTGGCAGAGTAATGATCCGAGAGGACATCAGGAAATGACGAACGGCGAATTGCGAATTGCGAATTTGCGTGAAGCCCGGGGAAATTGATTCATAGCTACTCAAACGATCTCAATTCCAGCAACGATACTTCCGGCGGGCAGCCATAACGAATCGGTAGAACGACTGTCCCTAATCCGCGCGTGACATAGATCTGCGTGTTGGCGCGGCGTCCGAGTCCGCGCAGCATGCGGCGACGTGGCCGGCCGGACCGATTCTTTTCAGATCGCAGGATAACCTGCCCTCCATGGGTGTGACCACTGAGGACCAAATCGATATCAGCGCGAGCGGCGCGTCTGAGGATGACCGGATTATGCGCCAGCAACAATTTCATTTCAGTGTCGCGTGCGCCGGCCATCGCCAAAGACAAATCTTCCAGGCCGACCATCGTGTCGTCGACCCCTGCCAGCCAGAAAGATTCGTCGCGTGCATCCAGACGCAGCCCCTCATTCACCAGGACGCAAATCCCTTCTGCTCTAAACAGATCAGAGATCAGCTTTGCGTCAGTCCAATGATCGTGATTGCCGAGCACGGCAAACACTCCTTGCGGCGCGTGCAATCGTCCAACCAACTCGGCGCACGGCGCCGCATAAATGCGCTCCTGGGAAATATAGTCACCGGTAAGCGCGATCAAATCTGGATTGAGATCATTGGCGGCTTCGATCGCCCGGCGAAGGTGCCGCGTGTCCGTGAACGGCCCGTAATGCAAATCTGAAAGATGGACGATGCGGAATCCGTTCAGCGCTTTGGGTAAACGTGAGAGAAAGATTTCCTGCCGCTCGACGGAGATCTTAAAGGGTTCGGTTAGCGCGATACGAGCGACTTCGCCGACCGCGGACTTAATAATGCTTAGTGGCCGCGGTTCCGGTCGGGGACGACGCCGCGTCCGGCCGTGTCTCCACTGAATTGGAGTCGACATGATTTCTACAAGGGATCCAGCGCGCGCATTAAAGTGAGGGAGGTCAATTTCGTTCAATAGGCTCGCCCGTTTTAATGTTGGAATTAAGCGATGGTAAGTGCTTTAGAAAGATAGACGTCCTGAATCGCGTTTAGTAGCTCAATGCCTTCGTTCATCGGCCGTTGGAAGGCCTTGCGACCGGAAATCAAACCCATCCCGCCGCCACGTTTGTTAATGACCGCGGTGCGCACCGCTTCAGCCATATCACTCGCGCCTTTTGATTCGCCTCCGGAATTGATCAAGCCCACGCGACCCATATAACCGTTAGCGACCTGGTAGCGAACCAGATCGATTGGGTTGTCGGTCGTTAACTTTTCATATACCAGCTTGCTGGTCTTGCCGTATGACTTGCCGAGTTCTTTTTCGACCGCCATGTATCCCCCGTCTCGCTCAGGCAGTTTCTGCTTGACGATGTCGAGTTGAATTGTTACCCTGAGGAGATTGGCCTGGCTGTAGAGA
>JACXTT010002606.1_pt1 | contig 28435 bp, 23 predicted proteins | sample 9270951 | NCBI WGS metagenome assembly JACXTT01 (sample SAMN15532306, study PRJNA645909) | rock metagenome | isolation source: weathered quartz diorite | place: Puerto Rico | collected 2017-06-21 | reverse complement strand
CACTTGAAAATTTTGCAGGATCCGGATTTCCTTGCTGCAAATGTCCATACCCGTTACCTTGACAAATTCCTCTCTCATCCCCCTATTGCCGCCAAACAACCTGAACTAAACTCCGTCGCGCTCCACGCGTGAGAAGAGGGAGAGTACGATGCATGCGTCCTTGATACAGAGAATCATTCCTTTTTGCCCATTGTTTTCACGCAATGGCAACACCGCTTTTATGTTGCTCTTGGTGATATCCGTCGGTGGATCTTTCCTCGTTGGCCAGCGAGTCGCCTTTGCGCAACAAGCGCCGGCTGACTCAACACAGCCGGCGTTGAATGGCCCGCCGCGGCTGACCTTTCCTGAGCCGGTTTTTGACTTCGGCAAAGTAGAGCAAGGCGAGCAAGTGAGTCATACGTTTCGCTTCACGAACCAAGGGGGACAAGAGCTGCGTATTGAATCGGTAAAAACCTCGTGTGGTTGTACGGCGGCGGTCACCTCGCTTGACGTTATTCCACCAGGACAAGAAGGGGCGATTAGCGCGACGTTTGATACTTCTCGCTATGCTGGTGAGAAAACGAAAAGCATTAGCGTGTATAGCAACGATCCCACGCAGCCGATGACGACGTTGACATTGCAAGGCGAAATCCTTGTAGAAGTCGAGGTTGACCCTCCGCAACTCTATCTCGGACGCGTCCGTCGTGGAGAAGAGACCGTTCGTTCGGTTGACATCTTATACGACGCGAATAAACCGATTACGATTACAAAAATAGAAAATTCCTCTTCGGTGGTGACCGTCCAGGTTGACGATTTTGAAAAAGACGGACGCAAAGGAAAGAAACTGATCGTTACGCTTAAGAAAGATGCGCCGTTGGGGCGCGTCAATGGCGCAATTAAGGTGCTCACAACGAGTGAGAAACGGCCTTCCATTGAAATTCCCGTCTTTGGCAGCATTGAAGGCGATCTGGTTGTGGCGCCGCCGCAGGTGTCTTTCGGCGTCGTGCGACGCGGAGACGGCAAGGCCCAGGAGGTCAGCATTAAAAATCGAGCGAATAAACCTGTCCATATAGTAAAGGTGGAAAGCTCGAATACGGATATCAATACCGAGCTGGTCGCAGTCAAGGATGGAGAAGAATATAAACTTACCCTCAGCGCCAAGAATGAAAGCAAACCTGGCCGTATTCAAGGCGATGTGGCGGTGTTCACCGATCATCCCACAGAAAAGGTGCTTACGATACCGCTCTATGGGATGGTGACTGATGGGCAGCAGGCTAAACAATGAGTGCGCCGAGTGCTGAGCGATGAGGAATGCGTTCAGAAGAACGAATGCTAGATATTGCCCCCTCCTCCAGCTTCCGTCCCGTTGCTGACGCCGTACACGCAACGCTGCCGATGCTGCGGGCGTCGCAAGCGGGGGGGAGGCTCTGTGTGGCTGGGCTCCGCGGCGCAGCACGGGCGTTTTTTCTGGCGCAGTGCTATCGGCTGGCCCTACAACCTACCCTCTGTGTGTTGCCCTCGCAGGACGCCGCCGAGGCGTTTGCCGATGACGTGCGGTTTTTCTTAGGCGGCGCTCAAGGGAGTCGGGTGCATTTGTACCCTGCGTGGGATGTCCCTCCATTCGAGGGGCTTTCGCCGAGCAATGAAATCCTCGCCGGGCAAATCGAAGGCCTTTATCATTTGTTGTCGACCGAGAACCCCATCATTGTGGCGCCGATCGAGGCGCTTGCCCAGCGCGTCTTTCCCCAAGAAGAATTGATTGCTTCGATTGTGTCAGTGAAAACCGGCCAAGACATCGTGCTGTCTGACCTGGTGGACCATCTCGTGCAGTGGGGGTATCGGCGCGTGCCGCTCGTCGAAGAAAAAGGCGAGGTGGGAGTGCGCGGCGGTATTATTGATCTGTTTCCACCGTTGGCGGATGAACCGCTGCGCATCGAATTTTTTGGCGACACCGTCGAGTCGATTCGTTTCTTCGATCCCTCTTCGCAACGTTCTACGAAGCAGAGTGATGAGATTGCATTGTTGCCGATGCGGTTCTTTTCCGCCGCACGTCTACGAGCAAGCCGGCGCGCGGTCGAAGACGTTATGGCTGAAAGCGAGATTCCCCATCGTGAACAGCAACGGATCGCCGAGAATTTGAAAAGCGGTCTGCCTTTCCCCGGGGCCGAGTTTCTGTTGCCCTATCTCTATTCTACTCTAGAAAGCGTTGCAGATTATCTTCCTTCCAACACCCTTGTATGTATGGTCGATCCAGTTAATGGCGAGGCCGCGCTTGAGACTTACTCTGAACGGCTTGCGGCGTACGCTGTTGATGCTCAAGCTGCCGGACGTTTTGCGCCCCCTCCGGCGCGGTTATTTTGCGCGGGCCATGATGTTGCGGCGCAGCTGGAGACCCATCGCACGATTGCTCTGGTAGGATTGGAGAATGTTGACACTGACCTGACCGCGTCGTCAATGTTGCTCACCGACCTCAAGTCGCAGCCCCATACCAAAGGAGGGGAGCGCAGTCTCGCGCCGCTGGCGGGGCGCATCGCCCAGTGGCAAGAAGACGGGGTGCGGGTGTTGCTGGTCGTCTCAAACTCTGTGCAAGCCGGCCATTTGCAGCATCTCCTGCTTGGACACGAACTGCGCCTGCCGGTGCTGTCCGAGCCGAAATGGGAAACAGAGACGACCACGCCCGGCGCCGCGATCGTCGTCGGCCATCTCTCCCAAGGCTTTCTTCTCCCCGCTGATCGCTACGCTTTTGTGACCGAGGAGGAAATTTTTGGTGAAAAGCGTCATCGTCGCCGGTCTCGTCCACGACCGGTAGCTGACTATTTGACGGGACTCAGCCAACTCTCGGCCGGCGACTTCGTGGTCCATGTCGATCATGGCATCGCCAAATATCAAGGGTTGCGCCACTTGAACGTAGGGGGCATGGAGGGCGATTACCTCCATCTGGAGTACGCGGGTGGCGATCGTCTCTATTTACCGGTCGAACGTATCAACTTAGTACAAAAATACACCGGCGCTGACGGTCGCGCCCCGGCGTTGGACAGGCTCGGCGGTCAGAACTGGGAGAAGACCAAACGGAAAACGCGTGAAGCGATCTTAGTGATGGCTCGGGAGCTGTTAGAAATTCACGCTGTACGCGAGAGCACCGAGCGACCGCCGGTAGCGCAGCTCAATGATGATTACGAAGAATTTGTCGCCCGGTTTCCCTTTGAAGAGACCAGTGGTCAGCGCACCGCCATTGAAGACGTGATCACAGATTTGCGCAATGATAAGCCGATGGATCGCCTAGTCTGCGGCGATGTAGGCTACGGCAAGACGGAGGTGGCGCTGCGCGCGGCGTTTCTGACAGTGCAGAACGGCCAGCAAGTCGCGCTTCTGGTGCCCACGACTATTTTGGCGCAGCAACACGCCGAAACTTTCTCGCGTCGTTTCGCCGATTATCCCATGCGGGTTGAACTCTTGAATCGATTCCGTTCGGCGCAGGAGGTGAAAGCGACGATCCAGGGGCTGGCTTCCGGCGCCGTCGATATTGTCATTGGCACTCATCGGCTCTTGCAGCGCGACGTCCTCTTCAAAAACCTCGGCTTGATTATTATTGACGAAGAACACAGGTTCGGCGTCACGCACAAGGAGAAAATTAAAAAACTGCGCCACTTGGTGGACGTTTTGACATTGTCAGCTACTCCCATTCCTCGCACTCTTAATATGGCGTTGATGGGTATGCGCGACTTGAGCGTCATTGAAACACCGCCAATGGACCGGCAAGCGATCCGTACGTACGTCTCTCGATATGATGATAGTCTGGTGCGCTCGGCAGTCTTGAATGAACTCAGTCGCGGCGGGCAAGTCTTCTTTGTCCACAATCGCGTCGAGACGATCGAAAAAATGGCCCGCCAGCTCCGTGAACTCGTACCCGAGGCGACGATTGTGGTTGGTCATGGGCAGATGCCTGAGCATGAACTTGAAAAAGTCATGCTGGATTTTCTTCATCACCGCGCTAATGTGTTGCTCTGTTCTTCCATCATCGAATCCGGCCTCGACATCTCGACAGCGAACACCATCATTATCAATCGGGCCGACCAGTTTGGTCTGGCGCAGCTCTACCAGTTGCGCGGGCGCGTCGGGCGGTCAGCGGTGCGCGCGTACGCGTACCTGCTTATTCCAGGGGAGCATCTCTTGACCGAAGACGCTCGCAAGCGCTTAGAAGTGCTGCAAGAGCTCGACGATCTGGGCAGCGGCTTCCGGCTGGCGGCGCATGACTTAGAAATTCGCGGGGCCGGCAACTTGTTGGGGAAAGAACAGCACGGCAACGTTGCGGCGGTGGGGTTCGAATTGTACGCCCAGATGTTGGAAGAGACCGTGCGCGAACTCAAAGGCGGCGCTATTCAGGTGCAGATTGAACCGGACATTCAGATCGGCCTGCCCGCCTACATTCCCGAAGCCTATATTCCTGATGTCAACCAACGGCTGGTGTTCTATAAAAAACTCGCCAACGTCGCTGATCGCAGGGACCTCGAAGATCTTGCTTACGAGATGGAGGATCGTTTCGGTCCGCTGCCGGAACTCGTGCTCACATTTATCGAAGTGATGGACCTTCGTCGGGTGCTGCGAGAATATCTTGTGGCCGGCGTCTACCGTAGAGCCGACAAGGTGACCTTACACTTCCATCCCGATGCTACTATCAAAGGCGAGCGGTTAGTTGCTTTTGTACAAAAGAACAAGGGACGATCACAGCTCAGTCCCGACTTGCGTCTCACGTTTTCTCTCAAGCCCGAAGAAGATGTGATGATGGCAGTCAAAACGCTTTTGCAGACGCTGAGCGAAGCGGCGTAGTTGCTACCAAATGCGAGTTAACCCGTAGGCGTCAAGCTGTGGATCGACGCTGACAATGGGAATCTGTTCGTATAACGACTGCGCTACCAGCATGCGGTCGAATGGGTCTTTGTGATGGGACGGGAGTTCTGCTTGAACACTGGCGTATTCTACCGAGATTGGGAGAATTGTTAGACTGAGGTCCGAGATGGCCTGCGATATCCACTGGCGGTACGGCATGGACAACTCCAACTTTTTTGACCCCACCTTGATTGCCAACTCCCAGATTGAACCGGCGCTCAACAACAGCTCGTTCATTGGGTCTTGCAGTTCGGCAACCGCTTGAGAGCCAAGTTGCGCCGGATCGTCGACGGCCCAGATCAATGTATGGGTGTCGAGCAGCAGCTTCACTGCATATACTCCTTAAAGTCATCGAGCGGCGCGTCAAAATCGGGAGCTATGTACTTGACTGATCCTCGCATCGTGCCGAGTTTGCGTTGCGCTTTGCTCTTCACGGGTAAGAGCCGCGCCACGGGCTGCTGATTGTCCGTGATAACGACCTCTTCACCAGGAGCAAGCTTAGAGACTATTTCTGTGAGATGCGTCTGGGCTTCTTCGATAGTGACTGTTGTAGACATGATGCTCTTCCTCTCAGTTTTCAGCCAGACGGTTAGTATAGGGTCTCCTCTTCCCTCGCGGGAGGGGGACAGGGTGAAGGGGCCATCAACTCCCTCATTCCATATCCTCCTTGAAGTCTTCAAGCGGGGCGTCGAAGTCCGGGGCCATCCAGTGTTTCGTGTCCTTTGCCGATCCCGGCTGACATGGCCAACTAGTTCGGGACGGCTGGGTGACGACTGCGACCGGCTCACCTTGCGAAGTTAACACGAGTTCTTCGCCAGGAACCATTCCCTCGACTAGTTCTCGTAGATGGCTTTTCGCAGCGTCAAACGGCAAGGTGCGTGACATTCTATATTCTCCTTCGTGACATTCTGCGTTCTCGTTAATCTTAAGACGGCTCCTTGGTCACCACCAAGCCGCTACCGCGCAACATCGGCGAACCGTCAATAGCGCACACGGCCGCCGCGTCGGGAATCTGTCGCTTTTCAGCGCGCCCCGTGACCTGAAATACAGCTTCGGCAATGTGGCCCATGCCGTGCAGCCGTCCTTCACTCAAGCTGCCGCCAAACGTGTTCACTGGCAGTTCTCCTTCGAGCGCAATGCGCCCGTCCTGAATGAATTGGTGCGCCTCGCCTCTTCCACAGAAGCCCGCCGCTTCCAGCCAATAAATCGTGGACGGGCTGAATCCATCGTACAATTCAGCGGCATTCATATCTTGCGGACCCAGCCCGGAGGAAGCCCAGAGCTTTGTTGCTAAGGACTGACCACACTCGATGTAGTCGTCGACCGAGTAATGAAAGAGTGTTCGCCGGCGGCTCGTGTTTTGTCCATAGCCAGCGATGTAAGCTGGCGGATTCCGCAGATCCTTCGCTCGCTCTGCTGTGGTTAGCACGATAGCGACGCACCCTTCCACCGGAATGTCACAATCGAAGAGACAGAGCGGCTCGGCGATCCACCGGGACGCCAGATAATCGTCTCGCGACATGGGAGTGTTGTAGAAAAAGGCGCGAGGATTCAAATTGGCGTTGCAACGACTATTGACGACAAAGGTGGCCAGATGTTCGCGCGTCGCTCCATACTGACGCATGTAGCGTTGCCATTGCATAGCGTGCCACTGAAAAATGCTGGTGGAGCCGTAGGGAGCGATGAACTGGGCTTCACCCGAAGCGCGATTACTCGTCCAGGCTCCGTAACGACCGCGCGGCTGGTGCAGTGCTCGCCAGATCAAGACATAATCACAAGCGCTGGCAATGAGCGCGTTGACAGCTTCAATAACCGGGCTGGCGATCATACCAGCCTCAATCTGCGCGTACCAACGAATGTCAGCAGCTAGCGGCAAGTGGTTCAGGATGTACATGACGCTGACAATATCCTCGCCGTCTCGACTGCCGGCTCCAAGCGCAGGCAATTCTGGATACGTTGTCAAACCATCGATTTGCTCCGGCGCTACTCCAGCATCCTCTATGGCTGCCCGACAGGCGTCGATCGCCAACAGACCGAGCGGTTTTTGCGAATGGCGGGTGAGCTGTGAATAGCCGACCCCGACGATGGCCGTTTTTCCTTTACCTGACCACATAACTTTTCCTCAGATGATGCGAAACTGCGGCAGTGTGATTTCTTCGTTTACTTTATCAAAATATACTTCCACTCGTTTGCCGATCTGCACGTTTTCCCGCTCAGACCCTGGCGCGTACGCGACCATGAATAAGCGCGGCTGTTCGTCAAGTTCCACGAGAATGTTGAGGTAGGGCGTCTGATCTTCAAAACCCGCAATGTTTTGTTGATGCATGACGCAATAGCTGTAAATCGTGCCGCGACCGCTGACCGGGGTGAAAGTGAGTTGCTGTGATTGGCAGGCGTCGCACGCCGTTCGCGGCGGGTGATTAAAATAGCCGCACCCGTCACAGCGTTGCACGGCCAACTGGTGTTGTTTGGCGGCTTCCCAAAATGGGCGAGTCAATTCGTCCGGAGCCGGAAGGGGTTTCGCCGTACGTTCAGCCATACACTACTCCTCTACTATCGCAATCCTGCTTGCTTCATTAACGGCAGGACTTTCTCGCCGAAGTATGTGATTTCTTCGTTGTAGTCGAGCCAGCATAGAATCATGCCTTCAACGCCAATCTTCGAGAGTTTCACAAGTTCATCCACTACTTGCTCAGGCGTTCCAATCATTGGATACCCGCCCCAGCCGGCGATGAAGTTCTCTGCGAACTGGGTGAGGTGCTGCTCGGTGAACGACCCGCTTTCGACGCCCAGCAAATTCAGGATGATGCGCGTCGCTTCCCAGTCGCCTTTCTCGATAATATAGCGATGTAGTTGTCGTGCTTCTTTCTCGGTGTCCCGACAACAGACGAGACCATAGCTCATCACCCCAATCTCTCGCTTATACTCCCGAGCCGCAATACGTTTGACATCGTCCGCTGCCGCTTTGCCGTTCTCTAAGGTGTCGATTGAGATGAAATTGAAATCGACCTCGCGCGCCGAGAAATCTTTCCCGGCCGGAGAAAAGCCGGCGTTGATCAACACCGGATAGGGCTTCTGCACGGGCTTCGGGAGCAGATAACCGTCTTTTACACGGAAGTATTCACCTTGATGATCGAAGTGTTGCTCCGTCCAGAGACGTTTGACGACCTGAATCCATTCCCCGGCGTATTTATAGCGGGTCTCATGGTCCATCTGTTTGACGCCGAACATTTCCATTTCCGGCGTGAACCAGCCGCAGACAACGTTAAGACCCCAACGTCCTTCGGAGATGTGGTCAACAGTAGCTCCTTGTTTTGCAGCGACAATCGGATGAACAGTCGGGACATGCGACGTAGAAAAAATCATAATGTTCTTGGTCTGCGTCGCCATGGCCGCCGCCCAGGTGTAGACTTCCATGCAGTCACCGTTGAAATCGGTCGTGCCGCCAAACCCGCGCCAGCGTCCCACTGGCACCAACAGCTCGAACCCCAAAGCATCTGCTTTCTGAGAGATCGCCACGCTGTGTTTGTAGGTCGGCTCGAACGTGGTCTCTGCATGACTGATCGTACAGCCGTTGCTGCAATTCTGCCCAAAGACGCCAAGCTTCATCTTCTTATCGTTGAACACGGGAACGTGTTTTCTGCGGTATTCCATCAGTTCGGTTGCATTCATGGCCGTATTCCCTCTATGGTCAAGGGCTATGCATAGGCTTGATATCTACATCTGTACGAAAAGCAAGTGTACGGCGAAAAAGGCGCTGCTCAAACTCAGGACGGCTGATACAGAAGCCGGTTCGTACAATGGTCCGGCCTTGCTCAATGCTGTTTGTCAGTTAATTGAACAGAAACAGCTCGATGATCAAGTGGCAGTTCATGAGGCCGCATGCATGGCGGGTTGCCCGGTCGGGCCACGACTCGACATGATCGTTGGCTCCCGGCGGATTATGTACTTCCAGCGTAAGAATCCGACTGGACGGGAAGACTTGATCAGTTGGGTCTCTGTCGAGAGCGTTGAAGCGGCGATTGACTCACAGCTGCGAGAAATCTGATCGACTATGACCTTCGATGAAATCCTCGCGCAAGTGACCGAGTTGTTGCAACGTGAAACCCGCGTGGCGTATCGCGTGTTGAAGCGTCGCTTCGTGCTTGATGATGAGTACATCGAAGACCTCAAAGCTGATCTGATTGACGCCAAACGCTTGGCGATTGATGAAGATGGCAAAGTGTTGGTATGGGTAGGTTCTTCGCCAGTTCAAAGTTCCACGTTCCAGATTCCAAGTTCTTCCCAACCCCCAACCCCTAACCCCCAATCCCTAGCAGAGCGGCGGCAATTGACTGTCATGTTCTGCGATCTCGTCGGTTCGACCGCGCTGTCCACACAGCTTGATCCCGAAGAGTTGCGCGAAGTCGTGCAAGCGTACCAACACACCTGCGCGCAGATCATTGCTCGCCACGAAGGATACATTGCCCAGCATCTCGGCGATGGCCTACTTATCTACTTTGGCTATCCCATTGCACATGAAGACGGCGCTCGGCGGGCGGTGCGAGCGGGATTAGAAATTATCGCGGCGCTCCAAAGGCAGACTCCCTCTCCCTGCCAGGGAGAGGGACAGGGTGAGGGTAGTCTACTATCACCTTCTTCTCATTCCCCTCACCCTAGCCCTCTCCCCCAAGGGGCGAGGGAATTTTCGGGAACTCTCTTGAGAGGGGCAAGAGACTTACAGGTCCGTATCGGCATCCACACCGGCTTGGTTGTTATCGGCGAAATCGGCAGCGGGGAGAAACATGAACTGCTTGCGCTGGGCGAGACTCCCAACATCGCCGCGCGTATTCAAGGTCTGGCTGAACCAAATACTGTGCTGATTAGCGCGACGACACGGCGGCTGATCCCGGGGTCTTTCGACTGTCAGTCTATGGGCCCCCGTGAGATGAAGGGGTTATCTGCGCCGATTGAGACGTTTAGAGTTCTCGGGGAAATCCAAGCCGCCAGCTTCCTGGAAGGACAAACGCCGCTGACGCCGCTCATTGGTCGCGAGCAGGAGTGCAGCTTGCTGTTTGATCGCTGGGAACAAGCAAAAGAGAGGCGCGGCCACGTTGTGTTATTGAACGGTGAACCTGGTATCGGCAAGTCACGGCTGGTCCTCGCGTTGACGGAACGATTGCTCAACGAGCCTCATGTCCGGTTTGCCATGCGCTGCTCGCCCTATCATCAAAACAGCGCGTTATATCCTGTCATCGAGAGCTTGCACCAGATGCTGGGATTCGCTCGGGATGATACGCCCTTTGAGAAATTGCACAAGCTGGAGCTCGAAGCGCACAGCCGCATTCCTCAGTCCTCCGAGAGCGTGCCGTTGCTCGCTGCCTTGTTGTCGCTGCCGCATCCGGACGGGTATCCACCTTTGACCTTTACTCCGCAGCGGCAAAAGCAGAAAACACAGGAAGTGATATTAACCTGATTGCTCAAGGAAACCGAGCGACAACCAGTCTTGTCGATTTGGGAGGATCTGCATTGGGCCGATCCCTCAACGCTCGAACTGTTAGGCTTCATTGTTGAACAGGCAGCGATATCGCGCTTATGTCTCGTGTTGACGTTTCGGCCCGAGTTCCGCCCGCCGTGGCCGCTACGCTCGCATTTCACGCAGATTTCCTTGAATCGTTTGGGCCGCCGCCAGGTCGAGGAGATGGCGGCGACTGTGGCGGGAGACCATACGTTGTCGCCTGAAGTGTTGCAGCAAGTTGTGGTGAAAACCGACGGAGTGCCGTTGTTTGTAGAAGAGTTGACCAAGAGTGTCGTTGAATCTGTCGGGTCCGCAGGGGCGCAGCATGCTGCGCCCCTACCATTGGCAATTCCCACCACGCTGCAAGATGCCCTAATGGCCCGGCTCGACCGCTTGACAACGGCCAAAGACGTGGCCCAGCTTGCGGCGACGTTGGGGAGAGAATTCTCGTTCGAGCTGCTGCGGGCGGTCTCTCCGCTCGATGAGGAGATGCTCCAACGAGAGCTGACTCGTCTGGTTGACGCCGAATTGCTCTATCAGCGGGGGCTTCCGCCACACACGCTTTACACTTTCAAACACGCGCTGATTCAGGACGTAGCTTATCAAACGCTCCTCAAAAGTACTCGGCAACACTATCACCAACAGATTGCTCTGGTCTTAGAAAACAAATTGCCACAAACGAAAGAGATTCAACCGGAGTTGTTAGCGTATCACTACACCGAGGCGGGCCTCATCGAGCAGGCCATTCCGTATTGGCAACAAGCGGGGCAACGAGCGGTTGAGCACTCGGCCTATCTAGAAGCGATCAGCCATCTCACCAAAGGGCTGGAGTTACTTAAAACTTTGCCAGACACTCCTGAGCGCGCCCAGCAAGAACTCACACTGCAGATCACCTTGGGTACCCCCCTGGTCGCAACTAAGGGCTATATCCCGGACGTGGAAAAAGCTTACGACCGGGCGCTGGAGCTGTGCCGACGCCTGGGAGAGACCCGTCAGCTCTTCTCGGTGCTGGCGGGATTGTCAGCATTTTATCCAATGAAGGGAAAATTACAGACAGCACATGAGCTAGGGGAGCAGCAAATACGACTGGCCCAGAGTGTTCAAGATTCCTCTTTTCTTGCGAAAGCCTATCATACGCTCGCGATCACGTTGTTCTGGCTTGGAGAGTTTACTTCTGCCCAAACGCATCTGGAGCAGAGCATTACCCTCTACGATGCTCTGCAACACAGCTCTCGTTCCTTCCTCTCCTTGCAGGAACCCAAGATGCATTGTTTTTCCTATATGGCCTGGGTCTTATGGTTTCTTGGTTTTCCGGACCAGGCTTTGGAGAAAATGTCCGAAGCCCTCGCCCTGGCCCAGAAGTTGCCTCATTCCTACAGTCAGGCGTGGGTGTTGGTTCCTTCCGCCGAGCTCCATCAGCATCGCCGTGAGGAGCAATTGACCCTAGAGCATGCAGAAGCAAGCATTGCACTGGCGAACGATTTGGGGTTTCCGTCCGTCTCGGTAATGGCCACTGTCATGCGAGGCTGGGCAATAGCCGAGCAGGGGCAGGAAGAGGAGGGAATTGGGCAGATACGTCAAGGGATCACTGCCTGGCAAACTATGGGGGTAGAGCTACAAGGACCATATTGTCGCGCCCTATTGGCGGAGTCGTATAGGAAAGTAGGGCAGATAGAGGAAGGGCTTACTGTATTGGCTGAAGCGCTGGCTATGGCGAACAAAAATAGAGAGCGATGGTGGGAGGCTGAACTGTATCGGCTCAAAGGCGAACTCCTGCTGGCGCAGGAAAGCAAAAGGCAAGGTGAGAAAGAGGATTGACACAGTGGACCTGTAAGAAGACGTCGATCGACAAAATTGAGCCATTTGTCTGAACAGACCTTGCATTGACAAGGGAGCATACAGTCTGTATCTCAGAAAGTATGACAAGAACGATTTCAATACGCATTGATGAGGATCTCTTACACGCCGTCGACGTTGCGGGCGAGGCTGAACACCGAGGGCGTTCGGAAGTGATACGGGACGCATTGGAAGCATGGCTCAAACAACGGTCTTTAGCGGAAAAAGTGCGACGTCATCGTGAGGGCTATACACGTCATCCTATTACTTCCGATGAATTTTCCCCTGTGCTTGGAGCCCAGGTATGGCCGAAGTAAACCGCGGTGAGATTTGGCAGTTTGAATTTGATCGCCCAAACAAACGCCGACCAGTATTAGTCCTTACAAGACAAGAGATCCTCGGACATTTACACAGCGTCACCGTAGCGCCCATTACGACAACCATTCGAGGCATTCCCTCTGAGGTTGTCATAGGACTGGAAAGTGGGTTGAAAACAACTTCGGCAATTAACCTTGACAACATGGCAACTATCCCCAAAGATGGACTCCGCTCCTTTGTCGGGACCGTATCGCCTCAAATCATGATTGCGGTCCGGGAGGCGTTATTATTTGCTCTTGGTTTTGACGACTAATACTCATTAAATTAGGAGGGCATTAGATGACGATCGATGCACCAAACGAATGGCGATTGGAAACCCCAGGACATGCAGGCTGGGAACGAACGGCCCGACCACAGGACCCGAACAAGTATTTCATGGTGTCCTGCGACAGCCACATGAACGAACCAGCAAACCTCTGGAAGGAGCGTCTGGACGCGAAGTACAGTGATCGTCTGCCCCGCATTGAGGTGGACGAGAAGGGCGTGAAATGGAGCGTCTCTGAAGGCTTTCAACGGTCGCGCTTACACGACTCCGTTTTTCACGGAGAAGATCTGGAGCGACAAAAATCCGGCGCTGATCCAGAGCAACGCCTCAAGGATATGGCGCGAGACGGTGTGGACGCCGAGATCATTTTCCCCAACAAAGGACTGGCGATGTGGGCGACCCCGGACCCACAGTTCGCTATGGCGCAATGTAAGATTTACAATGACTGGGCCTGGGAAGTTTTTGGCAAGTACAATGATCGCATGTCGCCCATGGCGTGCCTGGCGACCGGTGACCTGGAAGCCTCAATTGTCGAAGTGCAACGAGTCGCCAAGATGGGTTATCGCGGCTTAACCCTGCCCTGCAAACCGATCTTTGGCGCGCATGATGCACGGCACCCCAATTATAATCTGCCGATGTTCGATCCCTTGTGGGCAGTGATTCAAGAGACGGGTTTGCCCATTACCTTTCATATTTCAACCGGGCGTGACCCGCGAGCGGCCCGCAAAGACGGCGGCGCGGTGATCAATTATGTGTCGCACTCGCTGGCTCCGACTGTCGAGCCGATTGCGAATATGTGCGCGTCTGGTGTGCTGGAGCGGTTTCCACAGCTAAAATTCGCCGCCATCGAATGCGGCATCGGTTGGGTCGCTTGGGCGCTGGATGCGATGGACGAAGCCTACAAGAAACACCATATGTGGACGTGGCCGAAGCTGAAGAAGCTCCCGAGCGAATACTTTCACGAACATGGCTACGCTTCGTTTCAAGAAGACCGCGTCGGGGTCGATCTCGCAGTGAAATATAACTTAGTAGACAACTGTTTGTGGGCCAACGACTACCCGCATCATGAAGGTTCCTGGCCGCATTCCGCCGCAGCGATTGAACGGCAAATGGGTGGGCTCAGCGACACGCATCGCGCTAAGATCCTGGGGCTCAACGCCGCGAAGCTTTTCAAGTTCGAGGCGCCGAAGGCGTATCTCCAACACTACGGAGAGACGTTGCATTAAGCTACATTACTTCTCGCGCCCAGGCTCTGTCTGGGCGCGAGGCCATGACTCAATCGCTTGATAGCCCGATGGCTCAATCGTTTCATAGCTCAACAATTCAATCGATCGGCTCGATACACGCCGGTGAATCGTTGCGGGGTGAGTTCACCGAGAGCGAGACGGCATAAGCCTCCATTGCTTTGGCAGAATGCGACGTCAAGAGCGGCAGTAAACGTTCAGGGGCTGTCGTCGCCGGATCAAGCCATTGGGCTTCGGCTTCACGCGACAAAATCACCGGCATACGATTGTGAATGGATTCCATAAGGGAGTTTGGCGTCGTAGTAATAAGCGTGCAGGAGTGAATTGTTTCGTCTTCCGGAGACTTCCAGGTTTCCCACAAACCGGCGAAACCGAACGGCTCGTGCGACTTGAGGGTAATGTACATCGGCGTTTTTTTCTTGCCCTCCGCTTTCCATTCGTAGAATCCATCGGCAAGCACAATGCAACGACGCTTCTGCAGCGCGCGCCGAAAGCTAGGTTTTTCAGCAAGAGTTTCCGCTCGGGCGTTGATCATGCGATCGCCGATGGACGGCTCTTTTGCCCATGAAGGAATGAGACCCCAACGCAAGAAGCCTGCGCGTCGTTCTTCTGCGCCGATTACTGCGAGCACCGGTTGACTTGGGGCGATATTGTAGCGCGGTTGCACCGAGAGGTTAGCTGCACGGAAGGAAAACCGCATCTCTAACTGTTCTAAATCCGTTGTCAAAGTGAATCGTCCACACATAGAGAGAGGCCCTCCCATTTCAAAAAGGATTTCGATGAGTTTACTATACACCCTATGGACCTGATCGAAATCTATCTTCGCTTGCAACGCGAAGATATCGCTCTCCTTAAATTTGTTATCGAAGCCTATGAAGGCATCGGCATCGTCCGCACGATCGACCGTAAAAAGGCGACCGTGGCCGTGCTTGCCATGCCGGACTTACTGCATCACGTGCGAGCGGTGCTGGAGTCACTGCGCGAACATATGGATTGGTACGAGATTCCACGGCCAGAGGAACAGGACGACTGGCTCATGCAAAAGGTGCATGAGGAATAGAAAAAAAGGTATAGTTAACTTTGTTCTTAGGATGGACTTCTTAGCGTAACGTAGAACGTCGAGCCGCGGCCGACTTCGCTCTCCACTCTTACCGCGCCTCTTAAGATCTCGAGCATCCGCCGCACTATATAGAGCCCGAGCCCGGCTCCTTCATAGCGACGCGTCGCTGAGCTATCTCCTTGCCTAAACATCTCGAATATCACTGGCCTCATCTCTGGCGCAATCCCGACGCCGGTGTCGGCCACGCAGAACTCCAGTCCCCCGGCAGAGGGGTACACATCCACCGTGACGTGGCCTTGTTGGGTAAACTTTATCGCATTGCTGAGCAAGTTTTGAAGCACGAGTTGCAGCTTTGTCCGGTCCGTGTGCAGCACGGGCAACACCGGAGGGACCCGCCATACTAAACCTACCCCGGGTTTCATGTTGAGCCGCTGCTGGGTTTCCACTCTAAGTTCCTCCATCAGCTCCGTCACGTTTACCGCTTCTCTGACCGCGCGCAGCTGTCCCGCCTCTAGTTCGCTCACGATCAGAATGGCTGTGATGAGGTCCAGTTCCTTCTCGGCCGCATTCTTGACTATCTGCAAAGCCACATTTTGCTCGGCTGTCAGCGGGCCAAGGTCTCCCTCCAGCGCAAGGTCGGTGTAGCCCAGGATGGAGTTGAGGGGAGTGCGTAACTCGTGCGATACGGTAGACAAAAAATCGTCCTTGAGGCGGCCGATCCTCTCCAGCTTCGCCAAGAGTTGCGCGTTGGCCAGCGCCAGAGACGCGAGCTGGGCGATCCCAGAGGCAAAACGCTTGTGGCTCGGGGTAAACTCTGTATTCCCCTGATATGCGACTATCTGGTAGCCGACAAGGTCTTGTCCTTGCCATAGCCCTACGCAGAGCGCCGCGGTCGCGCCGAGCGGATGGAAGATAGCCTGAGGAGCCGAACCCTGCGGCATGTCCGCCGTCACTTCGATCACCTCGCGTTCTTGCAGCTGCGCCATAACGTTCCCCAGAGTCTCGGGGTCCGGTTTCAGGGCGCTGAGCATTTCCCAGTGTTCCTGGGTGTAGCCGTAGCCCGCCGCCATTCGGTACACTTTCTTTTCCGGCTGCCAAACGGCGATCGCGCTGCGATCGCACCTGAGAGTTTCCACTGTAGCTTGGCAGAAACGATCTAAGAGGGCCGATGTATTAAGCGCAGCGATCAACTCTTGTCCCACCTTCGCCAGGATCGCGGTCATCTGGGCTTCCTGCTGCAGCGCCTCTTTGGCCCGCTGCCGGTCCGCGTCCACACGAGAGAGCGCTCTTGCATGCCACCACAGCAGGGAAGCAAAAATGCTCACGTTTGCGACCGCCAAGAGCGCGACCCCCACTTCCGGATTGTAGACACCTGCCCACTGTCCGACCAACGTCAAGCAGCCCAGCAGGAAAGACCCCGCAATCACGGCCAGCAGTAACCAGCGCGCCATGCCGCCGCCACCGCGCCTACTCGTGAAGACGGCCATCAGCCTCCGGTCTGGCAGCACTATCTAGGTCATGCTTTGCTAAGACCGTATGACAAAAACCTTTCATCATTGATTCTGCCCCAGTGTCATATCTGTCTTTTTGGAGGCGCAACACGCAATACCGATGCCAAGTGTAACATCTTGAGAACATGTAGATTCGCGAATGGAGCCTTCGCGAATTATCCGCGAATTCGCGACATACTTATGAAAGAAAAATGAGTAGCTGATCAGTGGTGGAGTAAGGCAGCCGCTAGTCGGTTTTGAAGCGATGTTTATTGATTTTCAGGGCGCGGATCTTCGATTCCAGCGTTGAAGCTGGCATCCCCAGCTTAGCAGCTGCTCCTGAGGGACCCGACACTCGGCCTCGGCTTTCCGCTAAGGCCGCTTCTATTCTTTTTTTCTCATGGGACGGAGGCTTTGTAGTGAGCGGTTGGCCGGTCGGCGACAAAACCGCCGCTCCAGCCAACCACCGCGCATCGACCGTGAACATCTCCGTCTCACAGACAATCACTGACCGTTCAACTACATTCTGCAGCTCACGAATGTTTCCTGGCCACGGGTACGCCTGCAGCAACTCCAGCGTCTGTGGGTGGATGCTCCGGATCTTCTTCCCCATTGTCCGGGCATAACGATCCAAGAAGTACTTCACCAGCAACGGGATGTCGTCTTTGCGGTCGCGCAACGGCGGCAGCTCGATAGGAAAGACGTTGAACCGATAGAACAGGTCGCTGCGAAAGGCGCCGGCAGCGAGCGCCGCTTCCAAGTCCCGGTTGGTAGCGGCAATCACCCGCACATCCACACGAAAGGATTGAGCGCCGCCCACACGTTCAAATTCGCGCTCCTGGAGCACGCGCAACAGCGCATGTTGGGCCTCCGCTGGCAGTTCCCCGATTTCATCCAGAAAGAGCGTGCCCCCGTCCGCGAGCTCAAAACGGCCCAGCCGCCGCTGCAGGGCGTCGGTGAACGCCCCTTTCTCATGGCCGAACAATTCCGAGGCAATGAGGGAGGGTGGAATGGCGGCGCAGTTCACGCTAACAAAGGAGCGCGAGGCCCGCGACGAGCGTTTGTGGATGGCCCGCGCGATGAGTTCCTTGCCCGTACCAGTTTCTCCGGTGATGAGTACAGTGGCGTTGGTCGGGGCCACCTTGGCAACATGGGCCAGAACCGCACGCAGGGCTGGCGAGGCGCCGACAATCTCCTCGAACATGAAGGCGGTGTCGATTTCCTCACGGAGCACGATGTTCTCTTTGTAGAGCTGGTCTCTTAGAACCTGGATCTCCTGAAACGCCTTCTCCAACGTCTCCTCGGCTTGCTTGCGCTCGGTGATATCCAGCGTAGCGCCAAACACCCTGATCGGAACTCCCTGCTCGTCGCTCACGACATACCCACGTGAATGTACAGTGCGTTCCTCTCCATCAGGTCGAAGTACGCGGTAATACAAACTGTAGGGCTCGTTCGTTTTAAGAGAGCTTTCGACAGCGCTCATTATCAAGTCTCGATCCTGGGGGTGAATGAATTGCATCGCCTCATGCGCGACGTCAATTCCTTGCGGTTCAAGTCCGAAGATCCGATAAAGCTCGTCGGACCAGGTTACGAGACTACTCTGTAAATCCCAGCTCCAACTGCCGAGGTGCGCCAAGCGCTGCGCTTCGGTCAGCTGCTCCTCACTCTGCCTGAGTTTCTCCTCGATACGTTTGCGGTCCTCGATGTCGGTGTTCGTTCCGTACCATCTCTCAATACGTCCTTCTGCATCTCTTAACGGGACGCCACGAGACAGAAACCAACGGTACGTTCCGTCGGCTCCACGGTGACGTTCTTCTTGTTCGTAAGGCGTTTCATTGTTCAATGCCTCACGCCAGGCTTTCAACACCCGACTCTTATCGTCAGGATGGAGCATGCGCTGCCACCTATCGCTTTGTAATTCTTCGAGCCCGATCCCCGCGTAGGCGCGCCAACGATAGTTGCAATAATCAAGTGAACCGTCAGCCGGTCCGCTCCAGATCTGTTGGGGGATTGCGTCGACCACCTTGCGTGATTGTTCCTCTGTGCGCCGTAGCTGCTCTTCCGTCCGCTTGTGCTCAGCAATCTCATTTCTCAGTTCTGCATTAGCCGCCGCTAATTCTCTCGTGCGTTCCACGACTCGTTGCTCAAGCTCTTCATTGAGCCGCGTGATTGCAGTCTTGGCTTGTTTGAGTTCGGGCGTTTCGACTACTTCCCAGTCCCCATTGCGTCTGGCGACGGCCAACTCGTGGGTTTGCGCCACGTCGAGGATGTCAGCAGCGCCGCTAGCAGCAAGCGGATAGGCGCATAATACGATTATGCGTTGGGGGGCGAGCGCCTCGTTCAGTGCGAGTTCATAGGCGCGAAAGTCCTTCCAATCCTTCTTTTGCACCCAGCCCGTACATGCGGCCACTCTCATGCCGGCGTAGCCTCTAGCCAGCGCCTGATCGAGTTTCTCCCGCCAGCCATTGGTGACTCGATGAGGTTCAAACCCGCCTCCGCTCAGATACCATTCATCGTATGGCAGTATTTCTATGCTTTGCTTGGCCAGGTAATGAGCAAAATTAGGAATAGCTTGTTGCAATGTCCTCTTGGCGTCTTCTTCTGTTAGGGATTCGGCGATTATCCACAGGCAGAACTCGTTATTTTCTAAGCCAGCCTTGAAATAGGGGACCACGGTGTCGAAGAGATCTTGTTTGGTCTCGTGGAAGTGACAGAAATGTGATCCCCAGGGCATCTCGCCTATGAGGTTAATTCCTGTCTTTCTCAACTTTGTTGTCATCACAGTTACCTTTGCTACCCTCCTTAACACTTCTGTTTGCCCCAGTATTGATTTGCCGCACCCCCGTCGCGGCAAGAGCTCAACTCATGCTTCCAGAGCGGACAAGGGCGCACCAGCCTAGCCTTGACCGCCTACGAAACTGTCTGGTGCGCCCACTTTTCTTGTCTCTGGATATGGCGTCCCTACAAATATGTTGGTTATGTCGAAGAAAAATCAGAGCGCTCACGCCGCTACTCGCCTGCCTCGAGTTCAGTGCTTTCTGATTCCTCTTCCGGCTCTGCGCGTTTCTTCCCGAAGAGATACGCCACGCCGATACTGAGGATATAGAGCACTAACAGCGGAGCCGCCATCAATAACTGGGACGCGACGTCGGGCCCCGGCGTGAGGATCGCTGCGACAATGAAAATTATCACGATCGCGTAGCGAAACGCGCCGAGTAACATAGAATGTGTCACTAACCCAAAACGCGCAAAGAAAAAGGTCAACACCGGCAGTTCAAACGTGACGCCGAACGCCAGAAGCATGCGCGCAGTAAATGACAGATACTCGCTAATGCGCAGCGTCGGTTGCACCCCGATGCTCTGATATTGATCAATAAAAAACGCATAACCGACCGGCAATACGAAAACATGGCAAAACGTTGCGCCTAAAATGAAGAAACACGTGGCAAAAAAAACGAAGGGCAAGACATAACGCCGCTCCTGTTCGTAGAGGCCGGGCGCGATGAACCGCCAAGCTTGATAGAACACTACCGGGCTCGCAAGAAACAACGCCGCAATAAACGACACTTTGAGTTTTGTGAAGAATGCTTCGGCTGGGCTGGTGCCGATGAGCATAGGAGGAGCCGGTGTAATGTGTTGCAGCGGCTGCGCCAGCAGCACAAACAATTCACTAGAGAAGAAATACGTCGGTACGAGGGCGAGAGCGATAGAGAGCAACGCTTTTATAATACACGAACGTAACTCTTCCAGATGGCCTAGCAACGGCATCGTCCGGTCGTCATACGCCATCTAGCTCGATTCTCCTGAGGAAGGCTCCTTTTTTTCTGGAGTAGCGGCGGTAGTCTCTTGTGGCGGCAGCGGCGCCTCTGGTGTTGGTGTTGGTGCTGACGGACGAGGTGTACGTGCCTGACGTTCCGCCATACGCACTTCTTCTTCGAGAGTTGCGCGGGTATTGCTCAATTCTTGTGAAATATCGCTGGTTGCACGGCGGAATTCGGCTAACGCTTTTCCTAGCGCTTTGGCGACCTCGGGCAGCCGTTTAGGCCCAAGCACAACGAGCGCTACCACCATAATGACGAGAAGTTCAGGGACACCAATGCCAAACATAATGACGCTACGGTATTATAATCGAGCTAGCGGCGCAAGTTATGACAACTGAAAGAATTGACGAAGGAGACGTTATGTTACGTACAGGTATCGTCCTCGACTCTCGTTATCAAAATCATTTCACCGGGCGGAATCATCCTGAACGTCCCGCACGCATTGGCGCGCTGCTGAACTTGGTGGAAACTTACCAACGCGCTGGGCTTAAGCGCTTCGAGCCGCGCTTGGCGACACCGCAGGAAATCGCCTTGATTCACGAGCCCTCTCACATCGACCGTGTTGCTGCGACCGCCCAGCAAGAGCGGTTCGCGTTTGATGCTGACACTTCGGTTTCCGCACAGTCATATGATACTGCTCTTCTCGCGACTGGCGGCTTGCTCACTCTACTTGAAGCGGTGATGACACGAGAGATCGATAATGGCTTTGCCTTAGTGCGCCCTCCTGGTCATCATGCCGAACGGAATCGCGCCATGGGTTTTTGTTTATTCAACAGCGCGGCTATCGGCGCGCAATATCTCAAAGAAAAATTCGGCCTCAAACGTGTCCTGGTTATGGATTGGGACATCCATCATGGCAACGGCACGCAGCACAGTTTCTACGACGATCCCAGCGTCCTCTACGTGTCCACTCATCAATACCCCTACTATCCGGGGACAGGGGCCGCTGAAGAAGCGGGGCGCGGTCCAGGAGAAGGCTACACTGTCAACTTGCCTCTGCCGGCCGGCTATGGCGACGAAGAATATTTAGAACTTTTTCAAACAGTTATTGAGCCGATTTGTCGACAATTCGAGCCGGAGTTCGTGCTCATCTCCGCCGGGTTTGACGCTCATGCCCGTGATCCGCTTGGCGGCATGGTGGTGACAGCGGAAGGGTTTGGTCTGATGGCGCGGCTGCTTTTGCGAGTGGCTCGCGATCACGCGCAAGGTCGGTGCGCCGCCATTCTCGAAGGAGGGTACGATCTCGAAGGTTTACAAAGCTCGACGAGGCGGGTGTTAGACGAGATGAATGGAGAAGCGCTCGACGTCTCATTGCCTGCGTTCAATATCCATGGGCTCTTGCCGCGCGTGTGGGACGTGCAGCAGCGCTATTGGGAAAGGCTGTCGTAACACGAAGTGAGGAAATATAGGTTTCCTAAATTGTAGATTGGTTCTGGAGACAAGGGGCTTAAGCCCCTTGTCTTCCGTCAAATGGGGGAGCTGTTGCAGAACTACGGTCGAATGTCGTATGAGCCATGGAAGAAATTGGAGCCGTGGTCTCATCGATGAACCGATGGCTCGTCAGGTCAAAAAAGAGGGAGCAAACACATGCAGGGACTAGAAGGCGTGAAAGTTTTGGAACTGGGGCATATGGTGTCGGCAGCATACGCGACGAAGCTGATGGCCGATCTTGGCGCTGAAGTGATTAAGGTGGAAGAACTGGAGGGCGACCGCGCCCGTGAGCGTGGACCGTTTCCTAGCGGGGTTGTTGATCTAGAGAAGAGCGGTCTCTTCCTCTACTTGAACACTAATAAGCGGGGGGTCACGCTTGACCTTCAACGGGACAAGGACACGCTTCGTGGGCTGATAGCCTGGGCAGATCTCTTAGTCCACAATTATCCACCCGCGCAAATGGCGGCCTTGGGCATCGACTACTCGGCCTTTCGCTCCACCAACCCGCGCTTGGTGATGTGTTCGATAACACCTTTTGGCCTCACCGGACCACACAAAGACTATAACGCGTATGAACTGACCGTTGCTCACGGCGGAGGATGGGCATGGCTCAGTCCTGGCGGGTCAGACCGCCCTGATTTGCCGCCGCTCAAAGCGGCAGGACACCAGGCCGATTTTCAAGCCGGCGTGGCGGCGGTGACGGCGGCGTTGGCAGCTTACTTTCGTGCTCTTCAAACAGGGGAAGGAGAACATATCGACTTTTCCAGCCAGGCGTATATCGCGTCGTTTGTCGATGTGAGTGCACCCAACTATACGTATCAAAGTCAGATTGCCACGCGCCTGGGAAAGCGCCTGCTCTATCCGTGGGGCATCTTCCCATGCCGGGATGGGCTCATGTTTCTCGTGATTGGTGAGGAAGATCAGTGGCAACGGCTGCTCACCTTGATGGGCAATCCCGAGTGGAGCACGTGGGAGATTTTCCAAGGACTCGCGAACCGGGCAAAAAACCAGGACGCCTTAAGTCTATATTTGGCAGAATGGATGAAAGAGTGGCGGGTAGACGAACTCTTTCGTATGGGGCAAGAGCAGCGCGTGTGCTTCGCTCCGGTGTTCACAATGGCCCAGCTCGCTACCCAAGAGCAGTTACACGCTCGACAGTTTTTCGTTGATGTCACGCATCCTCGCGCCGGCGCTCTGACCCAGCTTGGCGCGCCCTATCAGCTGCACGAGCCCTGGTGGCGCATTCGCCGTCCAGCGCCTTTGCTCGGCGAGCATAATACTGAAGTTTCAAGTTCCAAGTTTCAGGTTCCAAGTTCCCCACCCCGCGCCTCTAGCACCCAACACCAAGCCCCTAGCACCGGCCTTCCCCTTGACGGTATTCGCGTGGCGGATTTTAGTTGGGTATGGGCGGGTCCCTTCTGCGCTATGCATCTTGCTCATCTCGGGGCGGAAGTGATCAAGATTGAGTCGCAGGCGCATATCGATCTCGCACGGCGGCTTCCGTACTATCCGACAGGTATGGAGCCTGGAGTGAACCGCTGTGCGCTGTTCAACCAGTGGGGGCAGGGAAAGCAGAGTATGCTGCTGAACCTGACGACGACAAAAGGAATTGCCATCGCCAAAGAGTTGATCCGTAAGAGTGATGTCGTCCTCCAGAACTTTGCCACCGGCGTCATGGATCAATTAGGCTTGGGGTACGAGGAGCTCAAAAAGATCAAACCGGACATCGTCATGGCGTCCATTTCCGGCTATGGACAAACAGGACCACAACGTAAATACATGGCCTATGGTCCGGCGATTCCGCCGCTGACGGGATTATCTTCCATCACCGGCTATGAGGGCGGTCCGCCTGAAGAGGTTGGGATGGCGTATGGTGATCCCACCTCGGGTATCCACGCGGCGGCGGCTATCTGTGCGGCTCTGGCGGCGCGGCGGCGGACGGGGCGCGGCCAGCATATCGACGTCTCCTTGTGGCAGTCGGTCGCCGCGCTCGTAGCAGAAGGGTGGATGGACTATGTCATGAACGGAGTGCAGCCGCCGCGTCGCGGGAACCGCGATCCGTTGATGGCGCCGCACAATTGCTTTCGCTGCGCCGGGGATGATGAATGGGTCACGATTGCCTGCGGCACAGATGACGAGTGGCGCGCTTTGTGTCAAGCGATCGGACAACCAGGGCTGGCGAATGACGCACGGTTTTACACCGAGCACGTGCGGAAAGCGAATGAAGAAGCACTGGACGAAATTCTTTCGGCATGGACCCTCACTCAGGAGAAGTGGGCGATCACGCACAAGCTCCAAACGGTCGGGGTGGCTGCGTTTCCATCAATGAGTGGAAAGGATCTCATAGAAGATCCACATCTTAATGCTCGTGGGTTTTTCGAGCGACTCGACCATCCCGAAGTGGGGATGCGGACGCATATGGGGATGCCCTGGCGACTCACACAAGGCCCAAACGGCGTACGAACACCAGCCCCGCTATTGGGGCAGCACACAGATCAGGTAATGCGCGAAGTGCTGGGGTATTCCGAGCAGACCATTGCTGCTCTCAAGGACGAGCGAGTATTGTATTGAAAAGCAGGCGCTGCGCCGGGGACGCCATTCCCCGGCTGCCCTAGGAACCTCCGTGTTCAACTCCACAGCCGGGTGCTGGCGAGATCGGCGCCTTCGCGCAGGGTGCGCAGTTTTGCCCAGACCACACTTTCTGCAACCATCTCGAACCCTGCAACAGTGCTGAATCCACAATCTACCCCAGCAATGATGCGGCTCCGATCCCCCACCGCCTCCGCTGCTTGTATAATGCGATTAGCCACGACTTCCGGGTGTTCAACGTAATTTGTCTTGGGATCAATGACTCCCGGAATCAGGAGCATAGAGTCAGGCAGCCGATATTGCTTGAACACTATGTATTCATGTTGATGACGGGGATTCGCCAGTTCAATGGAAAGCGCTCCAACTTTAGCTTGGTAAAGAATGGGCAAAATCTTCGCGAGAGGCACATCATGAATATGCGGCGACTCGAGATTCGCCCAGCAGACATGGAGACGAATACGATCTGCAGGAATGTTCTCCGTCGCTAGGTTGATCGCAGCGACATTGGATTCCACCACTTTTTGAAATTCTTCGAGCGAAGCGTGTTGGAAATACCAGCCATGATCGGCAGCAAGGTCTGGTGCGTCGATTTGCAAAAGTAACCCTTTGGCATGAATCAGTTCATATTCCTTCTTGAGTTGCCGAGCCATGGCGAGCACGTAGTTTTCGTGTGAATCGTAATGAGCATTGAGCAGATAAGTTGCGACCATGCCCGGCGAGACGGCGGTCATGAACCGGTCAGTGAATTGTTGTGGGTGCGCCTGGGCGCACCGAACAAAGATCTCGCATTCCTGCGCAGCAGCAGTGAGGTCGTTATATTCGATCTCGGCAATGGCTTGGGGCGTGGTGAGCGCAGCGGCAGTTGTCTGGTGCGCCATGCGTTTTTGCCACAACGCAGCAAAGTCAGGGAAGTCGACAAAGTCGCGCCATGGTGGTCGAGTCGCTCCTCCGCCAAAGCCCGTCATCCGTTGTGTCACATAGCCGGCGAAACTCGGACGCGGCTCCTCCCCATCATTCCCGACATCAATCCCGGCGGCGAGTTGCTTGTCGATGACTGTCCTTACCGCTTCTTCAATCTGACGAGCAAATTCTCCTTCGTCAATACGCTCCCCACGCTCTTGACGAAGCAAAAGGTCCAGAAGCGGGCGGGGCCGAGGGAGACTCCCCGTATGAGTGGTCAAGATACGTTGTTGACTGCTTTGCATAGGAGTTCTCCTTCAGCTCTTCCTCATATGGTGCGCCTCATGCCGTTTCTTCTACCTTGGCATCACCGGCAGCAGGACATACGACGCCATGTCGTCTTGATGGAACACGGTCTGCCTGGCGGACACCCCTTTCGTTCCCTCACCGAAGCGCTCTCCAGTGTTGAGGTTGCGATCGAAGCGCGGGAAATTGCTCGAACTGATCTCTAACCGGATACGATGCCCCGGCAGGAACACGTTGCTTGTCGCCCACAGATCGATGGTGAACAGGTAGGGCCTGCCCGCCTCCATCAGCTTTGGCGCGCTCGCGGACTCTCGGTACCGTGCGCGGATGATTCCGTCAAGCAGATTCTGCGCATAGCCATTGGGATGCACATCCACCAGTTTGGCGGTGAAGTCAGTATCTACTGCTGAAGAAGAGGCCCACAAGGTCACGGTCACCGGGCCAGTAACCTCTAACGGCTGTTCTAGCGGGTCCGAGGTATAGACCAGGACATCGTTCCGCTCTTCGACCGGGCGTTGATCTTGTACGCCAATGTCGATGGTGAGATTGTTGCCGCCCAGTGATGGCGTTGGATCATCTGGATTATAGACATAGGCGTCAGGGCGTTCACCACTAGGCGGTACAGTTGAAAGGGCGCCGTCGCCGCGCAAAGAATTCGCGCCCTGCTGACTGTGAAGGAAATAGCGCACCTGCCGCATCGCGGGCGGCGGCCAGTCGGACAGCGTCTGCCAGCGATTCTCGCCCAGAGTGAAGATCGTGACCGGCGGCTCGTCCATCACGCCGTTTTTTACGTCTTTGAGCCAGTAATCGAACCAGCGCAGCAGGGTTTGATTAAGATCGATCAAGGCGTTTGGTCCGAAATCGATGTCGCCCGTGCCCCGCGAGCTCGGGATGTGATACGGCAGCAGGTGGCCCCAGGGGCCTATTATCAACCGTTGGCCGTTGCGGGCCTTCGCAAAATTGCTGTTTGCTTTGACGCTTTGATATGCGCTCATCCCTCCTTCAGCAAAGATGTCGTACCACGAGGTTACGTGCAGCATCGGTACGCTCACGCTCGCGGCGTGACGGTTCACGTTGGCGCGATACCAGTATTCGCCGTCGTCGGCTTGTTTGATGTGTTCGGCAAAATAGGGCGCCGTTTCTTTGAGCAGCTCACCCCAATCCTTGATCGGAAGGTGGCGATACCATTTGTCGGTGAGCGGAGTAAAGGCGTTGAGGCCGAAGCGGGTCCTGCGAGGAATAGGAAACTCGCCGCCTTCGACGTACTCCTTCATTTTTTCCATCAAATCTCTGCGCTCCTGCCGCTTAAGCGTGTTGAGCCCTTTGAACATGGCGTAAGGAACCATCCATCCCCAGAGCGACACGCCGCCGGTGTGGTAAATCCAGCTGGCGTGATAATCCGACGAGGCCGAGACGGGAGCCATCACCTGTAGTGACGGCGGCATAGGGTCGTTGCAAGCGATCATGTATTGCGTGAGCCCTAGATAGGACTGGCCCGTCGTGCCGACGCGCCCGTTGGACCACGGCAGACGCGCGGCCCATTCGACGGCGTCGTATCCGTCATTGATTTCCTGGAAGATAGTGTCGTATTCGCCTTCGGACTCGAAGCGACCACGACAGTCCTGAATGACTGCGACGTAGCCATAACGGGCGTAAAGAGAATGGGGCCCGTTGGGATCATCCATGCCTCGCTTGCCATACGGGGTGCGGCTCAGTAGGACCGGAAACCGACCCGCCGCGTCCGGACGTATTACGTCTGCAAAAAGCGTCACTCCGTCCCGTGTCTTCATCGGAACATTCTTTTCGGTGACGACTCTGTATTCTGTACGCGCCTGCACAATCATGTTCGCCTCCTTTTTTATGCAGCTCGAACCCCCGAGCTGCATGCCTACGCATAGCGCAGTCATGCCCGCTGTTGCAAGAAGTGGTGCTGAAGAAGAGTAAGCGTTTTGCTGGGATTGCCTTTTCTTGCCAAAGGTAGAGGAAAGAGAGTAAAGAGGAGTCTATAACTGCTCCGCTAAGAGAGCAATCATAAAAAGGAGGAATACCGATGGCAACATATGCAGTAGAGCAGCTTGAGATCTTCGGCAAAGGGGTTCTGCAAGCCGAGGGCGTAGTGATTGACAAGGCAGGCTACGTGTACGGAGGGGGACGGAACGGCGTCATTTATAAAGTAAGCCCAGACGGGAAAGTGAGTGAACTCGTCACCCTGCCGAACGGTTCAATCCCTAATGGAATCACCATGGATCGAAACGGCGACTTGGTGTACTGCGACTTGGGAAAACAAGCAGTGATACGTGTGACACAGAGCGGCCAAGTGTCCCTGATTGCGGATCGGGTCGGCGACGTGAAACTTACGCTGCCCAATTTTGCTTCGTATGACGCTGAGGGAAACCTGTATGTGTCGAACACCAGCACGCGGGACATCAACACAGTCTTACCGGAACTATCAAATCCTGAGCCTAACGGCGCGCTCGTGCGCATTCGTCCTAACGGCAAGGGCGATGTCGTGGCCACCGGTATTTACGCCGCGAACGGCACGGCTATCGATCCCCAGGAAGAGGCGGTGTATGTCCTGGAAAGCTCGCGGAACGATTGTCTGCGGGTGGCGATCAAGAAGGATGGCACGTTTGGCAAAGCTGAAGTCTACTCAAAAGATTTTCCTGCGCTACCCGATGGCATGGCGTTTGACGTGGACAACAACCTCTACGTAACGCTGCCAGGATTCGCCAGGAACGGGACGCTGGCCCCA
>JACXTT010002605.1_pt1 | contig 28450 bp, 29 predicted proteins | sample 9270951 | NCBI WGS metagenome assembly JACXTT01 (sample SAMN15532306, study PRJNA645909) | rock metagenome | isolation source: weathered quartz diorite | place: Puerto Rico | collected 2017-06-21 | reverse complement strand
GACGACGAGCTGGAGATGACGCTGGACCCTGCCACACAGGCGCTGGGGCTTCGGTGTGCCCGCTTTGACACCCATATCAAGTGCATCGAGGCCGAGGAGTTCCCTCCAGGACCACGGCCAGATGAAGGAGACCGTCTCGAGGTTGCGCTGGATGACCTGGTGCGTGCAGTCGAGCAGACCCAGATGGCGGCGTCGACCGATGAGGCCCGCCCGGTGCTCACGGGCGTGCTCGTGCAGGTCCAGGGCGGCAGCCTGACGCTGGCCGCGACCGACGGGCACCGCCTCGCCGTCCGCAAGCTGGCGGCGGCCGGCCCGACAGACCTGGAGGCGAGCCTCATCGTGCCGGCCCGGGCGCTGGCCGAGCTTTCGAGGGTGCTGAAGGGTGAGCCGGGGAAGGTGGAAGTGATCATCGCCAAGGCGCGCAACCAGGTCTTCTTCCGCGCCGGCAGCTCGGAGCTCACCTCCAGGCTGATCGACGGAAAGTATCCAAACTACGCACAGGTTATCCCCAGCAAGAGCTCGACCACGGTCAAGGTCTCGACCGCAGAGCTCACCCAGACGGTGCGCGCCGTGTCGCTCTTCGCCCGCGACAGTGCGAACGTCATCCGGGTCAAAGCCCAGTCCGGAGCGCTCGTCCTTTCGGCGACCACCAACGAGGTGGGAGACAGCAGGGCCGAGATGACCGCCGCCGTCGACGGTTCCGAAATCCAGATCGCGTTCAATGCCCGCTACGTCCTGGACGCCCTCGGTGTGATCGGGGAGGATGAGGTCGAGCTGCTGTTCGACGGCCCTCTCAGCCCGGGGCTGATGCGACCGCCGGGCAAGGAGCACTACCTCTACGTGATCATGCCTGTGCGGGTCGCCATGTCCTGAGCGCACTGGCAGAGTGCGCCTCCGCAGGCTCCAGCTCAAGAATCACCGCAACTACGCGCAGCTCGACCTCGCGCCGGGACCGGGCCTCAACGTCTTCATAGGCGCCAACGGCCAGGGTAAGACCAACCTCCTGGAGGCGGTCGCGATGCTTGCCCTCTCGGCTTCACCGCGGGCGCGCCGCGAGGCCGAGCTCGTCGGACCGGTCGGGCCCGGCTCTCGGATCGAGGCGGAGGTCGAGACGGGTACGAGCCGGCGCGAAATCGCGATCACGCTGACGGTCGAAGACGATCGTGCCCGCCGCGTGATCGAGGTAGACGGTGCTCGGCGCCGCGCCTTCGACCTGCCAGGCCATTTCAGGGTTGCGCTCTTCTGGCCCGACGATCTCGGCCTGGTCAAGGCCGGCCCCGACCTCCGTCGGCGGTTCCTCAACCAGATGCTGGTCCAGGTCGAGCCGGGGCACGCCCGCGCGCTGGCAGGCCTGCGCCGGGTGCTCGAGCAGCGCAACAGCCTGCTCAAGCGAATCGCGGCCGGGGAGGGCGGCGAAGACATGCTCGACGCCTGGAACCAGGAGCTGGTCCAGGTGAGCGGAGCGATCGCGGCCGCGCGGGCGAAGGCAGTGCAGCAGCTGGCTCCCGAGGCGGCCAGGTGCCATGCCGAGATCGCTGCGGGCGAGCGGCTGGAAATCCGCTACGAAGGGCCTCCGGAAAACCTGGCCGAAGCTGTGAATAACTCCCTGATGGAGGACCTGCGCCGCGGCGCCACAAGCGTCGGTCCTCACCGGGACGACCTGGTTGTTCTTCTCGACGGGCGCGAGGCTCGCTCTTACGGTTCGCAGGGCCAGCAGCGCACCGCGGTGGTCAGCCTGAAGCTGGCCGAAGCGGGCCTGATCCACGCCCGAACGGGCGAGCGGCCGGTGCTCTTGCTGGATGACGTGCTTTCGGAGCTCGACGGCGAGCGGCGCGCCGCCCTGCTGGGCGAAGTAGCCGCCGGCGGGCAGGTCATCATGACGTCCGTCGAGGCAGGCCCGTTTCCGCCCGACCTGATCGCCAGGGCGATGGTCTGGACGGTCGCCGAAGGCAGGATCCAAGCCTGTGGATAAATTGGGCAATATCCTGCCGAGAGTGATGCGCCGCCAGCCCGGCGGAGCACGCCTGTTGGGGGGCCAGGTGGCGGCTGCTTTTCGGGCCATGCTCGGACCTGATGTGGCCAGGCTTTGCGATGAGGTGGAGCTTCGCGCCGGCACGCTCCTGGTGACCACCTCCAGCCCGGCGCTCGCCCACCAGCTGCGGCTTGACGCGGAGACGATAATCGCCCGGCTCAACCGGCCGGAGATTGGCCGCAAGGTGGGCACGCTGCGCGTCCGGATCGGACGCTCAACCCCGACATGACGCTCGGTCGAGAGCAGCAAAGGGCGGCGGCGCTGGGCGCGGGGCCCGTGCGTGTCGTGGCGGGCGCCGGCACGGGCAAGACGGCGGTCATCGCGGAGCGCTTTCGCCGCCTGGTCGCACGCGGGGTGCCGGCCGGCGCCATCCTGGTTATGACCTTCACCGACCGTGCCGCGCGCGAGATGCGCCAGCGCATCGAGGAGCTCATCGAGGCGCCCGTGCCGGCCGTCGGCACGTTTCATTCGATGGCGCTTGCCTGGCTGCGGGAGGACGGGCATGCGATCGGCGTGCCCTCCAGGTTTCGCATCCTGACCGGCGCCGACCGCTGGATCCTCGCCCGCGAGCTGATGTGGAGCATCGGCGACGCCGCTCTGACCGGTGACGAGCGACCCGACGATCTCGTCGCGCCGGTTCTGCAGATGCTCGAGCGCATGAAGCAGGAGCTCGTCCCAGTCGGGCGACTGGCGGCCTGGGCCGACTCGGCTGAGGATGCCGAGCGAGCTGGGCTGATGCGCGCGTGCGTGAGGCTCTTTCGTGCCTACGCGAGGGAGTGCCGCAAGCAGCGGCTGCTCGATTTCGACGACCTGCTGCTGGATGCGGTCAGGCTGTTCGAAAAGAACCCCGCCGTCCTGCGCCGCTACGCCGCGCGATACCCGCACGTGCTCGTCGACGAGTACCAGGACCTGAACCTCACGCAGGAGCGGCTGGTCGAGTTGATCGCGGGTGGCTCCGACCCCTTTGTGGTGGGTGACGACGACCAATCCATCTACAGGTTCCGGGGCGCGTCCCGCGCGAGCCTCGAGCGCTTCGTCCGCAGCTTTCCGTCGGCGCGCACGATCACGCTGGGTCGCAACCGGAGAAGCTCGCGACGCATCGTGTCGGCCGCGGCCGCGCTAATCGACAACAACCCCGATCGCCTGACCAAGCAGCTGCGCGCGCTCGAGGGCGGGCCGGTGGTCCAGGTGTGGGAATGCCCCGACGCGATCTCGGAAGCGACTTCGATCGCGCGTGAGGCGGGCAAGCTGCTTGCGGCCGGGATTCCACTCTCCTCGATCGCTGTGCTGTGTCGCACCAACGCCATCGCGCGGCCGATTGCAACCGCGCTTGCGGAGCACGGTCTTCCTCACGTGGTGATCGGCGGACATGGTTTCCACGACCAACCCGAGATCAAAGACCTGATCGCCATGCTGCGTGTGATTCGCGACCCGGGCGACCTGGTCGCCCTCGCGCGGCCGGCGGCCGCTGGCCTGCAACCCCTGCTCGAGCGCTTCGCCGTGGCGGCAAAGAAGCTCGACGTTCGCGATCTCTTTTTCGAGCTGATGGAGCAGACCGGTTACGCCGCCGAGCTGCCGGGAGCGGCAGCCAACGTAAGCCGGTTTGCGGAGAACATCGGCGAGTTCTGCGAGGTGTCCCCCGACCACTCGCTTGACGCGTACATGCGGCGCCTCGAGCTGGTCCTGCTCTCCGGCGAAGACGAGGCGCCGGCGCCGGTGGAGGCGAGCGACGCGATCCAGGTGATGACGATCCATCAGTCCAAGGGACTGGAATTCGATGCGGTTTTCGTGCCTTCTGTGGTTGAGGGACGCCTACCGCAATCCTCGCGTTCGCCGAGGTTCGAGCTGCCGCCGGCCGTGCTCGAACCGCTGGTGCGTGGGCGCGAGGACGTCATCGCGGAAGAGCGACGGCTCCTTTACGTGGCGATGACGCGCGCGCGCCGGTGCCTCTATCTCACCCGGGCCACCCGCTACGAGGGTGGCCGGCGGTGGAGGGAGTCTCGATTCCTGGACGAAATCCGGGAGAGGGGGACACAGGTCGTGCGAGAGACGAGGGTCGAGGGCGTTCCGCGCGCTCCGGCGGACGTGGCTGTGAGCGGTCACACCGGCGATGTGCAGCTCTCCTACAGCGCGATCAGCGCGTATCAGGATTGCCCGCGCCAGTACTGGTATCGCCACGTCGAGCGGCTGCCGGTGGTCCAGAGCGCCGAGGCGGTGCATGGGGTCATCCTGCACGAGGTGTTGAGGCAGGCAGGGGAGCTGAGACGACAGGGCCTGTCGGTCAGCGCGCAGCGCCTCAAGTCGATCCACGACGAGGTCTGGAAGGCGACGTCCTTTCCCGATCCGCGGCGTGCGCCCGCGTTCAAACGCAACGGGGCGGCCGAGCTGGAGGCGTTCCGCGCAGGCGGTGGGTTCGAAACGGTCCCCGCCTACCTCGAGCAGCCTTTCGACGTCGCCGTCGACGGTTGGAACCTCCGCGGCGTGATCGACCGCATCGATCGCGCAGGCGACGGCTGGCGAATCATCGATTACAAGAGCGGACGTCCGATTGCGCGGCGGCGGACAGACCTCCAGGTGGCGCTGTACGCGCTGGGGGCGACCGGTGCGCTGAAGCTCGAGCCCCTCGAGCTCGAGGTCGTGTACCTGGCGTCGGGTGAGTCGGTGCATGTCGACGGGGTCAGCGCGATCGTGCACGACGCACAGGTGGAGGGCAGCCAAGTGGCGGAGGGCATCAGGGCGGGCCGATTCGAGGCGCGACCCGAGCGCCGGCGCTGCCGGCTCTGTCCCTACCGGCTGGCCTGCATTGACGCCCTGTAGCGCGCGGCGAGCAGCAGGCACTCTCGCGCGATGTCCGACGATGCGTACGGATGCGCGAGGTCCTCGGCCTTGGCCGACATCTCCCGCCACGTCGGCCCACCCTCGGCCATCACCCGCACCTCATCGAGCAGGTCCGAGTCCTTTGGCGCAAAGGCGCCGATGCGCGACTCGACGACGAAGTCGACGTTGGGCGATTCCTGTCCGGGCAGGAAACCCGTGATCACCAGAGGCAGCCCGGTGGCAAGGGCTTCTGCGATGGCGCCGGGTCCTGCCTTGGTGACGACGAGGTCGCACGCCCGCATCAGTTCGGGCATGTAATCGACGAAGCCGAGCACGAGCATCGGGGTGGAGACCTCGAGGTCGGCCAGCCGCCGCCTCAACTTCTCGTTGCGCCCGCAGACGACGACGAGCTGCCAGGGGTGCGCGCCCGCCGCGAGAATGCGGACCTGCGTCGCGAGGTGCCCGACGCCCGCTGCACCCCCCATCACAAGGACCGTGAAGCGCTGCTCCTCGAGGCCGAATCGCCGGCGCAGCGCCTGCTTCTCGCCAGGGGCGGGCGGGCGGAAGCGGAGGTCGACAGGCAGGCCGAGCAGCTTCACCCGGTCGGCGGGCACGCGCCGGCGAAGCGCCACCTTCTTGGCTTCCTCGGTGGGTGCGACCACGAGGTCGGCCTGGCTGAAGGTCCATCCACGGTGGAAATCGACCAGGTCGGTGATCACCGTCATCAGCGCGCGGGGCCGGCCGCTCTTCCGGATCGCCTGATGCGCGATGTGATTCAACAATGGGTGGACGGAGAGCACAACGTCCGGGTCGTGCTGCTGGAGCAGGTGCTGAACCACGTTGCGCACGGGGGGCCCGAACACAGCACGGATCGCGGCGAACGTCGGCTGGGTATTGCTCGAGTGATACACGGCGCCCCAGGCCGCGCGTGACCGGCGGATGACCGGCGAGTAGAGGGAGGCCAGGCGGCGGATTATGGTGGGTCCCTGACCGATAAGGGGATCCGCGACCGTGACGGCGCAGGTCGGATCGAGCAGTTTCAGCGCGTCGGTAAGTGCGCGCGACGCGGCGCGGTGACCTCCGCCGGTGTCGCTGAAAAGAATGAGTATGCGCGGCGAGCCGCCGGCAGGGGTCGGATAGAGGGAGGCGGCCTGGGTTACTTGCGTCGCGCCGCTGCGCGGCGCGCGATCCATCGCATGTTGTACGTCGCGAGCAGGTACGTGATGAAGCCCATTCCGATGATTGCGATGCTCACCCAAAGGATGGTGCGCTTGGCCAGCTCGCCCGGCGACAGCGCCCCGCCACCGACCGTGCGGTTCTGCTCGATGATGTAGGCGGCAAGGTCCTTGACGTCCTGCTCGGTCAGCTTGTTGTTGCCGCCTTTGGCAGGCATCGGGGTTTGCTTGGGGTCACCCGCCTGCGGCTGACGGCCGTTGGTGATGATGTCGATCAGGAAGGTGGCGTCCAACGTGTTGGGCACAGCGGGCAGTTTCTCGATCGGGTTGAGAACGGCGCCGATTCCGCCTTCCAGGCTGGAGCCGTGGCAGGTCGCGCAGTTCTGGGCGTACAGCGTCGCCCCTTTCTGCGGGTCGCCGGGCAGCGTCGCGGCCCCGCTTGCCGCCGAGCCGGGCGCCGGCGACGGCGAGGTGTCCGCCAGCGTGGAGAGCGCGGTCAGGAGGAAAAAGGCCGGTATTCCCAGCGCCAGGAGGAGCCCTCTGCCGACTCGCATCTAGGCCAAATCATATCCAGCCCGTTCACACCCGTTCGGGCGGGAATACCCCCGAGGCTCGTAGGTTTATGTCGTTATGGCTTCCTGTTCGCCGGTCTCCCGTTCCGGCTTCTGCTGCGTCTCGAGGCGCTGGCTTGACGCGAGATCGGCGTACCGTGGCTGAGCCCACCAGGCAGATCTCCGACCGCGCCGCACGGCGGATCGCGGTCATTGCCATGCACACGTCGCCGACGGCGTCGCTGGGCGAGAACGCCAACGGCGGCTTGAACGTTTACGTCCGCGAGATCTGCGCGGCTTTCAGCGAGCGCGGCATCGCGACCGACGTTTTCACCCGCAGGGGCCCCACCGATCCGGCCATGGAATCGCTCGCGCCCCAGTCCTGCGTCATCTATCTCCCGGCCGGCCGCGACCTGGACAAGTACGCGCTCTACGACCAGGTGCCGGCGTTCGCGAGCCAGGTGCTTGAGTTCTCCGAGCGCGAGGGTCTCGGCTACGACCTGCTGTTCTCGCACTACTGGTTGTCCGGCGAGGTCGCGTGTCTCCTGCGACCCCAACTGTCGGCGGGCTGGGCGCATATCGCGCACACCCTGGGCGTCGTGAAGAACCGCTCACTCGCGGCCGGCGCCCCGCCCGAGCCGGCGCTGCGCATCCAGGTGGAAACCGAGATCGCGCGACAGGCTGACCTCTTGATCGCCTCGACGAGCGATGAGAGCGAGGACCTGGTGAGGTTGCACGGCGCCGACCCGGAGCACGTCAAGGTCGTCCCTCCTGGCGTGGACCTGCACATGTTCCAGCCGATCGCCCGCGCCGAGGCGCGGCGAAAGATCGGATACGGCCCGGGCCGCCTGCTTCTGTTCGTCGGCCGCCTCGAAAGGTTGAAGGGTGTCGAGGTCGCCATCCGCGCCCTGGCGTTGCTGCGCGACCGCGCGCACGACGACGTCCGCCTTTTGATCCTCGGCGAGAACGCCCGCGACGGTGGGGTCAACGAGGGCGACGAAAGCGAGAAGGACAGACTGAAGGATGTGGCGGCCGCAGCCGGGGTGCGGGACAGGGTCGACTTCCTGGGCTCGGTCGCCCACCACGAGCTGCCCTACTTTTACTCGGCGGCGGACGTTTGCGTGATGCCGTCTTACAGCGAGTCCTTCGGACTGGTCGGGCTCGAGGCGCAGGCATGTGGGCGCCCCGTCGTAGGTTCGGACGTGAGCGGTCTGCGGTCGGTGGTGCGCGACGAGGTCAGCGGTTACCTGATCGATTCACATGACCCGGCGGCGTACGCGGAACGCATCGGGCGCCTGCTAGAAAGTCCCGAGCTGGCGCAGCAGATGGGACGCCGGGGAAGGCTCCTAGCACAGCGTTTTTCATGGACACGCACCGCCGACCGGCTGGAAGAATTGTTCGATGCCGTCGTGCAGCGGGCTCAGGTCCGCGTCCATGCCGGCGCGCGGCAGGAGTAAGGAAAAGACAGCGGGTCTTCTCTCGTAAGCGGCATCGGCCTGGTGCCGTCCGCGTTCATGAGCCACACCTGGTCTGCGCTCAAAAAAGCGATCTGATGGCCGTCGGGCGATGACACCGGCGAGGTCACGTCGATCGGGTCCGAGGGCAGCCCCAGCGCAAGGCTGAGCGCGGCTGGAGGCGACACCACGTTGACGACGAATGCTTTGTGCAGGACTCCGGTCTCGGTTGGGACGGCCGCGGAGAAAACGAGATGCGTCGAGTCGGGAAGCCAGGCCGGGCGGCCGATGTCTCCGGTCGTGAGCGTGGTCGTCGTTGAAGCGCCCGTAAGGTTGCGCACCCGCAGGCTCGAACCGTTGGGCTCCTGACGCAGATACGCGATGCGCTTCCCTGCCGGATCCCAGGTGACGGCGCTGACCGGAGCCGTGTCGAGTGCGAGCTGGTAGCGGACGCGCAGGCCGACGTCGTAACCCCATATCTCGTCGAGGCTGGAGTCCGCGGAGATGAACGCGACGCGCAATCCATCCGGCGCGGCCGAAGCCTGTGCGACGTCCGTGGCGATGATGTCGTCGGCGCCGTCGGCCGTCTGCCGGTGCAGTGCTCCGAAGTCGTCGATGTAGACAAATCCCATGTTGGCGGCGAGTGAAGCGGCCCACGTCGCCCGGAAGCTCAGCCTGGTGGTGCTTCCGCCCGGGGTGAATTGCCACCAGGCCCCGTCCTGGTCCTCGATCAGAAGCCGGTCGCCGCCAGGCGACCAGCTGAACGTGCGTACGTCGGCCGCATCAAACAGCTGGCGGGGAAACCCGGCCTCGTTGACGATCCACAAGCCGCCGGGTGAACCAGCGACGCCGTCGGTGGCGAATGCGATGTAGTGACGCAGCGGCTGCAGGGGTCCGGTGCTGAAGGCAAGGGTCGCGACGCGGCCCAACTGGTTGCCGTCCACGTCCAGGGCTGCCGTGTTCACCAGCAGCCGGTACCCGGTCTGGGGCGTGAGGAGCTGCGAAGGGGCGATGATCGCGCGCCGGGCATCGCTCGGATCGAGCCGCAACTCAAAGGGGACGTTGGGGCTGATCGACACCGCGGCCTTCAGCGTGCTCGCGTCCATGGCGCGCGTGAAGTCGACGCTCAGGTAAGCCGACGGATCGACGCCGGCGTCACCGTTGGCGGGCGTCGAGCCTGCAAGGTTGGGAGGGCCTTCGGTGGTGAAGCCCCAGTGATGCCGAAGGGTGTAGGTGTTGCCTCCAAGGTCGCGATAGCCCGAATCGAGGATGACCTCGTACGTCGTGGTCGTGCGCAGCGTGGGGTGGCGATAGACGAGCTGGTGGCCGGTGATCCAATCGATGGAGCCGGCGGTGGTGGGCGAGAGGTGCAGGCGGGATTCCACCGACGCCCGGTCGACGTCGTGGTCGAAGGTGATGCGGATAGGGGCGGCGGTCGACACATCGATCGTGTTGCGCTGCGGAGAGTAGTCGACGATCTGTGGCGCGTCCCCTCCGCACGCCGAAAGGCCGAGGCCGACCAAAGCCACGGCGCCCGCGGCCAACCAAGCACCCGGCTTCCGGGGCCCTCCCTCCCCCGTTGGCTCCCTCCCCCGAGCCAGACCAACCTGGGTCGAGACTAGGCGAGCAAAAACCGAATGCCAACCCACCCTGTTAACGGTTACACGAACCGCCTACAGGTGGGACTTGAGGCGCGCCCTCATCTCTTGCGCCAGCTGCTCGAGGCGCGAGGAGTCGACGAACAGCAGCGAGATGCTCGGGATCTGGTCGATCGCGGCCTCGATGCCGGCGAGCGACGGATCCGCGGCCCCCAGTATGTCCTTCACCTTGCGCGCGCGGTTGCCGAGCGCGTCCTCCGCCATCGCCTGCAGCTCGGTCACCACGGAGGTCCAATCCAGCTGCGGCCCGGCGGGCCGGGGCGGCGCGGTCGGCGCGACCGGCGCGGCCGCGGAAGGTATCGGCATGGGCGTGAAGCCGGTGAACTGGCCGGTCGGAATCTGCGCCGTCGGCGGCTCCGCCGGCATGACCGGTATCACCGGCAGCGTCGGGTTGGTAGGAGCTACGGGCTCCGGCTGCGGAGCGGCCGCGGCAAACGCGGGTTGTGTCTGGCGAGCCCGCTGCCCGGCGACCACCTCGTCGACATCCAGCGGTGGGTGCGGCGTGGAGTCGGCCGACTTGACCTCGATCATCGCGTTGGGGTCATCGCACAGCGCCAGCGCGCGGTCGGGTTTGTCGGAGATGTCGCGCGACTCGCTCGTGTAAGCGCCGGCAAGGTCGCCGCCGGACATGATGATGACCCCGGTGCCGGCGGTCGAGCGGATCATCACGCTCCCGCTGAGCTTGCGGTCGGCCAGGAAACTCAGCAGCGCCTTCATGTCGACCCATCCCGCATACAGCTCGGTGTACATGGGCCTCGAGACGGTGAGCTCGTAGAGGCCGTCGATCAGCTCGGGCGACAGTCCCACCACGTCGAGCACTCCGTGCCCCGCGGTGACGTCGTCGTTGAACTGTTGCAGCGCGGATTTTCCCAGGACGAGGCTCCCAGCCTCGGCGGCGCCGTCGTAGAGACACTCGAGAGCCGAACCCTCGCGAAACAGGATCAAACCCGCCGCGTCGTCGGTCAGCAGCCTCACGTATCCCGTGTAGCCCTCCCGCTCCAGCGTCGTGAGCAGGCGGGGAAAGTCGACGAACGAGGTCTTGAGCGAGTCGTAGAGAATCTGTCCCGCCGGGACAGGGATCGGCTCGCGGCCGTGTTTCGGTTGCGGGCGGTGCTTTACGCCCCGCCTTGGCTGGGGTGCTTCCACCTTTCTCTCCGGTTCAGCATGCACTTTTTGCTCGGTTCTCGGCTCCGGCCGCTCCACCCGGGGCTCAGGCCTGGCTTCGGCAGGCGCGGGCCTGGGCGCGGACTCGGCCGCGTGGACCAGCTCAGGTATGCCGGCCCTGACGGTTTCGTCAGCCGGCAGCTTGGCCTTGGCGTCGAAGTCAAAGTCGCCCTTTGTCCAGTGGAGGGCGTTGACGACCGCCTCATCGCCAGACTTCCCGTCGCTCTGGGCGTGAAAAAGATGGCCGAACAGGAAGTACAGCGAGGCTGACTGCCCGTTCCCATTGCGGACGTTAAGGGTACCGGTGGACCGCTCGCCCTGAGCGGATTCCAGAAGCGTTCGAAGGGGGGTTTCGGCCAGCGAGCCGTGCGAATGCAACTGTCTTCTCCTGAGATCGGCGCGGCCCGATCGGGAATTGAGAGAAAGTTAGTATAGGCATCGAGATCAGATCTTCGCGCCCGGAGCCTCCGGAGACCGGCATCCCCAACGCTGTGGGTGTCCAATCCGATCCGGAGGGCGGGGATGCCGCCCCCTTGCCGCCTCGCCTGGCCCGCGCGCGTCTCTTACTGATCCGCCACGGTGAATCGACCTGGAATCGCGAACACCGGATCCAGGGCCAGCTCGACCCCCCGCTCTCCGCCGCGGGACTCCGTCAGGCGGAGCTGCTGGGTGCTCGCCTGGCCGGTCGTTCGTTCGCCGGCTTCTACGCGAGCGACCTTAAGCGCGCCTACGAGACCGCGGAGGCCATCGGTCCGCTCGTCGGCCTCCAGCCAGAACCATTGGCTGCGCTTCGCGAGATCTTCCTCGGTGAGTGGGAGGGTATGCGCACCGACCAGATCGCACTGCAATTTCCGCAGGCGTGGGAGGCGTGGGTCGAGGAGCCTGATTGGGACGTGGTGCCCGGTGGCGAGGGCGCGGCCATGTTCGACGCGCGGGTCGGGTCGGCCCTCGACGCCATCTTCCGCCGCCATGAGAGTGGAGATGTCCTCGTCGTCACGCATGGCGGCGTGATCCAGATCGCGCTTCATCGAGTGGTCGGCCGCCCGAGCCGCGGCCTGTTTGCTTTCAAGATCCAGAACGCGTCGATCTCCCTGCTGGAGAAAAGGAATGGCCGGATGGTGATCGGCGGCGTCAACGACATCGCGCACCTCGAGGCAGCGCTCGTCACAGACGTTGGTCCTGGATGAGCAGCGAGGCCCAGCGGTGGGACAGCGACGTCGCAGAGCACGCATCGCCCCCGCCATTGCTCCAGAGCTGGGCATGGGGCGAGGTGCAGGCACGCGCGGGCTGGGGCGTGGAGCGCGTGAAATCCAGTTCACGTGGCGCGCTGGCCAGCGTGCAGGTGCGCAAGGTCGGTCCGATTCGCGAGGCTTATGTCCCCCGCGGACCGGTGCCCGCCACCCCGGAGGCGATCGAAGCGCTGGTCGATTGGGCGCGCAAGTCCGGCATGGCGCGCCTCGTGATCGAGCCCGAAGCGCCGGAGAGTTTCGCCGAGGTGCTGATCGAGAAGCAGTTCACGAGGATCGCCCCGACGCAGCCGCAGCACACACGCATCCTCAAGCTGCTGCCACCGGACGAGCTGCTCTCTACGTTTCGTCACGGCCGGCGCTACAACATCCGCGCGGGCATCAAGCGCGGAGTGGTGGTGGAGGAGGGCAAGGACTCTGCCGAGCTCGCGCGCCAGTCCGCGGCGGTCGAGCGCCGGGAGTCGATCCACCTGCCGGACAGGCGGTACTACCAGCTCCTGGTCGACCTGCTGCCGTGGTGCCGCACCTACACCGCGTTTGGGCCGGAAGACCGCGAGCCGCTGGCGACAGTTCTCGTGGCTCGCCACGCCGGACGTGCCTACAGCCTGTTCGCCGGCCGCACCGGACAGCGCCGCGAGCTGATGGGCAACGACCTTGCGTGGTGGTCGGCCATCGCCTCCGCGGCGCAAGCCGGCTGCTCCGATTTCGACCTCTGGGGTGTGCCGCCGCCGGACGCCCGACCGGGTCATCCCTGGGAGGGGATCGGGCTCTTCAAGTCGGAGTTCGGCGGTGAGGAGATCGCGTACGTGGGACGCTGGGAACTGGTTCTTTCCCCCGCCGGCGCGCGCGTCATCTCCGCCGAGCGCAAAGCGAGAGCCTACATTCGGGGCTTGAAACGCAACATTCCCTAACAATCCTTCAGATCGATTAGGATTGTTGTATGGCTGTGGCGGAGTCGTCCCGCAAGGTCCTTGTCGTGGAGCCGGACTCATCGACCAGGCGCGAGATCAGGCAGGTTTGCGAGCAGGACGGCTACCAGGTCATGGAAGCCGAGGCCGGTTCGGAAGCGCTGCGCCAGGTCGAGTCCTCGCGGCCGAGCGTGGTGCTGCTGGAGGTCACGCTGCCCGACGCGGCGGGCTTCGACGTGTGCCGCGAGCTGCGCAAGGTCGACCCTGCGGTGCCTGTGATCATGATGAGCTCGCGGTCGGACGAGATCGACGCGGTGGTGGCGCTGGAGATCGGCGCTGACGACTACGTCACCAAGCCCCTTCGGCTGCGCGAGCTCGTGGCGCGGATGGCCGCGCACCTGCGGCGGGCGCGGCTGGAGAACGCCGAGGCGATGCGCAGCCGTCTCGAGTTTCGTGACCTCGTCATCGACGTCAACGAGCGCCGCACTTACAAGTCGGGCCACGAGGTTGAGCTAACCCACACGGAGTTTGACCTGCTGACCTTTCTGGCCAGCAACGCAGGCAAGGTCCTGAGCCGGGAGAAGATCCTGAACTCCATATGGGGCTACGAGTACCCGATTGAGACGCGCGTGATCGACGTCCACATCCGGAACCTGCGCCGCAAGATCGAGACGCAGCCCTCGCGTCCCTACTACATCCTTGCCGTGCCCGGCATCGGCTACCGGTTCACCAACGCCCGTCCGGCCTGACCGGAAGGGGTCCCCCTGAAATCACGGCGGAGCCTCGGATTTCGTGGGGAATCTGACCCCTAGCTCCGACAGCGATTCGAGCACGAACGGCCGCTCCGCGATTCGCGGATGCGGGATGACCAGGCCGCGACGGTTGATGCGCTCGTCACCGAACAACAGGATGTCGATGTCGATGAGGCGAGGCCCCCAGCGTCGGGTTCGGATGCGCCCGCCCTCGCGCTCGACCTCGTGCGCGATTTTCAGGAGCTGGCGCGGCGTGCCCTGCCATTCGACTTCCAGCACCTGGTTGAGGAATCGAGGCTGCTCCTCGAGTCCCCACGGCTCGGTCTCGATGACCCGGCTCTGACGGACGATCCGCACACCTCTCTGGCGCAGGCGGCGGCGGGCGGCACTCAGGTTGCGCTCGCGCCGCCCGAGGTTGGAACCAAGGCCCAGGTGGACCTTCGTCACCGCATGCGGTCGGCGACCCGGACCGCGCGCGCCATCTGTAGGACGTCGTGCACGCGGACGATGTCGGCTCCACGCAGCACCGCGGCGACCACGGTGGCCGCAGTCCCCTCGAGCCGATCGCTCGCCGGGAGGTCGAGCAGCTTGCCGATGAAAGACTTGCGCGAGGTGCCGATCAGGATGGGGTGGCCGAGCTCCTTCAGCTCGTCGAGCCTCTGCATGACCTCCCAGTTGTGGTCGGCGGTCTTGCCGAAGCCGATCCCGGGGTCGACGATCACCTTCTCCCTCGGCACGCCGGCCGCGACGGCTCGCGAGGCGGCTTGCGCGAGGAATCGCTTGATCTCGCCCATCAGGTCGCCCGAGTAGTCGGTCCCGTCCTGGTTGTGCATAACGACCAGCGCGCAACCACGCCGGGCGGCGAGGTCGGCGATCGCCGGCGACCTGGTCAGGCCCCAGACGTCGTTGACGATCGTCGCCCCCGCCGCGACCGCCACCTCCGCCACCTCCTCTTTGTAGGTGTCGATCGAGACCGGCACGCCGGCCTCGCTCGCCAGGCGGAGCACCACCGAATCGACGCGCGCGATCTCCTCCGTCGCCGTCACGGGCACATGCCCGGGTCGTGTCGATTCGCCGCCCACGTCGACCATGTCCGCGCCCTCGGCGACCATGCGAAGACCCTGCGCGACCGCTGCATCGGTATCCTTGCCAACCCCATCGCCGCTGAACGAATCGGGCGTCACGTTGACGATTCCCATGACGTAGGTGCGCGAGCCCCACACGAAGCGCCGCCCGCCGATTTCAGCCATCACGAGCCGATTATCCTCAGTCACGTGACCGGTCCGACATGAGGCTCGACGAGCTGGCGCGCGGCGCCGGAGCGGTGCTCGAGGGCAACCCCGAGGTGGAGATCACGGGGATCGCCTACGATTCGCGCCGCGTCAGTCCCGGCGACCTGTTCGTCGCGGTCCAGGGGCTGCACGTCGATGGCCACCACTACGTCGGCGACGCCGTCGCGAAGGGTGCGGCTGCGATCGTGCTCGAACGCGGCGCCACGGTCCCCGAGGGCGTTTCGGTATTGCGCATGCCTTCGACCCGGATCGGCCTCGCCGAGCTCGCGGCCGAGTTCTACGGCAGGCCATCGCGTCGCCTCAACCTGGCGGGCGTCACCGGGACGGACGGCAAGACGACCGTCACGCACATGGCCGAGCACGTCCTGGGTGCGAGTGGTGTCGTGGCCGGGGCGATGAGCACCGTCGCGTTCAAGGTCAGCGGGCGAGAGATCGACAACGTCACAGGGCAGACCACGACCGAGGCCCCCGAGGTTCAGGCGTGGCTGGCGCGAATGGTCGATGCAGGCGCCGCGTGCGCGGTGATCGAGACGACCTCGCATGCCTTGGTGCAGGAGCGGGTGCGTGCGTGCGACTTCGACGTCGCCGCGTTCACCAATGTCGGCCATGACCACCTTGACTACCACGCGACATGGGAGGACTACCTCGAGGCCAAGGCCCGCCTGATCGACCTCACGGCGCGCGCGACCGACAAGGGCGTCGAAAAGACCGCGGTGCTCAACCGCGACGACCCGAGCTACGAGCGCCTGGCGCGCCGGCCGATCCCACGCCGCTGGACGTACGGCATGACCACCGCGTCAGACCTGCATCCTCTCGAGCTCGCCATTACCGGCACCGGCTCGCGTTTTCGGATGAAGACTCCGCTCGGCGAGACAGAAGTCACGCTCAACGTGCCAGCCCGTTTCAACATCTACAACGCGCTGTGCGCGGCCGGCGTCTGCCTCGCGCTGGGCCTGCCGGCGGAAGACGTCGGGCGCGGTCTGGCTGGATTCGAGGGAGTGAGAGGCCGGCTGGAACCCGTCGACCTTGGCCAGGATTTTCGTGTGTACATCGACTTTGCCCACGCGGCGGGATCGCTCGCCAGCGCCCTGGCCGAGCTTCGGCCGTTTACGAAGGAGCGCCTGATAGTCGTGTTTGGCTCCACGGCTCGATCCGACCATGACCGGCCCGGCATGGGGCGCGCGGCCGCCGAGTTTTCGGACTTCTTCATCATCACGACCGACGATCCGCTGAGCGAAGACCCGGTCGAGATCGCCCGAGACGTGCAGTCTGGTGCCCTGGGCAAGGCCCCCGGTCGGGATTTCGAGGTCGTGATCGACCGGCGCTCGGCGATCAGGCGCGCCATGGAGATCGCGCGGCCCGGCGACACGGTCCTCCTGGCGGGCAAGGGCCACGAGCGGTCGATGAGGACGGCACGGGGCGCGGAGCCGTGGGACGAGCGAGCCGAGGCGGAGGCTGCGATCCGGGAGCGGTTGGGCGTCAGCTGAAGCTACGCGCCGCCACCGACCATGCGCACGATCTCGAGATGGTCGCCCTCCCGGAGGGTGATGGATGGGAAGTTGGCGCGCTCGACGATCTCGCCGTTGTGCTCCACCGCGACGGCTCGGGGGTTGACGCCGAGGTGCTCGAAGTAGGCGAGCAGCGGTGTTTCGCGCTCGAGCGCCACGCTCTTGCCGTTGACCTGGAGCGAGATCATTGCCAGAACCGTCCCAACCATCTGGAAGGTGAGCAGCGCCGCTTGCTCATGAGAACATGCTGATCGCGGCGTAGCCGGCCGCGCCCGCCCGGTGGCATTCCGCGATTCGATCCCTGGTCACTCCGCCTATGGCGAGGACAGGTATGCGCACAGCGCGCGCCACACGCGCGAGCGCCTCCACGCCGGCGGGCTCGGCGCCGGCATGGCTCCGGCTGGGCCACACCGGTCCGAAGATCACGTAGTCCGCGCCCTCCGTTTCGGCCGCGATCGCGCTGTCGACCGTGTGCACGGAGCGGCCGACCAACCTTTCGCCAAGCAGCGTCCGCGCGTCGCGGGTCGAGATGTCGCGCTCCGGGAGGTTGACCCCCGTGGCGCCGCATGCGAGCACGACGTCGCAGCGTGAGCTGATCACGACCGGCACCGGCGAGGATCCGACCAGGAGCGAGGCGTGCTGCTCGAGGTCGCGCGTGTCGAGCCCGGGAGCGCGGAGCTGCAGGATCGTGACCCGCGGGGCCGCTCGGAGGCCGGCTTCCGCGGTGGAAACGATCGCCATGGCCACAGGTATGGCTAGTTCGGTCGCGAGACGCCCTCGGTCGGCGAGCTTGGGCTCGCCTCGGCTCGCCTCGGAATCCGGCCGGCGAGGTACGCCTTGCGACCGGCCTCCACCCCTTGCTTGATCGCCTCCGCCATCAGCGGCGGGTCGTGGGCGAGGGCGACCGCGCTGTTGACCAGGACCGCATCTGCTCCGATTTCCATGGCCATGGCGGCGTCGGACGGCACGCCGATCCCTGCGTCGACGACGACCGGGACCCGCGCCCCCTCCACGATGATCCGGATCTGCTCCAGGGTCTGCACGCCCTGGCCCGAACCGATCGGCGAGCCCAGCGGCATGACGGTGACGGTTCCGATCTCCTCGAGCTTGCGCGCCAGCACAGGGTCGGCGTTGATGTAGGGGAGGACCTGGAAGCCCTCGCCGACGAGCACGCGGGCGGCCCTGAGCGTCTCCTCGGGGTCGGGGAAGAGATATCGCGGGTCGGGGATGACCTCGAGCTTGACCCAGTCGGAAAGGCCCATCGACCGAGCCAGGCGGGCGATCCTGATCGCCTCGTCTGCGGTGCGGCACCCGGCGGTGTTCGGCAGGATGCGGTAGCGCTTCCAGTCGATGACGTCGAGAATTGTTTTCTTCTTCGGGTCATCGAGGTCCAGGCGCCGCAGGGCGACGGTGACCAGCTCGCAGCCCGAGGCCTCGAGCGCCGCAACCATCGATTCGTCGCTGCGGTACTTGCCCGTCCCGAGGAAGAGTCGCGAGCGCAGTTGCACGCCGGCGACGACGAACGGATCCGCGTGAGCGAGGGTTTGCACGCGATCAAGCTTACCGGTGCCCCGGGCGGGCTTACCAGTGCCCCAGGCGGGCTTACCGGGGCTTACGAGGCGGTTTAGAGCTCCTGCAGCAGCAGCGTCTTGTCGCGGCCGTAGGTCAGCCGCTTGACGGCATCTTCGACTGGCAGCCACAGCAGCCTGTCGACCTCGATCCCCGGCTTGAAACGTCCACCGCGGGCCTCCATCACCCAGTAGCACGCGACCTTGTCGCGGCCGCGGCGATCCACGTAGGCGGTGCAGCCGAGAGGTCGCCGCAGATCGCAGCGCAAGCCCGTCTCCTCGCGCACCTCGCGCAGCGCGCAGTCCTCGGGGCTTTCGTCGGGTTCGATCTTGCCCTTGGGCAGAGTCCAGTCGTCGTACACCGGGCGGTGGATGACTGCGATCTCGGTCTCGCCTGAGCGCGACTTGCGGAGCACCACGCCGCCTGCGGCTCTGATCACGCTTGCTTCCGCAACCTCAAGGATCTTTGTTGCCACCGTTGCTCCTTCGTCAGCTGAAACGTTTGCGCTGGCGGGGTCCCTGCGCGGCGTTTACGCCGCTGTGAGTTTAACCGCGAATCCTCGTGCGGTCGAGGTCCTGGACAAGGTTCACCACGCGTCCATGGATGTCGTCGCGGATCGAGCGGACCTCATCGATCGACAGGCCTTTTGGATCGCGCAGGTCCCAATCGATGTAGCGCTTCCCCGGAATCACAGGGCAGGCGTCTCCGCAACCCATCGTGACGACGACATCGGCCCACCGAGCGAGCTCATGCGTCAACCGTTGCGGCACTGCTCGGCTCAGGTCGATTCCTTCCTCCGTCATGACTGCGACGACGTTGGGATGCACGCGGTCGGCCGGCTCCGTCCCGGCCGAGCGCGCCTCGTGGTGACCGTCCGCCGCGCGCTCGAACAGCACCTGGCTCACCTGCGAGCGACCCGCGTTGTGCAGGCACACGAACAGCACCTTCGACATCAGAGCTGGCCCGCGAGCGCGATCTGTCGGCGGAGGACCCACCGGCTGACCAGGTTGATCCCAAGCACCACCACGATCAGGACCAGCGCGGCGCCCCAGGCCTGGGCCTGCAGCGACTTGTACGGCAGAAGGGCATACCGGAAGACGGTCAGCGGCAGCGCCTGCATGGCGTTGCCCGGATTCAGCTCCAGGATGTGGGCGCCCAACGCGGTGAACAACAGCGGCGCCGTCTCGCCACCAGCCCGCGCCACCGAGAGCAGCGCCCCCGTGATGACGCCCGGCGCCGCCGCGGGCAGGATCAGCTGCAGCGAAACGCGCCAGCGCGGGAGCCCGAGCGCAAGCCCTGACTCGCGCAGGCCGTTGGGAATCAGCGCGACGGCCCCCTCGGTGGTGCGGGCGACGATCGGCAGCATCAGGATCGCAAGGGCGACCGCGCCCGAGTACGCGGAGAAGTGGCGGAACGGTACGACGAGGAAGGCGTACACGAAAAGACCGATCGCGATCGATGGCGTTCCGACCAGCACATCGCACGCGAGCCGCACCCAACCCGACCACCGCGCAACCATGTACTCGGCCAGGTAGATGCCGGCCAGGATCCCGGTGGGGACCGCCATCAGCGACGCAAGACCGACCATGATCCCGGTGCCGACGATCGCGTGCTCGACGCCGGCTTTCAAGACGGGCGGACATGTCGGCTCGCACGGTGGCAGCTCGACGTTGAAGAAGAACTGTGGATGGACGACCGACGGCAGTCCCTTGGCGATCGTGAACCACAGCACGAGTCCGAGCGGGATCAGTGCGAGGACGGTCAGCGCGTACATCAGGCCGAGCCACGCCCTGCTGGAGTAGCGGCGCCTGTCGTTACGGTTCACGCCGTCAGCCTCGCCTCACGCGAGGTCGAGCGGACGAGGAGCAGGGCGAACACGTTGACCACGAGCGTGACGAGGATCAGGACGAGGCCGAGCTCGACCAGCGCGGCGGGATAGAGCGTGCCGGTCGCCTCGGTGAACTCGTTGGCGATCACGCTCGCCAGCGTGTAGGCGGGCTGGAAGATCGAGTGAGGGATGACGTATGCGTTGCCGATGACCATCGTGACGGCGATCGTCTCGCCGAGGGCCCGGCCCAGAGCCAGGATGGTGGCGCCGAAGATTCCGGCCCGCGCTGAGGGCAGGATCACCCGCCACGTCGTCTCCCACCACGTCGCGCCGAGGGAAACCGCGTTCTCCTTCATGCCGCGCGGCACGGCCTTGATCACGTCCCTCGAGATCGCGGTCAGGGTGGGCAGGATCATCACAGCCAGTACGAGCGCGGCATTGAACAGGCCGCGCACCGCTGGGTCGCTGAGCCATCCGATGAACGTCGCGTGCTCGGAGGCCGGCACCTCGAGGTGCTCGTACGACCACGGCGCGAGCACGTACAGGGCCCAGATGCCGTAGACGACGCTGGGGATCGCGGCCAGCAGCTCGATCCCGGTGCCGATGAAGCCGCGAATGTTGGCGTGTCCGGGCTCGGCGAGGATGATCGCGACCGCCACACCGACCGGGAGCGCGATCGCCAGCGCCAGGAACGAAGTCGCCACGGTGCCGAAGATCGCGGGCAGGGCGCCGAAGCTGTCGGTCACCGGGTTCCAGTCCGTGCCGGTCAAGAAGGCAAGCCCGAAGTGCTTGATCGCCGGCATGGCCTGCTGCAGGAGAGTCAGAGTGATGAGCACGAGCAGGCCTGGAACCAGGCTGCCGACGAAGCCGACCACGGTCCGGAACTGGTCGCGCGGCCTGGTCGCGGCGACCGGTCGCGCCTTGACTCCGACCGCCACCGTCCTAGACGGCTCCCTCGGGCGGACGCCGGTCGAGCCGGTAACCGATCCCGCGCACGGTCACGATCTCGAACGGCGCGACGCCCGCGAACTTCTCCCGCAGCCATCGAATGTGCACGTCGACCGTCTTGCGATCGCCCGCGAAGTCGTGGCCCCAAACGTTCTCCAGCAGGGTGTCCCGGGTGTGGACGCGCCCCGGGTGGGCGAGCAGGTACGAGATCAGGTCGAACTCGCGCGCCGTCAGCTTGACGTCCTGCGCGAGCATCACGACGCGGCGCGCCGCGCGGTCGATGCTGAACTCGCCGATGACGTCGCGCTCGGGCACGGATTTCGGCTCATTCGCGTCGGGCGACGCGCGGCGCATCACCGCATTGACGCGCGCGAGCACCTCGCGGACCGAGAACGGCTTGGTGATGTAGTCGTCCGCGCCGAGCTCGAGGCCGACGATCTTATCGACCTCGGCATCCTTGGCCGTGATCATGATGATCGGCACCCGGCTGCTCTTGCGTAGAGCGCGACAGAAGTCGAAGCCGCTCATGCCGGGCAGCATCAGGTCGAGCAGGATGAGGTCGGGACGGGCAGTGCGCGCCGTCCGCAAGCCCGCGGCGCCGTCGCTCGCCTCATGCACCGAGAACCCCGCCGCAGCGAGGTTGTACTTGAGCATCTCGCGGATGCCCTCGTCATCCTCCACGACAAGAACCCGCCCGGCGCTGCCGTTGGCGCCGGGCCGGCTCATCCCAGCTCGACCACCTGTCCCGACTCGAGGAACACGATGTCCTCGGCAACGTTGGTGACGCGGTCCGAAATGCGCTCGAGGTTGTGCGCGACGAGCAGCAAAGTGACCGAGCGCAGGGCGTCGTCGGTGTCCACGTGGCCGTTGCCCATCTCCTTCACGAGGTCCTCGAACACGCGGTGATACAAACGGTCGATCTCGTTGTCACGTGCGGCCACTTCGCGAGCGCGCGGCTCGTTCTGGTCGATTAGGGCCTCGAGGATGTCGTGCACCTGGCCTATCGCGAGCTCGCCCATGAGGCCGAACTCCGCGCGAAGGGGCCGGTCGGGTAGGGCGACAAGGGTTCCGGTCATCCGCGCGATGCGCACCGCGTAGTCGCCCATCCGCTCGAGCTCGGTGGCGATCCACTGCAACCCCATCAGGTAGCGGAGGTCGCGGGCCACGGGCTGCTGCGTGGAGATGACCATGAAGACCTGTTCCCGCATCTGGCGGAACAGCTCGTTGAGGTACTGGTCCTGAGTACGGACTTTTTCGGCGGCGCCGCCGTCGCGCTGGCGCAGCGCCTCGAGCGCGGCCTCGATCTGCGACTCCAGCAGCGTGCCCATCCGCACCAGCGACTCGCGGAGGCTGGCGAGCTCTCGCTCAAACGTCAGCCGCGGCATGGGCTATCCGAACCTTCCCGTGATATACGCCTCAGTCCGGTGGTCCTGGGGCTGGTTGAAGAGGTCGGCGGTCGGGGCGAACTCGATCAGCTCGCCGTACCGGCTCTCCGGGTGCATGAGCATGAACGCGGTGAAGTCGGAGACGCGCGCGGCCTGCTGCATGTTGTGCGTGACGATCACGATCGTGAAGTCGCGGGTCAACGTCGACATCAGGTCTTCGATCTTCAACGTCGCGACGGGGTCGAGTGCCGAGCACGGCTCGTCCATCAGGATCACCTCGGGGCTGACGGCGATGCAGCGGGCGATCGCCAACCGCTGCTGCTGTCCGCCGGAGAGCGAGGTCGCCGGGTCGTGGAGCCTGTCCTTCACCTCGTCCAGGAGGGCGGCCCGCTCGAGACTCTCCTCCACTGCAGCCCGAATCCGGGACTGGCTCCAGCCCAGGAGGCGTGGGGCGAATGCGATGTTGTCGCGGATCGACATGGGGAACGGGCTCGGCCGCTGGAAGACCATGCCGACCTTCTGCCGGAGCTCGAGCAGCTTGCGTGTGGTGACGACGTTCTCCCCGTCGAGCAGCACCTCGCCCTCCGCGCGCGAGTTGGGCACGAGGTCGTACATGCGGTTGAAGACCCGCAGCAGCGTGCTCTTGCCGCATCCGGACGGGCCGATGATGGCCGTGATCCGGCGCTCGGGAATCTCGAACTTGATGTCGTGAAGGGCCTGGAACTTGCCGTAGTAGAAGGACAGGTCCTCGATCTTGAGCTTGGGCGCCCCGGCACCGTGCAGAGCTCGCAGCTCAGGCCTCCCTGCCTCGGTCGCCGGCGGGATGTACGGACTGACGTATGCCATGCCCCGGTTTCAGGATAGGCGCCGCCGGATTAACGGAAATTTATGTGGCGGTTAAGAGTTGGCGAGGCAGCGCGATGAAGAACACCTGCCCACCCTCCCTGGCGGCCTCGGTCCAGATCCGGCCTCCCAGCACCTGGACGAGGTGCTTGGTGATCGCCAGGCCGAGGCCGAAGCCGCCCGCCTCCCTCGGCCGGGCGCGGTCGACCTTGTAGAACCGCTCGAAAACGCGGCTCCAGTGCTCAGGCGAGATGCCCGGACCGCGGTCGCGCACGCTGATGACGAGCTCATCGCCCGCGATCGACGCTTCGACGTCGATGGCGGTGCCTGGCGGTGAGAACTTGGCCGCGTTGTCGAGCAAGTTGTCGAGGGCCTGGACCAGCTTCGCGCGGTCGGTCTCGATGATGAGGCCGTGCGGGACCGACGCGTTGACCGGGTGGTCCAGGTCTAGCCGGGCGACGCTGTCGTGGATCAGCTCTTCGAGGTCGAAGGTCGAGGCGTCCAGCGCCATCAGCCCCGTTTCGATGTCGCCCAGCTGACGCAGGTTGTCGATGATCTTGCTCATCAGGTCCGCCTCGCGCACGATCCGCTCGGCGAACCTCCGGCGGTCCCTGGGCATCGGGTCGCCGAGCAGGCTTTCCGCGGTGAGGCGTAACGAGGTGATGGGCGTCTTCAGCTCATGGACCAGGTTGGCCACAAACTCCTGGCGCACCGTGGCGAGCCGGCGCAGCTCCGTGACGTCGGCCAGGAAGAGGATGGTCTGAAATGCCTCCGGGCCCGGGACGAGGTGCACCTGCACGGTGCGGCGGTGATGGACCAGGTGCGCCTCGGCCCGCACGTCGCGCGCGGTGACGATCTCGAAGAGCCGCGACTCGAGCGTCACCTCGACAACGCTCGCGGGCAATCGCGAGATGTCGATGGCGAAGAAATCGCGCGCCGCCTTGTTGGCCCGCAGCACCCTGCCGCCGGCATCGAGGAGGAGCGCCATGATCGGAGCGCTCTCCAGCACCTCGCCAAACGAATCCTGGCGTGGTGGTCGGGGCTGCGAGTGGTCGTCGCCACGCCTGCGATCCCAGATCACGGCCGGAGTATATGAGCGGGTCATCGACACCGAGGCTTAAGCCCCGATTAACCCGGGCTTAAACGGTCGTCCCATACCGTGGGCAGTGTGACGACATCGGAGTCAGTCAGGAGGGGACACATGCTTCGCCTTTCATCAATCGCGCGGATCCTGCTCGTATGTGGGGCTGCCGCCATGGTTGCCGCCGCATGCGGCGGCTCGACCTCCGGCTCGCCGTCATCCTCACCTGTCGACGTCGGTCAGGGATCACTCGTCGGCGCCGGCGCGACGTTCCCCGGACCCTTCTACACCGCGGCCTTTGCGGATTACACGGCACGGTTCCCTCAGGTCACCATCAACTATCAGTCGGTGGGTTCCGGCGCCGGGATCCAGCAGTTCATCAAGAAGACGGTCGACTTCGGCGCGAGCGACGTGCCGATGGGATCGGCGGACATCACGTCCGCAGGCGGCCCGGACGCGGTGACCCAGATCCCGACGACGCTGGGCGTGATCTCGATCGCGTTCAACGTCTCGGGCGTCAACAGCCTCAACCTCGACGCCACGACGCTGTCGGGGATTTTCCTCGGCCACATCACGAAGTGGAACGACCCGCAGATCATGGCGCTCAATGCCGGGACGTCGCTGCCGAACAAGGCGATCACCGTCGTGCACCGGTCTGACGGAAGCGGCACCACCTATCACTTCACCGACTACCTCGCCAAGATCTCGCCGGAGTGGAAGTCGAACGTGGGTGTCGCGAAGTCGGTCAAGTGGCCGGTCGGCACCGGTCAGCCCCAGAACGCAGGCGTCGCCAACGCCATCCAGACCACTGAGGGAGCGATCGGCTACGTCGAGCTGGCGTACGTCGTCCAGAACAGCATGCACCAGGCGGCGATCAAGAACGCCAACGGCAAGTTCGTCCAGGCCAGCGTCGCCGGTGCGACCGCCGCGGCAGGCACCAACACGAGCGTGAGCCCGACCAACTTTTCGATCACCAACGCCGCTTGCGACGCGTGCTACCCGATCGCCGGGTTCAGCTGGGTGATGCTCTACACCTCGTACAGCGACGCGACCAAGGGCAGGGCCGTGGTCTATCTGTTCAAGTGGCTGGTGACCACCGGCCAGTCTGACGGCACAAACCTGCAGTACGCGCAGCTCCCCTCGGCGGTGCAGAAGTACGGCCTGACCAACCTGAAGGCGATCAAGGCCGGGGGTTCCGCCGTCCTCAGCTGACCGTCCCGCGGAAGGCGGCGTGGGTTCGAGCCCCGCGCCGCTTTTCCTTGTCTAGAGAGGTTTGCGCTTCGGCACTCCCGGACGCCGCGGGTAGGCGGCGGGCGTCGGGCCGATCTTGCGGATGACGACCACCGTGCCCGACGCGCGAGCTGCCGACGGGGAGGGGTGGACCGAGGCGGTCGATCCGCCGAGAATGTCGAGTGCGTTCTGCGCGGCCGCCAGCTCCTGGCTGTCCGTCTTCTGCGCCAGCAACCTGCCCCCGACCTTGACCAGCGGCAGGCAGAGCTCTGCCAGCACCGGCATCGGCGCCAGCGCCCGGGCCACCGCCACGTCGAATGCCTCGCGGTACCTGACGTCGTGTCCGAGCTCCTCGGCACGGCGCGCGACGACTTCCACATCGCCGAGTCCCAGCTCCGCGCAAGCGCGGACGAGGAACGCGGCCTTGCCCTGGTCGGCCTCGATCAGGGTGACGGCCAGCCTGGGTCGGGCGATCTTGAGTGGGAGGCCGGGCAGGCCGCCGCCCGACCCCACGTCGACCAGTGTCTGCGCCTCCCCGAGGTGATTCAGGAGCACCAGCGAATCCTCGACCAGGCCCTGGGGGTCGCCCGAGACCAGTCCCGGCCAGCCCCCGATCATCCGGGCGAGTTCAGACAACCTAGAATCGTTCACTGAGATGCCCATCTACGAGTATCGGTGCGAGAGCTGCGCCGAGAAGTTCGAGGTTCTGACCCGTTTCGCCGCGCGCGACACGGCCCAGGTGTGTCCGGCTTGCGAGTCGACGAAGACGCGGGTGCTCGTCTCGAGCTTCGCCTTTGCCAGCGGCGGCGAGACATCGTCCGTCTCCGATTTCGCAAGCGAGACGGGCGGCGGTGGCTGCTGCGGCGGCGCGTGCGGCTCGTGCGGCTCCGGACCCAACTAGAGACCTAGGCTTGCTCTTCCCGGTCACGTACCGGGTCAATGCCGCCGGCCACATGGAAGTGGGTGGCTGCGACCTTGTCGAGCTTGCGCGGCGCCATGGTACGCCGCTCTACGTCTACGACGAAGCAACCGTCCGCCAGCGGGCCTCCGAGTACATCGCCGCCATGGGGGGTGCGGGTCAGGTCCTCTACTCGGCGAAGGCATTCGCCTCCCCGCATTTCCTGCGCGTCATCGCAAAAGAGGGCCTCGGCCTCGACGTCGTGTCGGCCGGCGAGCTTCACCTTGCTCTGAAGTCGGGTTTCCCGCGCGACCGCATCCACTTCCTCGGCAACAACAAGAGCATCGAAGATCTGGAAGCTGCCTACCATGCCGGGGCGACGATCGTCATCGACGGCGACCATGAGTTCGACCTGTTGCGGACCGTGGTGCCTGAAGGCAAGCGGGCGGCGGTGATGCTCCGCATCTCTCCGGGTGTGAAGCCCGACACGCACGACGACATCTCGACCGGCCAGCTCGACTCCAAGTTTGGCTTCTCGATCGAATCCGGGGCCGCCCGCAACGCGGTGCAGACAGCGCTGCACCACCCGCGCCTGGAAGTGGTCGGCCTGCACTCGCACATCGGGTCGCAAATCTTCGCGCTGCGCGCATACGAGCACGCGATGGACATCATGCTCGGACTCTTGGTGGAGCTCCGCGACGAGCTCGGCTTCGAGCCGCGCAGGCTCGGCGCCGGGGGCGGGCTCGGCATTGCGTATACCCAGCAGGACGACCCACCGACACCGCGTCATTTCGTCGAGACGGTGCGTCATGCACTGGAGTCCGGCTGCGCGCGCCGTGACCTGACGGTGCCGGAGCTGGTGGTCGAGCCGGGCCGTTCGATCGCAGGCCCGGCGGGAATCGCGCTGTACACGGTAGGCTCGATCAAGGACATTCCCGGCGTGCGCCGCTACGTGGCGGTGGACGGCGGCATGGGCGACAACATCCGGCCCAAGCTCTACGGCGCGCGATACGAGGCGTTCCTCGCGTCCGCTCCGGACAGCTCGCCCGACGGCAAGGTGACGATCGCGGGCAAGTACTGCGAGTCGACGGACATCCTCATCTCGGACATTGCCATGCCGCCACTCGAGCCGGGTGACGTCATCGCGGTGCCCGCGGCGGGCGCCTATTGCCTTGCCATGGCGAGCAACTACAACGGTATGCCCAGGCCGGAGGTGCTGATGCTGCGCGACGGCGAAGCACGCGTCATGCGACGTCGGGAAACGCTCGACGACCTGGTCGCAGCCGAGGTCTTCTAGGCCACGTTGATCGTCGAGTACACGCAGCCGCCGGTGTAACAGGCTCGGATCGCGGCGGGACCGGCGACGGCGTTGGACGGAATCCTGAATGTCGCGGTGAACTGCCCCGCGGACACCGGCGCCGTCGTGATTTCGTCCACGGTCTTGTTCTGGACGAAGTAGATGACCACGGTGTTCCCTGGAAATCGGATGCCGCCGGCCGTCTCGGCATCTCCGGGCTTGACCGTGTACTTCAGGACCGACATCGCAGGTGGTGACGATGACGGAGTCGGGCTCGCGGGATGACTCGGACTCGGGTTCGGCGAGGGCGAGCCCGTGGCGCTCGGTTGAGCTGTCGCGGTCGGAGTGGCGACTGCGACACGCTGGATCACGTGCAGCGTTTTCTGCGCGTGGCAGGTCCCGTTGTAGCACAGCTTCACAAGGTGGTCCCCGAAGCCGATGTCGCGCGGGATGCTGACGACGATGGAAACATTGCCGCTCGCGTTGGAACGAAAGGGGAAGGTATGGAACCCGCTGAAGAGCTGAACCTCCCCATTCTGATTGGGTGGCACGTGGGTCGCGCTCACGACGACATCTTCTCCTGGCGCGACGCTGTTCGAGGACAGCGTGAGAGTCGGTGTGCTTGTGAGTGCGATCAAAACCAGCACGCCGACTAGCAATAGACCAATCGCGCCCGCGATCAAAGCGACGCGGCGTTTGCGGGACCTGTGCTTTGGCTGAGGCGCCAAAGCCGGCGCCGGATAGGCCATCGCGACCGTGGCCGGCTGCGGTGTAGCGGCGACGCGCTCTGCCACCGCAGCGCGGGCGAGCGGG
>JACXTT010002604.1_pt1 | contig 28451 bp, 26 predicted proteins | sample 9270951 | NCBI WGS metagenome assembly JACXTT01 (sample SAMN15532306, study PRJNA645909) | rock metagenome | isolation source: weathered quartz diorite | place: Puerto Rico | collected 2017-06-21 | reverse complement strand
CCCGCCGGGCCAGAAGGCCGCCGCGAGCGTCGCGGCGGCCACGTCGAGGACGCCGACGTCGCCGGCCTGGGCCGCATCGGCGACCAGGACGGCGATCGCCTTGTCGGGCGGACGCTGTTTCGCGGCGAACAGCCGCCCGAGGCCACCCGGCGTCTCGAGCGAGACGCCGATCCCGTAGACCGTGTCAGTGGGGAAGGCGACGATGCCGCCGGACTGGAGGACGCGGCCAGCCTCGGCGCGAGCCTCCGGGCCGTCCGCGAACCGCCGCGCCACCACCCGCGAAACGCTTCAGTCCGCGGGCCGGCGCAGCACGGCCACCCGGGGCAGCCCGCCAAGGTCCTTCTCGACGTCGCAGGCCCAGCCGGGCAGCCGCTCGGCGACGAGCGCCCGGAGGCCGGACTCCTGGTCGCCACCGATCTCGAGCAGGGCCACGCCGCCGTCCGCGAGGGCGCTCTCGAGCTGCTGCAGGAGCCTCGCGATCACCGCGAAGCCGTCAACCCCACCGTCGAGGGCGAGCCGCGGCTCGAACGACGCGGCGATCGGCAGGGTCGAGATGGCCTCGCTTCGAACGTAGGGCAGGTTCGCGGCGACGACGTCCCACCGGCGCGTCTCGTCCTCGGGCAGCAGGTCGGCCGTCTCGAACGCGATTCGATCGCCGACGGCGTGGGCGACCGCGTTTTCGCGCGCCAGCTGGAGGGCATCGTCCGCGACGTCGCTGGCAACCAGCTCGACCTCGTCGAGCATCTTCCGCCGCCGGAGGAGCACCGCCAAGGTCACGACGACGGCCCCGGAGCCCACGCCGACGTCGATGACGCTCACGCGCGGCGACCCGAGGGGCCGCGGCGCGCCGATCAGGCGGCGGACGATCTCGAGCTCGGCGAGGTCGACGAGGCGCTCCGTCTCGGGTCGCGGGATGAGCGCCCGAGCGTCCACCCCGAAGGCGAGGCCGCGGAACTCCTTGACGCCACGGATGTAGGCCACCGGCTCGCCACGGACGCGCCGATCGAGCAGGGCCCCGAACCGTTCGGCCGCACCATCGCCGACGGGCGCGTCGGTGTGCGCGATGACCGCCGTCCGATCCGTGTCGAGGGCGCTCCCGAGCAGCAGCTCGGCGTCGAGCCGCGCCGTGTCCGAGCCCGACGCACGGAGCCGGACGATGCCGGCATCGAGCAGCTCGCGGACCGTTGCCATCATGCGCGCCGAGACTCAGCCCGGTGCGCCGCTCTCGACGAGGGCGGCGAGACGCTCGGCCTGGTCGGTGGTGATGAGCGTGTCGATGAGCTTGTCGAGGTCGCCGCTCATGACCCGTGGCAGGTTGGACAGGTCCATACCGACTCGATGGTCCGTGACGCGGTCCTGCGGGTAGTTGTAGGTCCGGATCTTGTCCGCCCGATCGCCCGCGCCGATCATCGACCGCCGCGCCGCCGAGTCCGCCTCGCGCTGCTTCTGACGCTCCGCCTCCTGGAGCCTGGCCCGGAGCACCGCCAGCGCCTTCGCCTTGTTCTTGTGCTGGCTCTTCTCGTCCTGGATCTCCACGACCATGCCCGTCGGCAGATGCGTGATTCGCACCGCCGAGTCGGTGGTGTTGACGGATTGCCCGCCCGGGCCGGACGAGCGCTTGACGTCGATGCGCAGGTCCCTGTCCTCGTCGATCTCGACCTCGGCCTCCTCCACCTCGGGCATCACCACGACCGTTGCCGTTGACGTGTGGATCCGACCCGACGACTCGGTCTGGGGGACGCGTTGCACGCGGTGCGTGCCGCCCTCGAACTTGAGGCGCGAGTACGCGCCGTCGCCGGAGATCTCGACGATGGCCTCCTTGACGCCGTTGATTCCGGTCTCGTTGAGGCTCATGACTTCCGCCCGCCAGCCGTGGTTACGGGCGTAGTTGAGGTACATCCGCAGCAGCTCGGCCGCGAAGAGGGCGGCCTCCTCGCCACCCGCGCCGGCGCGGATCTCGACGATCACGTTGCCGTCGTCGGCCGGGTCGCGCGGGAGCAGCAGGACCTTGAGCTCGCCGACGAGGCGCGCCTCGTCGGCGTCGAGCCGCTCGATCTCCTCCCTGGCGAGGCCGCGCATCTCGTCGTCCGAGGCCTCGTCGCGCAGCGCGCGTGCGCCGGCGAGCTCGTCGCGGACCTTGCGCAGCTCGCGGTATGCCTCGACGACCGGCTCCAGCCGCGCGATCTCCTGGCCGAGTCGCTTGAGGGCCTCGACGTTCCGGGAGGTCTCGGGCAGGGCGAGCTCGGCGTTGAGGTCGTCGTACTGGCGGGCGACCTCGTCGAGGCGGGTGTCGAGGCCGGCGCCGGCGGTCAACGGCGTGCTCCGGGCAGCCCTGCCGGGGGCGACTGGCAGCCGGATCGCCGCTTCGCGTGGCCGGCTGCGCGCCTCACGCGACCGCGGCTGCCGGATCGGGGAGTCGCTCGCGCTCCGGCAGCTCCGAGCCGTTCGGAACCGGCTCGCCGTCCGCTTCGAGGGCCTGCTCCATGGACACGATGGCAACCTCGATCTGGTCGTCGGTCGGTCGCTTCGTGGTGATCATCTGGACGAGGATCCCAGGCGCCATGATCGCCCGGACGACCGGGTTCGAACGATGCTTCGCCCCGAAGCGCAGGATCTCGTACCCCACCCCCGCGATCACCGGGATCAGCAGCAGGCGCCCGCCGATCATCACGACCGGGTTGTCGCGGCCCAGGAAGCCGAACAGCAGCACCGACAGCAGGATCACCACGACGAGGAACTCGGTGCCGCAGCGGGGGTGCGCCGTCGGGTACTTGCGCACGGCATCGGTCGTCAGTGGATCGCCGGCCTCGAGCGCGTGGATCGTCATGTGCTCCGCGCCGTGATACTCGAACACGCGGCGGATGTCCGGCGCCCGCGCGATCAGGGCGAGATAGCCGAGGAAGATCGCGACCCGGATCAGGCCCTCGGTGAGGTGCTGGACCCAGCCCGACTCGGCCTTCGCGGTCGTGACCGCCGCCAGGAACAGCGGCAGCAGGAAGAAGACGCCGACACCGACGACGAGCGTCAGCCCCAGCATCAGCGCCACGGAACCCCGCCCGAGCTCGATGCCCTCGGCGCTCGCCTGGATGTTCGCGCTGCGGATGAGCCAGCGCGTCCCGACGATCAGCGTCTCGTAGAGCACGATCAGGCCGCGCAGGAACGGCGTCTTCGCAAATCGCCACGCATGCGGGCCCTTGTCGAGCGTCTCAGACGCCCACACGATGTGGCCGTCGGGATGCCGGAAGGCAACCGCGATCGCGTCGCGGCCGCGCATGAGGACGCCCTCGATCAGCGCCTGGCCCCCGTAGCTGAACCGTGCCATGCGGGGAGTCTAGGCCGCGGCGGAGTTCGATTCGCCCGGAGTCCCGACGGAGCGGGCCGTGACGGACCTAGGCCCGGACCTGGCGCTCCAGGCGCTTCTGGAAGCGCTCGACCTGGCCGGCCGTGTCGATGATCGTCTGCTTGCCCGTGTAGAACGGGTGGCAGTTGCCACAGACGTCGACGCGCAGCTCGGGGCGCGTCGAGCCGACAGTCCACTCGGTACCGCAGGACCCGCAGTGCACCTTGGCTTCGTAGTACTTGGGATGGATGTCTGCCTTCATGCCGTCTTTGCTGCCTTGACCGTTTCGGTCTCATGAGTCGCCGGGACGACCCGGACGCGCTTCTTGGACTTGGTTGCGAATTCGAACTTGACGTTGCCCGCGGTCGTCGCGAAGAGCGTGTAGTCGCCGCCGAGGTCCGTTCCCGGCCCGGCGAGGAAGGTCATGCCGCGCTGGCGCACGATGATGGTCCCGGCCTGGACGGCCTGGCCGTCGCCGGCCTTGATGCCCAGCCGCTGGCCGACGCTGTCGCGCCCGTTCTTCGAGGTGCCGCCGGCCTTCTTGTGTGCCATTACTGATATCTCCGCCTTACTTCTGTGTCTTCTTCGGCGCGGCGCCCTTGGCGCTGCCGGACCGGCCGCGGGACGCCGCGGGCTTGTCCCCTTGTCCGGTGGTATCGGCCTTTGCCGTTCGGCTCGAGGCCCTCGCGGCGAGCCTGGTCGCCCGCTTGGCCGTGTCGCTCTTGGAAGTGTCCGACTTGGCCGTGTCGGCCTTGGCTGCACCAGCCTTGGCGCTCCCGCGGTCGGATGCGAGGCTCGACTTCGTGCTCGCGTCAGCCTTGGCCTTGTCGGCGGCCAGCCTCGCGGCCAGTGCCGCGTCCTGCTCGGCCTGCCTGCGAGCGGCTTCCTCGAGCCGCTGGCGCTCGGTCTTGCGCGCCTCCTCGGCCTTGGCCAGCGCGCCGGCCGCGCTCTTGCCGTCGAGGACGATGTCGCTGATCCGGACGACCGACAGCTCCTGGCGGTGGCCCTTCTTGACGCGGCGCCGCGCCTTGGGCCGGTACTTGAAGCTGATCAGCTTCTCGCCGCGATCACGCCGGAGGATCTCGCCCGAGACCGAGGCATTGGCCACCACGGGCCGCCCGATCGAGGCGGCATCGCCGTCGGCGACCAGGAGGACACGCTCGAAGGCGACGGCATTGCCCGGGCCGGCCTCGAGAAGCTCGATCTCGAGCTCCGTGCCGACTTCGACGCGGTACTGCTTCCCGCCGGTCTCAATGACTGCGTACATGGAACCCCTGGGGCGTGACTACGGATCGCGCGGCGGCATGCCGCAGCGGTTTGGAGAGGAAAAGACGCCTCGGTCACCCGAAGCGAGGATCGGGATTGTACGGCGAGCACGATTGGAGCGTCAATCGAGCCCCAGAGGTGGTAGTGATTCAGAGGTCAGGGCGAGATCCTGAAGACGGGGTATCGATCCGCACCGGCCACGATCTCTTCGGGCGTCTGCGAACCGAAGAAGCGGACCCCACCACGGACCTGCTGCAGGAATGCTCGGAGGATGGGGTCGCGCTGGGCTGCGGGTATCTCGGTGATGGTGACTTCCTCTGAGCGACCGCCTCGGGTGAGGGTCCCGGACCCGGCGGCTCTGACGTTGGCGACCCAGGCCGCGTCGCCGAACGCGGCGACGATGTAGCGCGCTCTCTCGACCGTGACGATGGACAGCGGCGTGCTTCGCGGCCGTCCCGTGCGACGGCCGCGGACGGTGAGCAGGTGCTGTGAGCCGATCGCCAGACCGCCGCGCAGCACCGCCGTGTTGAGCCGGACCATCCAGGCAGGCGGCGGTTTTGGGCCTGCCGGCGCGGTCACGACTCGGCCGTGATCACCATTCCGCGCGGCCCTGCCGGATGTTGATGCTCTGGAGCACGCCCAGGGCGATCGCGATGCTGATCAGCGACGCGCCACCGTGGCTGATGAACGGGAGTGGAATGCCCGTGATCGGCATCATCCCGATGACCATCCCGACGTTCACCACGAGCTGGAACAGCACCCACGCGGCGACGCCGCTGGCGAAGACCGTTCCGAACGGGTCCTTCGAGCGCCAGCCGGTGACGAGGACCCGCCACAGGAGCCCGACGAACAGCAGGATCACGACCATCGCGCCCACGAAGCCAAGTTCCTCGGCGAGGATGGCGAAGACGAAGTCGGTGTCCTGGACCGGCAGCAGACCCCGCGCGTTCTGCTGGCCATTCGTGAGCCCGACGCCGAACCAGCCACCAAGACCTACCGCGATCTGCGACTGGAACAGCTGGAATCCCGCGCCCTGGACGTCCGCGCCCGGGTTGAGGAACGCCGTCAATCGAGCCTTCTGGTAGTCCTGCAGCACGTAGGTCCAGATGAACGGGAAGGCCGCTGCGGCTGCGCCGGCCAGGACCCCGAGCCAGCGCAGGCTTGCGCCCGACATGAAGACGCATGTGGCGAGGATCGCGGCGAAGACGAGCGCCGTGCCGAGGTCCGGCTGGAGCATCACCAGGATGAACGGCGGCCCGGCGAGGATGCCTGCGCCGATGATCGACCAGAGCGAGCCCGGCCGGCCCATTCGGCTGCCCAGGAAGTTCGCCAGGACGATGATCATCAGGACCTTGGCGATCTCGCTGAACTGGAACTGCAGGCCGAAGATCGACACCCAGCGCGACGTCCCGCCGACGCCGCTGCCCAACTCAAGAGTCAGCGCGAGCAAGCCGAGCTGCAGGAAGTACAACGGCCACGCGAACGTCTTGAGCCAGTGGTAGTCGAACGCCGCCGCGATAAGGAACACGGCGATGGCGATCGCGAGCCACATCAGGCCGCGCAGGAACGTTGAGCCGCCGTCGACGAGGCCGATCCCCGCGGCGGCGGTATTGCTGTACGCCATCGCGAGGCCGAAGCAGGCGAGCAGCGCGGCGTAGACGACGATCTGGAAGTCGAAGGCTCGCCAGACCGCGCCGACGGTCCGGTCGACGAAGTCACTCCGGCGGCGGACGGGACCGCCGCCGGCCCGCAGGTCGAAGGGCCGCACGCTCATCGGCGCGACCTAGATGGAGGCACGGTAGCCGGACTTCTTCATCAGCCAGAAGTTCCGGTAGTCCTTCCTGATGTGGAAGTGCAGCTGGTAGAAGTACTTGACCGTCTCGGTTGCGGTGTTGCCGAGCGTGCCGGCGTTGTACGAGAACACGAGCACGGCGAGCTGCGAGTCGGTGCGCTGGACAGCCTCGAGGCCGTTCGGGTCGGACTTCTTGGGCCGGGGATCCTTGGGCAGGAAGCTCACGAACCAGTTGTGGTAGGGGTAGTCACCGTTCGCGTTGGGCGTGCCGAACTCCGCGGTGCCGGTCTTGCCGGCGATTACCAGTGGCACGTCGATCAGGTTCCACGTGTGATGGCTCACGACGACCATGCGGGCGCCCTTGCGCATCGTCCGGAGCGCGGCTGCGGTCGCCCCGACCTTGCCCATGATCTCGGGCTCGACCGGCGTCACGGTGCCGTCGGGACCGATGATCTCGCGGACGACATGCGGCCGGTAGACGGTGCCGCCGTTTGCCAAGGCCGCGTACGCGTTGAGCAGCTGCAGGGGCGTGACCGCGTCGTAGCCCTGCCCGATCCCGGCGTGGTAGACCTCGCCGGGATAGATCGGCAGGCCGAAGACCTCCTGCTTCCAGGCGTTGCTCGGAATGGTGCCGCCGACCTCGGCGGGGAGGTCGATCCCGGTCGGCTTGCCGAACCCGAAGTGATGCGCCCAGTACGCGAGCCGGTCGATCCCGAGCAACGCCGCGGCCTGGTAGAAGAACGTGTCGCTGGAGTGCTCGAACCCGCAGATGATGTTGCACATCCCGTAGCCGGCGCGGTTGGCGTCGTAGAACCGCACGCCGCCGAGCGTCAGGTAGGCGGCAGTCCGAAGCCGCGTCTGGGTGGTGAGCTTGCCGTCCGAGAGCGTCCCGGTGCCGGCGACGAGCTTGTACGTGGAGCCCGGCGGGTACTGATCGCTGATCGCGTGGTTGATCAGGGGCTTGTTGGGGTCGTTCGTCAGCCGCTTGTAGTCGGCGGCGCTGATCCCACCGGAGAACTGGTTGTCGTCATAGCCGGGGGCGCTCACCATCGCCAGGATCTCGCCGTTCTGCGGGTTCATGACGATGATCACGCCGCGCTTCAGATTGGCGGCCCGCATGCCCCAGGCGAGCGCCTTCTGCGCCTCCTGTTGGATGGTTGTGTCGATCGTCAGCTCGAGCGAGCTCCCGGCGACAGGCGGGACCTCGGTCCGCAGGACCTGGATCTCGCGACCCGAGGCGTCGCGCTCGACCGCCTGGAGGCCGTACGTGCCGCGCAGCTGCTGCTCGTAGGTCGCCTCGACACCGGCGCGCCCGATCAGGTCGTCCGGGAGGTAGCCCTGGTCACGCAGATCGACGATCTCGCTGCCATTGACTGGACCGAGGTAGCCGAGGATCTGGCCGAGCAGCGAGCCCATCGTGTACCGGCGCTGGGTCTCGACGACGACGTCGACGCCCGGCAGGTCGTTCTTCGCCTCGGAGACGAAGTTCGCGACTGTCGGGTCGACGTTCTGTGCGACGCGGACGCTGTCGTAGCGGGAGCCTGGGTTCGAATCGATGGCCGCATTGATCTCGGCCGGGTCCTTGCCGATCAACGCGGCGAGAGTGTTGACCACATCGTCGCGCTTCGACTCGGGAAGATCGACGGGTCGGATGCGGATGCTGTAGGACGCCACGTTCTGGACGAGTGGCTTCCCGTTTCGATCGAAGACCATGCCTCGCGTCGACGGGAGCGGCTCGAGCACGGTGCGAGTCGTCGCTGCGAGCGCGGTGTACTGCCCGTTCCCCGCGACCTGGATCGCAAACAGGCGCGCGGAGAGCGCGCCCGCACACAGGACGACCGCGAGAGCGAACGCGAGGAACCTTAGCCGGGACGGGCCACTCCGCGGCCGGTCGACGACGTAGCTCACCGTCGTGTCGCTTACCAGTCGGGGCGTTCGGCCGCGGCGCGCCGATCGCGCCAGGTGACGACCAGCGGCCCGATGAAGAGTCCCAGGACCGCGTCGTAGAGCGCGCTCGGCACGATGAGCGGCAGCGGATCGCGCGGAATGGGTGTCTGTTGGAGTGAGGCGGTGACGCCGATGAGCAGGCCCGAGTACACGACGCTCATGAGGGGTACCGCCACGATCGGTGCGACGAGTCGCAGTCGCGGGAACGGCTGGGCAATGAGGGCTGCGCCACCCACGGCGACCAGCAGCGAGAACGAGGAGACGCCGATGGGTTGACCAAGCAGCGAATCAAGGACGAGGCCTCCGACGAATGCCCATGTGATCCCGCGGTCGATACCAGCTGCAATGGTCCAGATGACCCCGCCCACGAGGACGAGATGTGGTGTGGCGCTCCCGACAGCGTCATAGAGGCCGAACGTCACCTCGGCGAGGGCCGTGATGACCGCCCCGATCGCGGCGAGGAGGAGGCTCATGGATCGGCGGTGGTCCTCGGCGAGCTGAGGGGTCGCGCGCGAACCTGAGCCCTCGCGGCGACGAGGGGTCGGCACTTGCCCGTCGTCTGGGAAGTATCCCACGCGACCGCCTCCCCGGGCAATGTGACGGGTGACGAAAGAGTCCCGGAAGGATGGGCCTTTCGTCCGCCTGAGAAGGGGGCGTCGGGGCTCCGCCGGAAGCCGCTCGGCCGCCTCGGCGTGCGGTTGTTTCACGTGAAACGCCGATCGCGGGCAAGCGTCTGGTGAGCGCCGGATGATCGGCGGCGAAGCGTCGATTGGCACACTCGCGCGGCCGGCTCTCGGGGCGTCGGCGAAGGAGGGAAATGCGCTCCGATGCTAGAATCGAGTCCTGTGAAGATACGCCGGACGACCACCTGAGTGGGCGAGACGATCGCCTGTGCCAACCAGAAGGGCGGCGTCGGGAAGACCACGACGGTTGTCAACTTGGCCAGTTACCTGGCTCTCGCCGGCGACCGCGTTCTCGTCGTCGACCTGGATCCCCAGGGCAACGCGACGAGCGCGCTCGGCGTTGATCGCAGCCGGGATCGATCGGTCTACGACGCCGTCATCGATGACGTCCAACTGCGGGAGCTGAACATCCCGACGCAGGTCGACGGGCTCACGCTCGTTCCCTCGTCGATCTCCCTCGCAGGGGCCGAGGTGGAGCTGACACCGTTGGAGCAGCGGGAACGCCGGCTCTCGGGCCTCATCGACCCCATTCGTGCCGACTACGACTACGTGCTGATCGACTGCCCACCCTCGCTTGGATTGCTTACCATCAACGCCCTCACCGCTGCCGATTCCACGCTGATCCCCATCCAGTGCGAGTACTTCGCGCTGGAGGGCCTCGGCCAGCTGCTGGCCACGATCCGGCTCGTCACGGACCACCTGAACCCCCGGCTCGAGGTCAAGGGTGCGGTGCTGACCATGCACGACGGGCGCACGCGTCTCAGCAGCGACGTTGCTGAGGAGGTACGCCGCCACATGGGTGATCGCGTGTACGACACGGTCATCCCGCGTTCGGTGCGTCTGTCCGAGGCTCCGAGCCACGGACTGCCGATCCACCTCTACGCTCCCGCGTCGCGAGGCGCCGAGGCGTATCGCGACCTCGCAGACGAGGTTCGAGCCAGGGACGAGCGCCAGCCGAGACTCGAGAGCTCGACGCCCTCGACAGCGCCCGCCGAGGCGGTCCTGGCATGACCGTCCGCAGCGATCGGCCTCAGGGTCTCGGGCGCGGCCTGGCGGCCCTGATTCCGCAGCGTGCTCCAACGGCCACAGGCTCGATCGACATTCCGCTCACCCGCATCCGCGAGAACCCGCGCCAGCCGCGCCTGCGGATGAACGACGAGGCCCTGTCCGGGCTCGCCGAGAGCATCCGCCAACACGGCGTGATCCAGCCAATCCTCGTGACCGAAACCATCGATGGCTACACCCTCGTCGCCGGCGAACGACGCGTCCGAGCGGCCCGGATGGCCGGGCTCGAGCGGATCCCTGCAATCGTGCGGCAGCTCGCCGATCGCCAGCAGCTCGAGCTCGCCCTCGTCGAGAACCTGCAGCGCGAGGACCTCGATCCGATCGAGGCCGCGCGGGCCTACCGGCAGCTCATGGACGAGTTTTCGTTCACGCAGGAAGACCTCGCGAGCCGCGTGGGCCGTGCCCGCTCGACCGTCGCCAACACCCTGCGGCTGCTGGACCTCCACGCGGCTGTCCAGGACGCGGTCGCCGGATCGTTGATCACCGAGGGCCACGCGCGCGCCCTCGGCGGACTCCCCCACGAGGCGCAATCGCCTGCAGTCGCCACGGTCATCGCCGACGATCTCTCGGTTCGCCAGACGGAGGAGCTCGTGCGCCGCGTCCGCGAGCCACGGCCCGAACGAGGCGCCACGAGAGCGGCGGCCGATCCGGACGGTGAGCGCGTCGAGGAGGATCTGCGGCGTTCGCTCGGCACCAAGGTGCGCCTGACACGCACACGGCGCGGCGGCCGGATCGTGATCGAATACTTCGGCGATGACGAGCTCGCCCGCCTCTACCAGCGTCTCGTCGGCGGCGAGTCGTGACCGAGCCACGCGCACGAGGCGGGGTGCGCACAAGCGTGGCCGTCAGCGGCACCACGAACGGGATGGACCGCGGGAACGGCGCCGGCCGACGCCGCGGCAAAGCCGGTTCGGAGTACACGGCCGCGAGCATCCAGGTGTTGGAGGGGCTCGAGGCCGTTCGTCGCCGCCCCGGCATGTACATCGGCTCGACCGATGTCCGCGGCCTCCACCACCTCGTCTGGGAGGTCGTCGACAACTCGATCGACGAGGCGATGGCGGGCTTCGCCCGGGAGATCCGGGTCACCATCGCCGAAGACGGCATGGTCGAGGTCATCGACGACGGGCGCGGCGTGCCGGTCGGCAAGCACGCGACGGGCAAGGACGCCCTCGAGGTCGTACATACGGTCCTGCACGCCGGCGGCAAGTTTGGCGGCGGCGGCTACAAAGTCTCGGGCGGCCTCCATGGCGTCGGCGTCAGCGTCGTCAACGCGCTGTCGGAGTGGCTGCGTGTCGAGACGGCACGCGACGGAGGTGTCTTCGCGCAGGAATACCGGCGCGGGAAGCCGCTCGGGCCGGTCAAGAAGATCGCGCCGCAGGGCGACCGACATGGGACTCGGACCCTGTTCCGGGCAGACCCGGAGATGTTCGAGACCATCGACTACTCGTTCGAGACCATCTCACAGCGCCTGCGCGAGTCGGCGTACCTGACCAAGGGCGTGTGGATCACGTTCGTCGACCAGCGCGCCGATCGTGAGCGCTCGTTCTACTTCGAAGGGGGCCTCCAGTCGTTCGTCCGGCACCTCAACCGCAACAAGGAGGTCCTCCACAGCCGCCCGATCTACGTCGAGCGTCGCGAGGGCTCGACGCTCGTCGAGGTCGCCCTCCAGTACAACGACACCTACACCGAGACGGTCCTCGCCTTCGCCAACAACATCAACACGGTCGACGGCGGCACCCACGTGACGGGCTTCCGAGCCGCGCTGACGAGTTCGCTGAACGACTGGGCTCGCAAGGCCGGCGTGCTCAAGGGCTCCGATGGGAACCTCTCCGGCGATGACGTCCGCGAGGGCCTCACGGCGGTGATCAGCGTCAAGCTGACCGACCCGCAGTTCGAGGGCCAGACAAAGGCGAAGCTGGGCAACGCCGAGGTGAAGGGCCAGGTCCAGGCGGCGCTCACCGACAGCCTGACCCAGTACCTCGAGGAAAACCCCGGTGACGGGCGGCGGATCATCGAGAAATGCCTCACCGCGGCCCGCGCACGCGAGGCGGCGCGCAAGGCGCGGGACCTGGTCATCCGCAAGGGCGCGCTCGACGGGCTGTCGCTGCCCGGCAAGCTCGCCGACTGCCAGGAGCGTGATCCGGCCCGCAGCGAGCTGTTCATCGTCGAGGGCGACTCGGCCGGCGGCTCCGCGAAACAGGGCCGCGATCGGCGCTTCCAGGCCGTGCTCCCCCTGCGCGGGAAGGTGCTCAACGTCGAGAAGGCCCGCCTCGACAAGATCGTCGCGAGCGAGAACGTCCGGCCGTTGATCATCGCGCTCGGTGCCGGGATCGAGGGCATCGACGACAGCTTCGACATCACGAAGCTGCGATACCACCGGATCATCATCATGACCGACGCCGACGTGGACGGCGCTCACATCCGAACGCTCCTGCTGACCTTCTTCTACCGGCACATGCCCCAGGTCATCGAGCAGGGCTACCTGTACATCGCCCAACCGCCGCTGTATCGCGTCTCGACGGGCAAGGTCACCCGCTACGCGCAGTCCGAGCGCGAGCGCGATCGCATCGTCAAGGAGATGAACGTCAAGAACGTCTCCGTGCAGCGGTTCAAGGGCCTCGGCGAGATGAACGCCGACCAGCTCTGGGAGACGACGATGAACCCGGAGACCCGGGTGCTGCTTCGAGCCGAGATCGAGGACGCCGGCGAGGCCGACGCCATCTTCACCAAGCTGATGGGCGAAAAGGTCGAGCCGCGCAAGGACTTCATCAAGGCCGAGGCGCGCAAGGTCCGCAACCTTGACATCTGAGACCGTGACGGGGCCCACGCGCCGAGCCACCGCGGGGACCTCGCTCCGACGCGACCGCGAGGGGGCCTTCGACTTCGAGCCGCACCGCTGCTTCGCCTGCGGCGAGCTCAACGACCACGGCCTCCGGCTCGCGATCCACACGGATCCGGCCGGCGCCTGGACCGAGACGACGCTCGACTCGACGTTTCAGGGCTGGGAGGCGGTCGCGCACGGCGGGATCGTGTGCACGCTCCTCGACGAGGTCATGGCCTGGGCGGTCATCGGCCGCGGAACCTGGGGCGTGACGGCGCGGCTGACCGTCACCTTCCGGCGACCGATCCCGGTCGGGCGCGCCATTCGTGCCGAGGGCTGGGTGGTCGACGAGAATCGGCGGGCCCATCGCGCCGAGGGCCGCGTCGTCGACGCCGCGACCGGCGAGGTCCTCGCAGCAGCCGAGTCGACCTTCGTCGCAGTGCCACCGGGTGAGGTGGAGCGGCTCAAGGCGCGCTACGGGATGCGCCGCCTGGCGGAGGTGTCTGCTCCGGCCGAGGGACCCGATATCACCGGGCACGTGGACAACCCAGCGCCGGTGGGCGGGCGGTGATGAGCCCGTGGACGGTCGCGCCTGGGACGACAGCAGGCGAGCACGCGGCGGCGATCCTCGACCAGCGCGAGGCCCGGGCGACGGAGCTCGGAACGGCCATTGCCTGGCTCACCGGTGACCCGGCTGCGCTCGCAAGGGCGCTCCACGATGCCTTCGCCGAGTTGGCCGATCCGGAGTACAGAGCGGGCCAGGCATTTGTCGCGCCGGGCATCGGGCCCACCCACGGGGTCCGTACGCCGTTGCAGGTGGGGCTGCGAAGGGCCTTCGAGAAGGCCTCGCGGCGCGCCTCCCCGTCGGAGCTGCTGCTCGTCTGCGACCGCCTGCTCCGCGAGCCTGAGCGCGAGGCCCGCTGGTTCGCCATCTCCACCCTGCGGCGGACCCTCCCGGCGCAGCCCGAGCGGACGTGGCAGCTCCTCCGGCGCGCGGCCGCGGAAGCCGACGACTGGATCACCGTCGACGACCTCGCGCACCCGTTCGGGAAGGGCATCCTGGCGGAGCCGTATCGCTGGGCGGAGCTGGAGCAGCTGACCGTCTCGCCATCGCGCTGGGAACGCCGCCTCGTCGGCTCCACGATCGCGACGATGCCGTACGTCAACCGGCGCCTCGGTCGCGCGCCGGAGGTGCCGGGGCATGCGCTGCCGCTCCTCGGCACCTTGATCGGCGACGCCGACCCGGACGTCCAGAAGTCGCTGTCGTGGGGCTACCGGTCGATGGCGATCGTCGATCCGGCGGCCACGACACGGGCCCTCGAGCAAGAGGCAGCAATGGCGGCCGAGCGCGACGACGGCCATCGAGCCTGGGTCGTGCGGGACAGCCTGTCGAAGATCGAGCCAGGGGCCGCAGCTCGCATCCGGGCGACTCTCGCGAAGGTCCGCCGCCGCTCCGGCGCGCCCGCCACTTCCGAAGCGTCGGAGCTCGCGAGCCGGTTCGCGGGCATGGGCCTCGGCCGGCGCATGCCCGAGCCACCGCTGATCTGATGCCGAGGAACGATCGATGACCGACAACCCCGGCGAGGTCCGCGCGGTTCGCGTCGAGGACGAGATGAAGGTCTCGTACCTCGACTATGCGATGAGCGTCATCGTCTCCCGCGCGCTGCCCGACGTGCGCGACGGCCTGAAGCCCGTCCATCGCCGGATCCTGTTCACGATGGGCGAGATGGGGCTCTCGGCGACGAGCTCCTATCGGAAGTGCGCCGCCATCGTCGGCGAGGTCATGGGCAAGTACCACCCGCACGGCGACGTCGCCCTCTACGACGCCCTCGCCCGGCTCGCCCAGGACTTCTCGATGCGCTACCCGCTGGTCGACGGCCAGGGCAACTTCGGCTCGGTCGATGGCGATGCGCCGGCGGCGATGCGCTACACGGAGGCGCGACTCACGGCGGTGTCGGCCGAGCTCCTCGCCGACATCGACAAGGAGACCGTCGACTTCGAGGACAACTACGACGGGACCCAGAAGCAGCCGACCGTCCTGCCGTCGAAGCTGCCGAACCTGCTCGTCAACGGCTCGTCCGGCATCGCCGTCGGCATGGCCACGAACATCCCGCCGCACCATCTCGGTGAGATCGTCGACGCCACCGTCGCCCTGATCGACGACCCGGACATCACGTCGGACGGCCTGTGCCGCTACGTCACCGGTCCCGACTTTCCGACCGGCGGCACGATCTTCCGCTTCGAGCGCCAGCGCAACACGATCACCGGCGAGTGGGAGACGGTCGACGCGATCCGGCAGATGTACGCCCACGGTCGCGGTCGCGTCGTGATGCGCGCCCAGGTCGCGTTCGAGGAGCTGCGCGGCGAGCGGATGGGGATCGTCGTGACCGAGCTGCCCTACCAGGTCAACAAGGCGGCCCTCCTGGAGAAGATCGCCGACCTGGTCAAGGACAAGCGCGTCGACGGTATCGCCGACCTGCGCGACGAGTCGGACCGCGACGGGATGCGCATGGTCATCGAGATCAAGCGCGACGCGAACCCGCACAAGGTGCTCAACAACCTGTTCAAGCACACCGCCCTGCAGGCCGCCTTCAACATGAACATGCTGGCCCTGGTCGACGGGCAGCCCCAGACGCTCCCGCTCAAGTCGGTGCTGCAGCACCACCTCGCCCATCGGCGCGAGATCGTCCGCCGCAGGACCGAGTTCGACCTCGACAAGGCGCGCGATCGGGCCCACATCCTGGAGGGTCTCAAGACCGCGCTCGACCACCTCGACGAGGTGATCAAGACGATCCGCGCCTCGGCCGACACCGATGTCGCCCGGACGAACCTCATGACGAAGTTCGACCTCTCGGAGCGTCAGGCCCAGGCAATCCTCGACATGCGGCTCGCCCGCCTGGCCGCGCTCGAACGCAAGAAGATCGAAGACGAGTACCTCGAGGTCATCCAGCTCATCGCCGAGCTCGAGGACATCCTCGCCAATCCCGCCCGGGTGCTGGCGATCATCAAGGACGAGCTGGAGGACCTGAAGAAGCGCTACGCGGGCGAGCGCCGGACGCGGGTCCAGGACGACGCCTCGCGCGAGCTCACCGACGAGGACCTGATCGCCGACGAGGACGTCGTCATCACGATCAGCCAGCGGGGCTACATCAAGCGGCAGCCGCTCGAGACCTATCGCCGCCAGCATCGCGGCGGCAAGGGGATCATCGGCATGGTCACCCGCGAGGAGGACGCGGTCGAGCACCTCCTCGTCGCGAACACGCACGACTGGGCGCTGTTCTTCACCAATCGCGGGCGGGTGTTCTCAGCGAAGGTCCACGCGATCCCCGACGCGAGCCGCCAGGCCAAGGGCCTGCCGATCATCAACATGCCCGGCGTCCAGGTCGAGGCCCGCGAGGTGCCGGTGGCCACGATCACGCTGCCGGAGTTCGCCGAGGGCTCGTACCTGGTCATGGCGACCCGCCGCGGCATCATCAAGAAGACCTCGCTCGAGCAGTTCGAGCGCGTTCGCTCGACCGGCATCCGCGCGATCACGATCGACGAGAACGACGAGCTCGCCTGGGTCGACGTCTCGACCGGCGAGGACGACGTGATCCTCGCCACGGCGCAGGGGATGCTCGCCAAGTTCCACGAGAGCGAGGTACGGGCGATGGGCCGCGACGCGGGCGGCGTCATCGGCATCCGGCTGCTCAAGAAGGAGGGCGACGAGGTCGTCGCGATGAGTGTCGTCCAGCCCGGCGCGGACCTGCTCGTGCTCAGCGAGACCGGCTACGGCAAGCGCGTCTCGATCGACGAGTTCCGGATCAAGCACCGCGGCGGGCAGGGCGTGCGCCTGATCTCGCTCGAGGGTCGCAAGACCGGTGTCGTGGCCGCGGTCCAGCAGGTCACCGAGTTGGACGAGGAGCTCGTCCTCATCTCGGCCCAGGGCCAGGTCGTCAGGACCGAGCTGGACACCGTGAACCGCTACTCGCCGAACGCGCGTGGCGTGATCGTGATGCGCCTGAACGAGGGCGATCGGGTCGTCGGCATCGCGGCCTTCCGGCCAGGGCTGGCGGAAGCGCGCGACAGCGACGACAATGGCGGCCCGGACTCCGGTCCGGGTGGCGGGACCCCGACGGCGGTCGGCGGGGCCTCGTGAACAGTCTCCTCGTGGGCAGTTTGTGAATTCAGGGCTCGGCAGACTGGAGGACGCGCCGGTGTACGCGGACCAGTTCCAGATCTACCACGGCAACGCCAACCCGGACCTGGCCCGGAAGATCTGCCGCTACCTCGGCATCGAACCGGGGCCAGTGAACGTGTTCCAGTTCGCGAACGAGAACATCTTCGTCCAGATTCTTGACAACGTCCGCGAGAAGGACGTTTTCATCGTCCAGCCGACATGCAGCCCGGCCGACGGCCGCGGCGACGTCAACCTGTCGATCATGGAGCTGCTGATCATGATCGACGCCTTCAAGCGGGCGTCGGCCGGGCGGATCACCGCGGTCGTGCCGTACTACGCCTACGGCCGCTCGGACAAGAAGGACCAGCCCCGGGTCCCCATCACCGCCCGCCTCGTGGCCGACATGATCAGCGTCGCCGGCGCGGACCGGGTCCTGACGATGGACCTCCACCAGGGCCAGATCCAGGGCTTCTTCAACATCCCGGTCGACGAGCTGACCGCGGTCCACATCCTGTCGAACTACTTCAAGCACAAGCACATCGAGGACCTGGTCGTCGTGACCGATCTCGGCTTCGCCAAGCGGGCCCGGACGTTCGCGGAGCTGCTCGACGCGCCCCTGGCGATCATCGAGAAGCGCCGCGTCGGCAACCTCGACAAGGCAGAGGTGCTCAACGTCATCGGCGAGGTCGAGGGCAAACGGGCGATCATCGTCGACGACGAGGTCGATACCGCGGGCACGCTCATCGAGACCGTGAGCGCCCTGCGCCGGGAGGGCGTCGAAGAGATCTACGCCTGCGCCTCGCACGGGGTGCTGTCCGGGCAGGCCGTCGACCGCATCAACGACTCGGCGCTGCGGGAGCTGGTCCTCACCGACACCGTGCCGCTGCCGGCCGGGAAGCAGATCCCCAAGATCACGACGCTGTCGATCGCGCCACTCATCGGCGAGGCGATCAAGCGCATCCACCGCGGCGAGTCCGTCGGCGCGCTCTTCTCCTCCGAGGTCGAGTTCACCCAGGAGATGCTCCTCTGGGAGGACGGCATCGCCAAGAAGCTCGACATCCGCGAGCGCGTCCAACCCGGCGAAGGCCCCGATGGTCCGTCCGACAACGGCGGCGAGGGCGTTTCGATGCTCAGCTCGTGGCGCACCCGAGGTGGTGGCGCGGCGTGAGCCTCCAGCTGCACCGGCCCGACGAGCAGGGCGTGCTCAAGCCCGAGCCCGGGCCGGCGCCCGACTACCGGGACCAGCTTCGATCACCACGCTGGGGCGCGGCGCGGAGCGGCGGCCGCCTGCCCGCGATGCGCAACCCGGAGATGCGCCCGACCTCGCGGGTCATCGCCGTGCTGTTCTGGGTTGGCTTGGCCCTGGCGACCTTCGTGCTGATCGTTCTGGGCTACGGCACCGGCTTTTGGCAGTTCCCACCCGCCTGAGCGAGCGGCACGAAATGGAGGCGGCCGGAGGGGCCGCCGCCGAGCCCTACCTATACTTGACGATCAATGTTTGGTTTCCTTTCCCGGTTCGTCGATTCGAACGACCGTGAGCTGAAGAAGATCCAGCCGTTCATCGACGAGATCAACGAGCTGGAAGCCGAGATCAAGGCCCTCTCCGATTCGGAGATCCGGGACCGCTTCCTCGGGCTCCGCGAGGAGTTCCGCGAGACGGTTGCGGACGAGGAGGCGGCCGACGACGAGCTCCACCACGAAGACCTCGAGCGCCGGCGCGAGCTCGCCAAGGCGCGGCGAAAGCGCAACAACCAGGTGATGCAGGACGCCCTCGACGACATCCTGCCGGAAGCATTCGCGATGGCCCGCGAGGCCATGGTCCGGACCCTCGGCATGCGCCACTTCGACGTCCAGCTGATCGGTGGCGTCGTCCTCCACCAGGGTCGGATCGCCGAGATGCGGACCGGCGAGGGCAAGACGCTCGTCGCGCCCCTCGCCGCGATCCTCAATGCGATCGCCGGCAAGGGCGTCCACATCGTCACGGTCAACGACTACCTCGCCCGCCGCGACCCGCAGTGGATGGGGCCGATCTACCACTTCCTCGGCCTGTCGGTCGGGATGATCCTGGGCCAGCAGTCGGACGGTGGCGCGGCGAGCTACATCTTCGAGCCTGGCTTCCCGACGAACGACGAGCGCCTGATCAACCTGCGCCCGGTCAGCCGGCGCGAGGCCTACGCCGCGGACGTGACGTACGGCACGAACAACGAGTTCGGGTTCGACTACCTGCGCGACAACATGGTCACGGACCTCGAGAGCCGGGTCCAGCGCGAGCGCTACTTCGGCATCGTCGACGAGGTCGACAACATCCTCATCGACGAGGCGCGCACGCCGCTGATCATCAGCGGCCAGGCCGAGGAGTCGGCGGACCTCTACTACACCTTCGCCCGCCTCGTGCCCCGCCTCCGAGAGCGGCCGGAGGACTGGCAGGAGGGCGACGAGGACGAGGGTGACTACTTCATCGACCTCAAGGACAAGGCGGTGTCGCCGACCGAGGCCGGGGTCGACAAGATCGAGAAGCTGATCGGGGTCGACAACCTCTACGACGCCGATCCGCGCTACGCCCGCCACTTCGACCAGGCACTCAAGGCGCACGCCCTGTACAAGCGCGACCGCGACTACATCGTCAGGGACGGCGAGATCATCATCGTCGACGAGTTCACCGGCCGGCAGATGCCGGGCCGCCGCTGGAGCGAGGGCCTGCACCAGGCGATCGAGGCCAAGGAGGGGCTCCGCGTCCAGCGCGAGACCGTGACCATGGCGACGATCACGTTCCAGAACTACTTCCGCCTGTACGACAAGCTGGCCGGCATGACCGGCACCGCGCTGACCGAGGCGGAGGAGTTCCACAAGATCTACCAGCTCGAGGTCGTCGGCATACCGACCCACCGGCCGATGATCCGCGGCGACGAGACGGACCTCGTTTACCTGAACGAGAAGGCCAAGTTCAACGCGGTGATCGATGAGATCGAGGAGATGCAGGAGCAGGGCCGGCCGGTCCTGGTCGGCACGGTCTCGGTCGAGAAGTCGGAGCGCCTCGGCGAGCTGCTCAAGCAGCGTGGCATCAAGCACGAGGTGCTCAATGCCAAGCTCCACGAGAAGGAGTCGGGCATCGTCGCCCAGGCCGGTCGCACCGGCGCGGTAACGATCGCCACGAACATGGCCGGTCGCGGCACCGACATCCTGCTCGGCGGGAACCCGGCGGGTCTCGCCTCCGAGCTGCTCCACCGCCAGGGGCTCAACCCGGCCGAGGTCGACAAGGCGACGTACGACGCGGCCTTCGCCGAGGCGAAGAAGACCACCGACGAGGATCACGAGCGAGTCGTCGAGGCGGGTGGCCTGCACATCGTGGGCACGGAGCGCCACGAGAGCCGGCGCATCGACAATCAGCTCCGCGGCCGTGCCGGCCGCCAGGGCGACCCCGGCTCCTCGCGCTTCTACCTGTCGCTCGACGACGACCTCATGAAGCGTTTCGCCTCGGACCGGGTCGCATCGATGATGGAGCGGCTCGGGCTCGACGAGGAGAACTACATCGAGTCCGGCATCGTCGGCAAGACGATCGAGAGCGCGCAGACCCGCGTCGAGGGTTTCAACTTCGACATCCGCAAGCGCGTCGTCGAGTTCGACGACGTCATCAACCGCCAGCGCGAGACGATCTACGCCGAGCGCGACAAGGTCCTTCGAAACGAGGACCTCACCGAGACCATCAGGGCCTTCCTCGACGAGGACTTCGACGAGCTGGTCGAGCGCCACCTCGGAAGCGGCAGCGAGGGCGCGACGGAGGAGGGCATCGCCGACCTCGTCCTCGAGCTGGGACGGATGGGCATCGGCCGCGACAGGATCGATCCGCACGAGCTCCTCGAACTCCACAGCGCCGGCGCCATCAACGAGCACCTCAAGGACATCGCGGACCAGCTCCTCGATGCCCGCGAGGCGGACGTCGGCCCGGAGGCCTGGGCGACCATCGAGCGCTTCGTCCTCCTCCGGACCATCGACTCGCTGTGGGTGGAGCACCTCACCGAGGTCGACGACATGCGGCGCGGCATCGGCCTCCGTGGCTACGCCCAGCAGGACCCGCTCAATGAGTTCCGCAAGGAGGCCTTCCGCCTGTACGAGGAGCTCTCCGGCTTTATCCGCCACCAGGTCGCGAACACGATCTTTCGGGTCCAGATCGAGCAGCAGCCACAGGCCCCGTCGGGCGCCTTCCCGATGCCCGGCCCGGGCCAGCGAGCGCGCGGCGCCGTGGCGGTCGGGGCGGGAGCGCGAGCGTCGAACGGCTCGGGCGGGAGCGGCTCCGCTTCGCGCCAGGGAGTGCGGACCCTCGCCGGGCCGGGCGTCACCGGGACGGCCGGCGTCGCGGCGCTGGGCGCGAACCAGCAGGCGCGGCCGGGGTACACGCCGACCGGGGCGAAGATCGGGCGGAACGACGCGTGCTGGTGCGGATCGGGCCTCAAGTACAAGAAGTGTCACGGCCGCTGAGGCCGTCGCCCGGCCGGGCGCTCCTCCAGGTCCTCGTCGTGGCGCTCGTCGGCTTCCTCCTGCTTCTCGTTTACGCGATCTACCGCATCGCCGCACAGGGCGACGTCGATGAGGCGCGACCGGCCGACGCCATCGTCGTTCTGGGCGCAGCGCAGTACAGCGGCGAGCCGAGCGGCGTGTTCGAGGCGCGGCTGCAGCACGCGGTCGACCTGTGGAAGCGGGGCCTGGCGCCGTACCTCATCGTCACCGGCGGCAAGCTGCCGGCAGACATCACCACGGAAGCCGCGACGGCGCGCGCCTGGGCGATCGCCAACGGCGTGCCGAAGGCGGCGATCCTCGGTGAGGATCGCGGTCGGGACACGTTGGAGTCGCTCGAGGGCGTCGCCTCGATCATGCGCGACCATGACCTCCACAGCGTCCTGTTCGTCAGCGACCGCACGCACATGCTGCGGGTGTTGCGGATGGCGAAGGACCTGGGCATCACGGGCTGGAGCTCGCCGACCGCGACGAGTCCGACCGACCTCGAGTCGGACCGGCGCTGGCGCTCGATCGCGCACGAGCTGGCCGGCCTCGCGGCGTACTACGCGGGCCTCGGCCGGACATTCTCGGATGCCGCGACGGGGAGCGCGCCCTGATCGCGAGGGCGTTTGGCCTCGCCAACGCGACCAGCAGGCTTCTCGGGCGTTTTTCCCTCTTGGCGCAGCGAAAATCGGCTCTTATACTCCCGCTAACTTCCCCGAGCGCGACGCCCACCGCCCTCTCGCGATTCGCTCGCTGGAGCGCCGTGCGCGCCGCGAATCGAATCCAGGCCGCCACCGAAGTGAGGGATTCGTGAAGCAGGCTGAGGAAACGACCTTCGTCGACCTGATCGCCTGCGAACGTGATTGCCGCACCTGCAGCTACGCCGCCGCGCTCGACTGCGACGGCAACTGCGGCGTCTGTCCACACAACGGCTACTGCCCCTGCGTGAACCCCGTCGTCGTCCGGAGCAAGTCGGCCCTGCGCCTGATCGAGCTCCGCCCGATCCTGCTCCAGGACCTGCGGGTCCCGAAGAACTAGGTGGACGCGGCGCGCGTCCGCGACCTGGTGGAGCGGATCCGATCGACCTCGGGGCGTCTTTGACCTCCCCGGCAAGCAGGAGCGCCTGACCGCGCTCGACGCTCGCGCCTCCGAGCCCGGATTCTGGGACGACAGCCGCGCCGCGCAGAACTTGCTGCGCGAAGCCGACGGCCTGCGCGCGGAGACCGAGCTGTGGACCGGCCTGCTGACGCGCGCCGGCGACCTCGAGACCGGGCTCGAGCTGGCCCAGGAGGCGGGCGACGCCGAGCTCGAGGCCGAGGTCGACCGTACGGTCGAGGATCTCGAGCATGACTTCAACCGCGAACGGACCCAGCTCCTCTTCTCCGGCGAGTACGACGACCGGCCGGCGATCCTGAGCATCAGCGCCGGTGCCGGCGGCACGGAGGCGACGGATTGGGCGGCGATCCTCCTGCGGATGTACCTGCGCTGGGCGGAGCGACACCGCTGGAAGACCGAGATCATCGACGAACAGGAGGGTGAGCAGGCCGGCCTGAAGAGCGTCTCGGTGGGCGTCGAGGGCCGCGGCGCGTATGGCTGGCTCCGCGCCGAGCGCGGCGTCCATCGGCTCGTCCGCATCAGCCCGTTCGACTCGCAGAACCGGCGGCAGACCACGTTCGCCCTGGTCGAGGTGATGCCCGAGGTCGACGACGACATCGAGATCGACCTCAACTGGGACGAGATCCGCGTCGACACGTTCCGGTCCCAGGGGGCCGGCGGCCAGCACGTCAACAAGACCGACTCGGCGGTGCGCCTGACCCACCTCCCGACGGGCATCGTCGCTCAGAGCCAGAACGAGCGGAGCCAGACCCAGAACCGCGAGAACGCCATCAAGGTGCTGAAGGCGCGGCTGCTCGAGCGGGCGCTGGAGGAGAAGGAGGAAGAGCTCCGCCGCCTGCGCGGCGAGCACGTCGAGGCCGGCTGGGGCAACCAGATCCGGAGCTACGTGCTGCACCCGTACCAGATGGTCAAGGACCTGCGGACCCAGGTGGAGACGTCGAACACCGCGGCGGTCCTCGACGGCGACCTCGACTCGTTCATGCAGGCCGAGCTGGAGCGGCTCGCGACGGCGGGCGACGGGACGGGCGAATGACGTCGGGCGTGCAGCTCGGCGGGCCGCCCGGGATCTCCTTCCGGGCCGGCACGAAGCGCGACCTGCCGGAGTGCAACCGCATCTGGCGGGAGTCGATCGACGCCTACCTGCTGCCGATGGGCTTCCCACCGCTGCCGCTGGACAACCCCGGTCTCCGCAGGCTCCACGAGCACACGCTGGCGACGGACCCGTCGCGGTTCGTGGTCGCGGAGCGGCGTGGGCGAGCCGGCAGGAGGCGCGTCGTCGCCTTCGGATCGGCGGTCGAGCGTGGCGACCTGTGGTTCCTGTCGATGCTGTTCGTCGAGCCGCGCGAGCAGGCCCGTGGCGTCGGCCGGGCGCTCGTGTTCGAGATCCTGCCGGCGCCGCTGAACGGCAGGGTTCTCGCGACCTGCACGGACAGCGCGCAGCCGATCTCGAATGGGCTGTACGCCTCCCTCGGCATCGTGCCCCGGATGCCGCTGCTCAACCTCGTCGGGCGGCCGTACGCAGGTGCGAGATGGCCGGAGCTCCCGGATGGCATCACCGTCGAGCGAGTTGTCGACGATCAGGCATGGGCCGCCGATCCAGGCGTCGAGGACCTCGATCGGGCGCTGCTCGGCTTCGCTCACCCGGCGGACCACGCCTTCGTGCTCGGCGAGCCACGCCGGCCCTTCGCGTATCGGCGCCCGGACGGCGCGCTCGCCGCCTACGGCTACGCCGGCGACGTCGGGCGGGTCGGTCCCATCGCGGTCACGACGCCCGAGCTGCTCACACCGGTCCTGGGCCACCTGCTGCGGACCGTCGAGCCACGCGGCGCATCGTCGATCTGGCTCCCCGGCGACGCCGCTGACGCGATCCGGGTCGCGATCCGCGCCGGTCTGCGAATCGAGGGATTCCCCATCCTGGCCGGTTGGTCCAGACCCTTCGCAGACTTCACCAGATACGTACCAACGTCACCAGGCCTCATCTGATCGGGCTACAGTTGGCATCGGGAACCGGTGCTAGCCTCTCGTCGATCTTGACCGTTCTGCGCCCCCCGGAAGCACGCCGCGATTCGCCCGCGGAACCCGGCTCGATGGCTGGCCTGTCGGCGGCGAACGGCTACGGCGTGGTCGATACCCGCCGGCCGGTGCTGGTGCTCAACGACGTCACCAAGACGTACCCCAACGGCCGCGACGCGCTCAAGGATGTCGACCTGGTCGTGCCCGAGGGCGACTTCGTGTTCCTCGTCGGCGCCTCGGGCGCCGGCAAGTCGACGCTGATGAAGCTGCTCATCCGCGACGAGCTCGCGACGCAGGGGACCGTCACCCTGGACGGCGACGACGTAGCGCGCCTGCCCCGGCGCAAGGTGCCGATGGTCCGGCGCAAGATCGGCATCGTCTTCCAGGACTTCAAGCTGCTGCCGAAGAAGACCGTGCGCGAGAACGTCGCGTTCGCGCTCGAGGTCACCGGCACCTCACGACGCAGGATCCGCCCGGCCGTCGACCGCGTGCTCGCCCTCGTCGGCCTGACGCGGCAGGCCGAGCAGTACCCGCACCAGCTCTCGGGCGGCGAGCAGCAGCGAACCGCGATCGCCCGGGCGCTCGTCCACGATCCCAAGATCGTCATCGCCGACGAACCGACCGGAAACCTAGACCCACTCATCAGCTGGGAGATCCTGCAGCTGCTGCTGCGCATCAACGAGCTCGGCGTCACGGTCCTGATGGCGACCCATGACGCCGACATCGTCACTGCTCTGCGGAAGCGGGTCGTCGCTCTCGAGGAGGGCCGCGTGATCCGCGACGAGATCGGCGGCGGCTACCACCGGACGGGCTGACGATGCTGTCCTTCCTCCTCTTCAGCATCTCGCGCGCCTGGCAGGGCTTCTGGCGCAACGCGGCAATGAGCATCGCCGCGACGGCGACGATGACTCTGATGCTCCTGCTGCTGGCCGGCTTCTGGATCATCCAGGCCGGCTTCCTCGCCAGCTTGTCGTACGTCGAGGACAAGGTCGGCGTCGTTGCCGACCTGAACGACAACGTGAGCGACGCAGCCCTCCACGACCTCGAGGCGCGCCTCGGCGCGATGCCGGAGGTCAAGTCCGTGGAGTACGTCTCCAAGGAGCAGGCCCTCAAGAACTACCGCGAGCAGCGCGCCGCGCAAGGCCAACAGGACCTCACGCCCTACCTGCCCGAGAACCCGCTGCCGGCAAGCCTCGAGGTCAAGCTCCGCCGGCCCGACGACTACCAGGCGGTCGCCGGGTTCCTCCAGGTCGATCCGGCGGTTGCCAAGGTCCAGAACATCAAGGACACCACCGAGCGGCTGGTGTCGATCACGAACTTCCTGCGGACGTTCGGGGTGCTGCTGCTCGGCGTCATCGGCGCCATCGTGCTGTTCATCGTCATCAACACGATCCGCCTGGCCGTCCTCGGCAGGGCCGAGGAGATCGAGGTGATGCGCCTCGTCGGCGCGTCGGACGCCTTCATCCGCTGGCCGTTCGTGTTCGAGGGCGCCCTCGTCGGGCTGCTCGGCGCGGCGATCTCGATGGGCGTGCTGATCGGCGCCGCGGAACCGCTGTCGCACTTCATGGTCGGCTTCTTCCAGATACTCCCGATCAACGTCGGCTCGATCTCGCGCGACGTGACGCTGCTGGTGGTCGGCGCGGGCATTGGCCTCGGCGTTGTGGGTGCGTGGGTGTCAGTGCGGACCTACCTGATCCGCTGAGTCCTCGGACCGATGGCGCGCAGGGCGTCGCCTCGGTCCTCGGAGAGTTCTCCGCCAGTCGGCTTCGAAGCACATTCCTGCTCTCGCGTTAGGCTTGCCGCCCCCGGCGGCGCGGTGGGCGCGCGATGGCCGGCGATCAGAGGAACCCGCGAGCAATGCTCCCCCACGACCCCGACGGCTCGGCGGCCGACGTGCAGCCGAGCGACCCCGACGTGCCGCCGACCGAAAGCGGACCACAACCGACCGGCCTCGTCGACAAGCCGATGCTCACGCCCGTGCTGCGAACCCCCGGCGAGCGCGGCCGCGGCTGGCCGCTCGCCGTGGCGGTCGTGCTCGTCACGGTCATGGGCGGCGGCGCGCTGTTCCTGTCCGGCTATACGATCGGGCGCGATCAGGGCCGGACGCCCGGCAGCGATGTCTCGGATGCGCAGGCGTGGCAGCCATTCTGGGACGTCTACGACGCGATCCGGACGCGCTACCCGCTCGGGCCGGTCGATCGGAAGACGCTCGTCGAGGGCGCGATCCGCGGCCTCGTCGATTCCGTGGGCGATCCGTATTCGTCGTACTTGAGCCCGGCGGACTTCCGGGGCACGATCGACGACATCTCGGGCACGTTCGAGGGCATCGGCGCCGAGATCGGCGCGGTCGACTCGGCAGGCAACGCCAGCGACTGCAGCCCGTTCGGCCCGAACTGCCACATGGTGATCATCGCCCCGCTCGACGGGTCTCCGGCCGAGAGCGCGGGGCTCAAGCCCGGTGACGTTGTCGCCTCGGTCGATGGCAAGACGCTCGACGGCCTGACGCCGGACGAGGCCCGGGACCTGGTTCGGGGCAAGGCGGGGACCCAGGTCGTGCTGCACGTCATGCGGTACGCCTCGGCTCCGGCGGCGACGGCGCCGGGTTCGCCGGCACCGTCGAGCGCCCCGGGTCCCGCTCCGACGCCGCGCACGGCCGTGGACGAGTTCGACGTCACCATCACCCGCGCCAAGATCCAGCGCCGCGAGGTCACCGCGAAGGAGCTCGCCGGCGGCACCGTCGGCTACATCCGCCTGTCCGGCTTCTCGCTGGACGGTGCGCTTCAGCTGAAGGCCGCCGCGAAGGCCGACGTCGACAAGGGCATCAAGAAGCTCGTCCTGGATCTGCGCGGCAACCCGGGCGGGTTCGTGGACGCGGCTCGAACGGTCGCCAGCCAGTTCATCGCCGCCGGGCCGGTCTTCTGGCGCGAGCAGGCGAACGGCACCCAGGAGGAGACCGACGCCGAGGCCGGCGGCGTGGCCACCGATCCGGCGATCAAGATCCTGGTGCTCATCGACAAGGGCACCGCGTCTGCCGCGGAGATCGTGTCCGGCGCGCTGCAGGACCGAGGCCGCGCCCAGCTGATCGGCGAGACGTCGTTCGGCAAGGGCACCGTCCAGGAGTGGTACGACCTGGGCGACGTCGGTGGCGTGAAGCTGACCGTCGAGAAGTGGCTCACCCCGAACAAGCGCTGGATCCACAAGGTCGGGCTGACGCCGGACATCCCGGTGACCGTCCCGACGAACCTGCCGGCAGGCAGCGACCCCGTCCTCGACAAGGCGCTGCAGGTGCTCGGTGCCAGCGCCATGGCGCCGTGGGCGGATCTGCGCGCGGCGTGACCACTGAATTGAGCCACGACCTGACCTCGCGCTTGCTTGCGTGGCGGGCTCTGTTCCGATAGGGTTTCCAGCGAACGAAAGGAGGTGATGTGCAGTGTCAGAACACAGTCGCTGCACCACCTCGCAGGAGATGGCCGTCTAGCCGGTCACTTCATTGCGGGTGGCAAGCCGCAACCGAACGCCGGTCCTTCGGGACCGGCGTTCGTGCTTACCCTCGGGCTGAGGGCTCGCAGAGCTTCACCTCGGCCCTCGGAGAGACCACGGCAGTACGCTTCTCACTGCTTTCTGATGCCCGACAAGACGATCACGCTGAACCGCCGCGCCCGCCACGAGTTCTCGATCGAGGACTCGCTCGAGGCGGGCATCGTGCTGTCCGGGACGGAGATCAAGTCGATCCGCGCGGGCAAGGTCAACCT
>JACXTT010002603.1_pt1 | contig 28462 bp, 22 predicted proteins | sample 9270951 | NCBI WGS metagenome assembly JACXTT01 (sample SAMN15532306, study PRJNA645909) | rock metagenome | isolation source: weathered quartz diorite | place: Puerto Rico | collected 2017-06-21 | reverse complement strand
ACGCCAGACGAGCGTCGCGAATTGAAATACACCCACGCGCTCGTTGACCGGAAACGCTTCTCGTGGACACGTCTGTTTGCTGATCTCGAAAATTCTTTGCCCGGTGGCGTTCGCGTCACGCGTATCGCGGTTAAGGAGGTGACCATACAGGACGATCGTCCGGTTGCCGATCTGGATCTGGTCGTCGCCAGCAAGACATCGACCACCGTGACTGAGATGATTCAAAACATGGAGGCAGAAGGCGTCTTTCATGCTGAACTCGTCTCGCAGAACGCGCAGCGCGGCAAAGGCGAAACCGGCTCGGAATATGAGTTAGCCGTGCATTATGTGCCGCGCGCTGGAATCCCGGTCGAACCTAGCGACAAGCGACCCGTCGATACTGCAAACGCGGGAGGCAAAGCGCAATGAGCCAGGAACAGCCCATGACTCAGAACGCGATTGCCACCCAGCGACAAGTTTCGGTTCGCGTCAACCGAACCAGCCGCGCGCCGGCGCTCAACATGATCGGATTGCCCGAATTGATTGGACTGTCTGGAGCGGCACTGCTCGCCGTGCTGACAGTGGTCGCGTACTTCTATTTTTATCTTCCAGCGAGTTCGCGTCTGACGTCTACGCAGATGGAAAAGCAGCGTCTTGTCAGCATGCGTCAGGCTTCCGGCTCGGCATTGCAGACAGGGCTTGATACGCAAACTCGCGTTAACCAAATCAAAGCCAGTCTCGAAGACTTCGAAGCCAACTGGCTTCCATCTCAGGGTTCGGGACGCATGTCGCTGTACACGGTGCTGAACAAACTAATCAAAAGTAATGGTTTGCGGAATACCGCCGGGCCCGCGTACGCGCCGCTCGCCGCAGTGGGGACCAAGACACAGGTGCAGCCAACCGTGACGGCTGAAAAGCAGAGCCAGGCGAAGTGGCAATCAATTTATCCGGGCATTGTCGTAAGCGTCACTGTCGAAGGTCCTTATCAGAATGTTAGACATTTCGTACATGACATTGAGGCCAGCCGGCAGTTCCTCATTATTAATGCCGTGGAGCTCGAGCGAGTGACTCAATCCGGAAGCGCGGCAGAACCCGTTCCGGGCATCGAGCCGGGGCGGACCACGGGACCACTCGCAACCAAGCCGTTGGCCGGCGGACGCGGCACGTTGGTCAGCTTACGTATGGACATGGCTACGTATTTCCAACGCATCGATTCAAATCGTGCTCAGCAGTAGTATTGGCGGCCCATGAAGTTTTTCGATCCAAACAATCCGAACGAAAAGAAGAAGATGATCGCGGCCGGAGGGCTGGCGCTGGCAGCGATCCTGGTGCTCGGCTATGTTTTCTTCGGCGGCGGATCCTCAAAGCCGCAAACGAACAGCAACTTGATTGTTCGGTCGTCACCTTCCCCAACGCGTACACCGAGGCCGGGTGAATCGGTTGACGTGCCGCCTGATGTCTCGACCTACGAACCTGTTTCCTACACAGGGATCGTAGCCGCCGCGTCAGAAGCTGATCGAAATATTTTTTCGTTCTACGAGCCACCACCACCGACACCGAAGCCGGTGATTATTCCAACGCCGAGTCCGACGCCCACTCCGCCTCTAGTCGCATCGGGAGTTTCGCCCTCCAGTGTGTACGCGCGCACGCCGACTGATTTCAGTTTGCAACTGACTGGCGACAAATTTACGCCCGCAGTGCACATCGTCATGGACGGGCACGAGTTGCCTACCCGCTTCATCAACCCGCAGCAGTTGTTTACGACCGTCCCTGCGGCAATGATTTCTAATCCAGGTGTGCGACAGGTTATGGCTCGCACCAGCGATGGCCATCTTTATTCGAACACTGTTTCTCTGAATGTGTCTCAGCCGCCGGTGCCGAACTTTAATTATGTCGGGCTGATTGGTAAGCCGCGCTTCAATGATATCGCCGTGCTTCAGGACAAGGGCAGCAAGGATCTCAACAACGTGCAGCGCGGGGATCCGGTCGGCGGCCGCTTTCGCGTCGTGAGCATCTCTGAGAAGGAAGTAGTGTTGATAGACACAACTTTGAAGATCCGCCACACGCTTCCGTTTACGCAAGATCCAAATTCAGGTGCGCCGTTCAGAACCACGCCGCGCGTGGGCGAGGAACCGGACCAGCAATAATGAAAACTGTTTCGCAACTATCAAAGCCCGTCCGAAAATCAGAAGGCGGTTACACGCTTGTGGCGCTGCTGGCGGTGATGAGTCTGCTCGCCCTATTTGCGCTGGCGGCCACCGAGAATGTGCGGCAGCAATCCCAGCGGGAACGCGAAAAAGAGGCCATTTTTCGAGGGGAACAGGTGTCTGACGCCATCCGGTCGTACTATAGATATCGTGGTTCGCAGGGAGTAAATTCCCTTCCGACTTCGATGGATCAACTTCTTGAAGGAATTCCGCGAGGCACTAAGAAACTGCAAATTCTGCGTCTATCGGCATCGCATGATCCGCTTTCCAGTTCTAGAGAATGGAAGCTGATTAATCCGACATCCGGAGACGTCACCGACTTTGTCAAGGCTTTGACCGTTTACTCGGGTGGAACACCTCCGGCGCCGCGCGGAGACATGGCGCGACTTGCGCAATTGATACCGCAAATGGCAAACGTGCTCGATACGAAATCAACTGAGGCGGCACCGGGTGGCGAAGACGATTCAGCGAACAGCTCAGGACCATTTCTCGGCGTTGCCAGTCGCAGTCAACGAAACTCGGTCATCACCTATTACGGAATTGAGCGCCACGATCAGTGGATCTTCACACCTCTATTTAAGTAACTTTCCATCGCGTTTTCTATTCGCGTCACTTGTCGTGCAGGCGATTACTTTCACACCTTAAAGAGATCGTTATGATCGTGTAGAGTGACGATTCAAAGTTTGTCGAGGATTAATTTGGCGATCAGATCACTGCACTTTGGCGTTGAAGCATGAGCCCCTCACGCTAAGTTTTTCGAATTAAATTGTTGACAAGGCTGTGAATTGAGTTTATATAGCAAGATGTTGTGCGCCGTTTTCTCTAGACCACAAGAAGCAAAGCAACACAGCATCTTGTGGTCACAACCTGAAAACTAAGAAGGAGAAACGACAATATGGCAACTAAGAAGAAGGCCGCGAAAAAGGGCGGCAAGAAAAAAGCAGCCAAGAAGTCTGCAAAGAAGAGATAGCTCGTTCACGCAGGAAACAACGACCACGTTCAAGTGGCGCACATCCTCTGAGGCCTTGAAGGCCCTTGAAAAAGGAACGGCGATGCTTTTATAAAGCGCGCCGTTCCTTATTGTTTTATCCGGACCGCAATCATCATGCTTCAGGTTGTACTGGTCGAGCCGGAGATTCCTCAAAACACCGGTAACATTGCGCGGTTATGTGCTGCTGTCGAAGTGCCGCTGCATATCGTCGGGGTCACTGGATTTCGACTGGACGATCGTGCAGTGCGTCGCGCCGGACTGGACTATTGGGATGCGGTGACCATTAATCGCCATCGCGATCTGGAAGAGCTTTATCAATCCTTACCTGATAGCAGATTCCTATACTTCTCGACCAAAGCAGAGCGCCCATTTTGGGACTGGCAGTTCCAGGACGGTGACAGTCTGGTCTTCGGACCTGAGACGCGCGGCTTGCCGGAAACTCTGCTGAAACAGAATTGGGAGCGCTGTCTGAAGATACCAATGTGCAATCCAAAAGTTCGTAGCTTGAACCTGGCGAACTCTGTCGCGGTTGCTCTTTACGAGGCTCTCCGTCAGATCTCTCGCTGATCTTATCGTCCCCGGCCGCAAAATGGGATTGCCGCTGAGCCGATATGATCATAATCTCCTCTTACTAACGGAATGGACACCTTCATCGCCTCGACGCCGTTCTTTACTGCTGAGCATCGCGCGTTGGCAGAGCGAATCGCTGCGTTGGCCGAACGCGAAGTTGAGGTGCGCGCTGCCGACGACGAAACCGACGTCGAAGAAGCGCTGAGGTCGTATGTTCTGCTGCTGGCGGAGAATGATTTTCTCCGGTATGCCGTCGCCGACCCGGTCAGCCCGTTTGATCTAAGAAGCTTCTGCCTGATTCGCGAAACACTTTCGTATTCTTCGCCCTTGGCGGATCTGGCGCTTGTGATGCAGGGGCTGGGCACGTACGCGATCAGTCTCGCCGCCACCGAACACGTGCGAGACTTCTGGCTGGCACGCGCTCGAAACGGCCAGGCAATCGCGGCGTTTGCCATGACAGAACCTGATGCAGGTTCTGATGTCGCCTCTATTAAGACTACCGCCCGTCGCGAAGCCGACGCGTTTGCGATCAACGGTCGCAAGCGATTCATCTCCAATGCCGGCGTCGCTGATTTCTACACCGTCTTCGCTCGCACAGGAACTCGCGAAGATGGGCGGGCCGAACTCTCAGCATTCATCGTCAGCGCGCGCATGCCGGGATTCAGCGTTGCCGAAAGAACCGAAATGCTCGCGCCACATCCAATTGGTGAACTCGAATTCAAAGATTGCCGTGTTCCTGCCGAAGACATGATCGGCAAGCAAGGCGATGGTTTGCGACTGGCGTTACAGACACTCGACATGTTTCGAGCAAGTGTCGGGGCGGCTGCTTGCGGGATGGCCCGGCGCGCGCTCGATGAAAGTTTGCTGCACGCAAAAACACGCGAACAATTCGGAAAACCGCTGTCAGGCCATCAGTTGATTCAGGCAGAGCTCGCGGACATGGCTACTGAGCTCGATGCCGCGCGCCTACTGGTGTATCGAGCGGCTTATCTCAAGGATCACGGCGCGGAGCATTCGACGCGCGAAGCCAGCGAGGCCAAGCTCTTCGCGACCGAGGCCGCCCAACGCATCATCGATCAAGCCGTACAAATTCATGGAGGCGCGGGTCTCGTGCGAGGCACGGTGATCGAACGCCTCTACCGCGAAGTTCGCGCACTGAGAATTTATGAAGGCACTTCGGAAATTCAGAAGCTGATCATTGCCAATCAACTCTTGAAAGAGTGAACCCACAACCTTCAAATCACCCGTCCGTCGAGTCGCATCTCGTGCGGAGACTTGGTCTGTTCGACGCGACGATGATCGTGATGGGCGGCATTATCGGCGCCGGCATCTTCACCAATCCTTACGTCGTAGCGCAACAAGTTCACACTCCGCTATTGATTCTCGGCGCCTGGGCGGTGGGCGGATTGATTGCGCTGGCCGGCGCATTCATCTATGCGGAGTTGTCTTCTCAGGTGACCGAATCGGGCGGCCAGTACGTCTATCTGCGCGAAGCGATGCATCCGCTGGTCGGCTTTGTGTACGGATGGAGTTTGCTTTTCGTGATCCAGACCGGAGGCATGGCGGCGGTCGCGCTGATCTTCGCGAACCATTTTTTTGAATTAATGGGCGTCGCGACGAGCGAGTTCAATGCGGCGCTGCTCGGCTCGGCGGCGCTGGCGGTGTTAACTGCCATCAATTGCGTTGGAGTGCGCGCGGGAACAGCCACACAGAATCTGTTCATGATTCTCAAACTCGTCGCCATCGCTGCCCTGGTGATTTTCGGCCTGACGGTCAGCCATCCAACTACTGCTGCACCGGCACAGTCGGTCCCTACGACGACGACTTGGCAGATGTTGATTGCGTTCGGCGCGGCGCTAATCCCAGCGCAGTTCGCTTACGGCGGATGGCAGACCGCCTGCTTCGTCGCCGGTGAAATACGCGAGCCGAAGAAGACACTTCCGCGCGGATTATTGTTAGGAGTGCTCGGAGTGATCGTCGTCTATCTCTCGGTGAATTACGTTTGCGTCCACGCGCTCGGCGCGGACGGATTAGCGCAAACCAGGACTCCTGCATCCGCGATCATGCGTATGGCGCTCGGTGAAAAGGGCGGCAGGTTGATCGCCGCAGGCATCGCGATCTCGACGATTGGCTTTCTTAGTCAGAGCATGTTGACAGCCCCTCGAGTTTATTTCGCGATGGCCGATGACGGCTTGTTTTTTAAGCAACTCGCCTCGGTGAATAGCGCCCGGGTACCGGCATTTGCGATTGGCTTGCAGGGAGCGCTGGCGATCGTGATTGCACTGGTAGCGAGCAAGTTCGAACAGATTTTGAATTACGTTGTCTCAGTTGACGTGGTGTTCTTCGCTTTATCCGCCGCCTGCGTGTTTGTATTCCGGAAGGCAGGCAGAAACCCGACCGTTAGGGAGGGTGCATTGGGTTCGGAGGGCAGCACCCTCCCTCACGGTCGGGTTTCCGATACGTTTCGCGTTCCCGCGCATCCCTTTACGACTCTGTTCTTCATCGCTGCCTGCGCTGTGATAACTTTCAGCTTGCTTTACAAGTTTCCTCTGAACAGTGCCATTAGTTTCGGAATCATGCTGCTGGGTGTGCCTGCGTACTTTGTTTGGGCGCGGAAGGGGCGGTAGCCCGACCGTGAGGGACGGCGCGGTCACAGGCGGGCAAGGATGCCCGCGAACCGCCCGCAGGGTGCGGGCGCTCCATCTATGAACACTGAATCAACTTACATGCAGTGGGCGAAGAAGCGCCCAAACGTCAAATACGATCTCGCCTTGAGCGGGATTCTTAATCTCCCGTTTCCTGAGCTTGAGGCACAGATCGAAGATATCGATTTGAATGGCGACAACTCGTACGGTTATCCGCCGCTGGTTGATGCTCTGGCGCAACATTGCGCGGTGCCGGCTGAGCAGGTCGTCACAATCTCAGGTGGGACATCGATGGCCAATCATCTCGCGATGGCGGCAGCGATCGAGCATGGCGATGAAGTTCTGATCGAAGAGCCAACGTACGAACCGCTGTTGGCGCTGGCGAAATATTTTGGTGCGCGGGTCAAACGATTTTCGCGCTCGGCTGACAATGGCTTTCTAATTGACGTGAGTGAGTTGGAGAAGAAAGTAAGTTCAACGACGAAGTTGGTCGTACTGACCAACCTTCATAATCCGAGTAGCACGTTGACGGATGAGCCAACCTTGCGCCGCATCGGCGAGATCGCTGCCAGCGCCGGCGCGCGCGTGCTGGTTGATGAAGTCTATCTTGAAGCAATGTTCGAAAATGCGCCGCGCTCGTCTGTCCAACTCGGCCCGCAGTTTATTTCCACGAGTAGTCTGACGAAAGGCTACGGCTTGAGTGGTCTGCGCTGCGGTTGGATCCTCGCCGAACCTGAACTGGCCGAGCGCATGCGACTGCTGCATGACATCTTTGGGTCACTCGGCCCCCATCCCGCCGAACGACTCAGCGTTGTGGCCATGCAAAAGCTGCCGAAGTTCATTGCGCGCGCGCAGAATATTTTGGAAACGAATCGCGCAGTGCTGAACGATTTTCTCGACTCGCGCGAAGACCTGACGACCCTCCGCCCGTCCCAGGGAACCACGTGTTTTCCGCGCTTGATGAAAGGGCGCGTCGACGATCTCTCCGATCTGCTTCACGCAAAATATGACACCGCGGTCGTACCCGGCCGCTTCTTCGAATCACCCCGGCACTTCCGCATCGGCATGTGCGCCGAACCGGAATTGTTCGCCGAGGGTGTCGCACGTCTCGCGCAGGCGCTCGACGAACTTCCCGCATGAGAATCAACATCATTGGCGGCGGGCCGGCAGGCATGTACTTCGCCATCCTGATGAAGCAAGCCGACGCCGCGCATGACATCACCGTCTACGAACGCAACGGCCCGGACGACACATTTGGTTGGGGCGTAGTTTTCTCGGGCAAGACGCTGGCCAATTTGCGCGATGCTGATGCGACCTCACATGCCGAGATCACGCGCGAGTTCGAAGCCTGGGACAACGTCGATGTGGTCCATGGCCACGATAAGATCTCGATTCACGGCAACAGTTTTTCGGGAATCGCGCGCCTCCGGCTGCTCAAGATTCTCCAGGCACGCTGCGAACAACTGGGGATTCGAATGCATTTTCGGAGTGAAATCATCGACCTTGACGTTCTGAAACGCGAGTGTGATCTGCTGATTGGAGCCGATGGCGTGAACAGCACAGTGCGTAACAGATACGCCGAACGCTTTCAGCCCAACCTCAGTGTGCGTCCCAACAAATACATTTGGTACGGGACGAATCAGTTATTCCACGGGCTGACAGTGACGTTTCGCGAGAACAGCGCGGGCGTCTTTGCCGCGCACTCTTACAAATTCAATCAGACGACCAGCACCTTCATCATCGAATGTGATCAGGAAACCTGGTCGCGCGCCGGGTTCGCGGAGATGCCGGATCGCGACACGCGCGAATATCTCGAGCAGGTATTCGCTCGGGATTTACTTGGACAAGCATTGCTGTCGAATAACTCAAAGTGGATCAACTTTGTGCTGGTGAAGAATGCGCAGTGGCAATTCGAAAACGCGGCGCTGCTGGGCGATGCTTTGCATACCGCGCATTTTTCGATTGGATCGGGAACGAAGCTGGCGATGGAAGACGCGATCGCTCTGCAGCAGTGCTTCGATCGAACTGCGAGCGTGCGCGCGGCATTAACGCAATTTGAAGAGGTGCGCAAGCCGGTCATCGAAGACTATCAGGCTGCGGCTTACGAAAGCATGAAGTGGTTTGAGAATGCTCGAAACTACATGCACTTCACGCCGATCGAACTTGCTTATTCATTGATGACACGTAGCGGCAGAGTCGACGATGAAGAGTTGAGGAAGCGAGACCCTGAGTTCATTCGTGAATATCGCCGCTCGCGCCCGGCTGGTTGAGTTACTCCGGCCGAATCACGTCCAACCCAGCCATATATTTTCGCAGCACCTCCGGCACGATCACTGAGCCGTCGGGTTGCTGAAGATTCTCGAGCACGGCAATCCACGTACGGCCAATCGCTAATCCAGAGCCATTCAGCGTGTGCACGAACTCGGGCTTCGCGCCGCCCGCGCGACGAAAACGAATGTTCGCGCGTCGCGCCTGGAATCCTTCATAGTTTGAGCAGGACGAGATCTCGCGGAAAGCATTCTGCGACGGTAGCCAGACTTCAATGTCGTAAGTCTTGGCGTTGCTGAATCCCAAATCGCCGGTCGACAACGCGACTACGCGATAATGAATCCCGAGCAGTTGCAGAACACGTTCGGCGTTCTGCGTCAACGCTTCCAGTTCATCGTAAGAATTCTCAGGCAGCGAATACTTCACCAGCTCGACCTTCTCGAACTGGTGCTGCCGAATCACGCCACGCGTGTCTTTGCCATAACTGCCGGCCTCCGATCGAAAACACGGCGTATAGGCCACAAACTTCATCGGTAGTTGCGAGGCATCAAGGATTTCTTCGCGGTAATAGTTCGTGACCGGCACTTCCGCGGTGGGTACCAGATAGAAACCGCGTTCATCCTCGAGTTTGAACAGGTCCTCTTCAAACTTTGGAAGTTGACCGGTGCCGAATAGTGAATCGCGATTCACGATGAACGGCGGCAGCGTCTCGCGATAACCGTGTTCGCGGGTGTGCAGGTCGAGCATGAAATCAATCAGGGCCCGCTCCAGCCGCGCGCCTGCTCCATTCAGAATCGCGAAACGCGCTCCCGTAATCTTCGTCGCGCGTTCAAGATCGAGAATTCCCAGCGACGTTCCGAGATCGACGTGATCCTGCGGCTCGAAATCGAATTCAGGCTTCGTGCCCCAGCGATGAATCTCAACGTTCGCAGATTCGTCTTTGCCGACCGGGACGCTCTTGTGCGGAACGTTCGGCAGCGTCGAGAGAAGTTCACGCATGCGCGCTTCGGCCGCTTCGCGTTTCTTATCCAACTCGCCGATACGGTCTTTCAATTCGTTCACGGCTTTCCGCCGCGCGTCGGCTTCGTCGCGCTTACCGTCTTTCATCAACGCGCCGATCTCGCGACTCGCCGAGTTACGTTCCGCGTTCAGGCGATCAGATTCCGCAATCACACTGCGGCGTTCGGCGTCGGCAGTCGCGAATTCGTCAAGCGCCCCGGCAGTCGCTCCGCGGTTTGCCAAAGCATTGCGCACGGCGTCCAGGTTTTCTCTTACATAATTAAGATCGAGCATTTTGATTTGCGTCAGTTATGTGATCGAGGTGCGATTGTAACCGAGCGTCGCGGATGATGACCAATCAGCGGAATTCAGGCTGAGGGCGCGGTGGTCGGCGCGGCAAGATCCGATCGAAATATCTGAACGGTACGCGCGAGCTCGCCAACAGCAGCATTGCCAGCGTGTACTTGCACGGATAATAGCGAAATACTTTCCGCAGATAACGACGGCGACCTGCGTAATTGCTTTCATACATGTGAAAAGCGATCGCGGCGAGACGCACTTTCACATGCCGGCGCTCGTCCTGATTGAGTTCATTGCCGCGCATCAGCTTTTCGAAGATGCGAAACTCGGATTTCAGGGCCGCGGTTCCATTACGCAATACGACCCGGGTGACGGATTCAGGGACGATCCGATACTTTGCGGAAACCGCCGGCGAGAAAGCAAAATCATAGTGGCGCGCGATTCGTAACCACATGTCGAAGTCTTCATAGATCAGCTCTTCATCGTAAGGCCCAACTGTTTCAAAGCATTCGCGCCGAATCATCGTCGCCGGCGCGGGAATAAAATTTCCCTCCAACAGCACCGGAAACAGACACCCCTCGGGCATCACCTGGAACCGGCGATGGGCCTCGATGAAGTTTTCCGCTAACGGATTACCGTCCACGTCCATCTGCCACGCATCGCTGTAAACGACCCCGACCTTTGGCGGCAAGGTTTCCATGATGCGGACCTGGTGATCGATTTTGTGCGGGAGATAGACATCGTCGGCAGCCAGTACGCAGATGTATTTGCCGCTGGCTCGGTGCAGTGCGGCGTTGAATGTCTTACAGACTCCCTGATTCTGCTGATGTCTGACGAACGTTGCCTTGAAATTGTGGGTGACTAACCACTGCTGAATTACTGAAGCAGAATCATCCTGAGAGCAATCGTCGATAATGATCAGCTCAGTGTTCTCGTACGTCTGATTAAGAACACTGTCCAAGCACTCTTCCACGTACCGTGCCTGGTTGAAACAGGCAACCAGCACGCTCACGAGCGGCGGATTAGATTCACCGGCCTTCGTCAATGTCATAGTCGGAACTGGTTGACACACGTTTGGCAATTCCATAAGTTGAACTTGCTTTCAACCGAATGTTATCCAGACGTACCGTTACCATAGCGTTAATCGTCATGCTGGCGATCCTCGCCATCCTGGCTTTGATATTTCTCACAAATCAATCGTCGCGCCTGCTGAGTTTTATTGCTGCCACGCCTCGTGCCATGTTTTCCCGCGCGTTCAAGCAGTTGGTGCAAGACAGTATTTTAACCGTTCCCTTTTGGATTGCGATCGCCATTACTTTGACGCTGCAAACGCTCGCTCCGGCGCAACGCGAACAAAAGTTATTTAGCCGCGGTTTGGCTGAAGACGGCGTGTGGTTTGTCTACGAAGCTGTGCTGCAATCGATCATCATCGTCACTTACGTCGATTTGCTGGCGCGACTCTATGGCAAGTATGCGTCGTTCCTGACCGTAACGTCGCTGAATCAACCGCCCGGCTGGCTGCGATTCCTGATCGCCATCCTCCTGGTCGACTTCCTTTACTGGGTCCAGCATTACCTGCATCACAAAATCCCGTTTCTGTGGAAGCTTCATTCGCTACATCATTCCCAAACTGAGTTGAACTTCTTCACCGACTTTCGCTACCACGTGCTGGAATACATCGTGCGGCACACGGTTCTGATCATTCCGCTCTTGATCTTTAAGATAGACGTGCCCGTGATCGCGGCAGTCGCGATCACCCAGCGATGGTACTCGCGCTTCTATCATGGGAACATTCGCACCAACCTTGGGCCATTGAAATATTTTCTGGTTACGCCTCAATCGCACCGCATCCACCATTCCATCGAACCGCAGCATGCCGACCAGAACTTCGGCGCGATCTTCAGTATCTGGGATTACCTGCTTGGCACGGCCAGCACCGACCGCAAAAGTTATCCGCAAACCGGGATTGCGGACGCGGGCTTTCCTCATCGAACTTCAGGCCGCATCAGCGAGATCCTGCTCGCGCCACTCCGCCAAATGGCTTATCCATTTCGCAGCCGAAGTAGCTCGCGATAGTTCGTTGCGCGCGCGGTTGTCTCGAATCGAAGATTGTATCTAGCGTAGTTCTGCAAAAATCTGGTTTGCTTCTTCCAGGGTTTCTTTCGCCCCGACGTCAAACCAAAGGCCCGGGACGCGCCAAACATAAAAGGGCGTGCGCGTGTACATCCATTGCACGAGCCGGCCCGGCTGGTCGGGATTGTTACCTTCCGCGATGTACTGATGGATCATTGGCAAGGTCCAACGAGGATAGTAATAGAGCGCGATTCCGGTCAAAGTGGATTTGGGAGCGGAGGGCTTCTCTTCGAAGTAGACGATGCGGCTCTGGTCGTCAATCTCAATTGAATTGTATTTCTTGATCTCTTCGAGGTTGCCCACATCGTAAACGCCCAGGACCGGGGCATTCTTCTCCCGACAGTAATCGGCGAAGCCTGCCAGACTTTGACTGAAGAGATTGTCGCCGCCGACCACGACGATATCGTCTTCAATCTTCGCTTCATTGATGACCAGATGCATGTCACCGATCGCGCCGAGCTTATTCGAATCGTCAGTCGATAAGTCATTGACGATGCTAATCGGCCGGACTTTGTCTCCAGTCTTGTATGCCCGGGCCCAAGTCTGAAAGTGCTCGGCGAACTTTGCGTTTGTGACGATGAAGATTTCGTCGATTTCATCGATCGGCATCAAGTTGTCCAGCACGTGCTCCATCATCGGCTTGCCCGCAACGGGCAAGAGCGGCTTGGGCTGATTCAACGTCAAGGGATAAAGGCGCGTTGCATAGCCCGCGCCCAGAACAATTAACTTCACACTTCCTCCAGGTCTTCCTGCTTGTTACTTGAATGATGAGGTTCGCTCGGTGTCTACAATAAAAGAATTGCCGCGCCAAAGCGAGCGTGCTGATTCCTTCCGCGCGAATTCGCGGTCTGCTATATTGCGTCGGCTGATTGTCAACACGATGTGAGGAGATTGATTTTGGCGAACGAAGAAAAAATGTTTTCGGGGCGAGCAGCAATCGTGACCGGCGCAACGCGCGGAATCGGACGCGCGATCGCTTTAGAGTTGGCGCGCCGCGGCGCCGACGTAGCATTCAACTACGCGCAGAGCGCCGCAGCAGCGGACACACTCAAGGCGGAGATTGAAGCGCTGGGCGTGCGCTCGCTGGCGATGCAGTGTGACGTCGCGAACACGGACGCCGCGGCCGAAATGGTCAAGCAAACCAAAGATGCATTCGGCCGAATCGATTTTCTGGTCAATAACGCCGGCATCGTGCGCGACACACTCATCCTGCGCATGAAAGAAGATGATTGGGACGCCGTGATCGATACGAACTTAAAGGGCGCGTGGAATTTTGCGAAGGCGGCCTTGCGCGTGATGCTCCGCCAGGAAGAGGGCGGCTCGATTCTTAACATTACTTCGATCAGCGGAGTCGTCGGCATGGCCGGCCAATCGAATTACTCAGCTTCGAAAGCCGGAATGATCGGATTGACGAAAGCGTTGGCGCGCGAAGTAGCCAGCCGCAAAGTCACCGTCAACGCGTTGGCGCTTGGCATGGTGGCGACGGACATGTCCAGCGGCCTCGACGAGAATTATCAGACGAAGATTCTCGAGCAGATTCCTCTCGGACGATTCGCCGAAGCTGATGAGGTCGCGCGCATCGTCGCGTTTCTCTTGTCGAATGATGCGCGCTACATCACCGGGCAAGTCATTCAGGTTGATGGTGGCCTGGCTATGTAGAACTCAAAATCGGAAGCCGAAACCAACGCTCGCCTGGAAGTTGTGAGTAGTTTCTGCGCCCACCGAAAACACCACGGGAACGGTGAATACCGAACTCGTAGCGGCCACACGTCGCGCCCCAAAGCGAACAATCGTGTCGCCGGCATCAAAGCGGACAATCGTCCGCGGAGAAGGATAAAGTTCCACCACTCCCCCAATATCCACAGCAAAATTCGTCTGCGCGACTGGTTGGAAACAGCCGATCGGTGGAGGAAATACTGCCGGACAGCCTCCAGTGCCAAAGCGATAGTCGCCTTTTGCAAGACGGATGAAACCAGGGCGCGCCTTAGCGAAGAGACCGACTCGTTTGGAACGCTTACCGACCTTAACACCAAACAGGCCTTGGATCTTTTGGCCGCCTTCGACATCACGATCTCGAGGAAAGAAATTACCCTCAGCCTCAAACCCAAGGTACTTGGAAAAGTTATAACCGACACGGCCACCAAAGCCGGCAACCGTAGTTCGATCTCTAGTCAGCGTCGTGCCTGAAATGCCGGTCGCACTTCGCGTTTGCACATTCAAGAGCGTGAACTGCCCACCTGCTTCGAACTTGTGGTCGTCGCGTTGCGCGTCTGCACGGTTGACTATCAGAATAGTAAGAGCCGTGGCGGCCAGGACTACTAAAGTGCTTTTGATCATTTTCCTACTCCTCGTTCTTTTGAGCATCAAACCACACCGGTCCGATCGTGTCTGTACGATGCGTACTGGCCGGCAGCATTTGCATCGGACAGAGATACGCCCCGCCAACCTTTCGATCAGCGGGGCGAAAATTTCAGGGTAGGTTCGGGTCTTCAAGGGTGGCTAGGCACAGACTTGAGAATCGTCGCATACGGCCGATCCTGTACTTCAAAGGTGGTCTTTCTTGACGGCGGTATTAAGTCTGCGGCTTGAGATGAAAGCTGCCGCTGGCTTCGTATGATCCTGCCCGTCTTTGAAGACGTCGTGCCAACCCCATGTCAAACACCTGAATGCCTGAAAAGTACACCCGCCTCAAGCTTGCGTCAAGCTAAAAACCAGAAATTTGTGACAGGTCTGTGACAGACGGCCGGTGGTCACGCTTGAGGTCCACGCATTTCTGAAAGACGATACGCTTGTCGGCGCACACCTTCAGAGATGTTTCGGTTTTGCGAGAGAGACTTCAAATCTTTGCTGCGAATGCGTGGAAGAATCTGGATCGCGGTCGCGAGTGGCGTGCGCGGATTGCGCGCGAGATTGTGAATGATTGGATAGGAACGCGCCCAGGCTCGATTCAAAGCAATCAGTCTCAGCACTTCGTCAGCGATGGTTCGCATAGCGGAAATGCCTTCGACTTCATGATCGGTAATTCGCGGGTTGTTGATGACTCCAGTCGCGACGATCTTATTCGAATCCCGAATCAAAATGCCGCGTGCTTCACGATCGCCCTTCATCGCCAACTTGACGCGATCCTTGACCGTCATGAACATGATGCGCCGAATCATCGAGATACGTTCCGGCGAGACATCACCTTCAAGCCGTTCTGCATTGATCACGGCTTGAGCATTGGCCGCCATCTTCTCGGGTGATTCGACCAGCAGTTCCGCGATGTATTCACGCGCGAGCCATGAGTCATCAATATCGACATCGCAAACTTCGATGTGCTGGGCGATGAACCAGGCATCATCGATCGACATCTCGCCGTCAACGGTTGAGAGTTCCGCTGTTTCGAAGAACTCGGCGGCCGCTTCGTTTCCGCGCGCGCGCAACTCCTGAGCAATCTGGCGCGCGCCCCGTTCCTTTTCGAAGAACTCGCGCCGCGTTTCCTTTGCGCGCCGCTCTGCTTCTGCGGTGCGCGCGGGATTGAGCAGCACCGCATCAATAATTTCGGGCGCGCGAATTAATCTCTGTTGATTGATCGTGATTAATTCCAGCAGCGAGGCGCTGCCAGTTTTTTGCGCCAGCAAAGCGATTGCTTCGTTCGGCGTATTGGCGTTAGTCACCACTGCTTCATGCAATTCAGCAGAGGCGTCGCTTAAAGATGCAAAATAGCCCAGCACTGCCGGCGCCACCGTGTTAGTGCGCGCCACGTCGAGCAACTCATTCGGCGACTGAGAAGCGAGTGTTTCCTGGGCGGCGCCGGCGATCGCTGGCTCGTTGTCGGTTGAAAGATGAACCAGCACTTCGAGCAGATCAGACTGGTCCAGCGGCAACAAGCCACGCGCTGCTGCTGCGCGCGCCGACTTCGGCGCGTTGCCGGAGATGATCGATTGAACTACCGGATTGGTTGACTGTGACGTCGACATGAAAGGGAGTTTCTACATCGTCGCGCCGTGACACTTCTTGTATTTCTTTCCCGACCCGCACGGACAAGGATCATTGCGTCCGACCTTAGGCTGATCGCGAATCACGGTCTTAACCTTGCCTGCTTCTTCACCGGCTGCCGCGGCGCCCTGATTCGGACCGGTGAATTGCATACCGCCACGACGGCGCGCGGCCAACCGACGACGCTGAATCTCTTCCGGCGATTCTTCCGCGACGACTTGTAGATTGAAGAGGGAGCGAATCGTCGTCGTGTCGATACGATCAAGCATCGCCTGAAACAGATCGAAACTTTCTTTTTTGTATTCGACCAGCGGATCTTTCTGACCGTAACCGACGAGGCCGATCCCTTGCTTCAAATGATCGAGCGCCAGCAGGTGATCTTTCCACTGCGCATCAATGATGTTGAGCATGATGATGCGCTCGTAGGTGCGCATCGCTTCATCGCCGATCTGTTTTTCCTTCTCGGCGTATCTAGCTTTCAACTTCTCCCAAATGAATTCCTCAATCTCCTCGGACGACGATTTTTGGAAATCCAGACCTTCCGCATCGAGATCCAATGCATAGATCGTGTGAATCTGAACCTTGTAATTCTCAATGTCCCAATCGTCGGGTGAAACATTTGGATCCAGGTACTGACGCGTGATGTCCGAAAGCAGATCGCGCGCGACGCCCGTTTCGCCCAACAGGTATTCGCGCTGATCCGGTTCTTCCATCAACTGGCGCCGCAGACCATAGATGGTCTCGCGCTGCCGATTCATGACGTCGTCGTATTCCAGCAGGTGTTTGCGCGTCTCGAAGTTGCGGCCTTCGACTGATTTCTGCGCGGCGGCAATCCGCTTCGAAACCATCTTCGATTCGATCGCCACGCCCGCTTCCATACCGAGTCGCGCCATCAACGCCTTGACCTTTTCGCCAGCAAAGATGCGCATCAGATCATCTTCGAGCGAAAGGAAGAACCGGGATGATCCGGGATCGCCCTGGCGGCCGGAACGGCCGCGAAGTTGGTTGTCGATGCGCCGCGACTCGTGACGCTCGGTGCCGAGAATGTGAAGTCCACCGAGCGACACCACTTCTTTGTGCTCAGCCGCGACGATGGTCTTGGCCTTCTGATATTCCTGCTGCCACTGTGATTCAGTCGCTTCGTCGGGATCGACTTCCTGCTCTTTCAAAAATTCGCGCGTCATGAAATCAGGATTGCCGCCGAGCAGGATGTCCGTGCCGCGACCCGCCATGTTCGTCGCGATTGTCACCATGCCTTTGCGTCCGGCTTGCGCGACGATCTCTGCTTCGCGTTCGTGATACTTCGCGTTTAGCACGTTGTGCGGTACGCCGACGCGTTGCAGGCGCCGCGCAATCAATTCAGAGTTTTCCACTGAGACCGTGCCCACGAGGACCGGTTGACCTTTCCGATGAAGCTCCTGAATTTCTTCGACGACCGCGTCCCATTTTTCCGGCAGCGTGCGATAGATGACGTCCGGATTGTCCTTGCGCACCATCGGCATGTGCGTCGGAATCACAATCACGTCGAGTTTGTAAGTCGAATGGAATTCCGCAGCTTCCGTTTCCGCGGTACCAGTCATGCCGGAAAGTTTTTCGTAAAGACGAAAGTAGTTCTGAAGAGTAATCGTCGCGAGTGTCTGGTTCTCGCGTTCGATCTTCACGCCTTCTTTGGCTTCGACTGCCTGGTGCAAACCATCCGACCAGCGACGGCCTTTCATCAAGCGCCCGGTGAAGTCATCAACGATAATCACCTCGCCGTCTTGGACCACGTACTGATGATCGAGCTTATAAAGCGTGTGCGCCTTTAGCGCTTGCTCAACGCAATGCAGCAACTCCATATTGCCGGGATCGTAAAGATTGCCCACGCCGAGCAGTCGTTCAGCCTTTTCGACACCTTCCTCAGTCAGAACTGCCGAATGGTTCTTTTCGTCGACCACGTAATTCCCGGTCTTTTTGTTCTCTTCGAGCTCTTCGCCGCGCACGAGCTGCGGAATGATCGCGTTCGCCTGGTAATACTTATCCGTTGATTCTTCGGACGGGCCGGAGATGATGAGCGGCGTGCGGGCTTCGTCGATCAGGATCGAATCGACCTCGTCAACGATTGCGTGATAGTGACCTCGCTGCACACAAGTCGCGAGATCGAACTTCATGTTGTCGCGCAGATAGTCAAAGCCGAACTCGTTGTTCGTACCGTAAGTGATGTCGGCGGCGTACGCGGTCTGCCGCTCGAAATCATCCATGTCGTTTTGGATGCAGCCGACTTCAAGGCCGAGGAAGCGATAAATCTGCCCCATCCACTCGGCGTCGCGCGAGGCAAGATAGTCGTTGACGGTAATCACGTGCACGCCGCGCCCCGTCAGAGCATTCAGATAAGCCGGAAGCGTCGCGACCAATGTCTTACCTTCGCCGGTGCGCATCTCGGAAATTTTCCCCTGATGCAGAACCAGCCCGCCGATCATCTGCACATCGAAGTGACGCATGCCGGTCGTGCGCCGGCTCGCTTCCCGCACGACGGCAAAGGCCTCGGGCAGAATCCGGTTCAGCACTTCCTGCTCTTTATATTTGCGATCGTCTTTGTCGCGCGCATCCTTGATCGCATCCTGGATCTCAGCCTTGAACTGCGCGGTTTTCTCGCGCAACTGTTCGTCGGAAAGCTTTTCAATCTCGGACTCAAACGCGTTGATTTCTCCGATAATAGTGTGGATCGACTTCAGGAAACGTTCGTTACTGCTGCCGAAAACTTTGGTTAATATTTTGTCGAAACTAGCCATATTTACTTGGTTACGAGCTCACCCAGAGGTTTGTTCAGAGTTTGAACTCGAATGCAATTTGAGATTGTAAGGGGCGGCTCGGTTGCCAAGCAAGCAGGCTGATAATGTGAGCTGAAAATTCGCCGTATGGGATTCCGTAGCGCCATCAAGCTCAAGAACGATTCATCACTTCATAACGTAGGGCTCGAGCGCGCGCCTTAGTTCATCGGGCACAGGAAGTGGCTTGAGGTTTTTCCGATCCGTGGAAACGAGCACAAAATGCGCGGTGGCCATCAAGTCTTTCTCGATCGTGCCATCTTCGGTTTTGCGCCGCACTTCAAAGTTCAGCCGCAGGGAGGTCGTGCCGATCTTTCCGACATAGACGCTCACTTCCAGCAGGTCGTCCATCTGCGCTGCGCGATGAAAATCGCATTCCAGATGCACGCGCGGTAGCCAGATGTCGAGTTCATCAAAAACTTTTCCGTAAGGCATGCCGGCCGCGCGAAACAATTCCGTCTCGGCTATTTCAAAGAAGCGAATGTACGAGCCGTAGAAAATTATATTAGCGGCATCGACGTCACCCCAACGTACGCGCTCTTCGATGGTGAATTTTTGAGTCATTCGTGTCAGAAGCCCGCGCGTAAGCGAGGGCACCTTAATATTCATACTCCGTCGACTTCAGACGAGTGGATACCTCTCCCACTAAGCAGCGTTTGCACCCTCCGCCAGCGCCCGTTGCCGCGCGAAGTGCTCGGTGATTTCACCTGCGGTTTTCTTTCCGACAAAAGGCGATAGTTCTTCAACGCTCGCTTCGGAGATTTTATGAATCGATCCGAAGTGGCGCAGGAGTCTCGTCTTTCGTTTCTCGCCGACGCCGGGAATGGCGGACAACTCGGAAGTGAAGTCGCGCAACTCGCGGCGCTTGCGATGATAAGTGACGGCATAACGATGCGTTTCGTCGCGAATCATCTGAATCAGGCGCAGCACCGGCGAGTACGAATCGAGATAAATCGGATCGTCTTCGCGACCTTTGACCAGGAGATATGCGACCTGGTTGTGATGTAGAGGCGGCTTGACTACGCCAATCATCGGCACGGCCTCAAGATCCAGCATGCGCATCGCTTCAGCCGCGGCGTTCAACTGGCCTTTGCCGCCGTCAATCATAACCAGGTCAGGCAATTCCTTCCGTTCATCTCGCACGCGACGATAGCGACGCAGCACCGCTTCGTGCATTGACGCAAAGTCGTTCGAGCCCTCGACCCAGCGAATCTTGAACTTGCGATATTCGTTGCGATTCATCTTCCCGTTTTCGCAGACGACCATACCCGCGACGTTCTCGGCTCCCTGAATGTGCGAGATGTCGAACGATTCGATGCGCGCGGGAAAGCGCGGCAGTTCGAGCGTCTCCTGCATCTCTTCGAGCACGCGTTTCATGTCGGGCTTCAGCACGCGAAAGCGTTGTTCGAAGGCGAGCTTCGCGTTCTTTTCGACCAGGTCGATCATGTCGCGCTTCTCGCCGCGCTGCGGTGCCAGCAGATGGACGCGACGACCGCGGCGCTCGCTCAAAACCTTCTCCAGAAGTTCTCGATCGTCGAAATCGATGGGCACATGAATCTCGCGTGGCAGAAACGACGGACGCACATCAACTGTTTGTAAATCCGCGGCGGGAACGGTCGGCGCGTCAGAACTGCTGTAGTACTGCGCCAGCACCTCGCTGAGAAAATTCGCTGGATTGAAATCGTCTTCGGGCAAATCCTCCCAAAAGAATTCGCGGCGGCCGACGATGTCACCTTCGCGCATCGTGAAAAGTTGCAGCGCCAACCGTTTGCCTTCGCGATAGTAGCCAAAGATATCGATGTCGCTTTCCGAAGTCGTGGCCATCTTCTGCTGCTCGGAAAGCTTGATGACGGTCTTGCGCAGGTCGCGATACTTCGCGGCAAGTTCGTAACGCATCTCTTCCGACGCATGCAGCATGCGTCCTTCCAACTTGTCGGCGAGTTCCGTGTTGCGACCTTCGAGCAACATGCGCACGTCACGCACAGCTTCCTGATACTCTTCCGGCGTGCACAGACCTTTCACACACGGGCCCAGACAGCGCTTGATGTGATATTCAAGGCACGGCCGCGGCGCCTTGCCATCGATTTCGATGTCGCAGGTGCGTAACTGAAAAGTTCGATTGATCAAATCGATCGTCCGGCGCGCCATCGCCGCCGGCAGAAAGGGCCCGAAGTAAAGCGCGCCATCGTTTTGAATGCGGCGCGTGATCACGCACTTGGGAAACGGTTCGTTGACCGTCAGCTTCAGATGCGGATAAGACTTGTCGTCCTTTAGCTTGTAATTGAAATAGGGCTGATGCTTTTTTACCAGCGACGCTTCGAGGATGAAAGCTTCAGCCTCGTTGTCGGTGACGATGAATTCAACGTCGGCGATTTGATTGACCAACTCTTCGGTCTTGATGCCATAGCTGAATTCGCCGCGGCGGCCCGATTGAAAGTACGAGCGCACGCGATTGCGTAAGTTCTTCGCTTTGCCGATGTAGATAATCTTTCCCGCGGCATCCTTATGCAGATAGACGCCGGGCGAGCGGGGAATTTCTTTGAGTTTCTCTTCGAGAGTCAACGCCGAGTTCCTTTTGAATTATGATAGCCGAATAAAGAACTGTCGTGCGAATCCCTTTCGATATTCCCATTGGACGTGACTTTGATGCGGTCGGCTTTGGCTTGAACGCCGTCGATCATCTGATCGTCGTGCCCTACTATCCTGAGTTCGATACAAAAACTCGCTTTACCGAATACGAAAAGTCTGCCGGCGGTCAGACGGCCACTGCGATGGTGGCGCTGCAACGGCTGGGATTGAAGACCGCATACGCCGGGCGATTCGGTTCTGATGAAGACGGCCGCTTTGGCTTGCTTTCACTGGAATACGAAGGTGTGAATCTGGATTACGCCGAGACGATCGAAGGGGCAGACAATCAAGTTGCCTTCATCATGATCGATGAGCGTTCCGGAGAACGCACGATCATCTGGGATCGAGACGAACGACTGTCGTATCTCGCCGACGAAGCTCCAATTGATTTAGCTTCGCGCGGTCGTATCCTGCACATCGATGCACATGATCCGCCGGCGTGCGCAGTCATGGCGCGCGCCGCTCATGATGCGGGCGTAGCCGTCACCGCGGACATCGACAACATCTACCAGGGATTACCAGATCTGCTGCCACTAATCGACGTCCTCATCACCTCATCGGAATTCCCGCAGCGGTTGACGGGCATCAGTGATCTTCGTTCCTCTCTGCTGGAAATTCAGTCTCGCTATGGCTGCGCGATCGTGGGCGCTACGCTCGGCGCGCGCGGCGCGATCATTTATTGCGCAGGGCAATTCATTGAATCGTCCGCCTTCGACGTCCCCGGTGGTTGTCGCGACACGACCGGCGCCGGCGACGCGTTTCATGCGGGCTTTATCTATGGAATGCTCGGCGGTGAAGATTTGGAAACCTGTATGAAAACTGGCAATGCTCTCGCCGCGCTGAAGTGCCGCGCGCTCGGTGGCCGCGCGTCTCTGCCTGACCAAGATGAACTTCGTGATTTCACCCGATAGCCGCTATTACGACTGGGCTCAATTGGTAAAAGGGTTCATCGCTAACTCAAAATCTGACGGCAGAATCTGGGCCGGCGGCATGTGATTCGAGATCTCTTGGCTGCCTCGCGTCCCAATATTGAGAACACCGGCCATCCGTGTTACATTCGCGCCGCTCTTAGAATTTGCTGACGAGATATGCCACCGCTGCCCCCGGCTCGCCTTTGACATATCTCCTTTGGTACTCAGATGAAAAAGCTATACGTAACTGGCCTGCTGGGTTTTGTTGTCTTTTTTCTCTTGGGCTCTCCCGCCGAATCTAAACGCGCGGCGATTACCCCTCCATTGAACGCGGACTTGAGCATGAGTAAGACTGGGCCAGCGACCGGGAATGTTAACAACTCGATCAGCTATACCATCACGATCACCAATTCAGGGCCAGACACTGCCACGAACGCTTCATGGAGCGATACTCTGCCTTCGTCGCTGTTATTCATATCAATGAGTCAGGATACGGGTCCCGCTATGACCTGCACGTCACCCGACCCTGGATCGAATGGCGTCGTGACCTGCTCGATTGCTTCATTACCCGTCGGGAGCGCGCAGTTCACGCTTACCGTGCTAATCGCTTCGTCGACAGCGGCAGGCTCCAACATTATCAATACCGCCACGGCAACTTCTTCAACGCTGGATCCAAACGGATCGAATAACAGCGGGATGGTTACCTCGACAGCCCTGTCTCCAGCTTTACTCTCGGGACTAAAGAGCGTCAGTGGCACTAAGACACCAGGATCGACGATCACCTATACCGTGATCATTTCAAACGGCTCAGTATCCGATCAGCAAGACAACCCAGGCAACGAATTCATTGATGTGTTGCCGTCGCAATTGACGCTGGTTTCCGCCGCCGCATCAGGCGGGACTGCGGTAGCCAACACCGGTACGAATACCGTCACGTGGAACGGAGCAATTCCAGGTGGAGAAGCTATTACAATCACCATCACAGCGACCATAAAGGCGGGAACAGAAGGACAGACGGTTTCCAACCAGGGCACGATCAATTACGACGCAGACGGTAACGGAACGAACGAAGCGACCACGGTTACCGACGATCCGAGTACCAGCGGCGCAGATGCCACGGTCTTTACGGTTTGCGTGGCGAATCACGTGGTTACTACTAACGTAGACAGTGGCGCTGGTTCATTGCGGCAAGCGATTGCGGACGCATGCCCCGGAACATCGATCACCTTCAGTGGCGTCGCCAGCCCGATTACCCTGACGAGCGGTCAAATTGTGATCGATAAGAATCTCACGATCACCGGTCCCAACGTGCCTTTGACGATCAGTGGAAACGGAACCAACCGAATCTTCCGCATCCTGAATGGCAACACCGTCTCGATTTCTAACCTGACATTTACTAATGGAAAGTCTGACACTGGTGGCGCAATCTTCAATCAAGGTGATCTAACTGTCCGAAACTGCACATTCACCGGAAACAATGCGACGACAGGATTGTCTGGCGAAGGGGGCGCGATCGATAGCGAAGGCGGCGGCGAGGGTGGAAGCCTTATTGTCATCAACAGCACTATCTCTGGCAATAATGCGAACAGTGACGGAGGTGGCATCCTCAATTGTGGGAACTCAGTGGCGCTGCTGACAAACGTGACGATAACAAACAACATTGCTGACGTGGACCAGAACGCGGAAGGTTCGGGCGGCGGTTTAGCGCAAGTCAGCAGCAGTAATCTCACCCTAAACAACACTATTATCGCCGGAAACTCGCGCAGCGGCCCAGCTCCCGCAATTGCTTCCGGAGCTTTTGCGCCACCGGATAACATTACGCCAACAGCGACAAACGACGATGTATTTGTCCGTCCCGAATCCAGCCCGGGCGCTCTCGATGGCAGTGTGATCGATGCTAGTAGCTCCAACAATCTGATCGGCGTAGATACCGGATTGTCGACCGACATAAGCAACGGCACGAACGGAAATCAGATTGGGACTGCCGGCTCGCCGATCGATCCGAAGTTGCGACCGTTAGCCAATAACGGTGGGCCCACCCAAACTCATCTATTGCTGCCTAACAGTCCGGCGCTTAATGCCGGCAACAGTTCGTTGGCTTTGGATAACGGCAGCCCCCTGGTGACAGATCAGCGCGGAACGGGATTCCCGCGGGTCGTTGGGTCAGCGGTTGATATCGGATCCGTCGAGGTGAACTACACCATCACAGCCACAGCAGGTACTCCGCAGAGTGCGGCGATTACTACGGCCTTTAGCACTTCCCTTAAGGCAACCGTGAAAGAATCCGGGACCGCTATCAGCGGCGTCTCAGTGACCTTCACCGCGCCGGCGAGCGGGGCGAGCGGTTCATTCGCATCTTCATCAACCGTAACCACTGATGGAAGCGGCGTGGCCACCGCGCCATCGTTCACAGCAAATGGAACTGCCGGGACTTACAACGTCACCGCCACGCTGGTGGGAACTACTCTTACCGCAACCTTCACTTTGACGAACACCGCGGCCACGGCTACGGCCGTATCATCGTCGCTCAACCCGTCATTGCTGGGACAGAGTGTCACCTTCACCGCCACCGTCACGTCACCCGGCGGTACGCCAACCGGAACAGTTCAATTCAAAGATGGCGTGAACAACTTGGGAACAGCGGTCACCTTAAATGGAAGCGGCCAAGCTACTTTTACAACCTCGTCGCTGACCGCAGGCACGCACACCATCAGCGCAGTTTATACGCCGAATGTGGCGGCGTTTGGAGGCAGCACCGGCACACTCTCGCCTGACCAAAGCGTAACCAACCGACCGCTGATCAAGTTCAGTCAACCAAACTACAACGTCAACGAAAACGGAAAGTTCATCACCATCACAGTCACTCGCAGCGGAGACACTGCGCCTGCCGTGAATGTTGATTACGCCACCCCGGACGACAGCGCGGCGACTTCGATTCTGCCTTGCTCAACGCCCGGCGGAGTAGCAATTCCGCGATGCGACTTTACGACGGCGCTCGGCACGCTCAGATTTGCGTCCGGCGACACCTCGAAGACCTTCACTGTCCTCATCTCTGAAGATGCGTTCCTCGAGGGGAATGAAACTTTCCCGCTCACCTTGTCGAACCTAACCGGTGGCGCCGGGTTTGCGCAGCCTTCCGATGCGAACGCGACAGTGACCATCTTTGAAGACGAGACCCTAGACTCAATCACACCCGACGACACGGAAGATTTTGTGCGGCAGCATTATCATGACTTCCTTAATCGCGAACCGGATCCGGCTGGTCTGGCCTTCTGGATGGACAACATCAACAAATGCCAGGATCTGACGCGTCGACCGCCAAATCTTTCGCTGAATCAGTGTCTCGAGATTTACCGGGTGGACACCTCAGCCGCGTTCTTCTTCTCGATTGAGTTCCAGAACACCGGCTATTTCGTCGAGCGGACTTACAAGGCGGCGTTCGGCGATATCAATCCACCATCCATACCGGTCCCGGTGCGGTTCATCAACTTCATCCGCGATAGTCAGGACATTCGTGGGACCATTATCGTCGGACAGGGCAACTGGCAGCCGCAACTCGACAACAATAAGTCTGCGTTCGCACTGGCGTTTGTCCAGCGTGCGGCATTCCTGTCACGTTATCCGTCGCTCACCAGCGCGGCGGCTTTTGTCGATGGGCTGAACAGCAACGCCGGAAATGTGCTCACATCGAGTGAACGATCAGCTCTGATTGCTCAGCTCTCACCGAATCCAACTGATCCGACACTACGTGCGAGTGTTCTTCGTCAGATCGTCGACAACGCGGTGTTCCAACAGAATGAATTCAATCGCGCGTTTGTAATGATGCAGTACTTCGGCTACCTCAGAAGAAATCCCGATGCGGCACCGGAACTCGGATTGAACTTCGCCGGATTTAACTTCTGGTTGAATAAGCTCAATTCCTTCAACGGTGATTATAAGAAGGCGGAAATGGTCAAGGCCTTCCTGAACTCGGCTGAATATCGGAAGCGTTTCGGCCAACAATAACCAGTCACCCTTAACTCAACCCTTGAAGCCACCGGTAGCTCGACGCTGCCGGTGGTTTTGTTTTATAAGGTTGCCGCACATGTGCCTGCTGCATCATCTCGCCGGAGCTTTCACACACGATCCGGAAAACCTGGAATCGAGCATCAGTGCGCCGGCCGGTGACTTAATAAAGCTGGCTTTTGAAAATATCGACTCATCCGAACTCGTCGATTACCACACGCATGTCGCCGGGCTTGGTACTGGCACCAACGGCACCTTCGTCAATCCGAAGATGCGCACGTGGCGGCATCCTTTTCACCGGGTCAAACTCAAGATTTATCTCAGTGCTGGAGGAGTGGAAAACACAGAACGCGCTGACGATCAAATGATCGATCGCCTGGTCAGGCTCACCAGCAACATCGCCGGTCACGGCAAATATAAGCTGCTGGCCTTTGACAAGAACTATCATCGGGACGGCACGGCGAATCTGGCGAAAACGGAATTTTATGTGCCGAACAATTACGTGTTCGATCTGACAGCGGCTCATCCCGATCTATTTGAGCCGGTGATCTCGATCAATCCTTATCGTCTAAACGCCCTGAAAGATTTGGAAGAGGGCGCGGGTAGCGAAGCGCATGCCTATTACCAGTCGCAGGTGCGAAATCACCAGAAAACGCCAGTCATTCAAGCCCTGTGACTTGTAACCGACCTTCAGGTAAGCCGTCTTGCCGGCGGCGACCTTGGCGGTGCCGCTGGAGCTGTTCTTCCCGTTGGTTAGCGTGAGCGGAACATCGTCGACGGTGAAAACCAAATCGTCATAGATTGCCTGCGCCGTCGGATACGCGAGCGCGAACGTCACGCTCTGTTCTTTATCGGTTGAGTTTCGGAAAGCGTATTGGCCATCGAAGGCCACTTTGTAAGTGCTGTACCAAAGCAACCCTTTTTGTCGATGCTCCAAATTCAGATCGACGTTGATATGACTGCTCGCGAGCGGGAGAGCCTTAACCACTTTCTGCTGAGTCACTGTTTCGGTCTTCTTACCATTCTCGGTCTTCTCTTCTTTCGTTTGCACGACGTCTTCGAACGCGGCCGTGGGCGGCAACTGATTCTGCGGCGCGCCCCACGTCGAGGCGACGCGGTCGTCGGCAGCGCTGCCGGAATTGTAGGTGCGGTCGAAAGTCGTCGCCCCGAGGATGGCCCACGCGACGGCAGTGCACAAGAATATGAAAGTGATCGCAGCAATTCGTTTGATCATGGATGTGCTCCCGGAAACAGACGGCGTGCTCGACGGATAATAATTAATAGGATTGAACATGACTTAGGTTGTGGCTATTGTCGATTCAGCCTTGCCGTTCGACCATGAGGGTTTCCACAGTTCGACAGGGTGTCGAGACCGGGTAGCTTCATCTGGGGAATTTGATTGCGTGCGGTTGACCGGCGACAGCACGGCTTCCAGAATCGGGCGCATCTGCGAGAGCTGCTTCACGCGAATGACGAAATCCCAGGCGCGCTCAAACTTTTTCCAACCTGCGCTATAAAAGAAATGCTTCAGCGAATGCTTCACAGTCGAATGCGCTGAGGAAGCTTTGAAGATCGAGTTCCAGCGATAGAAAGCTTCATACGCCCAGTCGTAGCAACGCTTCAACTCATTGGGTTGCAAACCAATCGGACGATAGACGACGTGGCGCGTGTCATAGAGATCCCAATCGTTCGTGATCATGCGATTCTGCTTTTGCATATCGGCGTACAGAGCCGTGCCGGGATATGGGGTGAGGATGTGAAACGTCGCGGTCGTGATGCCGGATTCAACCGCCCAGTCAACGGTGCGTTTGAAGACGTCCGGATCTTCACCATCGAGACCAAAGACAAAACTGCCATTGATCATGATGCCGAGACCGTCGAGCCGCCGTGTCACCGCCTGGTAATCACGTCCCAGGTTCTGCCGCTTTTGCGCGTTCTTCAGCCCAGCTTTGGATAGCGTTTCGAAGCCGACGAAGATGCTGCGCAGGCCGGCGGCGGCCGCGTCCTCAATCAGATCGTCGCGCAGAATCGAATCAACGGT